>Ga0182030_10027827_pt1 | contig 10144 bp, 7 predicted proteins | sample 812S3MmetaG_FD_121299 | JGI IMG/M metagenome (GOLD analysis project Ga0182030, IMG submission 121299) | Permafrost microbial communities from Stordalen Mire, Sweden - 812S3M metaG (Illumina Assembly) | ecosystem: Environmental > Terrestrial > Soil > Wetlands > Permafrost | place: Sweden... | reverse complement strand
GCGGTGACCTGGACGATCAACCCCACCAACACCTTGGAATTCTCCGCCGGCGGCAACACTCGCAAGACCGACACCTCTAACTCGGCCACGCCGCTGTTTCTCAATAACTCCGAGATGTACAACCTGATCCTGACCCACACCGACGGGCCGTGGACCTTCCAGCCGTACATCCAGTACACCGAGGTCCCGTCCATCAACGCCCTGGGCACGGGGTCGGCCTCGACCTTCGGCGGCGCCCTGTTCGTCGACTACACCGTTCCGGCCACCGCCAAGTTGGGCGGCGTCAGCCTCAGCGGTCTCAGCCTGCCGTTGCGGTTCGAATACATCACCTCGTCCGGCAGCGTCGGCGCGAACTCGCCGAGCCTGGTCTATGGTCCCGGCAGCAACGCTTATTCGCTGACCTTCACCCCGACCTATCAGTTCCAGATCTACTTCGTCCGCGCCGAGGTTTCCTACGTCGGGGCCAGCTCCACAACCCCCGGCTTCGCCTTCGGGGTCAACGGGGACGGCAAGTCCCAGACCCGGGGCCTGATCGAAATCGGCGCGCTGTTCTAGAGCCCTCTAGCTTTAGTTGGAATCATATGAAGCGTTGAAAAGGTCTCTAACCCGTTGAATCTAGAGCATGACGGTCGCTTTAGCCGGCTTCCACTCAAAGCTGTCATGCTCTAGCGTTCGGAAAGATCTGTGTTGAGGCTATGGTCGCCGGCTCCCCTCGCGGGGGCCGGCGAATTCATGTTTCGGGCGCCTCAGGGGCCGGTGTGGCGGGCTTGCGCCGGCGTCGCTCGATATGATGCGACAGCGCGCCGACCTGGTGCAGGAGCAGAGCGAACTCGACGGAGAGGATCAGCACCGATCGGATCAGGTTCGGCGCGGACTCAAGCCTCTGCGGCAGGCGTCCGGCCTGCTCCACCATCTCCACGACCAGGCCGATACCGAGCAGCAGATTGTAGGGCCGCCCCAATCGGTCCTGCAGCCACTCGTCCAGCCAAAGCGCCCAACGGCAAATCTGAAGGATCATCCGGTCACGTCCTGGAGAAAGGCGGCCTCGGCGCGGCTCCCGCCCGGACCCTGCGCCCCTTTGGCCGACCTTACATGGTCGCGCCCAACTGCCAAGGAACGAACTCCGCCCCCCCATAGCCCAGCGCCTCGCTCTTGCTCGGCGCTCCCGAAGCGACGCGCAACAGGCAGTCCAGGATGGCCTCGCCCCGTTCAGCGACCGTCGCGCCGCCGGTGGCGACGGCTCCGCAATCCACGTCGATGTCCTCGCTCATCCTGGCGTAGATTTCCGAATTGGATGACAGCTTGATCGACGGCGAAGGCTTGCAGCCGAAGGCCGAGCCGCGGCCGGTGGTGAAGGCGATCATCGTGGCGCCCGAGGCGACCTGGCCCATCGCCGAACAGGGATCGAAGCCGGGACTGTCCATGAACACCAGCCCTCGCGTGCGCAGGGGCTCAGCGTATTCGATGACGTCGCGCAGGACCGAGGACCCGCTCTTGGCCACCGCGCCCAGGGACTTCTCCAGGATTGTGGTCAGGCCGCCGGCCTTGTTGCCCGGCGAGGGGTTGTTGTTCATCTCCGCGCCGTGGAGCGCTGTGTAGCGCTCCCACCAGTCGAGCCGGGCGCGCAGCCGGGCCGACACCTCGTCCGAGGCGGCGCGGGCGTAGAGCAGGTGTTCGGCGCCGTAGATTTCCGGGGTTTCCGACAGGATCACCGTTGCGCCCAGCTCGACCAGCCGGTCGGCCGCGTCGCCCAGGGCCGGGTTGGAGGTCACGCCCGACCAAGCGTCCGATCCGCCGCACTGCAGACCCAGCACAAGCTCGCTGGCCGGCGCGGGCGTGCGCTCGACCGCATCGGCGATCGGCAGCAGCGCCCTCAGCCGCTCCAGTCCAGCCTCAACCGCCCGCCGCGTCCCGCCCACGTCCTGGATCGTGAAGGCCTCGAAATCCGCGCGCCCGGCCAGGCCGTAGTCCTTCATCAACCGCCCGAGCTGGACCACCTCGCAGCCGAGGCCGACGAACAGGACGCCCCCGAAGTTGGGATTGGCGGCGGTCCCCCACAGCGTGCGGCGAAGCAGGTCATAGCCCTCGCCGGACCCGGCCATGCCGCAGCCGCTCGTATGGGTGATCGGGACGACACCATCGACATTGGGGTAGTCATCCAACATCCCCGACCGCTCCGCCGCCTGCGCGATCAGCCGCGCCACGGTCGCCGAACAGTTCACCGAGGTCAGCACGCCCAGATAGTTTCGCACCCCGACCCGTCCGCCGGCGCGATGGTAGCCCATGAAGCCCCGCTCGACCGGCGCATGGGTCCGCACCGCCGCGCCGTCCGCGGAGAGCCTGAGGTCGGACACCGCCAGGTTTTGGACGTGGACATGGGCGCCGGCGGGGATGTCCCGGGTCGCGGAGCCGATCACCTGGCCGTATTTCAGCACGGGTTCTCCGGCGGCGATGAAGCGCGTCGCCAGCTTGTGGCCAGAAGGGATCGGCTCCAGGGCGGTCAGCGCCTCGCCTTTCACCGGGGAACCGGCCGGGATGCGGCCCGCCGCGATCACCACATTGTCGTTCGCGTGCAGGCGGATGGCGACGCCGGCCGGCCGATCGAGGGTGAGCGACACCGGACCTCCCGGGACAATGGCTCCAACAGGTCAATGTGAGCCCATGAACCGCCGCCATCAAGGCTGGCGGCCGAATTGACCGGGCGCCTCGCCCTGCTAACATTCCCCCATGGAGCCTTCCCCGTCCCGCGCGCTGACGACCCGGGCCGGACGGAGGCTCCCCTTCACCCGCCTTGGCTTCGGGTCCGCGCCGCTGGGGAATATGCACCGCGTGCTGGACGAGGCCGAAGCCGTGGCGACGGTCCGCGCAGCCTGGTCGCTCGGCCTTCGCTATTTCGACACCGCGCCGCTCTACGGCCACGGGCTGGCCGAATGCAGGGTCGGCGATGCGCTGCGGGGCCGGCCGCGCGGCGACTACCTCCTGTCGACCAAGGTAGGGCGCCTGCTGGAGCCCTGCCCGGCCGGCGAGGAAGACAGCGGCATCTTCCAGGGCGTTCCGCACGCGCGCATCGTCTACGACTACAGCTATGACGGCGTGATGCGATCCTATGGGGCGAGCCTGCGACGGCTGGGCCTTGAGCGGATCGACATCCTGCTGGTGCACGACATCGACGCGGCCACCCATGGCTCAGAGGAGCGATCGCAGGCCCATCTGCGCGCCCTCGTCGAGGACGGCGGCTGGCGGGCCCTGGACGATCTTAGGCGCACGGGCGCGGTTGACGCGATCGGCGCGGGCCTGAACGAATGGGAGTTGTGCGAGCGGCTGCTCGACTGGCTCGATCCGGACCTCTTCCTGCTCGCCGGGCGCTACACCCTGCTCGAGCAGACGGCCTTGGAGAGCTTCCTGCCGGCCTGTTCGGCGCACGGCGTGGGCGTAGTGGTCGGCGGGCCATTCAACAGCGGCGTCCTCGCCACCGGGCCGATCGCGGGGGCGATGTACAACTACGCGCCTGCCCCGCGCTGGGTCCTGGAGCGGGCCGGCGCGCTGCAGGCCGTCTGTCTTCGCCACGGCGTGAGCCTCGCCCAGGCGGCGCTGCACTTTCCGTTCGGCCATCCCGCCGTGGTCTCGGTGATTCCCGGCGGCCAGGCGCCCGGCGAAGTGGAGCGCAACGTCGCGACCCTGGACCGCCAAGTCCCAGCGGATCTATGGGCGGAACTCAAGGCGAAGGGGCTGCTTCGCCCCGACGCGCCGACGCCGGAGGCGACCGCGGCATGCTGAGGGGAATCGATCCGGTATTGGGCCCGGACCTGTTGGCCATCCTGCGGGCGATGGGACACGGCGACGAGATCGTGATCGCCGACGCCAATTTCCCGGCCGCCGGGCTGGCGCGGCGCCTGGCGCGCGCTGACGGGGTCGATGCGGTGCGGATGGCTCGCGCGATCGCCGGCCTGACGCCGCTGGACGACTTTGTTCCGGCCGCGGCGTTCCGCATGGCGGTGGTCGACGCCCCGGAGGCGGTCCCACCGATCGCCGCCGAGTTCGCGGGCGCTCTGGCGGCCTGCGGCTATGACGGACCGATCGAAGCGATCGAGCGCGCGGCCTTCTATGACCGCGCACGCGGCGCCTTCGCGATCGTCGCGACGGGCGAGACCCGGCTCTACGGCAACCTGATCCTGAAGAAGGGCGTCATCCGCGCCGGCTAAGGGGGCAGTCGGGATTCTACGGCGTATGGCCGTCCCGCAACACCCGCCGGTCTACCTGCGCCACGTCGCTGACGCCGGTGAGCGCCATGCTGACCGACAGCTCGCGGCGGATGATGGTCAGCGCCTCCCCCACCCCCGCCTCGCCCCGGGCCGCAAGCGCATAGAGGAAGGCCTTGCCGATCAGGCAAGCCCTCGCGCCCAGGGCCAGCGCCTTCAGGACGTCCTGGCCGGATTGGACCCCGCCGTCGAACAGAATCTCGGTTTGGCCGCCGACCGCCTCGGCGATCTCACCCAGGACCGAAATCGTCGACGAGGCGCCGTCGAGCTGGCGGCCGCCGTGGTTGGAGACCACGATGGCGTCGGCGCCGGTCTGGGCGGCGATGCGCGCATCCTCGACGTCGAGCACCCCTTTGAGAATCAGCTTGCCCGGCCAGACCTTGCGGATCTCCTCGATGTCGGCCCAGGTCATTGCCGGGTCGAACTGGCCGGAGATCCACTGCGACAGGGTCGCGAGACCGGATGTCCCGCCCGGCCGGTCCAGCAGATTGCCGAAGGTGCGGCGCTTGCCGAACAACACGCCCGCGGCCCAGGCCGGCTTGGTCGCGACGTCGAGGGCGTTCTTCAGCGTCAGGCGCGGCGGGATGGAAAGCCCGTTCTTCAGGTCGCGGTGGCGCTGGCCCTGCACCTGCAGGTCCAGGGTGACCACTAGGGCCGAGCACTCGGCCGCCTTGGCGCGCTCGATCAGCGAGCGGGTGAAGCCCCGGTCTCGCATCACATAGAGCTGGAACCAGAAGGGTTTCTCGACCGCGCCGCGCACATCCTCGATCGAGCAGATCGACATGGTGCTGAGACAGAAGGGTATGCCCGCCGCCGCGGCCGCCCGCGCACCGCAGATCTCGCCATCGGCGTGGAACAGACCGGTCAGGCCCGTGGGCGCGATAGCCAGCGGCAGGGCGGCGTCCTGGCCGATGATGGTGGTGGTCATGGCGCGTTTGGAGGCGTCGATCATCACCCGCTGGCGAAGTCGGATCGCGTCCAGATCGCGGCGGTTGGCGGCCAGGGTCAGCTCGCCATAGGCGCCGCCGTCGGCATAGTCGAAGATGGCGCGCGGAATGCGCCGGCGGGCCTCAAGGCGCAGGTCAGCGATGCTGGCGGCGGGATTCATCGGTGCGACCCTCGCAGATGGCGTCGATCACCGACGCATTTCGCCGGTCGCAGGTCACGCGCGGGCATGTTGGACCTCCCCGAAGCTTGATCGGTGACGCCGGGAATCCGGGCGAGCGACCACCTCGCATCCTCGCGGGAAACGGAGCGCTTGAGAAGGCGGCGACGTCGACGGGTGCGTCGCGAGCCGCGTCCTGACGACCGGAGATTGCCCAGCCGCCCCGGATCGTGCGCATAAGCGCAGACCCAACCTGTTTCAAAGCCGGGAGCCCGCGATGGCGTCGGACGTCTCTTCCCCCTCGGTCGAAGTGTTCAAGGACCATGCCGCCCCGGTCGAGGACCGGGTGGCGGACCTGATGGGTCGCCTGACTTTGGAGGAGAAGGTCGCGCTGATGGCCGGCGCGGCGGCGTTTGCGATGGAGCCGATCCCTCGTCTGGGGGTCGCGCCGATGCGGATGACCGACGGGCCGACTGGGGTCCGCTCGAACACCGCCGAGCCGGCGACTGTGTTCCCTGTCGCGGTCGCGCTGGCGGCGACCTGGAGCCCGGACATGACCCGCGAAATCGCCGCGGCGATCGCGCGCGAGGCCAAGGCCATGGGCGAGCGGGTGATCCTGGCGCCGACCATCAACATCGTCCGCACGCCGCTCTGGGGCCGCAATTTCGAGACCTTCGCCGAGGATCCGTGCCTGACGGCGGAACTGGCCATCGCCTATGTCGAGGGCCTGCAGGGCGAGGGCGTCGGCGCGTCGCTGAAGCACTACGCGGTGAACAACCAGGAACACCGGCGCATGGACGTCAGCGCCGAGGTCGACGAACGCACCCTGCGCGAGATCTATCTGCTCGCCTTCGAGCGGGTGGTGAAGGCAGCCAATCCCTGGACCGTCATGGCCTCCTACAACAAGGTCAACGGGACCTACGCCTCGGAGCACCGCTACCTGCTGACCGACATCCTGAAGCGGGAATGGGGATACGACGGGGTGGTCGTGTCGGACTGGGGCGCCGTGCATTCGACGGGGCCGGCAGCCAATGCGGGCCTCGACCTCGAGATGCCCGGCCCTCCCCGCCATTTCGGCGCCAAGCTTCTGAAGGCCGTCCGCGACGGGCTCGTTCCCGAAACCCAGATCGACGACGCCGCCCGGCGGCTGGTGCGTATGATGGTTCGTACGGGCCACCTGGACGGATTCCCCGCGCCCGGCGGAGAGCTGTGTTCGGACCATCACAGGGCGATCGCCCGCCGCGCGGCGGAGGAGTCCTTCGTGCTGTTGAAGAACGACGGCGGCCTCGCGCCGCTGGATCCCGCCGCCGTGAAAACCGTGGCGCTGATCGGGCCCAATGCGGCCAAGCTGCGGATCCAGGGCGACGGCAGCTCGCGGGTGCATTCCAACCGCAGGAGCACGGTTCTGGAGAGCCTGGTCTCGCGGCTGGGCGACGGGGTCCGAGTGACGTTCGCCGACGGATGCGACAACGAACCGGCGCCGCCGCAGGCCGACGGCCGCATGTTCAGTCCGAGCCTGGAGCCGCCCACCGACGCGCGCGGCGAACATGGACTGGTGCTGGAGATCTTCGCCGCACCCGACTTCGAGGAGGCGCCGACACGGCGTACGGTGGACCGCCGGCTGATGCGGATGATCAGCACCATGGCGCCGGTCGAGTCGCGGCCGAAGTACGGGGCGCTGCGCTGGACCGGTTCGTTCTGGCCGGTCAAGGACGGCCTGCACGAGTTCTCGATACGGGGGGACGGGGCGGCGCGGCTCACCCTGGACGGCCAGCCGTTGATCACGCCGCAGACGCCCGGCGCCGATGATCGCCACGACATCGCCGGCGGCGCGGCCTTGCGGCGGAACGCCAGCATCACTCTGAAGGCCGGCAGGGGCTACGCGGTGGAGGTGGAATATGTCTGGGCCCCGACGCGCGGCGAGGCCGGCGGGTTCGAAGCCTTCAGCCTGGGCGTGAGACAGCCGACCGGATCGATCGAGGAGGCCGTCGCGGCCGCCCGGTCGGCCGATGCGGCGATCGTCATTGTCGGCTCGGCCTCGACCACCGAGGCCGAGGGCTATGATCGGGACGACCTGGAGCTGCCGGGGCCTCAGAACGAACTGGTCGAGGCCGTGCTGGCCGCCAATCCGCGCACCATCGTCGTGATCAATTCCGGCGCGCCCATGACCCTGCCCTGGATCGACAGGGCGAGCGCCGTGATCCAGGCGTGGTTGCCCGGCGAAGAGGGTCCGGACGCGCTGACCGGCGTGCTGTTCGGCGACGTCGCGCCTTCGGGGCGGCTGCCGGTGAGCTTCCCGCGCAAATTGGAGGACAATCCGACCCAGCCCTACTATCCGGGCGCCGATCGCTCGGACTATGGCGAGGGCCTGTTCGTCGGCTACCGGCACTATGACCGGTCCAACACCGCGGCCCTGTTCCCGTTCGGCCACGGCCTGACCTATACGACCTTCGACTATGCCGACCTGACCGCGCCGGGCACGGCCCAACTGGACGCGCCGGTCGAGGTGAGCCTGACCCTGACCAATACCGGCGCACGGGCCGGCGCCGAAACGGTGCAGCTCTACGTCCGGCCGCAGTCGCCGTCGCAGGTTCGGCCGATCAAGGAATTGAAGGCGTTCGCCAAGACGGCGCTCGCCGCGGGCGAGTCCAGGCGGGTCACGCTCGCGCTGACGCCGAGGGATTTCGCCTTCTACGACGCCGAACAGCAGGCCTGGGTCACCGAGCCGGGCGAGTACGACCTGCTGATTGGCGCTTCGGCGACGGACATTCGTTTGCAGGCGACGATGCGATTGCTCTGAGGCGGCGATCGATCCGACTAAGCAACAGCCGCGTCAAAACTATCGGAACGAGCCATGGCCCAGCTCATGGCGTAGAACTCGTTCACGGTCTCTCCGTCCAACAGTTCGCGCGGCTTGAGGAAGGGATGGATTTGGGAAAACAGCTTGACTTCGGTCTTGCTGACGCGCCGCACGAGGTGATGGGGACCCAGATCGTCCGGATGGCTGACCCCGGCGGCGGCGAGCATCGAGGCCAGCGCCTTCAGGGTGTTGCGGTGAAAATTATGCACCCGCTCGGCCTTGTCGGGCACGACCAGGGCGCGCTGGACGAAGGGATCCTGGGTCGCAACGCCGGTCGGGCAGCGGTTGGCGTGGCAGGACTGGGACTGGATGCAGCCGACCGCGAACATGAAGCCCCGCGCGGCGTTGGCCCAGTCCGCGCCGATCGCCAGGACGCAGGCGATGTCGAACGCGCTGACCACCTTGCCGCTGGCGCCGATCCGGATCTGATCGCGCAGCCCCGTCGCGACCAGCGTGTTGTGCACAAACAGGAGCCCCTCGCGCATCGGCGCGCCGATATGATCGGAGAACTCGAGCGGCGCCGCGCCGGTGCCCCCCTCGCCGCCGTCGACGACGATGAAATCGGGCGAGACGCCCGTTTCCAGCATCGCCTTGACGATGCCCATGAACTCCCACGGATGCCCGAGACACAGTTTGAATCCGACCGGCTTGCCGCCGGACAGCTCACGCAGTTGTCTGATGAAGGCGACCAGTTCCAGCGGCGTGGAGAAGGCGCTGTGGCGCGCCGGCGAGAGGCAATCCACGCCCTGAGGCACGCCCCGGGCGGCGGCGATCTCCGCGCTGACCTTCTTGCCTGGCAGGAGCCCGCCCAGGCCCGGCTTGGCGCCCTGGCTGAGCTTGATCTCGACCATCTTGACCTGGTCGAGGTGCGCCTGGGCCCTGAAGCGCTCGGGGTCGAAATGGCCGTCCGGCGTGCGGCAGCCGAAATAGCCGCTGCCTATCTCCCAGGTGATGTCGCCGCCATGTTCCCGATGATAGACGCTAAGCCCGCCCTCACCCGTATCATGGGCGAATCCGCCTAGCTTTGCGCCCTTGTTCAGCGCGCGGATGGCGTTTGCGCTCAGGGCGCCGAAACTCATCGCCGAGATGTTCAGCACCGAGGCCGAATAAGGCTTGAGGCAGTCCGGCCCGCCGATGGTCACCCGGAAGGTCTCGGGGTCAGGCGTCGGGGCGGGGCGCGTGGAATGGCCGATGAATTCGTAGCCGTCGCGATACACGTCGACCAGCGTGCCGAACGGCTTCTCCGCGGGGACATCCTTGGCGCGCTGGTAGACCAACGAGCGCTCCGCGCGGGAAAACGGCGTCTCCTGCTCATCGTCCTCGAGAAGGTATTGGCGGATTTCCGGCCGGATCATCTCGACCAGGTATCGAACATGGCCGAGAATTGGGTAGCTGCGCAGGACGGAATGGCGCCGCTGGAGGATGTCATGCAGCCCCAGCGCGCTGGCCAGGCCGGTCAGGATCACCAGCGGCCAGGACCAGGTCCAGTAGCCGTGCAGGATGATCGCGCCGGCGAAGAACAGCAGGGTCCCGACCAGAACCGCGTATCGGCTGTACGCCCTGATCGACATTTGATGGCTCCACGCCGCGGCGATTGATTCACCGTCAGGTTAGACCGTAGTAGTCGTTCCATTATTCCACCGATACGACGCTTTGTGGAACTCACCCTTTCGATCGCCGGTTTCAGCCCGGCCCAGCCGCCCCGTTCCCAACGACCCCCGTTTCAGCGAGACGACCGATGAGCGAGACCCCGCCGGAGCCGCCCGCAGCGAGCGCGCCCCAGCCAGGCCGGTGGGCGGCGCTTACGGCGCTTGGGATCGTCTATGGCGATCTGGGCACCAGCCCGCTCTACACCCTGCAGACCGTGGTGCAGGCAACCGGCGGCCGGTTCACGCCGGACAGCGCATTGGCGATCCTGTC
>Ga0182030_10027826_pt1 | contig 10144 bp, 9 predicted proteins | sample 812S3MmetaG_FD_121299 | JGI IMG/M metagenome (GOLD analysis project Ga0182030, IMG submission 121299) | Permafrost microbial communities from Stordalen Mire, Sweden - 812S3M metaG (Illumina Assembly) | ecosystem: Environmental > Terrestrial > Soil > Wetlands > Permafrost | place: Sweden... | reverse complement strand
GACATGTCGCTGCAGAGGATGGTGGGGCATTTGCCGGGCGTGCTGCATCCGAATCCGAAATCGGTGCTCGGCATCGGCTTCGGCGCGGGCGTATCGGCGGGCACGTTCACGCGCTACCCGGGCATCCAGAAAATCACGGTGTGCGAAATCGAGCCCGTGATTCCGCCGATCTCGACGCGCTACTTCGCCAAACAGAATTACGAAGTGTTTCACAATCCCAAGACGCACGTGGTATTCGACGACGCGCGCCATTTCCTGATGACCACCAGCGACAAGTACGACATCATCGCGTCGGATCCCCTGGACGTGTTCGTCAAGGGGACCGCGGGGTTGTACTCGAAAGAATACTTCGATGCCGTCAAGCGCCATCTGAATCCCGGCGGGTATTTCACGCTGTACGTTCCCTTGTACGAAAGCGACCGCATCACCCTGCAGAGCGAGCTCGCGACGTTTTTCGACGCGTTTCCGAACGCCACGGTGTGGGGCAACACGCGCGAAGGCCTGGGCTACGACATGGTGTTTCTGGGCCAGGTAGAGCCCTTGAAAATCGATGTCGATGAAATCTACGCAAGGCTCGCCCGGCCGGATTATGCGGGCGTCGCAACATCCTTGCGCGAGGTCGGGTTTTACTCACCCGCAAACCTGTTCGCCACTTATATGGGCCAGAAGTCCGACCTCGGCAAATGGACAGAGGGCGCGCCGATCAATCGGGATCGCGATCTGCGCCTGCAGTATCTGGCCGGTTGGGGAATCAATTCGCAAATGGCAGATACGTTATATCGCGAAATGCTGGCCTACCGCCGCGCGCCGTCGAACATTTTCAGCGGGTCGCGGAAAGACCTCGGCGACTTGCTCGGAGCGATTGGGGGCCGGTAGGCCGGCTGCAGGGCAGCCAGACTCAAGGCAACCGGCCAAGCGATTCGTCCGGTTCCTTCAAATCCACGTCATCGAGTTCGAGATCGAGTCCCATCCAGCGATTGGAGATGTCGGCACCCAGCACCGACGCCGACGTGTAAACCGAGCCGTGTCCCTTGGGGCACATCACTTCCTGGCCGGCAGCTTCGAGCAGGATTTGGCCGGGCACGCCGATCCGCACCGGCCGGCGCATGCGCTGCAAGCAGACGCGGCAGCGGTCCGGTTGATCGCGAAACGCCCACACCAGAATCACGACGACACAGGCGAACGAAGCCCACAGCAGCAGCGGCCCTCCGCGTCCGGCGTCGCCGCCGGTGAGTCCCAATTCGTGGGCGGCGGTGAGCTCGAAGATGGCGAAACCAAGCGCGGTTAACGGTAACGCGGTCTTGAGCGCGAAGAATCCCCAGAAGCGTGCGGCCCGTTTGGCGGGTGCGCCGGCACGCGTGTCGAGCACAAAACGAACGGCGGCCCACGCGAGCAGCGCGCCAAGCAGCGTCGCCAAGTCGCCCGCGTAGGAGCGGAACGCGCGGTAGATAAGGTCCTCGATGGGCGTCGCTTGCATATCGAAATTGCGCCGAGCGAGGGCCGTTTGCACCTGAAGCTGGCGGAGTTCCTTGCGCGCGGCGCCGGACGTAACGCGGGGATTCAGGCGCGCGACCACACCGCGCAGATTCAAATACCAGCGGCGCGGCGGAACCGGCGGCTCCGGTTCGGGGCGGGAAGTCCAGAGGGCGATCGGCGCGGAGAGAAACGTGAAATTCCGCGGCAGGACGCCGGCCAGCCGCATAGGCCGTCCGTCCACGGTCAGCGTTTGTCCGACACGGTTGGGATCGCCGTGCAGTTGACGACGCCAAAATTCATCGCTGACCAGAAATTCGTTTTCCGCCAGATGCTCCACCGGCGCGGGCACGCCGAGAACATCGAAGAAGGAGGAATCGACGTTGGCGGAGGTCACCAGACGAGTTCGCCGGTCAAGAGCAATCGAAACGGTGTGCCAGGAATAGGCGGCCACCGCGGCCAGGGTCCTCGATTTCTGGCGAAACACTTCCGTTTCCGCGTCGCGGAAACCCAGGCGAATGCCAAACACGGGAGGCCCCTGCGCCAGCACGACGACGCTGCGCGGATCGCGATAGGGCAGGCCGGCGGCGAGATGCCGCGTGACTGAAAATCCGCCGCTCGCGACGGCCACCGCGATGAGAGCGAACGTCCCGAGCAGGAGGCACAGCTTCGGGCTGCCGAGCCAATCGCCCAGCTCCTCGCTGCCGGGATCGCTGCGGAAACGCGCATGCATGGCCGCGCGGATGGCGTCGCGCGTGTGCACGAGCAGCGCCCAGCGGGCATCGGGCGCGCCGGATTCGGCGGCATGGAGAGTCCAGCGCCACAGGTCGCCGGACCAATCCTCGCGCCAGCAGTCGCGCAGTTCTCCGGGAACCAGCTTCGCGGCGATGCGCAGCGCGAACCGGCACGTAAATGAGACGATCCAATGCGAAAGCGACCGCATGAGTAACCGCCTGATTAGGAGCTTAGCAGGATCAGGGGTCAGGGGTCAGGGGCCAGGGGCACAGGAGAGAAGACGGAAGACAAAGGTCGAGAAAACTGGCCACCGGCCACTGGTCACTATCTACAACGCCTTCGTCGCTCCGCCGTCCATGTCGATGAGCGCACCATGGAAGAAGCGGCCTTCGGGACCGACGATGAAGGCGACCAGGCCGGCGATATCTTCGGGCTCGCCGAATTGCAGGATTTTGGAATCCTCCGTGAAGCGCTGTTCGGCCTGGCTCATGTCCACGCCGGTCTCTTTGACGACGGCGGCCAGGCGCTTTTGCAAACGCTCCGTGCGAACGTAACCGGGGAGGATCGCATTGACGCGGATCTTGTCGCGCACGCCGGTATCGGCCAGCGATTTCGTCAGGCAATTCATCGCCGCGTTCACCGATCCGCCGATCGAAAACAGAGCGCCGGGCGTGCGGCCGCCCACGCCGGAAATATTCACGACCGAGCCGGAGACGGCTTTCAAGTGGGGCCACGCCGCGCGCGCCACCCGAACCGCGGCGAAAAACTTCAGCGCGAATCCGTCGGCCCAATCGGCGTCGGTGAGTTCGGGAAAATCGCCGAGCTTGGTCGCGCCGGCGTTGTTCACGACGATGTCGATGCGTCCGAACTTGGCCATCGCGAAATCGACCAACTGCGCGGCGGTTTCGGGCGTGCGCAGATCGAGCGCGATGATTTCGGCCGCGCCTCCGGCAGTGCGGATGTCGGCGGCGACTTCGGCCAAAGCAGCAGCGTCCCGCGCGGCCAAAACGACATTCGCGCCATCGCGCGCCAGACGCTGGGCAATGCTCTTCCCGATGCCCCTGCTCGCCCCCGTGACGATCGCGGTTTTTCCTGTGAGTGCGCTCATAAATTTTTGAAGCAATCTTCCGGTACGGGGACCACCGAGAGATCGCCGAGTCCCTCGATCTGGGAGATCAGCGTCAGCCAGCGCTGGCGGGTCATACTGCCGAGCCCGTTGCGGCGGGTGTCGTCGTTTTCAATCAGCGGCTTTTGCGCTTCGGCGGTCTCGGCGAAGCCATCGAGAGACATGGAGGGATTCAACTGATTCATGCGTTGATTCACGGCCTTGGGATCGTCCAGATACGCGCGCCAGCCTTCGCGCATGGCGGCGACCATGGCCTTGGCGATGTCGGGATTCTTGCGCAGATAATCGCCGCTGGTAGCGAGGACGGCGGAGTAGGGATTGAAACCGGCGGCGGAAATCGGGAACACCTGCGCGTCGGCGCCCTGGCGCTTCGCGGTGAGATATTCCGAAGTGAGGAAGACTTGCTGCACGAACATCTTGTCACGCAGGAAGGCGCTCAAATCGCCGCCGGGCGATGGAACCACGTTGACCTTGTCGAAAGAATACTGCTTCTCCAATAAACGCGCGAACGGGAGCCCTTTCTGGATGGCGAGCGTTCCGCCCGTCTTAAAGATGTCGCCGATTTCGGTAAGCTTGCGCGAGGCATGCGCCATGAGCGCCAACGGATTGTCCTGAAACACGGCGAACAGCGCGACCACGTCGTTGCCCCGGGCGCGCGCGACAATCAATTCGTCGGCTTCGACGATTCCAAATTCGGCCGATCCAGCGCCGACCATTTGGACCGTGGGCGTGCCCGCGCCTCCGGGCAAGATCTCGACGTCGAGGCCATGACTCGTAAAAGGCGCGGCGTAGAATCCGCCGAATTCCGGCTCAGGCTTCCAGTTCAGGGCGAGCCGAATCTTGGGCGGCGATTTCGACGATGCCGAGTTCGAGCAAGCCGCGAGAAAAGCGGCCGGAAGGACGGGAAGAAATAGTCTCCGGAGCATTCGTTTTATTGTCGCCCGAAAGGCAATAAGCGCGGGGAAAAGCCGGCATGACAGCCGGCTTGGCAGACCTGGCGGCCCGCGTCACGTCGAAGGCCGGGCTTAAAGCTCCGGGCTTAAAGCTATTGTTCCGAGGCGTGCCAGCGGCGCAGCGTCCAATAGCTGATCAAGTTAATCAGTCCGAACAGCGCGAGGCCCAGCACGGAGGCAAGCAGCACGGCGGCGAATACTTTATCGACGCGCTGCTCTGTGCGCGCCACATCGACCACCGAGCCGAGCCCCTGCCCTCCGATGAATTCGCCGACGATCGCGCCGATCACGGCGAGACCGGACGCCACGCGTAGGCCAGTGAGGATCTGCGGCAGCGCGGCCGGAAAACGCAACTTCACAAGGGTTGTCCAGGTGGACGCTCCGTAAAGACGGAAAAGATCGCGCAACGCGGGGTCAGTGGAAAGAATGCCGGTGAGCGTATTGGCGATCACCGGGAAGATCGACACGACGAAGGCCGAGGCGACCACGGTGCGCGTTCCATAGCCGAACCAGATCACCAGCAGCGGCGCGATGGCGATGATCGGAACGGTTTGGAAAAACACGGCGTAGGGATAAAACATCCGCTGAATGGCGCGCGACGAAGAAAGAAATACGGCGACGGCGATCCCGGCGACCGTGCTTAGCAGGAATCCGAAGAGCGCGCTGGCGGAGGTGGTCGCAAACGCGCCCATGAGTTCAGCGCGGCTGTCGATCATGGCTCGAAACACCGCACTGGGCGCAGGAACCAGATAGGATTGCAGCCATCCCTGGCGCACCGCGAGCTCCACGGAAGCCGTCAGAACGACGAACGGAATCAAGGCTGGGATGGCCGATTTCAGCGACATGATCTATTCTTCTTCCCTATTTATTCTTCTTCCATGGCTCCGAGGAGGATCTTCATTTCCGCCCCGTAACGAGGGTCGAGGCGCAAGTCTTCGTTGCGTTCGGGAAGTTCCAACCGCCGATCCAACTGGATGCGTCCGCCGCGCCGGGCGAGCACAACGGCCCGATTGGCGAGAAACACGGCCTCTGAAATGGAATGCGTCACGAAGACGACGGTCATGCCGCGCTCCTTCCACAATTCGCGCAGGCGGAGATCGAGCCGGAAGCGGGTGATTTCGTCCAGCGCGGCGAAGGGTTCGTCGAGCAGCAGCAGACGAGGCTCGGTGACCAGGGCGCGCGCGAGCGAGACGCGCATGCGCATGCCGCCGGAAAGCTGGGCGGGATAGCGATCCTCCGCTTCGGCAAGACCGATTTCGCCGAGAGCGGCGCGGGCTTTTGTATAACGATCGTCGCGCGGCACGCCCATCAGTTCGAGTGGCAGCGCGGCGTTATCCAGCACGGTGCGCCAAGGAAGCAGGTGCGCGTCCTGAAATACGAAGGATGTCTGAAGGCGGCCGGTTTCAGGCGCGATCGCCGGGGGGCCGCAAGCGTCGGGATCGACGGCAACGGAACCGGCGTCGGGATTGAGCAGCCGGGCGATTATTCGCAACAGCGTGGATTTGCCACAGCCGGAAGGTCCGAGGATGGCGAGAAATTCGCCGGAGGGCACGGCGAGATCGAAGTGCTCGATGACGGCGAGGCTTTGGAAAACTTTGCGCACGCCCCGCAAATCCAGGGCGACTCCGCCGCGGGCGGGACCGGCCGCGGTTACACGCGCGGCGTTCACACGCTGGTAGGGGTGCAGTAGCGCTCGAACGCCTGGGTCAGGATCTCGGCGATCTGGCCGGCGTCGCGGGGCTCGATGTCGCGGCGGTGGAGCATAAACACCGGCTTCCCGTCCTGGAACAAAGCCATGGAGGGAGAAGACGGCGGATAATCGCTCAAGATCTCGCGCAGATGGGCGGTTGCTTCGTCGTCGCCGCCGGCGAAAACGGTAGCCACTTTCGAGGGCCGCACCGAGTGCTGCAAGGCCATTCCGACCGCGGGCCGCGCCTTGCCCGCCGCGCAACCGCAAACGGAGTTGACAATCATCAGCACGCTGCCACTGCCGGGCGCCAGAGCGCGGTCGACATCGGCCGGCGTGCGTGTTTCCTCGACGCCAAATCGGGTCAGGTCTTCACGCATCGGGATGAGAAATCGTTCAGGGTAGGGCACGCTTTGAATGTAGCAGATGTTTGGGGATGTGTGGATTCCGTCGATACGGAGGGCCCATTTGAAGGGGGACGAGGTCGGAGGGGCCCGCCCCCCTTATCCAGCGAAAACCGCTGGGCCGCTCGAAAGCAGCGTCTGCTTGGTAGACGCAAACAGACACCAAATAGTAACAAGAATTTTTGGGCTTCTTGCGAGGTCTATCTTGCCTCCTGTCTGGACTGTAGGCAGTTTTCATCCAACTACTGCGCCGATTATCCGAAGCTGCATGGCCTTACTTCTGGCCGTCCACCTTCCTGATGTTGTAGAGCTTGTACTCGTCCTGATACACGGTGGCTTCGATGCGATCGCCGGCTTTCAGCCTTTGCAACTCTTCGGGTTTATCGACGGCGTAAGCCATCGTCATGGCATCCATCCAACCCTCGACTTTTTCGTGATTCACTGTGACGCGGCCGGCCTTGGCATCTACGCTCTCCACGACGCCGCGCAGCGTGAAGCTCTTTTTAGCCGCCGGGCCTGCCTGAACGTGTGCCGAATCGATCCGCTGTGCGGATATCATTACTGGAATCGCCAGCGCGGCGGCCAGCACGAGCGAAGCTCTTCCGGTTAAAGGCAGCATATGCAAATCCTACTCTCGAGCGCCCCCGCGTGTAAAGAACTAATGTAAAGAACTAGAGAACTAAGGTTGACCCACGCCCGGTGCGCGGTGGAGAATGAACCGGTAAGACGCGGGTTGCGCCGTTCTTTCTACACCATTCCTTCTACGGATGAAGCGCGATCCGGTCGAGGAGATTTCTCATGCAAGCTCAAATTCTGTGGATGGCACGCGGGCGAATATCACGCCGGTGGCTGTCACCCCAGTGGACACTCGGCGCGCTGATTTTCGCGATCGCGCTCGTCGCCTTCGGGCAAACGCTCCAGACTCCGCCCAATCCCGGCTCTTTGGCGAAAGGGGCGAACCTGCGCAATCCTCCGGCGCCGGCGGTGACGGGACTGCCGGATCCCACGCAGATCGCCGAGCTGGTGCTCGCCAACCACATGCTGACGGAGGAAGGGGTCCTGGACGCTTACGGCCACGTCAGCGTCCGCGACGAACACGATCCTAATCACTTCCTGTTGGCGAGGCGTTTGCCCGCCGGCGTGGTGACGGCGGCCGACATCCTGGAATACGATCTGGACACCAAGCCCGTGCGCGACACCGGGGCCGTGGGATATTCGGAACGCTTCATCCACGGTGAGATCTACAAAGCACGGCCGGACGTGAAGGCGATTATCCACTTCCACGCTCCCGATCTGATTCCGTTCGGCGTGACGGGCGTGCCGCTGCGTCCCATGATCCACATGGCGGGATTCCTGCCGCAGCAGGTTCCGGTCTTCGAAATCCGCAAGTATGGCTTGAAGGACTTGCTGATCCGGACGAACGCGGCGGGTCACGACTTGGCTGAGACGCTGGGCGATAAGCCCACGGCCTTGATGCGCGGACACGGCGCGGTAGTGGTGGCGGATTCGCTGCACGTGGTCGCGGGACGCGCGTATTACATGATGATCAACGCACGGACGCAACTGGAGGCCATGGCGATCGGCGGCAAACGCGTCGTTTACCTGAATCAGGAGGAGGCGGAAACCGTGGCCGCGCAGGACGGCTTCGAGCGCGCCTGGGCGCTGTGGGCGTCCAAGGAAAAAGCGAAGTAGCGCGAATTGTTCGTGAAATAAAAAGGGCGGGGCACGCGGCCTCGCCCATACTTTTCCGATTGCGTTCCAGCGAAACCTACATGGTCCGGCTCTTGAGGAACGCGATGGTGCGCGACCACGAATCGGACGTCGCATTCGGATTGCCCGCCAGATCCTGATACTCCAGGAATCCGTGCGTGGCGTGCGGATATACGTGGAACTCGAAAGATTTCCCCAGCTCCTTCATGGTCTCCGCCGTGGGTTCGGCAGCCGCCGTCACGCGAGCGTCGTCCTCGCCGTAGAAGGCCAGCACCGGGGCCTTGAGATTGGCGAGCGCTTCCTTGCGCGGCGTGCCACCGTAGTAAACCACCGCCGCGGCCAGCTCCGGCGTTTCCGTGGCGAAGCGGAAGCTGTTGCCTCCACCCATGCAAAAGCCGATGCTCGCGACCTTGCCGTTCCAGCGCGGCAGCTTCTTGCCCCATTCGTAAGCGGCCTTGTAGCGAGCCTGCTGTTCGTCCGCATTGACCCGCGCGGTGGCGCGCATCACTTCGTCGGTGCCGCCGAACGAATCGTAATTGCCGCCGTTCGGACCGAGGCCCGAATGCAGATCCGGCGCGATGGCGATGAAGCCCTGCAGCGCCAGCTGATCGGCCAGTGCCCTCTGCCAATCGTCCATGCCGGGACCGTGTTGCATGACCAGCACGATGGGAGCTTTGCCGTCGCCCTCGGGAAATTCGACCCACGTGTGCAATTTCACGCTACCCATCTGGATATCCACGAATTCCTTCTTGAGCTTCGAATTCGTCACGATGGAATGCGCGTTGAAGACGCCCGCGGGCAGATCGGGCAGCTTGCCTTGTGGATAGCCGGCCGGACCACGTCCGCCCTTCTTCTTGCCCTCGTCAGGAGCCTGCGCCATGATCATTCCGATATGCGCCCCGCCCGCGTCCTCCATATTCATGCCGGGCATATTCGCCATGTTCATTCCCATGGCCATGTGCATGGAGTGATCCTCGGGCACATTCGGATTCGAACCCGCGATGGGATGATTATTCGTCTGCACGGCGAGGAAGGTCATCGCCTTGGGCCAACCATTCGCATCCAGAGCAAACGATCCGGAGCGGATGCCGGCGAGAGGGGCGTCGATAAGGGCCGTCATCCGGCCGTCCGTGGGATTGAGTTCAACGCTCGCGGTTTGCCCGTTGGCGGCCGGAAGCGAACTGGCGTATTCGCGCGCGGCGTTGATGCGGCGGGCGATCTCGTTGCGATCCATGCGATCGAGCGCGGTAGCGATGGCTTGCGAGCTCGCGAAGGAATCGGAGTCACCACCATTGGGAGCCACGCCCGAGAGCAGATCCGGCACCACGGCGATGTAGCCTTCAAGCGCAAGCTGCAGCGCGGCGCCGCGAGTCCATACGCTGGCGCTTTGGCCTTTCGTGGTCACCACGATTGACGGAGCGCGGTCCGAGCGCCACGGATAGGCGACGAATACGCGCACGCCCGCCGAGCCCACCTGCAAGCTGACCCACTCGCGATGCTGCTGCGTGTTATTCAGTAACTCTTTCGCGGCGGTCTCGGTGAGCACCGTGGAATGGACCGCCGACGTCGCGCTCGCGACCTGCGGATGCTTCATCGCGGCCCAGTAGAAAGACGTGCCTGCGAGAACAGCCACGGCCAGCGTTCCGATCAGAACTTTGAGCTTCATCTTGACCTCCTTGAATTGCGGGAACTCCTCGAAAGAGTATAGCGCTACGGGGCTGAAGCCGAGACTGTCATAAGCGATTCCGAACACCCCGCAAGTTGACACACCCCCACTCGGGCATTATCTTGGGTCATATTGTTCGAGCCTGGCAAGCCAGGCTCTCGACACGATGGACAAACCAGGAGGCCTCATGGATCGACGACGTTTTATTCAGGGAAGTTCCGCTTTCGGATTGGCCATGAGCGCGCAGGGGCAGTCCCAACGCAAGGCGAGCGATGCGCCCGCGGCTCCCGCGAAAGCCTTCTGGCCCGATGGAGCGCGCATGGTGATCGCGATCTCTTTACAGATGGAAGCGGGAGCGCAGCCGGATCGCGGCGCGCCGAGCCCATGGGG
>Ga0182030_10027824_pt1 | contig 10145 bp, 4 predicted proteins | sample 812S3MmetaG_FD_121299 | JGI IMG/M metagenome (GOLD analysis project Ga0182030, IMG submission 121299) | Permafrost microbial communities from Stordalen Mire, Sweden - 812S3M metaG (Illumina Assembly) | ecosystem: Environmental > Terrestrial > Soil > Wetlands > Permafrost | place: Sweden... | reverse complement strand
CCTCAAGTTCAAGAAGGGAGCATCTAACATGCTCGGAAGACACTCGCTCGTCATCGTATCCTTCATTCTCGCCGCCTCCATTGCCAAGGCCGGCCCGATCGTCTACGACGTGACCGTCGATACGTCGTCCATTGCGGGCACATCGGGATCGCTGGATTTCCAATTCGACCCCGGCCCTTTGACCACGCAGTCGGCCTCGCTCCAGATCCTTGATTTCACCAGCGACGGCACGCTCGCCGGCGGTCCCTCGCTCACCGGCGATGTCGGCGGAGCTCTGCCCGGAACGCTGACCTATGACAATGGAACGCAATACAACGACTTCTTCGAGGACTTCACCTATGGCACTACCCTCTCGTTCGAAGTAAGTCTTTACGGTCCTGCGCTGAGCTCGCCGGATGGCGTGTCCACGTCGGGCAGCATCTTCGCCTTCAGCATGTTCTCAGACCCCGCCGGGACCGTTCCTGTGCTGACCACCGACACCGTTAACGGCTTCGCGGCGGTGTTGAACGTGAACCTCGACGGGACGACCAGCGTAACTGATCCATCGCCGGAAACCAGCGTCGTGCCGTCCGCTACGACGCCAGAGCCTGCCAGCCTATTCCTGTTGGCAACCGGCCTGTTAGGATTCGCAGCAATGCTCCGCCACCGGCTGGCACGGTAGCTTGGTCCTCAAACAAAGCCGCAGGGTGAGGTATAGAAGCCACAAAGGGTGCGCAGTGCATCATCCAACTTTCGCCAGCCAAGTAGTTGAATTTCTTCCTCTGTGATCATGCCTACCGAGGCCGGCGCGAGGCGGCTCGCCTCTACGCACCATCCCGGTTCCAGACTGGATTGGCGGTTTCGATCCTGCTCATTACAGAAGACACGCTGCCAATTGCATTTTCCTTAAGAGAATGCCACCTCGCACGATCTTGAGAGGTCAACCTGTGAATTGAAACTGCCCTCGTACCATGCACATAACTTGGGATCGACAGCGCGTTTCTGTCATACTCTTGCCCAGCCCCCCCCGCGCTCGGTCTGGCAAGAGGAATCGGAAATGAACAAGTGGATCTTTTGGGCAACGGTGCTCTGGACCGCACAGTGCGCCACAGCCCAGCAAGCGGCTGATCGGGGGCAGCCTCCTGCGCCGAAGAGCGAAATCGCCACAGACGCCGATGCCCTGAAACGCGCCGAGCAATCGCATCCCGGCAACACCGCGGAGGTGGCTGCCGCGCTTCATGCGATGATCCAGGCCGAATTGGAAGAGGCTGAGGTTGACGACGCAACGCTGGCTCGCGCTGAGCGTGAGACGGCGGTTGCCGCAGCGGCTCTGGGTCGAGACAGCGTTCCATCGCTTGAGGCCATCGACGATACGGCGCAGGTTTTGAATGGCTTGGATCGAGCAGGCGAAGCGCGTCCACTGGCCGAACAAGCGCTGGAAACAGCGGAAAAGCTGTTTCCCGATTCCAGTGTTGACCTGTACGCCAACTCCACGCTGGCCGAGGTTTGCCGGACTCTGGGAGATTACAAGACGGGGTTAAGCGCCAGCGGCAAAGCCATCGAGATAGGCAGCAAAGCGAAGGCCGGCAACGAAGAGAACCTGATCGAAGCGTTGACCTCTCACGCGGAATTGAGGGTCTTGACGCACGACGGCGCAGGCGCTGTCACCGACATGGAAGAGGCTCTCGAGGTCGCACGCGGCGCCTCGTTGAGCGATATTGAGCGTGGCACCTTGGAGAACGATGCTGCCGTTCAGTACCAGCAAATCGCCGATTTTCCCAAGGCGATCGAGCACTACAACCGTGCGGTCGAACTGATCGCGCGGGCCACCGGCCCTCAGAGCTCGCTGCTGGCCGGTATTCAAGGTAATCTGGCCGATCTGTACACGCGCACCGGGCAATTCGATCTGGCCTGGAAGGGCTTTCAAATTGCGCTTGCAGATCCCTATCTGACCTCCGATTATCTTGCCTGGGACCACTTCGGCTTCGCGCGATCGCTGGCCTCCGGAGGCGATCTCAAGCGCGCTGCCGAGGAAGCTCTGCTCTCCGCCCGCCTGGGACGCGAGAAGGCTATTCTGCAGGCCCGCACGCTGCCCGAGGTACAGGCCCTGGAATACTTCAAACGGCGGCCGCTCGGAATCCATGTGGCGCTCTCGCTGCTGGCCAAGCATCCGGAGCTTCCAACCGAATCCACCTACGAGGAAGTGGTGCGATCGCGGGCCCTGGTGGCGGATGAAATCGCCCGCCGCCAGCGCAACCTGAACTCCACCAACGATCCGCATCTGGCGCAACAACTCGATGACTTGCAACAGGCGCGCAATCAGGTGCTCAAAGCCGATGCCATCAAGCCCGGCACCGAGGGCAAGAGCAAAGCCGTTGCCGAGGCAGAGGCGCGCATGGAAAACATGGAGCGCGCGCTGGCGGAGTTGAGCGCCACGGTACGCGCGGATGAGCGCCAGGACGCGATCACGGTGAAGGATCTGCGCGCCAGCCTGCCTAAGGGTGCGGTTCTGGTCTCTTACATGGCGTACGCAAAAGTAGCGGTCGAGAAGGTCGATGCTGAGCACGTTTTTACTACTTCCTATATCGCCTTCGTGCTGCGCAGCGATACGGAACGTATTCAGGTTTTCGATCTGGGCTCTTCTAAAACCATCGACGGTCTGACGATCGAAATGCGCAAGGCCGTCGATCGCGAAACCTTGAGCGGCGGATTAGGCTCGGCCATCAACGAGCGCGCTTACCGCGATGCGGCTCTAGCATTGCGCAAGATCGTTTGGGATCCGTTGGCCGAGGCGCGCAAGGGCGCGAACCTGGTGCTGGTTGTTCCCGACCGCATGCTGAATCTGATCCCCTTTGCCAGCCTGCCCGAAGGCGACGGTTACCTTGTAGATCACGGCCCGGTGATCCATGTCCTCTCCAGCGAGCGCGATCTTCTGCCGGCTGCGCCGTTAGTCAGGAAATCGGGTTTACTCGCGCTGGGCGGCCCGGCTTTCGATCGCATGCAGACAGTAGCCGGCAGCGCAAACTTGCGCGGCGCACCGGCGATCTGTGAAGACCTGAACAAGGTGCGCTTTCCGCCCTTGCCCGAAGCCGCCGCGGAGGCCGTGGATATCTCCGCACTTTGGAAACGCTGGGAAGGCGGGGAACGAGCTACGGTGCTTACCGGCCCGGCGGCGACAAGCGATGCGTTTCTACGCGCAGCCGGGCAATCGCGCGTGCTGCACGTTGCCACGCACACCTTCCTGATGAATAAAAGCTGCGGGGGTGGGAACCCGTTGCTTGACTCGGGCCTGGTGTTTGCCGGGGTCAATGCCGACCACGGAAATTCAATCGTGACTGCGCAGCAGATTGCCTCGCTCGATCTCGATGGCGTCGATTGGGCAGTTCTTTCCGCATGCAACACAGGCAATGGCCAACTCAGCGATGGCGAGGGAGTTCTGGGCCTGGAGCGTGCCTTCCGTATTGCCGGGGCGCGCAGCATCGTGATGACGCTTTGGCCCGTCGACGATGAAATGACCCGTCGCTACGTGCAGGCGCTCTACCGCGAGCGCCTCGAATTTCATCGCTCCACTGCGGACTCGGCGTGGCTGGCCGCGCGCGCCATGCTGGCCCAGCGCCGGGCCGCCGGCCAGAGCACGCATCCCTGGTATTGGGCCGGTATGGTCGCCGCGGGGGCCTGGCAATAACGCTCCCGTGGCCGTCTGCTGGTGAGCCCGCACGATGGTTGAACCCAACATCGGATACTGGTCTTCTTGTCGCGCACCAACTCGTGAAAAACCCGCCTCCAGACGCCAGAGTTGGCCAGCGCACAAAGCGCTTATGCACGCTCTTGTACTTGCCGTAACGCTCTGGAAGGTCAGCCCATCGCGCTCCCGAGCGCAGAACCCACAGCACGCCGTGCACAAATAAACGGTTATCGGATGCCGTGCGGCCCACATGCTCCTTGCGACCGGGCAGAAAATCTTTGATCTTCTCCCATTGCAAATCACTCAATTCATAACGGCTACAGCGGCTTCGATTCTGCTCTTTACAGAAGGCACGCAGCCAAGTGGCATTTTTCTCAAGAAAATGCCGCCTCGCACGATCTTGCGATGGCAACATGTGAATCGAAACCGCTCTAGCCGACATGCCCCCTACAACAGATTGAAAACCAGCCTGCAAAGTGTATATGTCGATCCGGCCCAGGGCGTGTTCGACGGACGCGGTGACCCGTCTTCTCGCGATCACTATGCACGCGTCGCAAAATGCCGTGTCGTCGAATGATAGATGTAAGAGGAATCTCCGGGAACGTCACGCCTTTCAGCCGCCTTTGCGCTCGCTCAGAGGAATTCTGTTCCAGCGTTGTATGGGCTGATATGATGGTCGCCATGCAGGTATCGCGATTGTTGAGCCGCTGCTGGAACGCCCATGCTGCCTGTGTTTTTCGTGTCGCCCACCGCCTGCGCATGCGCCCGGAAAACGTTCGGATCCATCTCGCGGCACTGCTGGCAATCACCTCGTTTTTCGCAGCGCATGCTGCCGATAACCCACCGTGGCTCGCACAAACGCGCGCGAACTACACACTCCACTATGGCCCCGCCGATCGAACACATATCGCGGAATATGAACGCTTTTTCAAAAAAGGAATTGCTGCCAACGAGGCTTTTTTTGGAAGTACTTATCCGAAGCAGTTCGATATCTACATTTATCAGGACAGAGCATCGCTCGACATAGACTTACAAAAAGTTCTTCACGAGCCGAAGTACAAATCGCCGTGCTGGTTGGCAGCCTACGGCGAATCCAACGGCGTCCATCTTCTGTCGCCTTTGCGATGGGATGTTGAAACATGCGAAGGAAGATATACAACCTACGCGGACAAAGAGAAGACACAAAAGCTCATCACACATGAGCTGACGCATGTTTTTCACGGGCAGACCATTCGGGGTCATCATCTGAACAACGATATCTCCTGGTTTGCAGAGGGGCTGGCGGTGTCTGTTGCCGGCCAGCTTGGCCCTTCCGATATCCACCAGGTCCAGGCCGCTCTTCGGGCCCACGCCGTCCCTGGAAGTCTGAACGGCATTGCGTCATCCGACGCCATCCTGCTCCGCTACAACATGATGGGCAGTCTGGTCATGTACATCGATCGAAACTACGGCAGGGCGAAACTAAAAGGACTACTGCCTCTCGATTCGCAAAAAGAGATCCTGTCGAGTCTCGGAGTTACCGAGGTGCCGTTCCTGGATCGGTGGAAGCTTTTCATGCTGAACAGCGCAGGCAGGTCTCGCTGAAACATTGATCCTCATAAAACGCTCTACACTAACCCAAGACGAAGAAGCGGGTCCGCAGAACGATTGCGGAAACTCGCACTGAGGAAGCAATGAAAAATCTGGCCGCCCTTCTGTTTCTGTTCTCCGCAGTTGCGTATGCGCAAACCGACCAAGCCAATACCATGGCTCCCATGAAATCCGATGTGGTCCAGAGCGGCCCGCACAAGTTTGACGTGCGCGCCAAGGGCGCAATCTGCAACGGCCGCATCGCCAACGCCGCCTGGGCTGGTACCGATGATACGGCCGCATTCATCTCCGCGATCCGGGCGCTCAGCGGCTCGGAGATTGTGATCCCGCCGGCCACCGCGTACGGGTCCACCTGTAGCGTTGCCCCAGGCAGCCTGGTCATCCCCAGCATCCGGAATTCCTGGGCCATGACGGGCAGCGGCTATCAGTTGTCTACCATCCAGGACGACACGGCTAACCCCAGCGGCCCGCTGCGCCCGGTGCTGCAGGTGGGCGACGACGCCAAGCGCCTGATGAACAGCACCATCCTACGCGACTTTACGGTCTTCGGCGCCTACGGCGGCACGCCCAGCTACCCCGACGGCATCCTCTCCCTCTACCCCAACAACCTCAGCCAGCTCGACGACTTGTGGGTGCAGATGCCGACCGGCACCAACAACTCCATCGGTATCAAGGCGATCGCCTCGACATCCGGCTTCGGAGAGATGAAGTTCGACCGCGTCAGCGTGTTCTGCCCCAATACCGGAGCCCGAGGGGAAAACAATACCGGCATCTCCATTGAGTCTTCATACGGAAACACGGACTTTGTCGACTCCAACATCGAGTCGTGCATGACAGGTTTGAGCTTCTTCAGTAATAACGGAACCCCCATCCTGAACTGGCGCGGCGGACACTTCGAACGCATCTCCAATGAGAACTGGGGCGGAGTCTCACTCAAGATTCAGCAGGCTTCGCTGCACGCCTACGGCGTGGACATGGAGACCGGGATGACCTGGCTGGATTCCAGTACGGTGGGCAGCGAAATCTCCTACGGTGGAAGCAGCCGGGGCTGGCCAACAGCCTACTCCGACAACGGCATCGGCAACAAGATCTTTACCCTTTCCGGCAGCCCCACCTTCGGGGTGAGCCTGTCGCTGACCGGCGCCGAGCAATACCACACGACGAATCTTTTCTCCGACGGCCTGTTTGAATCCTGCTGCTCTGAGTGGACCGCAAGCTCGGGCAGCATTCGCGCCTCGCAGTACCCGTTCACGGCCCCCGCCGCGACCACCGGTCAGTCGCTCCAGGTTGTGTCCTCGGCCAGCGCTGCAGACTTTGTTTCGACCACGGTCAACGTGACGCCGAATGGAGAATACGAACTTCTCGCCCTGGTTTACTTCAATGCCAGCACGGCGCCTTCGCCTACCATCAGCGTGGTCGACTCGACCTCGCACCGCACCATCTACGGCCCGGCTACGATCACTCCGACCATGGCCATGCCTTCCGGCGGAGATGCGTGGGCTTACGCCCTGGTCCGCGCCTGGATTCCGGCTGCGCCGAACGCAACAGCCTGGCAGATTCAGATATCTCCTCATACCGCGAACCCGCGCCAGATGCTGGTCGTGCCTTACCTGGCGATCAACCCTTCCAGGGTTTCGATGGGCGCAGCGATTGCCAATACCAGGGGCGGCGTGGCTACCTGCACAAAAGGCGGTTCTGGATACGCATCTTACCTGCAGGCAACCTGCAATGTCTCCGGCGGCAACAGCGGCGCGTCCTCATCGGACGTGAAGTGGACTCTGCCGGCTCCAACGAAACCCTCCGGCGTCTTCCTCAGAATGCATGTCGCCACCGACGCGAGTTCGGTCTTCCCAGCCTGCTCGATCAATGGAACGCTCAAGCTGGTTCTGGTCCCTAACGCGTCCATGGACTACAACTTCCCGCTTCCCTTTTACCCGACCACGATCGACTGCAGTGACTACTTCAGCACGGCTTCGACGGACTCAAACGTCATGGCCATCAGCCAGCTTTCGGTCGTGCCCTGGTAGGAACCGAACCGATCAGTTGCGAATTCCGGCCAACAGAGATTCGATCTCCGCTTTCTCGACCGCGTTGACCGGCAGCAGCGGGGACCGCGCCCTGCCGCCGTAGTAGCCATTGAAGTCGCAGGCATGCTTTACGCCGCTGATGCCAAGCTGGCCGACAATCCGCTGTCCGGGGCCGGCGATTCGCGCCTGCTTTTCCGCCGCGAGCTTCAAGTCGTGATCTTTCCAGGCCAGGTAAACCTCCTGGCAGGCCTGCGGGGCGCAGGCAGCGAAGCCGAGAATTGCCCCAGAGGCGCCGGCCTGCAGCGCGTCGAGCAAGATGCTGGACGAGCCGGTGAGGACCTGGAAGCCGACTTCTTTGGTGCGGGTTTTCAGCTGGACTGGAGGCGGTGCCGTAGCCACGGCCGAGCCGCCGGCCAGGTCATTGGCGGACACAAACGTGCTTGCGCCCTCGGCCTTGGCGGCCAGCATGCGCCCCGTGACAGCTTCAAAGATCGTGGTAACCGCAGCGGTGCGGCGTGCGGCGACTGAGGTCGCTTTCACTGTTGAAGCAATACGCAAAAGATTGCCGCTTGAGTCCTTGATTCCAATGATGTTCGCGTGCGCGGCAAGCTCAGCGATCACATCGACGGGAATGTCGTAAGGCACACAGCGCGGAATGTTGTACAGCATCACCGGCAGCGGAGAACGGTCAGCCACGCTGCGGAAGTAATGTAAAACGGCTTCCCGGCTCATCTGGCTGGCGTAATAGGTCGGCGTCTTTACGAGAACAGCATCGTAATGAAATTCCGCGGCTGCCTCGGCCAGTTCCACGGTGGCCTTCACGCTCTCCCGGCCCACGCCGGCGATGAGCACTTTTTCCGGTGCGGCGGCCTGGGCGGCGACTTTCAGCACCTCGCGGGATTCCGCGTCGTCCAGCGCCACGGCCTCACCGGTTGAGCCCAGCAGAAGCAGCCCCGAGAGCAGGCTGCGCGAGTAGCGCGCCACGTTGGCTTCAAGCTTGCGGAAATAAATGCGTTCATCCGTATAAAACGGCGTAGGAACAGCGGCGAAAATGCCCTCGATCAGCATGGTTCTATTGTAGTGCGCGGTGCACGCCAATTTGGAAAGCTAGAGCTCAGAGTCTCATGCGATGGTATCGGCGTGGAGTTGCTGCAGCGCGTAGACCGTTGTCTGCTGGCGCTGCATGGAGGCGATGCCCTCTGCCGCGGCCTGGGCAGCGGCGATGGTGGTGATGGTGGGAATGCGGGCCAGGACTGCGGCGCGGCGGATCGCCTTCTCGTCAAAGAAGGTGTCCTGGCCGCGCGGCGTGTTGATGATGAGCTGGATGCGGTCGCCCTTGATGAGATCGACGACGTTGGGGCGGCCCTCCTTGACCTTGAAGACGCGCTCGACGGTGAGCCCGACGCTCTCAAGCGCGTTGGCCGTGCCCTCAGTGGCGACAATCTTGAAGCCGAGATGCACGTAGCGCTTGGCGAGTTCCATGGCGGCTTCCTTGTCGTGATCGTTGACCGAAAAGAAGACGGTGCCGCCGGTGGGGAGGACGTGGCCGGCGGAGAGCTGCGCCTTGGCGAAGGCCTCGCCGAAGGTGGCGGCAACGCCCATCACCTCTCCGGTGGAGCGCATCTCCGGACCAAGCACCGTGTCCACGCCGGCGAACTTGTTCCACGGAAAGACAGGTGATTTTACGTAGTAAAATGCGCCGGTTTCGAGGTCTTTGCCGGCGGCGAGCTGTTTGGGGAGCAGCTCGCTGAGTTTGCGGCCGGTCATGAGGCGGGCAGCTACCTTGGCCAGCGGAATGCCGGTGGCTTTCGAGACGTACGGCACGGTACGCGAGGCGCGGGGATTGACCTCAATGACGAAGACGTTGTCTTTGCCGGCGGCGTCACGCTGGATGGCGAATTGAAGGTTGACGAGGCCGACGACCTTGAGCGCGAGGGCGAGTTTGCGGGTGTATGTGCGCAGGACGTCGAGGGTCTCCGGGCGGATGCCGACGGCGGGCAGCACGCAGGACGAGTCGCCGGAATGGATGCCTGCCTCTTCAATATGCTGCATGATGCCGGCGATGATGACGTCTTCGGAGTCGCAGAGGGCGTCCACGTCAACTTCGGTCGCGTCCATGAGGAAGTGGTCCACGAGGACGGGGCGTTCCTGGGAGTACTCGACCGCCTGTTTCATGTATTGGGCGACGGCTTCGGCGTCATACGCGATCACCATGGCGCGGCCGCCGAGCACGTAGCTGGGGCGGACCAGAACGGGGTAGCCGATGCGTGCGCCGACAGCCAAAGCTTCTTCAACGCTGGTCGCGGTGCCGCCCGGGGGCTGCGGAATATCAAGCTCCTCAAGCAGCTTGCCGAAGCGCTTGCGGTCTTCCGCCAGATCAATCGACTCAGGCGAAGTGCCGATGATGGGCACGCCGGCGGCGCGCAGGCGCTGAGCCAGGTTGAGCGGCGTTTGGCCGCCGAACTGGACGATCATGCCGATCGGAGCGCCGGACGAGGCCTCGTGATTGTAGACGGCCAGCACGTCTTCAAGGGTGAGCGGCTCAAAGTAGAGGCGGTCGCTGGTGTCGTAGTCGGTGGAGACGGTCTCAGGGTTGCAGTTGACCATGATGGTCTCAAAGCCGTCGTCTTTGAGGGCGAAGGCGGCATGGCAGCAGCAGTAGTCGAACTCGATGCCCTGACCGATGCGGTTGGGGCCGGACCCAAGGATGATGATCTTCTTCTTGTCCGTCGGCGGGGCTTCGTCCTCTTCGTCGTATGTGGAGTAGAGGTAGGGGGTCATCGACTCGAACTCGGCGGCGCACGTATCTACGAGTTTGAAGACGGGGATGATGCCTTTGCCTTCGCGCAGTTCCCTCACCTGCT
>Ga0182030_10027823_pt1 | contig 10145 bp, 8 predicted proteins | sample 812S3MmetaG_FD_121299 | JGI IMG/M metagenome (GOLD analysis project Ga0182030, IMG submission 121299) | Permafrost microbial communities from Stordalen Mire, Sweden - 812S3M metaG (Illumina Assembly) | ecosystem: Environmental > Terrestrial > Soil > Wetlands > Permafrost | place: Sweden... | reverse complement strand
GGCCCGCAGGGAGTAAAGCCCACGCCAATATTGAGGCATTTGCGGCAGTCAGGGCTGAAGAGGCTGCGGAAAAAAGCAGGATTTGGAGTGAAATGCCCTAGGAGCATCCCGCAGGGGCTAAAGCCCATCTCTTTTTAAGACATTTGTGGCCCGGCTAAAGCCGTGCCCTTGTTACAAAACATCGTTTTTTCCGCAACCTTTAGAGCCGCGAACTGTCCTGGTTGTCTTATGGCAACGCTAAGGTCGCGCGCTTTCAAAACTTCGAAAAAATTCAAACTCCTCGTGCATCGCTATTCGCTTGAGCCGGTATCTTCGGCGGGTAACATTTGATAGCTCACAAAGGCCACGCGTTTTGAATCGGGCGACCAGTTGGGAACGTTCATGGAGCCGTCGCCGCCGACCAGATTGATGAGGGTGCGGATCTTGTTATCGCCGGTGGAGAGGATGCGGAGAGCGATGTCTTTGTTGGCGGCATGGGTGGTGACGCTGGGATCGTAGGAGATGAAGACGATGGACTTGCCGTCAGGCGAGGGATGGGGCGTCCAGTTGCGGAAATTGTCGAATGTAATCTGCTCCACCTGGCTGCCGTCAGGATGCATGCGGGCTATCTGCATGCCGCCCCAGCGGTCGGTGTTGAAGTAGATGTACTGACCGTCGGCGGAGTAATCGGGATCGTCGCTGATGCCGGTGAGGGCGGTGAGAGCGGTTTCAGCGCCGCCATCGACAGAGATGGCGTAGATGTTGCCGGAGCCATGGCTGGGGCGCGCGAAGACGATGGTTTTGCCATCGGGCGACCAGGTGTGGAAGTAGGAGTCGGGGTGATCGGTGACCATGCGCGGCGTGCCGCCGGTGGAAGGAACAATGTAGACGCGGTTGCCGGGACGATCGGGCATGGAGCAGGTGATGGCGAGCCATTTGCCGTCGGGCGAGAGGCCGTGACTGCCGTTGCAGCCGATGGCCGCGCCGGTGTCGATGGGCTGCGGTGTTCCGCGGCCGTCGACGGGGACGGCGAACATGTGGCCGTCCTGATTGAAGATGAGCGAGCTGCCGTCGCGGGACCAGTTGGGCGCCTGGACGCGTACGCGCGCGGAGTAGACCACGGTGGAGCGAACGGCGTTGGGGTCGATTTCGACGGCCTGGAGGGAGCTCGAAAGAGCGAGCTGCGGAGTCGTGGCGGGCGGCGTGAGCGGCGTGAATTCAAGGTGCGAGAAGGCCGCGGTTTCAACTGCGGCGGGATCGTGCGCGGAGAGGCCGACGCCGGCGTAGAAGGGTTCGTCGAGATGGAGCTTGATGGAAGCGCCGGACTGGTGGAGCGGCTCGCCATGCTGGCTGACGAACATGGTGATGACGTCGCCGCGCTTTTCGAGACGCACGCGTTGCGGAGGGTCGATGTTGAGCTCGATGCTCTGCGTTGCGCCGCCTTTGGCGCGGCGGTATTGAAGAGCGGTGAGGCCGGAGCCGTGCTCGGCCGCGTCAGCGTAGACGCCATCGGCGTCGAGAGTCTGGCGGAAGATGAGGACGGCCTTGCGATGTTCGCTGTGCTTGCCGGTCTTTTCGGGAAAACTGATGTCGGCGGTGAGCGAGAGATCGCCGGAGGCTTTGGTCCAGAGGAAGTGGAAGCCGTCGGTGGTGGACCAGAGATTTGCGCCGGAGGAGTGGATGGTATAGACGCCGGTGGAGTGGTCATAGGCGGCGGTTCCGGGAGGATTGACGCTGCCCACATCCGACTGGCCTTGAAAGATGCCGAGGGACTGCGCGGAAATTGCGCGCGAGAAGAGAAAAACAGCGACAAGCAAAAAGGCAAAAAACGCGCGGGCAGATTTTGTGAGCATGAGGAGCGCCTCCATTGGGGATGCCGCGCGGGAAATTCAGAACGAAAGATGCAGCTCGTGGCGCGGCGAGCAAAATATAGGGTGGGAATGCGGGGTTGTCAAACGCGTAAGGCGCAGCCGAAGCTGCGCCTTGTGCGCGGGCGTTGGATGGAGCTATTTTGTGTCGGTCAACAGGTTGCCGTTGATATCGCGGACTTCGACAGGGCCGAGGTTGGCGTCTTTGAGGGTGGGCTCGATCTTCGCGCGGTCGCCGGCTGCGATGACGATGAGCTGATCGGGGTGGAGATATTGCTGCGCGGCGCGGGCGACGTCAGCCTGGGTAATGGCCTGAAACTTGTCTGGCAGCGCAGCGTAGTAATCGAGGGGCCGGTCGTAGACGAAGATGTTCTGGATAGCGCCGGCGATGGCGAATGTCGTTTCGAAAAGGCCGGGGAGGGAACGGATGGATGCTTCCTTGGCGGCGGCGAGCTCGTCGGCGGTTGATGGCTTGCCGGGGAAGTTGCGCAGCTCCGACATCAGCTCTTTGGCGGCGGGCGCGGTGACGTCGGTGCGGACGAGCGCTCCGGAGAAGAACTGGCCGCCGTCGCGGTATTCCGTAAAGCGGCTGGACGCGCCGTAGGTATAGCCGTGGACTTCGCGGAGGTTCATGTTGATGCGGCTGCCGAAGCTGCCGCCGAGCGTGTAGTTGAGCACGTCGAGGGTGTCGGCGTCAGGCGAGCTTGAGGGAACGCCGAAACCAAAGGCGGCGAGCGCGGTTTGCGGCGCGCCGGGCTTGTCAACGATGACCACGTGCGTGGCGGGCGGCGGCGGAGCGGGGGCGAGGGCCGGCGAAGCAACGGTGTGACCGGTCCATTTTCCGAAATACTGGCGGGCGAGTTTTTCAGCCTCGGCGCGGGTAATATCGCCGGCAAAAATGAGAACCGAATCGCTGGGTCCGTAACGATCGGAGTAGAAGCTGGAGAAGTCAGCGGGCGTGAGGGCGGTGATGCTCTCGGTGGTGCCGCTCGAAGACATGCCGTAAGGCTGATCGCCGTAGAGAAGCCGGGGACCGACGCGGGCAGCCATGCTCTGCACGTTGTCAGTTTCCTGGGCGATACGGAGCAGGCGCTGCTTGCGGCGGCGATCGATGTCTTCAGGGCGGAAGGCGGGATGCTGGGCGACATCGGCGAGCAGTTCAAGGCCTTCAGCGGCGTGGTAGGAGAGCAGGTTCATGGAAACGGCGCCGGTGTCCATGCCGGCAAACGTATTGATACGAGTGCCGATGCGCTCCTGGTCGTCGGCGAGCCTGGTGAGGTCGCGCGAAACGGTTCCGTCGCTCATGATTTCAGCGGTCAGGGTGGCCACGCCGCTCTTGCCGTCGGGGTTGTTGAAGCTGCCGGCGCGGGAGACAATCTGGGCGGCGAGAACGGGCAGAGCGTGATTCTCGACCAGCAGGACGGTGAGGCCGTTATCGAGCTTGAACCGGGTGGGCACGGGCAGATGCAAGGCGGGCGCGGGTCCGGCGTCGGGCTTGTTCTTGCGCCAATCCTGCGAGGCCTCAAACTCCGGCGTGTAGGGGTTGATGAGTTTCACGTCGGCATCCGTGTCGGCAGGGCTGCGCGGTACGTCGTCCAGGATCTTTTTGCCGGGCACGCAATAGACCACTACCGCTGCGTCCTTGGTGAGGTATTTGGCTGCCGCATCCCTGGCGCCGGCCACGGTTACCGCTTCAGTCATGGCAACGTCTTTGGGCAGGAAGCCGGGATCTCCGGTGTACTGGTTGTACTCGTCGAGGGTGTCGGCGACGCCGCCGAAGCCGCCCAGGCGCTGGAGCCCGCTGATTTTTGAGGTAAGTTCGGTGGTCCTGGAGGCTTCAACTTCTTCGGGAGTGGGTCCGTCCTGCTGCAGCTTGGCAAGCTCGGTCCAGAAGCTTGCTTCGAGGTCTTCCAGCTTGACGCCGGGCTTGGCAGTGAGGTCGCACTCGGTAACGCCGGTGAGTTTGAGCCCATCGGCGCTGCAGGTGACGCTCTGCGCGGTTTGAGCCTTGTAGACCATGGCTTCATCAAGGCGGCTGGCCTTGGAGCCGCCCAGCGCGAAGATGGTCGCGCGCACGCTGTAATCATCGGGTGTGTAGACGGGAGGAGTAAGCCAGGCGATGGTGACCCGCTGCAGCTTGACGGTGTCAGTGATAGTGGCGCGGCGCTGCGCGGTGATGGGCGGCGTGACGACGGCGACTGGATCAACCTTGGGACCGGCGGGGATGGGTCCAAAATATTTGGTGAGCAGGGCGCGCAGCGCGACGGGGTCAAAGTCGCCGGCGATGGCGATGGAGGCGTTGCTGGGCGTGTAGTACTGCTGGTGGAAGTCGCGGATATCGGCGATGCGCGCGGACTCGACGTCGAGGTGGGTTCCCATGACGTCGCCGTAGTAGGGATGGCCCTTGGGAAAGAGCAGATGAAAGACTGCTTCGTCGGCCACGTAATAAGGCCGGCCTTCGCCCTGGCGGCGCTCATTGCGGACGACGTCGCGCTGGTTGGTGAGCAGGGTGCGATTGAGGCCCTCCATGAGGAATCCCATGCGGTCGCTCTCAAGCCAGAGGGCGAGCTCGAGTTGATTGGAAGGCATGGTCTCGAAATAATTGGTGCGGTCGAAGCTGGTGGTGCCGTTCACGTCGGTGGCGCCGGCGCCTTGCACGTACTTGATGTGAGCCTTTTCGCCCACGTGCTCGGAGCCCTCGAACATCATGTGCTCGAAGAGGTGCGCAAAGCCGGTGCGGCCGGGGCGCTCATTGAGCGGTCCCACGTGGTACCAGAGATCGACGGCGACGAGGGGAAGCCGGTGATCCTCGTGAGTGATGACGGTGAGGCCGTTAGGCAGGGTGTACTTCTCGAATTTGATGACCGGCAGTTTGTGCGCGCCCTGCGCGGAAGCCATGGCGACGGCAAAAATCGCAAGTATCGGGAGCGTGAAAAGGCACAAACGGCTGCGAATGGAAATGCTCACGGGGATTCTCCTTGAATGCACAACCCAGAAACGAGGGTGCAGACAGGATAATACGCGGGGCTGAGGAAAGTGCCGAGAAAGTATCGCGGCGCGATCAGGGGCCGACCTGAACATCCTGGCCGGTGGCTTTGCCGAGCGCATGCAGGTAGGCGTCAATGCTGCGCGTCTCGCCGAGAATGAAGCGGGTGACGAAGCGGAAGACGGGATTGTAGATTTCAGCGTCCTCCGTAATGCGAACGATGACGCCGCCCGGCGAAGGCTCGAGCGCATAGGTCCAGGAGCCGGCGAAGGGAAGATTTTTAGAGGCGATGCGGCGGGTGAGCGAACGCGGAGGATCGACGGCGGAGATTTCGTAGAGCATGGTCTGGCCGTTGCGCGAGGTTTCGCTGAGCATTTTGCCCGCCGCGCGATCGAAGTAAGTCTCGCTGTGGAGCACGTCGGGACGCCAGTTCTGCGAACCCTCAATCAACGCGAACATTTGCTCCGGCGAGGCGCGGTAGGCAGCGCTGCGCGTGGCGACGTGATGTTTGGGCAGAGCGAAGCCGATCGCCACCACGGCGGCTATCAGCAGCACAACGCAGCCGAGAACGATGAGCAGGATCTTCATGAGTGAGACTTCCTTTTTCGCTGCCGCAGCAGGATTCCCGAGTACTTCGCCAGGAGTTCGATGCCCTGAAGCGCGGTTTCCAATTCGCGGGCCGGCATGAGGCGAAACATTTTTTTCATGAGCGACGGATCGAGGAAGGAGTTCTGTTCCCTGACCCTGGCGCCGGCCGGGGTGAGCGTAAGGCGGACGCATCGCGCATCTTTTTTGCTGCGCCGCCGCGCAATGTAGCCGCCGCGCACGAGGCGGGCCACGTTGATGCTCATGGTCGAGAGGCTCACCCCCATGTGTTCGGCGAGTCCGGAAAGCGTGGTTGCGCGCTCCGCGTCGAGGTGGTCGAGAATGCTCGCCTGGTGCGCGGTGAGAGCGTTTCCAGCCTCATCGGCGCGGAGATGTTGGCGATGGCAGGCGAGATAAATGGCCGGGTAGGCGTCGAGTAGCCTCCTGGCGGGTGAATCCAGCATAGGAGAAAGCGTTGCAGAAATGATTTGATTCGTCAAATCAAATTATTATATGTTGGGAAATCGACTGCGCTGCCAGCGGGGAGATGGAGACTACACTGCGGCCGCCTTGGCCACCAATTGCGCTCCCAGGGTAACGGCGGTTGTGACGTCGTCGATCACCTTGGCGATGTCGCCCATCTGGACGGTGGCCCGCACCACCGCGGTGTTTACCGCTTTCAACTGGGCGCTGAGGGCAGCCACCTCGGCATCGTCATCCTCGAGAGAGGCGTTGAGCGTGTTCTGGTAGTTCTGCCGCGCGGCCGCATATTGACTGCCAAGAGAGGTTCGCTGGTCCGGGGTCTTGCATGCGGCCAGCAACACGCTATATTGCGAGTCAACCGAAAGAAACGTGGCCTGGACATCAACGAGTGTATTTGCCATTGAAGGACCTCACTCTCAATACGACAATATCTGGGTGGCCCATTGCTCCACCGCTGCGACTGTGACTGGAGGCAGGCGGAACGACATGGGCTTATCGTCGGCAACCAGTTGGATTCTCTCGGACATTTCCTGAAGCGACCTGGTCATGGCGGCCGTGGCGGCGGCGCAGGAGTTGTCGAGGGCGGCTTTGCGGGTTGCGATCTGCTGTTTGGCCAGGGGCGCGAGTTTTGCATTCAGGTCGGTGGAGGGCGCGGAGGGCGTCAATCCGAAGGGATCGAGAGCAACCTTGAGAAGCCCGGAGTTATCGACCGCATTTTGATCGACGAGATCGCTGGCCGCGTCACTGGCGAGCTGATCGTAGACCTGATCCACGGAGCTCCAGGTGGGAGCTTCCTTGACGAAGAGGCTGCTGAGGCTGCCGGCGACCGCGGCCATGGCCCTGGCAGCTTCACGCTCCTTGTGCTCCTGAATGGCTGTTACGAGCAACTGGAGGGCGCTCTTGAGGGCGTTCTGCTCGCCGGCAGAGGCCTTGAACGAGGCCAGCGTGTCTGCTTCGGTCTGGAGTTTGGCGGCGGCGGCGGCAACGTCGGCGGGCGCGGTTGAGGCGCTCAGTTTCGCAAAGCCGCCGGCAAGAGTGGAGAGATCGGCGGCCAGCGTGACACGCCTGGCAAGCTCCTCCTGGGTGGTCTTGAGCAACTGCTGGCTCTGTGCCGGATAAGGCTTCAAAAACAATTGTTCATTGACCCGGTAGAGCTGGTCAGTGTCAGCAAGGATGACGCCGAGAGCTGCGTAATAATCTGATAACGCCTTGGCCGTGGCCGACATTTGTGTTGCCGCCGAGGCGGCATCCTGCGAGGTCTTGCATCCGGGCATCAGCACCAGGCAGCAGAGAAGAACTCCCGCCGCGGCGCGCAGTTTTCCCCGGACGGGGGCACACTTGATCAGGCCTCTTGACATGGCGGGAACTCCATTCATCGATCTCGTCGACCGGGGTGATCGATCGGGGGAAAGTGGATCAAAAAAGGGGGAAATGAACAGAGACACGGGGTTATCGTAAGGCGAAACCGGGGGCATGTCAATTTCAGCAAGCGCGCAAAATTGCGAAAAGAATTGGTTTATTGACTCGCGCCGCCGTCGTCGTAGGTGGGATACGGCGCGGGTTCTGTGCTGGTGGGCATGGCAGCGAGAGTGATGAGATCGGCCTGGACCTGCGCCCATTTCGCGGGGTCTTTTTTGGTGGCGATGGGGGCGTTGGGATTTGCATAGTAGGCCAGGATGTCGCTTTTCACGCCGGGGGGGATGGGCTGCGCCGGCTGGAGCGCGATGCGATGGAGGAGTTCGGCGTAGGTGGAGTCAGTGAGCGAATAACCGCCAGGCTGGACTGCGCGGCCCGTATCGAGATCGAGATTGGGCAGGGGATGGAGCGGGTCACGCGCGGGTTGCGGAGATTGGCCGGCGGCGGAGCTGGCGGGCAGCGGCCGCGCGGGCGCGCTAGTGGAAATGGCATTTGCGAGCGTCGAACGCTTGCCGGCCGGGGGCGTGAAGCTCGAGAGGTCTTGCCGAAGCGCGGCCTCAGAGAGCACAACGCTGTGAAGGTAATCCGCTTCAGTGGCCTGGGTAGGGCCTTTGACCGCGGTCATTTTGAGCGGACCGATTTTGGGCAATATGAAAATCAGGGCGGCAAGAGAATGAGTTCCGAATCCGGCGCTTCGGCGGTAGGCCTGCCAGTTGTTTATCGCGGCAATGGCGGCTACTTCCTTGTTCATCTCGACGCGCTCAGGGGTACTTGGCTCGGGCGGCTCGTGGCCGCGATGAAGGAGCGTGACGGCGTAGGCGATGCGGGGGATGAATTCACGGACGGCGAAGCGGTATGCGCGGACGTTGAAGCGCCGGCCGCGATGCGCAGAGAAGTCTTCATTGAGGCCGTAGGTCTGGTAGTAGGCCAAGGCGAGCTGGCGCACCGGGACCTGAAGACCGACATGGCGGAGGTAGTGAATGGGCGCCGTGCGGTGGTGGGCGATCTCATCGATGTCGAAGGCGAACTCGGTTTGGACGTGCTGGCGCTGGCCCTCGGCGAAATTTACCACTGGGCCATATTCTGCCCGCAGCTTTGGGAACTCGACGGGGACAGCGAGGTTGATGGCGTCAGAGTGGCCGACCGAATCGCCGATGTAGTGTGAGAGCGCGCCGACGGCGAAGGCGAGCTCGTTGGCGTTGCCGCCGTTGCGAAAGAGGCTGACGACAAAGTCGCCGGTGCGGACGTAGTGAGTGAGATCGGAAAAGGAACTGTCGCCGAAGGGGTAATAGCCGATGTCCTGAATGACGCAACCGCCGTAGGCGTAGGCGCGGGCCTGGTCGAGATCGGTCGGCGTCAGGTTTGGATAGCGGCTCAGCAGGAGGGGAACGATGGAATCCTGCCAGGTGAGGTCGATGAGCTGCTCGTGCGTAAGGAGGGAATAAGCGTCCGCATGCCGGTGCCAAGGCGCCAGCAGCAGAATCAGCAGCATGATTGTCCGCAGCCGGGGAAAGTTCATCGCTCACTTATGCTAGTTGAAGCCAAACGCAGGAGATGAGCACAATTGAACGCCCGGCACAGCTCTCAATCCCTGACGGCCGCGAAGTATTCCGCTACTTCGAGCCAGTTATCGACGCGCACGTAGCCGGTCGCGGCGAGGTTGTGAGGCGCGGTGTAGAGCAATCCCTGGCCTTCAAAGCGCTCGAGGTTGCGGGGCTGGTCGTCGATGAGGTAGTCGGCGCGGAGGATGGACTTGTTGCCGCAGAAGACGTAGTGCGCGGGCGGCACGAAGGGAAAATGCCGCTGCAGCCAGCGGTACTTGGGGCCCAGCGAATTGGGCACGGCCATGGCCTGGGTGGCGATGTAGATTTCAAAGCGCGCGGAGAGGCTCTCAAGGACCTGCTGCGCATCTGGAATGAGGGGCAGGTCTTCAAAAAAATCCTCTGCGTCGAGAAAGGCGCGGAGCTGCTGCTGGCGGTCGACCGGCGCAATCTCCCAAAGGCCTTTTCCGGCCAGGTCTTCAGGGGTGACGTCTTCGTCGAAGGCCTGGTTGTAGCGGCGGAGATGCTCGCCGAGGGTGTCGGCCATTACTTCATCCATATCGACACAGATGCGCCGCACGGGCCAGCTCCTGAGGACGGGATATCCCAATGAAAGGGTAGCAGGGCCGGAGCGGGAGGCTCTAAAGGTATTCTGTTGGGCGCAGGGGGCCGGTTTCATGAGCAATTCGGGCCACAAAATGTGCTTCGGAAGCATATTATGGTGAGCGAAGAGATTAGCGTTACAAATTAAAACGCTCAGGAATTACCGTGAAACGGAATCTTTCATTCGCAGTGAGCGCCCTGGCTGTCGGCCTGGGCATGGGAAGCATGGTTGGTTGCGGCGGCTCAGCATTTACATCCCAGCCACCACCCAATGGAGCGACAATCACCAGCTTTACGGCGAATCCGGCGACGATTACCGCGGGAGGGAGTTCAAGCCTGACAGCCGACTTCTCCGGCGGGACAGGCGTGATTACGCCCGGCAACCTGGCTGTGACCAGCGGAATGGCGGTGAGCGTGAATCCGACGGCGACTACCACCTATACGCTGACCGTGACGCCAGCCAGCGGTACGGCGGTGACTCAAACTGCGATGGTTACGGTGACGGCGGCAGTGACGCCGGTGATCACCAGCTTTGCGGCCAGTCCGACGACGATCAGCGCTGGAGGAAGCGCGAGCCTGACGGCCGATTTCTCCGGCGGGACAGGCGTGATTACGCCCGGCAACCTGGCTGTGACCAGCGGAACGCCGGTGAGCGTGAATCCGACGGCGACTACCACCTATACG
>Ga0182030_10027818_pt1 | contig 10146 bp, 5 predicted proteins | sample 812S3MmetaG_FD_121299 | JGI IMG/M metagenome (GOLD analysis project Ga0182030, IMG submission 121299) | Permafrost microbial communities from Stordalen Mire, Sweden - 812S3M metaG (Illumina Assembly) | ecosystem: Environmental > Terrestrial > Soil > Wetlands > Permafrost | place: Sweden... | reverse complement strand
GTGGAAATCGGCGGTAGCGTTTATCTGCCCATTGCCATGCCGCAACGCTTGGAAGAACTGTTCAATATCGTAATGAAAATGGCGGCGGAAATTCAAGACCCGTTCGAGCAATCATTTTTCTTAATGGTGCATCTGCCCTACCTGCAACCCTTCGAGGACGTAAACAAGCGCGTTTCACGTCTGGCCGCCAACATCCCGCTCATTCAGCACAACCTGTGTCCGCTTTCATTCATCGACGTGCCGCAGCAAGCCTATGTGGATGCGGTGCTCGGCGTGTACGAACTCAACCGTATTGAATTGTTGCGAGATGTTTTCGTCTGGGCGTATGAGCGCTCCTGTCAGCAATACGTCGCCGTGCAACAGCAACTGGTTCCACCGGACACCTTCCGTCTGCGCTACCGAAATGAACTGACTGAAGCAGTGCGCGCCATTGTGCGCGGTGGATTACCTGCCAACGAAACAGCGATACGCTCCACCATGCCAACTACGGTGATACACGAAGATCAACCGCGTTTTGTGGTGCTGGCAATAGAGGAATTCAAAGCTCTGCATGCCGGTAACGCGATTCGCTTTGGGTTGCGTCCACTGGAGTTTGCGGCGTGGCAAGAAAAAGGGGGCGAACGTGGGTAGCACAATGAATTTACACAAACCCGAAACATGGCAGACCACAAAACTTTCTGAATTGGTGATTTACGTCTTAGGTGGTGATTGGGGAAAAGATGCTGATTTTGAATCACCCGATTACACAACGGCTCTTTGTATAAGAGGTGCTGAGTTCCGCTATTGGAATGAAGATAAAGGCTCCTCTGCATCACCTCGCAAGATAAAGAATTCAAGCCTTGCCAATCGAATTCTCAAGGACGGCGATATTCTCGTTGAAATTTCTGGTGGCGGGCCAGATCAACCAGTTGGGCGAACAGTTTTGATTGATAAAGCAGCGTTGTCACACGCGCCCGATATTCCAAAAATATGTACCAATTTTGTTAGGCTGTTGAGAACATCTGGAGATATAGACTCTCGCTTCATAAATTCTTATTTATCATTCTTCTATGCAAGTGGTGAGATTAGAGACTACCAAGCTGGTAGCAACAACCTGAGAAATTTAAAATTCAATGACTACCTTGGCATTGATATTCCCATACCTCCTCTTAACGAACAACACCGCATCGTCGCCAAAATCGAGGAGATGTTTTCCGAGCTGGACAAGGGCATCGAAAACCTGAAGACCGCCCGCGCGCAGCTCAAAGTGTATCGCCAAGCCCTGTTGAAACACGCCTTCGAAGGCAAGCTTACTGCACAGTGGCGCGCAGACAATCAGGGCAAACTCGAAAATTCCGAGGCCTTGCTCAAGCGCATCCAGCAAGAGCGCGCGCAACGCTACCAGCAACAACTAGCCGAATGGGAAGCCACCGGCGGCAGCAAACCCAAAGCCCCGAAACTCTTGGTGCCTCTCACCGCCGAAGAACTGGCCGAATTGCCTGAACTACCGGAGGGGTGGGGGTGGTGTAAATTGGGCGACTTTATTGACTCGATTGACGCGGGGAAAAGTTTCAAATGTGACGAACGTGAACCGCGTGCTAATGAAATTGGAGTGGCGAAAGTAAGCGCCGTGACTTGGGGCGAGTACGATGAATCTGAAAGCAAAACATGCACAGACACATCGAAAGAAAATGAAGCCTATCTAATTCGAAGTGGAGATTTCATTCTTAGCCGAGCCAATACCATAGACCTTGTGGGAGCATGCGTCATTGCACGGAAGGTAACAAAAAAAATCATGCTTAGCGATAAAACACTTCGAATCAGTTTTGACGGCCTTTCTCAGGAGTATTTCCTTCAGTATCTTGGTAGCCGGATTGGGCGCAAACAGATCATGCGACTCTCTACTGGCAATCAAGAATCGATGCGTAACATCGGGCAAGACAGAATCCGATCAATAGCTGTCCCCATTTGCTCAGGAGTGGAAGCTGATGCAGTTATTGAGTCTCTTGCTGCAAGAATTTCCGAAGTCGATCAACTTGAACTAACCATCACCACCTCATTGCAACAAGCCGAAGCCCTCCGACAATCCATTTTGAAAAGAGCCTTCTCTGGCCAATTGGTACCACAAAATCCGCACGATGAACCAGCCATTGAGCTACTGGCCCGGATCAAGGCGGAGCGATCTAACAGTTCAAATATCAAAAGCAAGCAGGCCAAGCAATGAGTCCAGTTTTGGGGATCAATCCTTCCGGCATGGCATTCGAGGGTGAATCTGAGCATGGTGCACATTTAATATGGCCGCAGCCAATATTGACGTTAGCTAAATTTGTAACAACGCCGGAAGAAGAATTAAAACCTGCTTATTCTTTTGACATCGGACACTGTTACTTTCGAGAGGATTATTTCGATCCTGTAAGCAGAATTCGTCGAGGTCGCTTTTATAAAAATACAGGGCGAGAAAGTATCTGGACAGCATTTGTACCTTCGGAAATAACTGTTGCTGCGACGCGTAGGGTTGGAAATCAGCTGGAAATTACTCTAAAAAATTATGACGCATTAAATATTTCAAAACTTAATAATGAAGGCTTGTATACATTAGTTATTCTTGGTTCATCTACAACCTTCTCTGTTTGGTCAATTATAGCGATAGAAGCTATATCTACTAGTGAGGAACTGGTAACGCTAAAGGCACGACAAAGCCTTGGAGCATTGCCTGATGTTTATTGGAGCAAGGTGCCAGAAGACCACAGACATAAAGTAAGAGAAACCATAGATAAACTGGCTGATGACTATCGGAGAGCCGGTCCCGAATCAGTAATTGATCGGGCAAGAGAAGCTGCCACTTCGATTCTCAGTGCTTATTTGCAAGATAAAGGGGTTGATGCAGCAAAGGGAAATGATCTTGGTGAGCTGATTAAGAGATTATCTACCCAAGCCGGACAACATGAGCAACGTATTTTAGCTTGTGCAGCTGAGATTCCTCAGCGCCTCCATTCTCGTGGCAAGCATGCCGAAAAAGAAAAACGTGATGACCTTCGTCCTATCCGAGAACAGGATGCCGAACTTGCTGTCAATGCATTGGCGTGATGCTCAGCGATCTTCGCTGGGCCGATTGGAAATAGAATTATTAGGAGTGACAAATGAACGAAACCGCATCTATCGTTTCCAAAGTCTGGAGTTTCTGCACCACGTTGCGCGACGACGGAGTGGGCTATGGCGATTATCTGGAACAGCTCACTTATCTGATCTTTCTCAAAATGGCGGATGAATACAGCCAGCCACCATATAACCGCTTGGTGGGGATTCCCGCCGAATACAACTGGCAGAGTCTGAAGGCCAAGCGCGGTGCGGAGCTGGAAGTGCATTACGTGACACTGCTGCGAGAGCTAGGAAATAAGCCGGGGATGTTGGGAACGATTTTCACCAAGGCACAAAACAAGATTCAAGACCCGGCAAAACTGTATCGCCTGATCGACATGGTGAACGAAACGCAGTGGGTAACGATGGGCGCGGATGTGAAGGGCGACATCTACGAGGGCTTGCTGGAACGCAATGCGGAGGACACCAAGTCCGGCGCTGGGCAATACTTCACACCGCGCGCGCTGATCAAAGCGATGGTGGAGTGTGTGCGCCCGGAGCCCGGCAAGACCATCGCCGATCCGGCTTGCGGTACAGGCGGCTTCTTTCTGGCGGCGTATGATTTTCTGGTGGCGGCACATCAGATGGACAAGACGCAAAAAGCCTTTCTCAAGCACGAAACTTTTAATGGCAACGAAATCGTCGCAGGCACACGTCGCCTCGCCTTGATGAATATGTTTCTGCACAACATCGGCGAGATCGACGGCGATAGTATGGTGTCGCCCAACGATGCGCTGGTGGCTTCCTCTGCCAAATCTTTCGATTATGTGCTTGCGAATCCACCGTTCGGCAAGAAGAGCTCGATGAGCTTCACCAATGATGAAGGTGAGCAAGAGAAAGATGATCTGACCTACAACCGGCAGGATTTCTGGGCGACCACTTCCAATAAACAACTCAACTTTGTGCAGCACATTCGTACTATGCTGAAAACTACTGGGCGCGCAGCAGTGGTGGTGCCGGACAATGTGCTGTTCGAGGGTGGTGCTGGCGAGACCGTGCGTAAAAAATTGCTGGAAACTACCGAACTACACACCATTTTACGTTTGCCTACCGGCATCTTTTACGCCAATGGCGTGAAGGCGAATGTGCTGTTCTTCGATAACCACGCTGCAAGCAAAGAGCCGTGGACAAAAGAAGTTTGGTTCTATGACTACCGCACCAACATTCACCACACCCTGAAAAAGAAACCGCTGCGTTTTGAGGATTTGCAGGAATTCATTACCTGCTATAACCCGCTGAATCGTCATGAGCGCAAAGAAGTATGGAGCGAGGCCACTAATCCTGAAGGCAGATGGCGCAAATTCAGCTATGAGCAAATTGTCGCACGCGACAAAACCAGTCTGGATATTTTCTGGTTGAAAGATAAGAGCCTTGCCGATCTTGATAACTTGCCGGAGCCTGATGTTCTGGCAGGCGAAATTATCGAAAATCTTGAAGCCGGTTTGAACAGCTTTAGGGAAATTGCGGCTGCGTTGCAATAATCGTGAAATCGGTTTGTCGCCAATGAAAAACTTTCTTGACTCCTACCCGCCCTCGATTAATTTTCTCCTTAGAAAAGACGAGAAGGAGTGGCGCAATCAAAACCCCCTCCGAAGTCGACTCCGTTACCGTTGGTATGAGAAGGAAATTTATACAGCAGGAGAGCACCCGTTACAGTATGGACTTGCGCTTACATTCCTTCTAATCGTCACTGTTATTGGTGGACTTCTACTACCTGAGGAATGGTTTTCCGGTTACTGGAAAATGTGGGCGGCATCAGAACAGCTCACATACTTCACGTCACTTTGGAGTGTACAGACAACGATTGCAGCTCTTGTCTTCCCTTTTGTAATATCTTTTGTAGCACTTCTGCTTCAGCGACGCCCCTCAACCAAAGTAGTCTTGCAAGTTTACTTATTAGACTCCGCAGCTGTCGTTGCAGGTCTGAGTTCGCTGTTCCTTGTCTTGACAATGGGAGTTCAGTTTCTGCTCTTGGCTACTTATACACTTAAGACAGTTGTAGCTTGGGCAGCATTGGACTCAGTCTGGTTTGCCTTTAACACGGTGCTAACTATCTGGTTCATATATCGCACCGTGGAATTCCTGAGAACTGATTTTGAGTTTGATGTTATCAAAAAGTATGCCGTTAATATTGCGCTGCCAAGAGAGTTTGCCAACCTGTTTCGCTTTCAGTATCTAGCTATGGCACAAGACAGGAATTGGCTTCAAGGCCCCAAACATTTTGATGACTCGGCAGCCGGAAAACCGCAAATACTCATTCACCCATATGGTCGTTCTGAGGGCGAAGCTTTTGTTGAGAAAGACTTACATGAAGAATCAAGGTTGGTAAATGTGCGCTTCTGGTTACTGCGCATTGTAATTTCGTCATGGTTAAAGAAGGCAAACAAAATCCATCCCAAGCCAACCACGAGCAGTAGGGCAAGACCAAAATCAGAGTTGCTAATTTTTCCAGCAATGGCGGGGGGAGTTTCTCAAGGGGTAATTAGCTTGTGCCGGACGCAGGGTGACACAAAGTTAGGGCTAATTTCTAGGGGACTCATTCATCTATCTTTTTCGTTTAGTCCTAAGCGAGTTGAACGCCGCCATATTCCACCTGTGGATTTACTTTCCGAAAATGAGGATGAGGCACGAGTCGCGGTGGGGAGCGGAAATATCCCTGCTTTTGAACAGGCCTACAAAAAAATTACGAATTTGCACATCGTTCTTATTGGGGCAACCAATATTAAAAATGAAGACGATAAGCCTTGGAGTTATGCCTTGCTACCAGATGTCTTTAGTTTCACAGACAGACCAGCGCATACACTTTGGGCAAACTCTTACCGCTCGTTGTTTGATGCAGCGGTTCGTATTCTCCCTGATGAGTCTCGGCCTATTCAGCACCTTTGCTATGTAGTAAGCCATCTTTTCCATAGTGAAGAGTTGGCTGTTGCCCCAGTTAAAATTAAGGAGCATCTGCTGAGATTGCCACCGCTTCTAATGTTTAATTTAGGCAACTGGTGGGTAAGGACAGCAGAAGAGCAGGGCTTCCAAGAGCATGGGCACTTTTCAAGTGTGCTGCTCAAACCTCCTTATCAGGGGGTATACGAAAATGTTCTGCGAGGATTTATTGGTGGATGGGAATCTGCTAAAGACGCAATTAATCCTAAGACGGGAAATAGAAAGCTATGCGGGTGGGAAGATATTCAGGAGATGACAGATCTTTTCACACGACATATTGAAGAAACGGCAATTATGCTTCTAAGTGCTGTCATGCGCGGAGATCAAGCTGCAGCGGAATGGATGGCTGATTCAATTTCGAAATGGTGGAGCCATTCCTATCTTGAGCAGCACGAGCCTTTCTATCTTCTAGATAAGACAGAATTTCTTACAATCGATCTGGCAACAAAATCATGGGAAGAAGTAATTCCATTGTTGGATATCGACCACGCTATGCTCGGTAAAGATGCCTTGGACAAACCCGATGATATCCAACGAGCGATATTTTCGGCGGCTATCAAGAACTACCGTAAGGACATCTGGTTACTCGTTGTTCAGGTGTTAATAACTTGGTCAACAAAGCAGGCCGGTCCAAGTTCTCTAGCATTGTTGCTTGTAGAAGGGATGCTCAAGGGAAAAGTCTGGCGAGGTGGTGGAGAAAGCTACGACACAATCGGTAATTTGTCCGCGGCTGATTTGCTCACTATTCTCGTTCGACAACAAACTTCTGAAACATATCGTCAGGGGTATGCTAACAGACTAGATCAGTTTGCCGAGAGCGCAAGCGAACTCTCAAAGTCTGCTTGGGTATCTGGACGGATTTATTCAAGTGTCGGTGCGAACGATGTTCGCTCACTTCAGGATGCTCAACTGATCTTATTCATCGTGTTATCAAAACGAGATTGGAATTCGCAGCAAAGATTGTTGCGACAGCTTTCCGCATGGGTGTCATCTGCGTACCCGTGTACGGAGAGTGCGAAACGCACTGTTGAGATGTGGCTTGCACGTTTGGCACCAGCAGGTGGATTTGAATACACTAATCTAATCGCAGACATTATTCAGCGTGTCGACAATATGCATACTCCAGAGGAGGGGCGCGCAAGAACTATTGCATCCCTTCAGGGCCTCCTCGATCAAATTAATGAGATGCAAAATAAAAAAATTATTAGTGAACCTGTCAGTGAAATACGATTGAAAGAACTAGAAACAGCAGCTTCTGCCACAGGATTTGTTGCCAAGACTGGCAAGTTTCCACTTGGACTTTTCAAGTCTGTACATTCATCCACTGAAGAACTTAAACCATTTACGCTAATTCGCAATAAGACCCTAAAAGGAGAGCTCACAGCAGTTGAAATGGCACAGCGAGCATCTAACGAAAGCGAGTGGCTTGGGAGTACGATTGCCGATCATGTAGGTGCGCTAATTTTGTCTGATGTTCTGAGCGAATGCCAAGTTACTAAGGTCACTGCTCAGTCCGCTAGCGAGTATTGGGTTTTATTAAAACAGGAGGCAGCGCAGTATGTAAAACAAGGTCTGACACCAATACTGATTTTAAATAACCCGACTCAGCCAGACTGGGTTTGGGATTGGCAGTATCCTACCTCTGAGAGTAAATACCAGCGCCCGGAGGATATGGAAGTACGGAGAGAGCCGAATGGCCGTGGAGATGGTTATCTTGCGGATTTCAACAACATAGAGGTGTTCACTGGATTTATTCCGTTTGGATCTTCAGTATTGTTGGCGAGGGAAACCTTTAAGGATCTGGCATTCACACAGTCATCTGAGGGCTCGTTCGTGAAAGCCCAGGCAGTAGAGGTAAAGGGCGATGAAACTCTAGTCGACTTGCACCTTACGTATTGTCGGAAAATTCAGGTAGAGTATCCTCGCGCCTTGGAAATCCAATACACAAACGGTTCTAGTTAGTAAGCTAACGCAACTTTACTTTCGGAAGATTAACAATTATCTTGAAGTTTCGGTGGATTAATATTGTTAGCTAAAGCCATATAACTAACGACATCTCAATTTTCGCTTCAGGGCTAATCAGATTTTGACTCTGGGTCGATACTGATGGTTCGAAAAACTGCGAAGCAGACATTCCAAATGGCTTCACTGGCATTAATTTTAGAAAATTGCCAGCGTCTCCTTTGGCCGATTGGAAGACCTAGAAAAGTTTGAAACGGACTCCATATATTGCATTTAAAAATACTGAATGGCAATATTTTCACATCACACAGACCGCACTTTCGGTCGACCTTGCCAATCCAATAAGTGCATGCTGAGACCAGAGGTATACGATTCAAAATTTGCATCTCCCCAGCAAAAGAGAGATGCAAGTACAGATTAAAGGCTCAATTGGTGAAAGTGGCCGGCGCGTCGTCCGGTAGATTTGCTTCGACGATCTTAATGAGTTCAAAAGTAATTTTCCGGTTGACCAACAACTCGCGAACGTGGAAATTGTGTTGCATGGGTTCCCCGAGCATTGGTCTGAGAGGTTCAAAACTAAATTTTTCATCAAAATTAATGACAGTGCGCTTTATTCCTGTTGTTGGTGAAAGAGTGAAATTACGTCCTACAACATCAATGCAAGTTACCTTGCCTGTCAAAATTGATTCAGTGAAATTCTTTGTGTCAGCTTTAGGTTTACGAGCGTATCGATCCGCGAATATTTTTTGGGTTGATGGCCCTTGAACAGAAAATTTAACCGGGATGCGTTTGCCTCCATTTACTAGAAGAAAATCAAGGGCGTGTTGCGCGACAATTGAATGATGTTTTTGGTCAGCGAATTGTTTCGAAAATTCTTCCGGTGAAATCTTTTCAAATGCCAAAATCAATGTTGCAAATCCTGAAATGGCTTGATCCACAATTTGATAAGTTGTAGCGTCAACGTTCTTTGATGTTAATAGTGAACACATAACTAATGGTATGCATTTGCCATCTTCAAAATGAACAATGCATTCGACGGCGAAATTTTCAGATGGCAACTCGAGACCTTCGGCGATTACACGCTTCATGGAATCTCCAAGTTTTAAGAAGAAAAGCCAGTCAATAGAGCTAAAATCACCTGAAAAACCAGAGGGATTTGCGGTTACGGGAAATGATGGCAAATTGCAGAATTGAAACATTTGAATCTTCATTTTAGGTCTCCTTAAAATTTGAAAGGGACCTGTACTATATTGCATTTTTTTCAGAATTCTGTTTCAAAAAGCATCAAAAAACGTCACTTCTCAGGACAGAAAATTATTTCTCATATTTTTCGATAAGTAACTGTTATTTATATGAATGTATATAACTTTATGTCACTTATTTGGTGTGGCAAGACAGGCAAAATGCAATAAAACAAGAGATAAATTCAATGCTGTTGCGGATTGGTTTTGAATTGTTTTCACGAATAACTAGCGCGCAACGCTCACGTACTTGGAATCGACCATCATCTGTGATTACCGTGTCGATCTGAAAATTTTTCACCAAGCGTAATTTAGTTAGCGTGGTAGCCTCGAGGCTAAATTGTTTTAGCAATTGGTTTAGGTTTTCTAAATCGACATCGGTCCTGACTAACATATAATCTTCTTTATCAAACTTAAAAAATGCGAGGAATGATTTAACAATATAAAAGTGATGACTCTCCCACAAGATTATTTGTCGATTCGGACTAATCATCTCTAAAAAGTCGGGATATCCCTTTGTAAGGTCCGCGGATTTAGAAGTGCCTAAACTACTGCACAAATCAATCAAACGGTCCCATGCGGGTTCTTTAATTCGCCGAAGCAGTCGCGTTTCAGATAAAAATTTTTCAGCACCGACTTCCTTTTTTTCATTGCCTAAAATCACCTTCGAATCATCAGATAATTTTTCTACTGTACCGACAGCCTGTTTTGCTTTGCTTAGTCTTACCTTCAAACTATATGATTGCAAAATATCGAGTGCCCGATCGGCATCATCATTAGAAATAGAAAGAGCAGCAGCTGCACTTGTGACAGGACGTCCACGTGCAAGAAGGCGAAAAAGCATCAGAACATTTGCAGGAGTAACTTGCGTAAACCCAGATTCACGATG
>Ga0182030_10027817_pt1 | contig 10146 bp, 6 predicted proteins | sample 812S3MmetaG_FD_121299 | JGI IMG/M metagenome (GOLD analysis project Ga0182030, IMG submission 121299) | Permafrost microbial communities from Stordalen Mire, Sweden - 812S3M metaG (Illumina Assembly) | ecosystem: Environmental > Terrestrial > Soil > Wetlands > Permafrost | place: Sweden... | reverse complement strand
ATTTCGGAGCCGCGCATCTTCAGCACCGTCCCGGACGACCCGATCGAAATGCCCCCGGCCGTTTTTGTCCAACCGATGGTCTGGCGCAAGGAGCACGCCTATCTCGTCCTCGGGCTCGCTTCATCCGAAACCAACTCGTAACCTCACTTTTTTTATGACCGGCACAGAAATTTACAAACGCACACCTGCCTACGAAAAGCAGGCCCGCGAAATCAAACTTCACGCCCCGCACTGGAAACTTCTCCTCGCCTACGACGGCCAGCGCTCGTTGTCCGAGGTGGCCATGAGCGCGGAAACTTCCTTCGCCGACGCCCTGCCGTTGACCCAGAAATTTCTCGACCAGGATTGGATTGAAGAGATGCCGATCACCCTTGACCAATATCTGAAGCGGACCGGCGCGGTGGACATCTCCAGCGTAACCGCCGTGCTCCCCCCCACGGTTCTGCATGAGCCGCCCAAGGCCGCATCCGCCGCGCCCACGCCGCCGCCTCCCCTGCCCATCCCCGCGCAACCTCCGCTCGTCAAGCCGGAAGCGCCCTTCGTTCTCACCCCTCCCGCGCAACCGACCGTGGCCAAAACCGGCCCTCGCGTTATGAAGCTGAGCGCGGTGGTTGATTTCATTACGTCCATCGTTGGTAACATTTCCATCGGACAGCTTCTGGTCTACCGCGTCTTCCTGCGCGTCCCGCCGGAGTTGCTCACGGCGGAGGAAATCGCCTCGGTCTATCTCGTCAACGATTCGAGCCTGATCCAGTCCGAGAAGCTGCAACGTGCCATCGCGGACGCCGTCAACGCCGTGACCAAGCGCGCACTGCCCGACAGCGTTTTCGCCCCGGCCTGACGCGCTCCATTCAGCGCGATGGAAACAAAACCGAAGCCATCCGCTGCGCCGCATGTCATCCGCCCCTATCGCCCGGAAGACCGGGACACCATCCGCGCCATCTGCGCCGACACCGGATTTCTCGGCCAGCCGATCGACCCCGTTTTCGAGGACCGCGAACTCTTCGCCGATTACCTGACGAGCTACTACACCGACGCCGAACCGGAAGCGACTTTCGTCTGCGAACTCGACGGCAAAGTCATGGGCTATGTCATGGGCTCGCGGTTTCCGAAGAAAAAGGCGAGCTACGAAAAGCGTATGCTGCCCGGCCTCGTCGCGCGCGGACTCTGGCGCTATTTCACCCGGCCCTACAACGCAGCCAGCCGCAAGTATGTCCGCTGGATTCTCACCCAGGCGCGCAAGGAAGTTCCCTTCACGCCGCCCGACATTCCCCATTTCCATTTCAACGTCCGACCCGAGGCGCGCAGCGTCCACGCCACCCGCTCGATGGTCGATGTGTTTCTCAAATTCCTCACCGACCACGGCGAGAAACAGGTCTATGGCCAGGTCGTCACGTATGAATCGCGCCGGGGCAACCGCATGTTCGAGCGTTACGGCTTCCGCGTCATCGACGAGCGCGAGGTCACCAAATACCGCGACCTGCATCCGGGCAAAATTTTTCTCTTCACCATCCTCAAGGACCTGACGCTCAGCCCCACCATTTACGGCGTGGACCTGCACGAAAAACCGAAAGCGTAAAATACTGCCCTCCGCAGGACTTTCAGATAGCAGAGACCGCCCGGTTTCGTTACACTTCCGGCTCGTTGGCTTTCTCGCGAAGGCCCGGCAACACGAGCACCCGTAGCTCAACTGGATAGAGCGCTGCCCTCCGAAGGCAGAGGTTTCGAGTTCAAATCTCGACGGGTGCACTCGCTATCTCACCATCGTCTGAATGTCGTCGATCACGTGGTGGGGATTCGTGTATTGGCCGCCCACGTAGGTGTCCGAAAGCACATTCCCGTTGGCATCCACCAGGACGAGGCAGGGAATGCCGTCTCCGCAATATTGCTTCGCCTCCAGCGACGGGTCATTGATGTCGTTAAACCAGACTGCAGGCCAGGGCATGGAATCATTCCGCATGTAAGCGAGCATGTCATCCTCGCTCCGGTCATCGTTCACGAAGATGAGTTCGAAGTCGGGATGGCTGGGCTTGAAATCGCGATAAAAGCTGACGAGGTCCGGCGTGAAAGCCCGGCACGGAGGACACCAGGAAGCCGAATAGTAGAAGGCCCAGTATTTGACCCCGGCGAGCGTGTTCGTGTCGAGCATGCGCGGCGAGCCGCCGTCCATCACCAGAAGGCTGCCTTTGAACTTCGCCGCAAAACCGGAAAGGGGCGGCTGTTTGGCAGGCACTTCGGAACGGGCTGCCGCCGTCTCTGTCTTGGCGCTTGGGAAGAAGAGCTCCTTGGCTGTCGATGCTACCGCCCAGGTCTGTGTAATCGAATCCACCGAGAGGTAAATCACCAACGCCACGGTGGAGGCGAGAACGAGTAAAAAGAAGACGCGTGGCAAGGTCGTGGGGGTCATAGGTCCACCCTTGCTATCGGCATAAACCTTCGCTTTATGACTTCAAACTGATCCGGCGTTGGCTCGCCATCCACGGATTCTCAGGCTGATTAATTCGTACGGGCTCACGCTCAGTTCACGCACGGATTGGACACCGGTCTTTTCTTCGGATAGATCCGTCCTGAAGGCCTTGAGCCCCTTGGCCAGACGAAGACGGATTTTTCCGCGGCGGCCCATCGTTTCGTGCAACCTCAGGATCCACCCCTGGCCGTCAACGGCGGGTTTGGCCCAGGACGGGACGACGCTTTCGAGGCCGTCGAGACCGAGCAGACCCGCACTCACCGCCGCGCCTTGGTAAGAAAGCGGCGACGTGTAGAGCGAGTCGGCCAGGGCCGGGGCCAGTATTTCCCGCGGCGTGTGCGGAGAATGAAAACAGAGCGCAAGGCGAATGACATGCCGGCCTTGATCCGAAACCGTGGAGCGTCCGGAACCGCGCCGGAGCGAAGCGGGGAAGAGTCGCCCATGACCGGGGTCTTCCCCGGTGACGCGCGGTGAGCGCAGAAGCGAAACGCCGAGTTCGCCATCGCGGCAGGAAAACCCGTATTTGGCTTCCGTGATGACGCCAAGCCCTTCGGTGTCGCCGTCGTCGCCGACGATCGCCCAGCGGCTGGCGGCTCCCTCAAACATCGCCTCGTCGCGCGAAGGGCCGGCCTGCTGGCCACGCTGCACGCTGCCGAAAGGCGCACCGAAACGCGCCGCGCGTCCCGTGTAGGCGGTGGGGAAAAGGACCTTGAGCAACGACATCTCTTCCTGCCAATCGATGTCGTATTCGAGATGCAGCACGGGTTGAAAGGCGTCGAGCCGGTAACGCACGGCGACGCTGCTTTTTTCGCCAAGCTGCCGGCGAAATTCCACCGCGCCCTGCAAACCACCTTCGCCAAGGACGGATGCCACGGCTGGCGAATCAACCGCGCGTCCCAAACTGAGCGACTGGCGATCGATGTCCCATGCTTCAAAGTTGTGAGGATAATCGGGAAAGATCATCAATTCGGCCAGAGGCCCTCGCAGCGCGATCTCGTTTTTTCCAAAAGTGAGCGACGCGATCCTGCCCCTGGCATCGAACGTGGCCTTGACGGAATCGCTTTCGATTTTTTTGGCGGTGACCTGCACCGGCTTCACCGGCTCGACCACGGGCAAATCGGCCACGGGCATTCCACTGAGCGGCGCGAGCCGCACGGCTTTCGAGTTCTTCTCGATCAGGTGGATGCGCTCGACGGGCAGCGGGTTGAAGAGCGCGGGCGACTTTCCTTTGCCGAGTTCCTTCGCGGCGCAGGCGAGTGCGTTGGCGCTGATCGCGGCCAGTTCGGGTAATCCCTCTTCGTACACTTCCCAAATTGAACTGCCGGGGATGTAGTCATGAAATTGCGCGAAGACGAGACGACGCCACGGCTGGTCGTCGATCTCGCCGCCACCGGTCGCGCATCGGGCCGCTTCCCAAACCTGCAATGCGCGTTCACCTTCGCGGAAACGCGCCTTCAGATCGCTGTGGGTCGTGAGCACGCCACGGTGATATTCGAGGTAAAGTTCGCCCTGCCAGCTCGGCAACTTTGCCCGCACTTCGTTCAGCTTATCGAAGAAAGCATCCACGCGGCCCCAGCCGACTTCGGGCATGCCGGCGAGCGACTTGAGACGCCGCGCCCGTTCGCACATTTCCTCCGTCACGCCTCCGCCGCCATCGCCATAGCCGGTGGGCGCAAGGTACTCGTCATGCACGTCGGCCTGCCGATACGCGCGCGCGCCGCGCCGAAGTTCCTCGGGCGTGACGGCCTGGTTGTAACCGTTTTCCTGCGTGACGTGAACGAGCACTTCGGAACCGTCAATGCCGCGCCAGATGAAGCTGCTGTAGGGAAAGAGATTAATATTCGACCAGGTCAGTTTCGTGGTGAAGAAATAATCGACGCCAGTCTGCTTCATGATTTGCGGGAGAGAACCGCAGTAGCCGAAGACGTCGGGAATCCAGAGCACGCGCGACGGCTTTCCCTGCAAGCGACGGAACCCTTTTTGTCCGAGTAGAAAACTGCGGGCCAGGGCTTCTCCGCACGCCATCAGCGTATCGGATTCGACCTCGGTCGCGCCGAGCGCCTCCCAGTTGCCCTTGGCGATCCGTTTTTGGACCTTGTCCATGAGCTTCGGGCTGATCCGCTTCACCGCATCGTAGCTGGCGGGCTGGCTGTAGCCGAAAACGAGTTCCGGATAGAGATCCATCAGCCGGTTCATGGTGGAAAAGGTATGCGTGGCCTTGTACTCGCCGGTGCGCTCCGGCCACAACCAGACGAGATCAATATGGGCATGCCCGGTGAGAACGGCACGAATCCGGTCGGCCTGCCCCTCGAACTTTTTGTAAGCTTGCTTGAGGCTTTTTCGAATGGCCGGGAGACCGCCAGCATCGAGCGCGTTGACCGCATCGTCCAGCGCTCGCAGTAACCGCCGGTAGAGAGGCGAGACAACATCGACCGGATGCTGGTAGCCCACGCCGCTACCACCCGCGAGTTTCGGCGGGTTGGTCGGGTAGTTGGCCTTGTACTCTTCCAACGCGAGCTCAAAGAGCACCTGCAAGTCATGCCAGACTTCCCATGCCAGGTCATCGCGCGTGAACAATGCCGCGTTGCCCAGCTTGCTTCCCTTCGGATCAAGCCCCGTGGCCGCAGGATGCCAGATCGCGCTTTGCAGGCAGAGGCTCTCGATGTAGACCCGGCTCGTTTTCTCCGGCAGCACGCAGTAGCGGTGCGCGACATCAAAGCCGTAAAAGGGGACGCCATCGACATAGGCGGTCCCCTCCCCCTGATCGTCCCAGTGAAGATACACGGGCCCTTTGGCCTTCACCTTGGGAATCTCGAGTTGGAACCAGCCCTGGTCAAAAAGTCGCCCCCAATGAAAGGGAAGCCGGATCGGTTTGTAAGAAAGCTTCCGCGCCGCCTCCCATTTCAAGGGAGCGGCTTGGGCTCCGGCAAACCGGCACGAAACGGGAGCAATTTCCTTCCAGATGAGAGCTTGAATGCCATGCAAGGCACGACTTACGCGTGGAAGGGTCAGTTGGAGAAAGGGATTTTCGGGAAACATGGAGTCAGTTCAAATGAACAAGTATCCTGCCATTAGAGCCCAGCGCTAAGTGCTCGTAAATGCTGAACAATAGCACCCTTCGCGCAGCTTGTTGACGAACCAGCTTCTTTACCACTGAATATACTCGAGATCGTTGTTGGAGGTGCTTTGTGCTTCCGTGACTGTGATCCAACGCTCAGCAAAGTGCTCTCCCCATGAATCAGAAATTGCGAGCTCATCGGTTTGGGAATTGTAACCGATGATCATCCGCATATGTCCATTCAGGCGAGCTTGCTCCCGGTCAATTGGCGGAAGGGCCTTATCATCCGCCACCAGACTCTGTTTGTAAGCGCTCCAGTCGGTCACCGTCCGCCGTAGGGCACTGTGATGATTAATGCTCTTTTCCACATCCTTGGTGACAAAGCAGCCCCACATCAGCGGCAGCCCCTGGTCGATGAATTTACTGACATGGGTGACGTCCAGTGGCACGTTGGCTGTTTCGATTCTGCGACCATAGGCTTCGACGTAACTGTCCACGGCCGCCGTCATCGCAGCCATGTTGGTCCCGCCTCCCATCCCTGAATTACCCATCATGGCCAGGACGTACATGTCGGCCGGCACGTCAACATAGCGAAGATACCTTTCCCAAGTGGCGGGAACGCAATAACCCTTGGGGCCCTGGTCGACCATGGGAATTTCCTGGGTGATGACATCGCCATTGTCACGTTTGAGCACGCGATTGGCGAGCGCCGCCTTGATTGTTTCCCGATCCATGTTGTCCACGTCACCAAAATGATCGGCCACTTCTGTAGGCACAATTTTGATCGCCGCGTACCGATTCTGAGGAGAGGAAAAAAGGATCGTATGCCCCTTCCAGTCCCAGCGGTGGACGTTGACGCGACTGTCAGCGGTCGGGCCGAAAACGTGGCTTTCGGGCGTCCCAAGCACTGACGTCAATCGGGCGTTGATGTTATCCGCGTCTGCTTTGACCGCCGCATTGAGGTCTTCCATGGCCTTGTTTATTTCGTCATCACTGACGGTGATGTTCTTGAGCCTTTTTTCGTCAATGGCGTGCATTTCCGGAAAATCGCCCATATTGGCGAACACAATGGAAATGTAAGTGGGATGGCCGTTGCGGGCATAGAGGGCCATCGAATAGGCGCGCGCGCCTAAAATCGAAACATTGGCTTCCCCCAAGGCGTATTTTCGGTAACTGGAATCGGTCGGTGTCTTCGATTCTTGCGGCCATTGCAGACGGTCTGCCACGCCAGCGACATCCTCCGCCCAAAGATTAGGGGTAGCAAAAACGGGAGCCTGAAATGCGTCATTGAGATGCCTGAGGAAATCGGCGTCTTCCTGGCTCGCGTTGTTGTTGACGGAGTTCGTGGTCAAAGGAGAAATGACACTGCCATCGCTGCTCGGCGGCGGACTTTGACTGTGAACAGGAGGACTATTCGACGCGGGAACCGACGGGGCATTGGTGGCCGGAGGCGCCGGAGGGATCACGTCCGTCAACTTGAGAGAAGCGCGGTTTAGGGTGGCTTGATAACCTTGTGAATCGGCAACGGTGACTTCGTCGCCTTCGATGGAAACAACACGAAAGATTTCGTCAGGCTGAACGGGGCGCGTGACACTTCCCGCTCCTTTCACAAAGTGGATGGGGTCGCTGGTGACGATGGAGGCGGTCTGCTCGGCCCGGACAAAGCCCACGCTGCAAATCAGAACGATGGTTGCCAGGAAAGTAGTCCTCATGGTAGTCGATGCTCGAAAATATAAGCGAAGCGGCTATCGGCACCACGTTAAATCCATGCAACGCCCGGCCATGCATTCGCTCTATTGGGTGGCTCGGGGAGGAGTTGCAAATTGCCCTGACCGCTACGAGGAAGATATTCCTGAACCGGAACGCCATCGGGAACCGCTGAACTTCTCCGCATTGGCTATGAAGTGGGCGGACAGGGCGCTCTCGCAATGTCGTCATCAAGGTGATGTCACTTCGAGCCGGATAAACTGCGCACTGCCCGTCACCGGCACCTGCGCCTGCATGATCAGGTCGCCGGTGAGAGGATCCGTGCCCGTCTGCGTAAATGTCGCATTCGTCGCCGGCGCCCAATTGTGCAAGTCGGCGCTGGCCTGAACATGGACGGTGAGTCCGCTTTCCAAGGCATATTGCCGGTAAGTGAGGTTCAGGTAGTTCGTTCCGGCCATCGTGGTCGATGAGAAGGCAGGCAACCCCGCGCGATCCGTCGAGCCGGAGGCTTGCGTCGGGTCGATGTCATAAAGAAACTTGAGCAAGTTCGGCACCCCGTCCTTGAAGGGCGTATCCGTCGGATCACTACTCAGCTGATGAGCACTCGCCCAGTCGCTGAAATCCGTCGCCGCTTCCACGTTGAGCGTAAGCGTAGCCATGTTGGACCCAGTGGCGTTAGCCACGGTAAGGCTGATCGGAGACGTACCGATGGCCGTCGGCGTGCCGCTGATGACGCCAGTTGCAGTATCGAGCGAAAGCCCCGCGGGCAGCGATCCCGTCTCGCTATAGCTGCTCACGACTCCGGAAGTTGGAATCAAATACGAAAACGGAACGCCTTCCGGAGCAGTTACGGTCAAGGAGCTGGCGATCGTGGGTGCGGACGGAGGCGAAATCGTCAACGTCAGAACTGTGGCGTAGGATCCGGAGGCATTGCTACCGGTGATCGGAATCTGGAACGTGCCATTGGTATTTGGGGTGCCCGTGATGGTTCCTGACGGCTCATCGAAGGAAAGGCCGATGGACGGAACCAACGCGGTGAAGCTGGTAGCAACGGGCGAGGTAGTGATGTGATAAGTAAATGGATTTCCCACAGCGCCGTTGGCGGAAATCGCGCTGACGATGGCTGGCACCGATGAAGGACCTCCTGTCACGGTTAACACCACGGCTTCGCTCGACTGGCCCGATACGTTCGCCGCGGTGGCGTCAATGACATAGCTGCCGGCGGACGGTGGCGTGCCGGAAATGATACCGGAGACGGGATCGACGGATAACCATTCGGGCAAATTCGTGGCGCCATAAGACGTCGCCGGAGGCGTGGTCGCGATTTGGTAACTGAAGGGCGTGCCGACAGAACCGGTCGTAGTTGTCGCGCTCGATATCGCGGGCGGCACGTCGATGTAGATCGTTATGGTCTGAGGCATCCCTGAACCGATGGCATTGGTGGGAGTCATGGTCATCGTAAAAGTTCCGGCCTGGGTAGGCGTGCCGCTGATGGTCCCCGAAGTCGGGTCGAAGTTCAGATAAAGGGGAAGAAGGGTGTTCGGTGGCACCGCACCGACGCCTTGTTCCGTCAGCGTCCAATTGGTCGCGGTAAAAGCCTTGCGAATCGATTGCGGCAGCATTGAGACCAGCGCCGACTCAATGCCCGTCAGCGCTGGCTTGACGCTATTTCCGCCATTTTCCACGCCAGACCCGGAGACGCCGAAGAGCGCCTTCGGGGTGAAGCTGAAAGGAGCCAGGAAAGGAGATTCCTCATAAGCCGCGCCAATATAGATCGGCACATGGGTTGGCTGCTGCATGGCCTGAATGGAGTAAATCGTGCCGCCGCCCCCCAGGCCGCCCTGTGCCGTGATGCCATAGAAATTACCTTCCGAACTCTGGATCAGCGGAGCCAGGTTATTTTGCGAGATACCGTCGTTAGGAATGCTGCCGTCGTTGAAAACGTGCAAGGTTGTCACCGTTCCCTGCGGCGTCATTTGGAAAATCGTCCCGTAACCGCTGGGACCTCCGCCCGAGGTCGTCCCATAAAAATTCCCATCGTAACCCAGAAGCAGAGGCGTGTCCGAAAAGATGCCATCATTCACCGTGCTTCCGTCATTGAAGCTATGCAGGATCGTGACCTGGCCTTGCGGCGTGATTTCATAGACCGTCCCGGCATTACCCCCGGCTCCGCCCACTTCGCTCGTCCCATAAAAATTGCCATTCGTGCCTTGGATCAAAGGCGCCAACGGAACCTGCGCATCGTTAGCCACACCCCCATCGCCAAAGCTGTGGAGAATCGTCTCCGTTCCCTGCGGCGTGAGTCGGAAGACTGTCCCCCGGCTGGAGGAACCACCGCTTTGAGTCGTCCCGTAAAAATTGCCGTCGCTGCCCTCGACCAATCCCGCCACCGGAGATTGGCCATCATTCGGCACCGTCCCGTCATTGAAGTTATGCAGTATCGTCACCACACCTTGCGGCGTTATTTTGAAAACCATTCCCACGCCCGCAGTGCCTCCTGCAGTGGAGGTCCCGTAAAAGCTGCCGTCACTCCCCTGCACCAGGCTGTTGAGCGTGGGATTGGTGACAAAGGCGAAGAGAATGGATAATTGCCCCGAGCCGCTTAGCTTGAAGATTTGACCCGCCTGGCTCGTCCCGTAAAAATTGCCATCCGCTGCCTGGATCAGGTTGGTTGGCGAGGTAACCAAGCTCGGCGGAGCGAACGAATAGAAAAGCGATGCCACTCCCTGCGGCGTCATTTGAAAGACCGCGCCGGAACCGCCTGCACCTCCACCCTTGCACACGCCATAAAAATTGCCGTTGAAGGCCTGGAGGATCGAGACGGGAATGGCCCCATCCGTCGGCACCGATCCATCTCCAAACTTGTGCACGATCTCGTATTCCTGGCTAAGCGTCGGTGGAGCGGCCAGGACCT
>Ga0182030_10027816_pt1 | contig 10147 bp, 8 predicted proteins | sample 812S3MmetaG_FD_121299 | JGI IMG/M metagenome (GOLD analysis project Ga0182030, IMG submission 121299) | Permafrost microbial communities from Stordalen Mire, Sweden - 812S3M metaG (Illumina Assembly) | ecosystem: Environmental > Terrestrial > Soil > Wetlands > Permafrost | place: Sweden... | reverse complement strand
GACCTCGCACGCCGAGCGCACTTCGCCCGTGGTTCGCGGCAAGTTCATTCTGGAAAACATCTTCGGCACTCCGGTCCCTCCGCCGCCGCCCGATGTGCCTCCGCTGAAAGGAAATGCGGAGGGCGAGACGCCGAAAACGCTGCGTGAGCAGATGGCCGAGCACCGCGCCAACCCCGCCTGCGCCACATGCCATAAGATTATGGACCCGGTCGGTTTCGCACTCGAGAACTTCGACGCTGTCGGCGAATGGCGCTCCCGCGAACCGGGCGGTCCGATCGATGCTTCCGGGCAACTCGCCGACGGGACGCAGATCAACGGCGTTGCCGGATTGCGCGATGCCCTCACCCGTCATCCCGAGACATTCGTCTTCACGATGACCGAGAAGCTTCTGACCTACGGCCTCGGCCGCGGACTCGACTATTACGACATGCCGGTGGTGCGCTCCATCGTCCGCGATTCGGCGGCTTCCGATTACAGGTTCAGCGCGATCGTTATGGGCATCGTCCGCAGCACGCCCTTCCAGATGCGTTCCGCGCCCGCCGAATCGCGCTGAGCTCTGTTACTCCCTCATCCGCGATATCCCCGGCAACGGAGCCGGGGCACGGCTCGGTACCTCGCACATCCTTAGAACATGGTCAGGGGACGTGACCGGCAATTTCCCGGTATATCGTCGCGCCCCATCGAACCGCACCACGCGGCAGAGGCTCACCAGGCGTTCCCCTCAAGGATCGCCCGCAGCAACGACTCATCGAGTCGGCAACTGACGCCTTACCGAATCTCGACGCCCGGCCAGATCGTCAATCAGCAGCGCGTCTGCGTGCAATTCCTCGGCGAGAGCAATCGCTTCGCGCTCGCCGGCACCAGGAGCTTCAGGGAATCCGGCCAAAGTTATGCGCGGAGCCCGGGTTTGAAGCCAGACAGGACAGACTGCAATCCACGCGCGACCCGGTTCCGGCGTTTGTTGCCTGCTCAGTTCGTCGAGAATTGCCGGTGATGTGAGGATACTTCCGGAAAGCGCCTGAAGAATATCTACCGCTTCGATCAGCACGAGGTAGCGGAGCGGAGAGGCATCCGCGCCGACAATCATCTGTTGGATCTGCTTCGTTGAACCTCGAGTTCGGCCTGCCGCCGCGGCCACAATTGCTCTCCCAGCGTGGATTCGCGTTCCAGATCTTCGGCCGAGTATTCGAGAAATACGCCGTGCGCCTTGAGGAATCCATCGAGGTCGTAGCGGCTCATCCCAAGCAACTCCGCAGCCTGATGATCGGACAGCCAACCCGCACGGCAACCCTCCGCCACGAGACCTTCGAGCGCCACACGGGGAAAAGTCCTTGCCCGCCGACTGGCGCACAATTTCGTCAGGCAGTTCGAGGGTAATCTGCATTGAGCCGACCTGCTTCCATTATCCGCGAGTCAGCTTCGGGTTCGACCGCTCCCGATGATGTCCCAAATCTAGTCAAGGTCAGGACGGACTTCTGGATCGAAGCACAGGCGATCATTCGTCGGGCTGCTTGCTCCGTGCGGCGGCGCTTTTTTCGCGGAAGTAAGCGTCTGTCTCGTCGCCGGGAACGGGCTTCACCCTGCCGCTTTTCAGGCGCGTTTGGCTATGGGCTGCCCATACCAAGGGTGTTCGGACGTTGGCAGGTACGGCCAATCCTCTGGCCGCGAAAGCGTTCGCCGTGCGTTTTCAAATTCGGATCGCGTGAGGAACATTCCGCTAAGGTCATTACCGCCATTTATGGCGAACAGGCTGGACTCGGAGTTCGCAAGCTGATCATTGATTATCTTGAACAGCGCGTGAGTTGCTCGGCCCCAACTTTGCCCTTCGTCATTGGGCAATTCCGGTGAGTAGATCAGGTAATCGACGGCCTGACAACTTACGAGATAGCGGGGCGTCGACGGCTCGGTGGTCTCACGCACCTCGGCGGGGTCGGCAACATACTGCTTCAGATGCGGCAGGATAGATATGTAGGCATCCCTGATGCCGCCCTCTGCAAGCTCCTCTGCGTCGAGAAATATCAGCTTGTCATAATCGAGCGCGGAAGCCATACGCATGAGAGCTTACCACCAACCGAAAGGGCCAATTCACACCCCTTCACTCCATCCGAATCAACGACTTAGCCCTCGATTCTCTCCCCACCTTGCTATAACCATATCGTGCACCGCACCTCAGCTCCCCTAACTCCTTGCCGCGAAAGGGCTTTCGCGAAAACTATGATTTTGCCAAACGAACCCGACTACGGAAAAATACGGACGCCGCGAACGCCCCCGCCGCGGGCATAGAATTCGCCGCAGGCATAGAATAATGACTAGCCGGATGTTCATCACCAAAAAATCGCTCCACCGCCGCACCCTCCTGCGCGGCATCGGTACCGCCATCGCGCTGCCCTTGCTCGATGCCATGCTCCCCGCCTTCACGCCTCTCGCGAAAGCCGCCGCAAATCCGCGCACGCGCTTCGGCGTCACTTACTTCCCCAACGGCGCCATCATGCAGGAACTCACGCCCAAAGAGACCGGCAGGGGCTTCGCGTTCACGCCCATCCTTAAACCCCTCGAACCTTACAAGGACCAACTCCTCGTCGTCACCGGCCTCACGCGCTCGCATCCCGGTTCTCAGGTCGGCGATCACGCCGTCAGCTGCGCAGGCTTCCTCACCGGTGTCTGGCCCAAGCGCACCGAAGGCGAAGACGTTCTCGCCAACACCACCATCGATCAGATCGTCGCGAAGCAGATCGGCCAGGACACGCCGCTGCCTTCCATGGAGCTCGCGACGGAAGATTTTACCGGCTACGTCGGCGGCTGCTCTCCCGGCTTCAGCTGCTCTTACATGAACACGATCTCCTGGAGCACGCCCACCACGCCTCTGCCCATGGAGACCAATCCGCGTGTCGCCTTCGAGCGCATCTTCGGCCAGGCCGGCACCGTGAGCGAGCGCGCCGCCACCGTCACGAAGGAACGCAGCATTCTGGATTCAATCTCATCCGAAGCCACGGACCTCTCGCGCGGCCTCGGCACCCGCGACCGCGCCCGGCTCAGCGACTATCTCGACAACGTGCGCGAAATCGAGCGCCGCATCCAGCGCGCCGAAAGCCATAAGAGCGAGACCACGCTCGATGCCCCGGTCGGCGTGCCCGATCTCTTCGACGAACACGTTGGCCTGATGTTCGATCTCATCGCCGCCGCCTGGCAGGCCGACGTCACCCGCGTCTTCACGTTCATGATGTCGCGCGAACTCAGCCAGCGCACCTACCCGCAGATCGGCGTCACCGAGCAGCATCACAGCATTTCGCACCACCAGAACAACGCCGAGAAGATGGCGATCTGCGTCCGCATCAACACCTGGTACGTCGAGCTCTATGCGAAGTTCCTCGCGAAGCTCAAGTCAATCGAAGACGGCGATGGCACGCTGCTCGATCATTCGCTCGTCGTCTACGGCGCCGGCATGGGCGATTCCAACGTGCACGCCAGCGACCCGCTTCCCATGGTCTTCGCGGGCGGGGGTGTGGGTAGCGGACATCGTCACGTGGAAATTCCCGCGCGCACGCCCGTGGGCAATCTCTGGAGCACTGTGGCCCATAAATACGGGACCGAAGTCGATCATTACGGCGACGGCTCCGGCATGATCGAGGGGCTCTTCACCTAGATGAGGCGCGCAGCTCTCTTCGCGCTGGCTCTCGTGCTGAGCGCCGGCGAATCCGATACGCGTCTGATCGAAGCGGTGAAGTCCGGCAATGTCGAATCCGTACGCGCGCTCGCCAAAAACCGCGCGCTGCTCAACGCCCCCGAAGCCGACGGCACCACCGCGCTCGCATGGGCTGTGCGCGCGGACGATCTTCCCATTGTCCAGGTTCTGCTGGCCGCGGGCGCCGATGCGAAAGCGTCCAATCGTTACGGCATCACGCCGCTCGAACTGGCAGCCACCAACGGCAATCCCGCGACCACGGCCGCGCTCCTCAAAGCCGGCGCGGATGCCTCTGCCGTGAAGGCCGGCGGGCAGACCATCCTGATGGCAGCCGCCCGCACCGGCAACGCCGAGGTTGTTCACATGCTGCTCGATCACGGCGCTAAAGACGTCAACGCCCGCGAGTCGAGCTACGGCGAAACGGCACTGATGTGGGCCGCTTCGGAAAACCGCGCCGCGGCGGCCAGGCTTCTGATCGAACACGGCGCCGACGTGAACGCGCGTTCCACGAAGATGGAGTACGATAAGGACCGCTTCGGCCTCGAAGGTGTCATCACCGTTCTTCCGCATGGCTACTGGACGCCGCTGATGTACGCCGCGCGTCAGGGCTCATCCGCAGCTGCCCGCGTGCTCGCCGAATCCGGCGCGAATCTCAATCTCACGGATCCCGACGGCACGTCCGCCCTCATCGTCGCGATCATCAATGGCCACTTCGATACTGCCGCGCTTCTGCTCTCGAAAGGAGCTGACCCGAACCTCCCCGACTCCACCGGCATGACGCCGCTCTATGCGACCGTCGACATGAACACGCTCGGTGAAGTTTACGGACGCCCCGCTCAGCACCAGACCTCCGGCGACACCAGCGGGCTCGATCTCATGCGGCTGCTGCTCAAAGCCCACGCGAACCCTGATGCGCTCCTGAAGACGGCGGCGCTCTATCGTGCCCATACGCCGGGCGAGCCGGCTCTGGGCGAAGGCGCCACGCCCTTGATGCGCGCCGCGAAAAACGGCGATGCCGCTGCCATGCGTCTCTTGCTCGAATACGGCGCCGATCCCGAACTGGCTACACGAAACCACACCACCGCGCTGATGATGGCTGCCGGACTCGGCCGCGGCCTTGGTGTTTTCGCCAAAGACTACGCCACCGAAACGCAGATGGTCGAAGGCGTGAAAGTGCTGCTCGACCGGCACGTCAACGTGAACGCGCAGAACGATGCCGGCCAGACGGCGCTGCACTTCGCCGTGCTGAGTTCCGACGAAACCGTAAAGCTCCTCGCGCAAAACGGCGCCCGGCTCGATATCAAAGACAAGCAGGGAAAGACACCGCTCGACTTCGCTCTCGGCGGCGGCGGCCGGGGCAGGGCAGGTGGTCCGCCTGTCGTGCGCGAGGGCACGGCAACGCTGCTTCGTCAGCTCATGGCTTCCAAATGAGGAAGCGATTCATCACGACTCTCCTCCTTGGCGCGGCAGTTGCCTTCGCCCGGACCGAAACGCCGCACGCCATCGGCATCCTGAACTACGTCCACGCTGTCTCCGATGTCGATAAATCCGTCGCCTTCTACCGCGATGTGATTGGTCTCGAAGTGAACCGCGCGCCCTCCGACTTCCCGAACGCCGGCGTCCCCGCCCTGGTCAACGCGCCCGGCGTTCACCTGAAATTGGGCACCATGAAAATGCCCGGTCAGAAGTACGTCATGGAGCTGACGCAGTTCTCCGGCATCGAACGACATCCCGGCGAGCGCGACATCGAGACCATCCTCACACCCATCCGGAAGTCAGGCGTCCCGATCATTACCCGCCCGGGCGCGCCGGTTGCAGTGGGTCCGAACGGCGCCTGACGCGCTCATGCCGGGCGACCCCAATGGTTATATCGTCCAATTGATCCAGATGCCCGGCGTCGGCATGGGCCTCACAGTCAGGGACATGGACGAAACCCGGAATTTCTATCACGACATACTGGGCTTCGATCTCAAAGGGCGGGCAGAGTTCGCCGGCAGTACCGCGGCCTGCCGCGCACGCCCTTCCATCTGCGGGTGCCCGATCCCGGCGCTCCCGCGCTGGAGCAGTTCGCGCCGGCCATCCGCAACATCTTTGTGGTGGATCCCAACGGCGTCAATCTCGAACTCTACGAGCAGAAGTAATCGAGGTAGCTATTTCTTCCGGACGGCTTTGATATCGCCCTCGACGATGTGGGCGATAAGGTGCGTCACGTTGCCGCCGGAATCTTTGATTACATCGAATGTGGTGCCGTCCGAGGAAGTGAACTGGTTCGTGGACAGCGCGGTCAGCGGCTCTTTCGGACCGAGGCCGGTGATCACCAGTTGATCGCTTTCGAGGGCAAGATCGAACGATATGGTGATGTCCGCCCGGTCCGGCGGATGGAATTCGTAGGCGCCGGCGTATTCGGCAAGCACTGCGCGAGGCACATCGACACTTTTCTGATCGGAGGCCTTGCCGACGAGGTGGGCGTGGTCGCGTTCGTTTTCGTTGCAGACGTATTCGAGTGGTTCGGTGTCCGGATCGTAAACGTATTTGAATGGTACCGTCCAGGGCTGTTCGAGGGCGCCGGGATCGGTCATGGTCTTCGTCAGTTCGAGATGGCCGAAATCGGGACGGCGGAAAACTTCGGTAACGCGTAATTGTTCCGTGTGCGGATGACCCTGTCCGTCGAGCCAGGTGCGATCGTTGAAGCCGTTGCTTTCGACGACGAGCGTGTCGCCATCCCAGTGGCCGACCGAGTAGCCCATCCAATCGGGGTTAGGATCCCTTTCGAGGCTGCGCCCGTCGAGAAAAATCTGCCGGTAGAGCGTGCCGTCGTAAAGCAGCACCAGCATCGCCGGTGTCTGGATAATTCTCTCGACGCCGATATCGGCCTGCGGGCCGGGCGGGAGGCAGAGGACGGACGGCGAGTCGCGGAAGATTTCCTGTTTGCGCTTTTTTGCGATAGCTTCGGCCCATGGCTTCGGCCGGAGCGCGTCCATGGCTTTGCCCACGGCAGCACCGGCCTTTTCATCGTCGCGCCACAGGCCGCTGAAATCCGGTTTGCCGTTCGCGAGCCGCGGAGTCGGCGCTGAGAGATCGGCTTTGCCGTCTTTTGTGCGCGGGATACCAGGAGTTTTGTAGTCGAGCCATTGCGCCTGCGCTGAAAACGAGAAGGCGGCAATGACGCCAGCGGTCAGGATGAAACTGCAGCGCGCCATTTCATTATTTTAGAGGCAGAAACGCCGCGATGCGGCGGGCTGCTTCGTCCGGAGATTCGCGCAGTCCGTCGATGACGAGATCGGGGTTCAGAGGAAGCTCGAACGCGGCGTGCAGACCAGGCACGTCGCCGGCCGCGTTTCGGTAGATGCCCTTCGGATCGCGCGCCATACAGGCCGCGAGCGGGACATCGATGAAGACCTCGAAGAAGCGCGGAATGAGACTGCGCGCGGCTTCTCTGTAACGGCGCCGGTTGGCAGTCGCATCGAAGATCACCGGCACGCCGTGCTTCACGAGCAGCGCGCCGATCCATGCCATGCGCTGATAGAACGCGTCGCGATCGGTCTCGGCATAGCTCTCGTCGCGCAGAATCCTGCGCAGCGCATCCGACTCAAGTACCTCCACGTCGACAGCGCGATCGGCGAGCAGTTGCTTCAGGCAGGAAGTGATCGTCGATTTCCCGGATGCCGGAAGGCCTGTGATCCAGACTGCAAAAGCGGGTTCAGGCACAGTAGAAGTTCACCTTCGCCGGATCGAAATGGTCCTCGCTCAGAACCGCGAGGCTGAATGCAAACAGTTGTCTCCGGATGGTGTCGGCAAGCTTCGGATACCAAACCGGATTCGCCATTACCAGCGCCCGGAATACGAAGAACGGCGCCACTACGTCCAGCATCTCCGCATCGCGGCTGTTGTCGAGATAGCGCGTCCAGAAACGCCGGAACAGTTCTTCGAAAGCGCCTTCCAGACGCCCGCTGCGTTCGAGCGAGAAGAAGACGTAGTTCAGCGTCAGGCACGCGACATCATCGGCCGCATCGCCGAATTCGCCGCGCGACCGATCCAGCACGGTGAAGTCCGTGCCGTCGCGGAAAAGAATATTCCAGGGATGAAAATCTCCGTGGACCTGCTTCAGCCGATGCGTCCGGTCCTTTAATTTCCAGCGCCAGTCGACGCACAGATGCTCGATTTGGCGCAGAGCATCGGTCGGGCAAAACTGTGTGCCGGTGTAGGAGTCGGCAATGCCCATGATGCATTCGCCATGGCCGATAAGCTCTCGGATGCGCCGCACGTAGAGGTTGCCGTCAGCGCCGGCGACGCGATGGATTTCGACGAGGTAGTCGCAGAGCGCGTCGGCGCGCGCGCGATCCGCGTCGGTAAGAACCCCGCTCTTCGCGATACGTTCGAGGTCGAGAAAATATCCGGCGCCTTCTGCGTAGTCGGTCAGCAGAAAGAACTCCTCCGCGGTGCCCAGCGAAATCGGCGCCCCGCCCTGAAACGCACCGATGTCGAGCGCGCGTACATGGCGCGGCAACCGGTTGAACGCGTCTTTCTGCCACAGCAGAATCGCCGCGCGGTCGGACATATGCTCGTGTCCGAAATGCGCGGCTCCCATGGTGTGGAGCACCGCGCGTCGAGGCCCGCCCGCCGCTTCGTATTCCACCAGCACCGGGATGCCGTAGCCGGCCTGCTTCTGTTCACGGTCCGCGGCATCGTCGCCGAGAACAGAAGTGCGGACTGCCGGTGAAAGCAGATACTCCCGCAGCTTGACATCGTTAAACATCTGTTTTAATCTTTCTTCTAACCCCTAAAATCGTTTTGCAAGCCGCCTGCCACGGCAGGTCTGTAATCACCACGTCCCTGTCTATGAGTAATGACGTCGCAAAACCCAAAGGAAGACCGTCGCCCGGCGCAGGGCTGATGGTGCTGCTCAAGCCCTATAAGCTCCTGGTCGCGATGCTGGTGACGTTTACGATCATCGGCAACGCCCTGAATCTGGTGGTGCCGAAACTGATTTCGAGCGCCATCGATTCCTTTACTGCGGGGCACTTCTCCTATCGGACCGTGATCATTCAGTTCGTCGTGACCGGTCTGGGCGTTTTTATACTGACTTACGCGCAGAACATAGCGCAGACCTGGGCGTCGGAAAAGGTCGCGCGCGACATGCGCACGCGCCTCGCGGGGAAGATTTCCGTGCAGTCTTTCGGCTGGGTGGAACAGATCACGCCCGCCAAACTGCTGACGAACCTCACGTCCGATGTCGATTCGGTCAAGATGTTCGTGTCGCAGGCGTTCGCGTCGATTATTTCCTCCGTTTTTCTGATCGTCGGGGCGAGCATCCTGCTGCTCTCGATTAACTGGAAGCTGGCGCTGGCGACCCTCGGGGTGGTTCCCTTTATCGCCATTACCTTCCAGACGGTCCTGAAGAAGGTCCGGGTGCTGTTCCGCAGGGGGCAGGAAGCGGTCGACTGGCTGAACCGCGTGATCAACGAAAGCATTCTGGGCGCTTCGCTGATCCGGCTGCTGAACGCCAATCAGATCGAATACGACAAATTCATGAAGGCGAATGCGGAGGCGCGCGATATCGGGCTCAGCATTCTGCGGCTGTTCGCCAGCCTGATTCCCGCAATTACGCTGGCGGTCAATATCGCTACGGTGATTATTCTCGCGCTGGGCGGGCATTTCGTGATGGCTGGCAGCATGTCGCTCGGCGACTTCACGGCGTTCAATTCTTATCTGGCGATTCTGATCTTCCCGATCATCCTCATCGGCTTCATGAGCAACGTCATCGCACAGGCGGGGGCGTCGTACATGCGCATCAGCCTGGTGCTGAATGCACCGGAAGCGCCGGCGGCGGGCGGAATCACGGCCGATCTGCGGGGCGATGTGGCAATGGAAGGTGTTTCGATGTCTTATGGCGACAAGGCCGTGCTGAAGAATGTCTCCTTCGAGGTGAAGGCGGGGACGAAAACAGCGATCATCGGCCCGACCGCCGCCGGAAAGACGCAGCTGCTCTATTTGCTGATCGGCCTGCTGAAACCGTCTGCGGGCACGATCACGTTCGATGGCCAGCCGGTGGATTCCTACGATAAGGTATCGCTGCACCGGCACGTGGGTTTCGTGTTTCAGGACAGCATCATCTTCAACCTGACGCTGCGTGAAAACATCGCGTTCAGCATGACTGCCAGTACGCAGGACATCGACCGGGCTATCGCCACGGCCGAACTGAACGACTTCATCGCCGCGCTGCCGCAGGGCCTCGAGACGGTTGTTTCCGAACGCGGCACGAGCCTTTCGGGTGGTCAGAAGCAGCGCGTGATGCTGGCGCGCGCGCTGGCGCTCAATCCGCGCGTGCTGCTGCTCGACGACTTCACGGCGCGCGTGGATACCACCACCGAGCGGACGATTCTCGGGAATGTACACCGAGACTATCCGGGTATCACGCTGATCTCGGTGACACAGAAGATCGCATCCGTGGAAGATTACGACCAG
>Ga0182030_10027815_pt1 | contig 10147 bp, 9 predicted proteins | sample 812S3MmetaG_FD_121299 | JGI IMG/M metagenome (GOLD analysis project Ga0182030, IMG submission 121299) | Permafrost microbial communities from Stordalen Mire, Sweden - 812S3M metaG (Illumina Assembly) | ecosystem: Environmental > Terrestrial > Soil > Wetlands > Permafrost | place: Sweden... | reverse complement strand
TGCAATTACTTCGGCGTACACCACGGCGATCAACGCATACATGCGCGACGATCTGAAGTTTGGCGCAAACTGGACTTACAAAACGAGCGCATATGGCGAACCGGGGTTCAAGTGGCCGTTTAGGACGACCGAGTCGGGGCCCAATGTGATGACCGACCTTGCGCACACCATGGTAGGCAATCCCAAAACCAAGGTGCTGCTGGCGGGTGGATATTACGATCTCGCCACGCCATATTTCGAGGGTAAGTTCGAGATGCACCACCTGCCGGTTCCGCACGATCTGCAGGCGAATATCAGTTACAAGTACTACCAGGCCGGGCACATGATCTATGTGAACGACGCTATCCTGAAGCAATTCCACGACGATGTTGCGGCGTTTATCAAGAGCACTGAAGCTGCGAAGTAGGATTCGTTGTGACCGGGCAACTGGGACAGGCCGAAGCTTGCCCAGTTGCTTTTGGGTTTAGCTTTCTTTAACTACGGTGGTGAAATCGGACCACTGTTCGACGCGGAAGGCACGAATGTCGCGGACCGATGGCGCAAACCATTGGCGCGCTTTGAGGACCTGAATTGCCAGGAAGAGGTTGGCGAGATTTTCGTCGCTGCTGACGTCCAGGCGACCCTGCACGGGCCGGAACCCATGCTTGCCGAGAATTGAGCGGATCTCCGAGTAGGCCTGTGATACTCCCTGGGGATGGTGCGCCTCGGTGTCTGCCACGGTAAGGTCAAAGGCAATTGCGAACATTAGACTGCGTCCGGATCGGCGAGAAGGCGGGAGAGCCGGTATTCGGTAACCTCGCCTGACTTAATCAGCGTGATCTTGACCATCCAGTCTCCGTTTCCGATTGGGCGCAGCGGTTGGCCAACCTCGTAGGGCTCGCCGAATTTTCCAAGGCTCTTGATTTTGCCGACCGGAACCACTGGCATTGTTGGAGCAGCTTGCATGGCGACCCCCAAGGATGAAGTTAAAGTCATTCTAGCGCGATTAGTGGATACGCGTTTGCGTCAGTTCGACGCAGCTTGTCGCACCACGTTGAGCAGCGGCTCGCCGGCGAGGATGCGCCGAACCTGGTCGGCGGCAATCTGTACGGCGCGCGGGCTGAACTGCGGCGTGGAGCCGGCAACGTGCGGAGTAAGGAAGAGGTTGGGGCATTTCCAGAGCGGGTGGTCGGATTGCAACGGCTCGGGGTCGGTGACGTCGAGGGCGGCGCGGATATGGCCCGAGTTGAGTGCTTCGACCAGGGCGTCGGTCTGCACGATGGAGCCTCTCGCCGCGTTGACCAGAAGCGCGCCCTGGCTCATGGCGGCGAACTGCGCAGGTCCAATCAGACCTTGCGAATCCGGAGTCAGCGGCAGGATCAGGATCACGATCTCCGCCGCCGGCAGCAGTTGGTCGAGTTCGCCGATTGCGTGGACGGTCTTCCCATCCGGCGAAATGCGGGCGGTCCGCGCCACGCGGGTAAGTTCCACGCCAAAGGGCGTGAGCAGGCTCTCGATGGTCTTGCCAATATCGCCATAGCCGACCATCAGAACCCGCTTGCCGTGCAGTTCCTCTTGAAGAACGGCCGGATACTGGGGCTCGTGGTCGTCGTGGAGGGCTGCGTAGTCGCTGCTGGCCCGTGAGCGACCGCGCCAGTCCGCTGCCAGTTGCAGATCGCGGTAGAGCGGGAAATACTTAAGCATGGCCAGCGTGGCGGAGACAGCCCACTCTGCGGTAGAAATGTTGTGCGCGCCCTGGGCGTTGCAGACAGTGACCTGGGGGCCGACGAGTGCCGTGAGCCAATCGGTGCCGGCCATCATGGATTGGGCCACGCTGACGCCGCGCAGCCAGGGCCAGACTCTCTGGCCCGGCAGGGGCGCAGGCGGAGGAATCCAGAAATCCACCGCAATTGGCGTTTCAGGCTCCGTGGGAATCGCAATCAGTTCGATTCCTGCCGGAAAAAGTTGAAGCAGTTCAGCAGACAGTGCAGCGGGATAGCCGACTTTCAGTTGGGCCAAGGGTCACGTCCTCTGCCTTTATGCTACAGGCTCTCCCTCGGCCGAAAGTCGGTTCTCCGCCCCGAACGGTTCAGTATTTGTCGTGAAAGAGTTTGTCGTTAAGGTCCGGCCAAAACTCTTTCACCAGGTCGGCGATGCCGTCAATACCGACCTGGAGCACCCAGCGCTGGCCCGTCTTGGTCCAGGTGCGGTCTGGGCTGGGGTAATAGAAGTTGGAGATGCCGGCGGATGCGCCGTTGCCGACGATTTCAGAGAGATTGGGAGTCGCTTTTCCGGAGTCGCTGCGGGTCACGACCAGCCGGGAGACGGAGTAGACGGTGCGTTTGAAGGCGCCCCCGTGGCCGAGGGTATAGTAGCGGGGATCTTCGCGGCTGGCGACTGGGACCAGGAACTCAGTCATGAGATTGCCATCGGTCGTGTCTGCGAATCCATGCCAGTAATAACGGCCGTAGGCGGCGGCTCCGTGACGGAACTCGGGTTCGGATTTGTGTACGTCGGAGACTCCGGCGAGGATGCCGACCTCGATAAATCCCGAATAGTCGAAGGTGTCGTCCAGCAGGAGCTTGAATTTGTCATGGGCAGACAACGGGGGGAGCTTGGCGTCCGCAGAGACAGAGCGGAAGTTGGGGACGATAAACAGAATGCGTTTCGTTTGCTGAGGGCCCGCGGCCGGAGCGCTGGGTGTTGTCGGCGTTGCGGTCGATGAGGATTGCGCCTGGGGAGCGTCGGGAAGATTGCCGTCGCCGCCTGCGGTTGGAGTTGCCAGGGAACTGCCGTTGCCCGAGGCGGTATCCGGGGCAGCGACCGGGGCTTTTAGGGTTGGGGAGGGGCCTGGCAGCGTGGCCGCCACGGAGGAAGCGCTGGCTAAAAGACTGGCAAAAGCCAGAAAAAGAACGGTATTGGAACGCATTTGCATAAGGATGAGAATGTCCCTTCGGAATACTGCGAAGTACAGCTTTTTGACTCACCTGGGGGTTAAAAAGTGGCAACAAAGCTAACCAGTGTCCTGAGTTGTTCCTTCACGCAACAAAAAATTGTCACCCTGAGCGGAGTTTGGCGCGTTCTTTGCGACAAACGGAGTCGAAGGACCTGCTTTTGGACTGCCCAATTCTTAAACGAACTTCCCACTCGGGACACCGGATGAATCAAACGGAATAATCCTCGCGGCACTGTTGCGGGTGATGGGACGGCAACGTCGCGCTGTAAGGGGCATCTGGTCTAAGCTGGGCAAGGACTCCTATGCCGTTGATTCGCCAAAAAACCTGGTCGCGAGAAGTGCTGGCGATCGAGCGTCGTCTCGCCGGGGAGATCGAATCCGGTCTTCTGACCTATGAGAAGCGGGCGATGCTGTTGCTGGCAGCCAAGACCGCCCTGGCGGCAGGGCTCTGCTACTGGCTGGCGACGCTGGCCCACCTGCAGGATGGCTACTGGGGTTCGATCAGCGCAATTATTGTGTTGCAGTCGAACGTAGGTTCGACCGTAACGGCATCGCGGGACCGGTTGCTCGGCACGCTCATCGGCGCGGCTTTCGGGGCCGGCTTTTCTCTGGCGCCGGCTAGCGTATCGGTGATCCTGGTCTACCTGGTGGCTGTGATTCTGGCCATGGTGACCTGTAGCCTGCTCGGGCTCAAGAGCAGCGCACGGCTCTCCGGCGTCACGGTGACCATCATCTTGCTCGTGCATCGGGCCAAGCCTGGAGAAGGCTCGAACTGGGCGCTGCCGACGCATCGCGTTCTGGAGGTGCTGCTGGGGATTGTGGTGGCGCTCGGGTTTTCGACGCTGGTGCTGCCCAGCCGCGCAAAAGTGAGACTGCGGGATGGGCTGGCGCAGGAGTTTCTGCTGCTGGGGGCGATGTTCGCCGCCCTGATGGAAGAACTTCACGGTCAGACTGCGGCCAATGCCGACCGCATCTCCAAGGATCTTCGCGACGCAATCGCAGCCAATACCATTTTGCTGGATGCAGCCCGCCACGAGCCATCCAGCGGCAACATGTCCACGGAGACCCTGGCTCTATTGCAACAGTTTGGCAGGGATCTGGCGGATGCACTCAAGGCCCTGGAGCTGTCGGTGAAGGGAAGCGCCGGCGGCGGCTATGCAGCGCAACTCGAGCCCGAGATGGGCAAACTCTCCGGAGATATCGGAAAAGGATTTCAGCATGTGGCCGGCTGCATTCATCGCTGGCGCTTTGATGAAGCGCCGCAGGGATGGGCATTGGAAGACGACATCGCAGCGCTCGAAGAAAAGATGGCCGCAGTCCGGCCTTCAGGACTTGAGTTTCCGCAGCAGGAGATACTGCGGGCCTACGCAGTGCAGTTGCACTTGAAGCAACTGGCGCGGACGCTGCGTCGCTCCCGCGTGGAGACCGAAGAGACAGTGTGAAGTGTGGAGTGCGAAGCGCCAAGTGTAAAAAACACCTTGTCATTCTGAGCGTTCTCTCTCCCAAATCGAACAAATGCCGTCATCCTGAGCGTAGCGAAGCGGAGTCGAAGGACCCGCGGTTGCTTTTGCCGCTGCTTGTTTTCACTCGCGCCACACAAACGCCGTCGTCGGCAACAGATCCGTCTCCCTCCCGAATCAGACAAATGCTGTCGTCCTGAGCGCAGCGAAGGACCCGCTTCTGCCTTCACACTTCACACTGCCTCACGCAAAAAAGCCCTTCAGCGCCTCCACACAGGCTTCGATTTCAGGAATGGAAATCGCGTACCCGAATCGCAAATGGCCCTCCCCCTGCGCGCCGAAGACGGAGCCGGGGATGGTCGCGATGTGCGCCTTTTCCAGCAGGATTTCGGCAGCGGTGCGACTGTTTTTGTGGATCTTTTCGGCATTCGGAAAGGCGTAGAACGCGCCCGGCGGAGGGTCGCACTCGAGCCCAACCGAGTTGAGCCCGGCAACCAACAAGTCCCGGCGCTTGCGGTACTCTTCGCGCCGCCACGCGATCTCCGTCTCCGGAGTCTTGAGCGCCTCCAGCATCGCGCTCTGGACGAAGGTGGTCACGCCGTTCGTCGAGTAGAGAACGATCTTGCGCAGCGCCGTCATGAAGGGTTCCTGGGCTACCGCATAGCCGCCGCGCCAGCCCGTCATGGCGTACGACTTGGAGAACGTAAAGGTGGTGATGGTGCGCTCGGCCATACCGGGGAGCGAAGCGATGGAGAAATGCTTTCCCTCGTAGACCAGGTCCTCGTAGGCTTCGTCGGCCACCACGACCAGGTCATGCTCGATGGCAAAGGCCGCGACCTCCTCGGCTTCCGCGCGGGTAAAGACCACGCCAGAAGGGTTTTGCGGGGTGTTGTAGTAGATGCAGCGGGTCTCCGGCGTGGCAAACTCCTTGAGCGTGGCGGCAATGCCGTTGCGGCGTGCAGTCGAGGTTGGCACCAGCAGCGGCCGGGCCTGCGCACCGCGAATCAGGTCGGCGATCGGCGTCCAGTAGGGGGAAAAGACCAGCGCATCGTCGCCCGGATCGAGCACCGACTGGAAGGCGGCATAAAGCGCCTGGCTGCCGCCCACAGTGGCAATCACCTGGTCGGGCGTGGCGGAGATACTGTTCTTTTCGAGGAGCTTCTGGGAAAGCGCTTGCCGTAGCGGGGCGATGCCGCTCGATGGGGCGTAGTGCGTCTGGTTCTCGACCAGAGCCTGGATGGCAGCGTATTTGATCGGTTCGGGCGTCTCGAAGTACGGCTCGCCGCCGTGCAGCATGTGGACCTGTTCGCCGGCCGCGCGCAGTGCCATCACTTTATTGCGAATCTGAACGATGTCGGAAAAACCAACCTCGTCGAGGCGTTTGGCCAGGCGCAGGCCGCTAGCTTTGGTGGTCATCGGAGTCAAGCCTTTCTAGTGTCCCGAGCCTGTAATCCGCTCAAGAAATGTTGTCATCCTGAACGCAGTGAAGGACCTGCTTTTCAGCAAAATGATTATCCAATTTACTCAGGCAGGTTGCAAAACGCAACGAAATGTCTTGGCCTTGTAACAGGGCACGACTTTAGTCGTGCCGATAAAGGCAATCGAATCAAAAGGGCTTTAGCCCCTGAGGGAAGCTCGTAGCGTGATTCCTGCCAATTTTGTGAGTTTTTCCGCAGCCTGTTCAGCCCCTGTGGGAATTCGATCGTTTCGAGATGCATCCTGCGCCTGCCTCATACTCTCCGCTTGAGCTAGTGTCCCGAGTAGGTAATTCGCTCAAGAAATGTTGTCATCCTGAACGCAGTGAAGGACCTGCTTTTCAGCAATTTGCACCTCCAGTGCATACCTGGAAATACGCCGCGAACTTCCGGCTCACGACTGCTCGGAACGAACAAGGATCAGGATAACGGATCGCGGCGCCCACCCCTCCCACATCGCTAAAAAAAGCGCGTTTGGACTGACTGGACGCAAGCAAGCAAGCAAGCGGAAAGGCGACCCGAATGTCCTGTAACTCGGCGTAAAGGAATGTGCGTTATCGTACAGACGCACCCGTGGCCAACATTTAAGTTATTCCAATCTCTACAAGGCGATTTGTTTTCGCAGAGGTGGTCCAATGCAAATTATCCTCTCCCCGTCCGAGTTAGCCGCGCTCCGCCGCGTTCTGCAGCAGCAATCCCTTCGTGCATCTATGGTCACTGGCGGTGGCGTACGGCTTCAAATGAAGCGGCCACTGCTGCCCTTCGATTTGCTTCCGATAACCCAGCCCGCCGGCGATTTCCTTGTGAGGAAAATCGATCGGGCTTTAGGAAAGTTTTACTCCGAACCTACCCTATAAACGTCGTCGTCTAACGCGCTGCCTGTATAGGGTCGCGTCGATAAAGATTGACGCGACTTTACAACAATGTTAAGCTTCGAACCAATTCGTGCTTGGAGTAATTCTGCTTTTCGAACAGTGAGGCCCGTGATGGTGCTCGATTTGACTTTGGAGGAGCTTACGCTACTGAAGCAACTTATCTTGCAAGATGCTAAGCAACTCGAGGATCCAAGTATCACTGACTCCTCGCTGCCAGTCATCGATCTGCTCCTGGTGAAGTTTCAGGACGCACTCGACGAGGCGCTCCCCGAAACTAATTACCAAGGTCATTAGAACTCATTGCCAGTGTCCCGAGCCTCTAATTGGCTCAGGAAAAGTTGTCATCCTGAACGTAGCGAAGGATCTGCAAATATTGTCATCCTGAACGTAGTGAAGGATCTGCTTTTCAGTAAGTTACTCCTCCAGTGAACACCTCGAAATATGTCGGGAACTTCCGACTCAGGACACTAGCTTTGAGTTTTGCAAGGCTAACTTCGCCCGCAAACTTTAGTCACCAGTTGCCGCCCGAAGACTCCCTCGCCCTACGGATCGCTATCAAGGCAATCACATTTCAAAGTGCGAGATAACCTGCCTTGAAAGGGCATAGCTTCAACCTTGCCGAGGAAGATGACTAGGAACGAATCCACCTTCACCTCCTGCGAAAAGTCCTGTTTTGAGGTAGGCCGGAGATTCATCCACGGCAAAGCAGGACGAGATGGGCGCGGGCTTCAGCCCCTGAGGTATGCCTTTACAAATCCCATTCAAAGCCCCTCGTTTTTCGATGCCTATTGTGGATGTTGCTCGCGGTCTAAATGCCAAATGTGATTGCCCGGCTCTTCTGAACTTTCTTGCCGGGTTCGTTCGCGTTTCGGCCGAGGCCGCATTTTCAATTCGTGCAATCGTCTCGCAGATCGTCGTGCCGCAACCACGCATTCACGGAAATCAATTACCATCACGAAAACTGGACCGTCCGTCCGGAGGGTGAATGACTTTTTTTTGCAGGTTTTCGGTAGGTTTTCGGCTGATTTGGGCGTTGGTTGGGATGTTTGCATTAACTTCGGCTCTGGCTGTGGGCCAACGCGGAGCACAGGCGAGCACGTTTCCCGCTGTGATGTTGAGCGATCTGCACTTCGATCCCTTTCATGATCCGTCCAAGGTTCCGCAACTGGTGAAGGCGCCGGCCGAGCAATGGGACGCGATCCTGAAGCAACCGGATTCGCCCACGCAGGCAGCGGATTTTGCCGTGGTGCAGGAGGCGTGCCACTCCAAGCAGTCCACCGATTCGCCCTATCTGCTGTTCGAGAGCGCCCTGGCGCAGGCCAAATCCCAAGCCGCTGGCGCCAGATTCGTGACCGTGAGCGGCGATCTCATCGTTCATGAGCTGGATTGCCGTTACCGCGCAGCGCTGCACCTAGCACCGGCAACCACCGACGACCAGTCGATTTCGGCAGCCTTTGCCGAGAAGGCGACCGTCTTTGTCATGAAGGAAGTAGAGGCCGCTTTCCCCAAAACGCCCGTATACCTGGCCCTCGGCAACAACGATTCGCGATGTGGCCACAACCGGCTGGATGCGCGGGACGCGTACCTGAAGGCTACCGGCCAAGCCATGATCGATGGTCTGGTGGACGTGAGCGCCGCCGAGCGGGCGCTGGCGCTCACGACCTACGAATCAGCCGGATATTACGCCGTGACCATGGCCGCTCCCATGAAAAAGACCCGCCTGCTGGTCGTCGACGACACATACATGATGGCGCAGTACGAAAACTGCGAAGCGGACGCGAAGGACCGCAAGGGCGCCCAGGAGCAGATCGAGTGGCTGGGCAAAGAGCTGGACGCGGCTCGTCAGCGGGGCGAGCGCGTCTGGGTGTTGGGCCATGTGCCTCCCACGGTGAATACGGAGAAGGCGGTGGCCAAGGGAAAAGCGATTTGCGCGCCGGGAGCCAAGAGCGTGAGCACCTTTCTCTACTCCGATGCTCTGGCAGAGACGCTGGAGAGTCACGCGGATGTGGTGACGCTCGCGCTCTTTGGGCATACGCATATGGACGAGTTGCACTTGCTGGGAGCCGGGAAATCCGCAGTGCCAATGAAGGTCGTTGCGTCGGTATCGCCGGTCAGCGGAAACCTGCCTTCAGTCACCATAGGCAAGGTCGCCCCGGTTACTTCGGAGTTGGCGGACTACGCAGTCTTTCTGGCTTCGAACACAACCGGAGCCGGGACTACCTGGACCAGGGAATACAGCTTCGACGAGACCTACCATGAGACGGCTTTCACCGGCTCATCGCTGCAGGATCTAATCGGCCGCTTCCGCGCTGATCTTCCAGGGACAACCCCGGAGACGCAGGCCTACGAGCAGCACTTTTTCAAGGGCGGCGGATTGGCTGCCCTGGCGCTCGGAACCTACTGGCAGGGCTACGTCTGCAGCATGGACCACCCGGACGCGGAAAGCTTCAAGTCCTGCGCCTGCAGCGCTCTGAGGCCAGTTAGATGACGCCGCGCTAATTCTTTCGTACCAGCCTCACCTTTGTTCCCGCTTCGCCGATAAACCGTATCAGGACACCTCCGAAGTTTTGGGTTGGCATTCAGCCCCATTCGCTGCGGCGCGAGATTGATGCCCTGGGGCAGTTCTTCACAGAAGATGCCAAGAAATCGAGGAGGTTGCAATGTTCGAGAGCTTCAAACGTGCAAAGGAATCAGGCGGATCGCGCAAGATAGCGGATAACGGTGCAACGGAAGCCGAACTTCAGAGCGAGGTGGATGCCATCAGCCGGGTTCAGGCGATCATTCACTTTACGCCTGACGGAACCATTCTGGATGCCAATGAGAATTTTCTGAAATTGATGGGCTACACCCTCGGCGAGATTGTCGGCAAGCATCACAGCATCTTTGCCGACCGGGATTACGCGCAGAGCGCCGAGTATCGGGAGTTCTGGGCCAAACTGCGGCGGGGAGAATTCGACCGCGGCGAATACAGGCGATACGGCAAGGGCGGCAAGGAAGTCTGGTTGCTGGCCAGCTACAATCCCATCTTCGATGAGAATGGCAAATGCTACAAGGTGGTGAAATTTGCCACGGACGTGACCCAGGAGAAGCTCAAGAACTCCAACTACGAAGGCCAACTGGAGGCGATAGACAGAGTCCAGGCAGTGATCGAGTTCGATATGGATGGAAAAATCCTAACCGCGAACCGGGTCTTTCTGGACTTGATGGGATACACGCTGCCAGAAATCGTTGGCAGGCATCATAGTATCTTCGTTGAGCGGGGCGAGGAATCCAGCGAGCCTTACCGCGAGTTTTGGCGCAATCTCCGCGCCGGCAGAGAGGATGCGCGCGTTTACCGGCGTATTCGCAAAGACGGCAGGCACGTATGGCTGCAAGCGAGCTATAACCCCATTCTGGACCTGA
>Ga0182030_10027814_pt1 | contig 10147 bp, 3 predicted proteins | sample 812S3MmetaG_FD_121299 | JGI IMG/M metagenome (GOLD analysis project Ga0182030, IMG submission 121299) | Permafrost microbial communities from Stordalen Mire, Sweden - 812S3M metaG (Illumina Assembly) | ecosystem: Environmental > Terrestrial > Soil > Wetlands > Permafrost | place: Sweden... | reverse complement strand
GCCGCCGCTAACCTGCTAACTCGCTATCCCCGCGAAGCAGGGGCTAACTTGCTGTTCTGGTCTGAAACTGATCTCGATCTGCCCTTATGTCCATGAGAATCGAAACCGAGTGCCCCATCCTTTCCGCGTTCTTGCGGAGCGGGTGGGATACCACAACTACAATCGGCCCCGTTCACTGGGGGCTGACCGCTACGCCCTTCGCCTTCCTTCCAGCAGTTCCGCCCGCGCTCCCAGCCCGATCGCCAGGGCCATCACCCGGTCGTCATGCGTCCCTGCCCGCGCCCCGGACTTTCCGTCCGCCATGCGCACGAAGCTCCTGCACTCGGCCAAAAGCCGTCGGCTGAGAAACCGCTCCGGCTGCTCCACCAATCCCGCATCCAGTCGCCCCAGCGCCGCCGGACGGCTGATCGAGGTCGTCAGCCATCCCGGCTGACCGCCCTGCCGATAGATCTTCCGGTAACCGCACACCGCCTCGATCAGCGCCAGAACCCCGCTGCCGTGGTTGTTCCGCTCCACCACCAGCCACGCCTGGTTATACTCGGCGGCCAGTGCCGTCACCAGCCGCGCGAGTTCCAGGCCGCCCACATGTCCGGCAAATTCTGCGCACTGCAAGCCTGTCTCCAACTCCAGCACCTGCGCCGCCGAGTAATCCCCTTCGCTCCCCCCGCCGGCCGGGTCCACCGCCACCAGGTAATCCTTGCCTTTCAGCGGCGGCAGCCACACCTCCATATCCCCATTCCGCCGCACTTCCGCTGGTTCAGGAACCGTTGCCAGCCGCGCCTCCAGCGCTTCCAGCTCAAAGATCGAATCCCCGCTGGCCAGAAAGCAGCTCTCTTCGTCTTCTGCAAATTCCTGCCGGGCCAACCCGCGAAAATTCGCCCGAATCCGCCGCCGGTAGCCGATTTGCTCCAGATCCAGCTGCCGCCGCTCCATCAATCCCCGCTCCTCATCCGTAAGGCTGGCCTCGTCCACCGCTATAGCGCGATACTGGCGTTCCATCCACCAGGGTAAGAAGTGCCGCACCATCCCCGTCTCGCCGGCCTTCTGCCACTCCTCATAAAAACATCCGCCCGCCCCATCGGGCGTCGACTCCACGATCAGCTCCGCACCTGGCGCCATCGACGCCCTCAGCCCTGCAAGCGTCTCTGTCGGGTCTCCCGGCCAACGTGCCAGCTCCGAGCAATGCAGGTTCTGCACCGTCAATCCCCGGCCCGCATTCCGGTCTCCTGCAGAAACCACTCGGTACTGCGCATCCAGTTCTGGAAAGACGATCTGCCGCACATTGGCTCTCGAGGTCTTGAGCGGCCCCTCGCGCAACTCCTCCGGAAGCCAGTCCAGAAACCGATGAACAATCCTGAAGATCTCCTCGGCCGCCTCCTGCGTGTGCGCCACCTCCAGTGTCAGCGTCCCCGGCTGGGTAATCGTCTTCAAAAAGAAACGCGCCGCCGCCCAGGTCGTCAACCCCATCTGCCGCGCCTTCAGCACGATATTCCGCTCGCCCCGCCACCGCTCAAACGCCCGCTGCGCCGCATTCGCCCTAAGCGGCGCCGTCCACCCCTCCCGCGCCCTCACCAGTAGTAGTTGTTCGGCCAGCGCCATCCCCACCGTCCGTCCCCGCAAACTCACCGGCCGCTGATCCAATATCTTTCCGTACCGCGCCAGTTCCTCCCCGTCCAGTTCCTCCGGGCGCAGAACCCACTCCCGAGTTCCTGCCACCTGCGTTCCTCCAGTTTCCGCCAAGCATTCTCCATTTCTACCTGGTCAACAGCAGCATTTTCGCCTCTGCGCTTGGCGGAAACCCAGCTTCCGAATGACTTTTTCTTCCACCCTGTGCTAGGCTGCACATCATGTAAAAACGCTCCAGCTTGGCATCCCGCTCATTCCCTGCAAGATTGCACTGTCGTTCTCTCCATCCGCTCCCTCTATGCGTCCCGCGAGATTCCTTGGTCAAAATGGAGTAACCGATTCCTCTCCGCTTGTGGCTCTGAACTGTGCTTCCTTTCAGAATCGCAGCTTAACCCACGGTCGGCACATTGATCCGCTCACTCCATTTTGAGCAGCCTACTGCTGCATTCCTTCAAAGACCGTTCCCATCGTTCCTACCATCCCTGGAACTCTGCGGTCCAGCCATTCCCACCCGCTCCGCCAGCTCCGCAAGTGGTGAAGGAGCCGCACGTCCCACCCGCTCCGCCGGCCACATTGAGAGTCAAGCCGCTAAAGGTTTCAGCGGCTTGTGAAGAAAGAATGATCACGCCGCCGCCTCCGCCGCCGCCCGCGCCGGTACTGTTTGCGGCTGAGTTACTGCCCGCGCCTCCCGAGGCATTGATAGTGCCTGTGCCGGTGATAGATGCGCAGATCAGCGTGATTGATGGGCTGCCACTACCTTTTGTCCCGCCCGATGATCCACCCGAACTACCTCCTGCGCCATCCACAAACTGACCATCCAGCATCCCAGCCGACGTGACCATATATCTTTGCTGTGACATGGCTGGCGCTGCCCCAGCATTGCCCGCGCCGCCGCTGGCTGCGCTTGCCCCTCCTCCAGCAGCTTGCGTGAAGTAAGTGTTGCCCAAAATATCGTACGTGCTCCCGCCGGACCCGCTGGCTGCCGTTCCTCCACCGCCGGAACCGCCCCCGCCTCCCCCTGTCGGTGTCGATCCGCTTGAATTGCCAACCGAGGAGAGTGTGCCGTTGATGGTGCAAGCGCCGGTCGCATGAACCGTCAGACCGCTCCCGGAATTGACATTGCAGGTAGCGCCTGAATTTACAGTGAATGTGGTGTAGTAATAATCTCCGGCAAGCGTTGTCGAGCATATTTGCGCGCCGTCCGCGCCGTTGCCAAGGTAGGTGAGCCAGACAGGTACATTGGTTACTATTCCAGGCGGTCCCCACATCGGAGCGGTTGCACCAGGGTTGACGGTCAGAACCTGCCCAGCCGCTCCGATTCCCAACCGTGCCGGAGCGCCGCCCGATGCGCCGTAGATCGTATCTCCCGTTGTGGTCATGGGATTTGCCAGCGACGAAGGAACGGCTGGCTGAATGGCAATCGCTACTCGGGGCGCAATCTGGCCGGTAGCCACTGGCGCTGAGCCATCGCCTTGCCTGCCGACGTCGCTAAAGCCTGAACTCGTTGTCTGCCCAATCCAGCCTGTCTCGTAAATGCTCTTAGTCAATGTCAGCGTAGGGGCTGAAGTGCATCCCGCGCCAAGATAGGCATTCGCGTTAAGACTTCCCCCAACGGTGGCGAATTGCGCACTCGTAATCGTACCTCCCGATACGATGAATGTGACGACTGGCTCCACGGAGCAACCACCTCCAGAGAAGGTTCCCGTAGGCGCAAACGACAAACCGCTCCCGCCTGAAAATGTCACTCCAGTCACTTGCCCGTTGGTGCAGCAAATCACTGTAGGGGTTGGCAGCGTCGAACCTATCGCCGTGCGGTAAATATCGACTGGAGTACCTGGCAAGCCGCCGATGTAAACGCCTTTCTGTATCAGCGTGGACGGCCCGGTGGTCAATGTCGGAACGGCAAACGGCACACTCTTCGACTGATCGACCTGCGTAGCTTGAACCACTGAGTAGCTATAACTGATTGAGCCTGAATAGATAGTCGTGGCCGTCACACCCGACAGTGTCACGGGCAGCGTGTCCGACCCCAACGCACCGTCATTGACTACCTGGCCAAGCATATACCCGGAAGTGGGTAGAGTAGATGAGCCGGTATCGTGGCAACCAATCGTAGTCGATCCGCCGCCGACCGCCGTCGAACTCACCGTCACGTAATCTCCCGGCGTGACGGTATCCGTCAAAGGAAAGATGCACGGCACTTTTCCGGTCGTGGCGACTGTCGAGGTCTTGTATTGCGAAGTAGAGCCATAGGTGCCATTGGCAAAGATTCCCGCCGGCTCCAGAGTATTGTTCGCGGTGGTCATCGACTGCGCGTAGCCGCCCACGTCAACCGCCGGAACGTATGGATAAGGCTCTTGGCTCGTCGAGCAAGAGGGGCCACAGTTATAGTAGGTTGTGCCGATGGGCACAGTGGTTACGATCTGTGGATTGGAGGAAATGACAGTATCGCGCTCCACGGCGAAGAGTGCCACGCCGTAGGTATTGTATGTGCCGTATTTGATTTTTCCCGCATTCCAAAGTTGCTCGTTGGTCAGAAAGTAATTGCAGGTTCCGATGATGCTGGTCCCGGTGAAAGCCTCGATTGTCGCATTCGACGCCAGATCGAGGACGGAGTAGCATGGGGCGTTGGCGGGATTGGAGCGGACCGAGATTGCCGTTATTCCGCCGAGAGTGTTTGTAGTGATCCCACCCACCTGCATGGCCCCTAGCGTCGATTCTCCGTAGGTATTGAAAAATGACTCGCCGCCGCTGTCAACAGTTACACCGTATCCGGGAATGCGCGAGTAGTTACCTGACGAAATGTTGATGTCTTCATACCTGCCGCCGCCGGTAGGATACATTGCGCCTGTTTGCAGGCCTACCGGGTCTGGAGCGGCTTGAAGAACCGGAGTAGCCGCCGCGCCGCCTGAACCGGAGAAGGAGATCGCGGTACTCGATCCGCAACTGTATCCCTCCCAATTCGGGCCGGTGAACTGGATATAAGCCACGCCATTCGATACCGGACCTACATTCCCGCTGGCCGTAACCGATCCCGAAGCCGACGTTGCACTGCTCGAATAGACTGTAAAGTTCGTGAGGTTAGAGCTCTGGCTCCGGCTGACGCTCACCACTTGTGTCTTGACGCCGCTCAGATAAGTCGGGCCGGCTGTAATGGTGGGAAACTGAAGCATTTCTCCCGGTTCAAACATATTCGTCGAAGTGTTGGTGATCGTCAATGTTACGAGTCCCGTTGCCGACGCAGAATAGGAAACCAGCGGGGCACTCACCAATCCAGCATTCGCTCCCAAGATGGCCGCGGCGCTGGGGGCTGTCGAGCATCCAGTAACCGTAACTGTGGGAGTTGTGGAATACGTTCCAGCCGCTGTGATCATCGCCTCGGAGACGACCGAAGCTGTTGGCGGAGAGGGAAGCGTCGTGTCGATTCCGGGTCCAATCACGCCATGATTCTGCGCTCCGCCTAGACCGCCCGAATTTTCTACAACGATGCTCCGCTGGCACCCGATAAACGCCAGATATTCCCCTCCTGACGCCTCCTGCCCAAAACCGTTGAAGAATCCTACCGAGTGAGGCATTGAATTACATTCGATGCCCAGCCCCTTCAAACGGCTTCCCAGTGTGAAACCATTTGCGCTGACGCTATTCGGTCCCAGACCCACAATGACGTTTCCAATCGGATTTGCGGGGTTCATTACATATGCATTGGCGGCCTGTAACCAGGTTCCAGAAGGGCCGTTGGATGAAGCAAGATTATCGACGCTCCTCAGCGTATAGCCATAGGGAACGTCTAGCTCGCCGATCAGTCCATACATGGTTCCGGGGGCCAGGACTGTTTCGCCGCTGGATGCAGCGGTGATCGCAGGGTCCCAGAAACTTGCCGTGGAGCAGCTAACTATGCTGGCCGCGCCCGCTGTCGTTGAACTACTGCTGCGAAAGATGTTGCCGGTGTATCCCGCAGTATCCGCGCTCACGCTCAACTGCTGGAGCTTGGCACACTCGTCCGTGCCGCCGCCGTAGCCGGTAGAGAGCGTGAAGGTATCGACGATTGGGCGATTCGTGTCCTGTACTCCCGCCGCTGCTATCGTGCTCGTATCGGTCACCGGCCCGGTCAGAGCACCGCCAGTGAGCGGCAGATCGAGAGATGCGTGTCCCGTAAGCGCTCCAGAAAATGCAGGGGCAGTGACCGTGCCGGTGAATGCCGGCGATGCCAAAGGAGCCGCTCCCAGACTGGTCAGAGCAGAAGCCGCCGTCGTCGCTCCGGTTCCGCCCGCCGTGACAGGAATGGAAGTTACGCCTGTTACCGCTGTTCCAGTAGTCGAGTAGTATGCAATCTGCCCTGCTGCCCCCGAATTCACCGTTCCGCTTCCGCCGCCGCCGCCGCTTCCGCAGGCACTCCCGGTATTGGTTATGTATCCGGAGTTATCGATTTGCAGGCAGTTATAGCCGCTGCTTGCAGCCAGTCCTGGAAATTGAATCGATGTTGTGCCGGTAAAAGAAGCATACAGAGTGCTGCTGCTCCCGCCATAAACCTTGAACTGTGTCCCCGCTCCAGTTTCGTAGTTGATGCGCACGGCTCCGGAAGCGTTCTGAGTATCGATATAAGTATCGCCGCTGTTTGTGCTCTGGTAGGCCTTGAAGCTATCCAGGCCTCCGGTCGCCGAATTCAGTGCCCAGTTATTACTTGCGTCCTTCACCATGTACCACTGGCTGTTGCCGTTCCAGTCCTTGTAGACGTACGACTCTTTCTGGCTTGTCGTCAACCCCGCCCACAGCGTCGCATCGATCTCCGCATCCGCCTGGTTTTTTACCGTCGTCGAACCGGTGAAAGTCGAAGATCCGCCCACCTGTAGCGTCCCATTGAACTGCGCATTGCCAGCGTTGTTGATCGTCGCAACTGTGGTCTCGCTTGCTCCACCCGAACCGAAGACCACTCCTCCGCTTCCCGAGTTGTTCGATCCGTTCAGCACCACCGCGCCCGTTCCAGCCGCATTGATTACCGTCTGATTGTTGGTGCTCGATTGCCCATTGTTATACTGCCCGATCGATATCCTGTACACGCTGTTCAGTTCATCGAGTATTTGGTAGAACTGCTCGCCTGCTGTCGCATCGCTTAGGCCCATTGTCCACCGGTAGCCATAGTCGGTTTGGTACCGGTCCTGCAATCCGCGCTCGTTTCCCGCACCGATCCCGATGCGGTAGTGGTTGATCACCGTGGCGTCCTGCTGGCTTCCATACCAGTCTCCCTTGATGCCATTGAAACTCCGATGAAAAGTATCCAGAAAGCTGTTGCGTGTTCCGTTATCCGTCAGTTGGCCGGTGAACATCGTGCCGCCGGTCATCCAGCTGTTGTACGAGCTGCCTGTATCCGCCACCACTTGATTGGTCGAGTTTTCGTTGCGCAGCCCAACGATCGTATTGTTCTGTGCATTTGCCCCCAGGTGCAGGGCTGTGCTGCATCCCTCCACATCTCCGCCCGTGAAGGTGTTTCCATCTCCCTGCTGCAGGTTGATTCCGTAACTTCCACTTATCGGGCTGCCCCCGCTTGTTGGGCAATCGATGTGCAGACGCACAAAGGCGCTCGCGTTCATCCAATCCGTCGTGGCCGAATTCGCAACCTGGTGCCCAATCGCGTTCACCGCTGTCTGGAATCCGCTGATCTCGTTGTCGAGGAATGTTCCTCCCGTGTAATTCCCGGTCCCGTCCAGTGTCATGCCCGTCTGGTTCGAGTTACCCAGAAAATACAGGCTTTCGAGATCCATCTCCTGGGTGCGATAGGCTACCAGTCCATGCGCGGTCGCGCTCGCGGACGCAGTCGTGTTGATAACCGCATTGTCCATGTGAAATCCCAAAGTGTCCTGAGCATATGTCGGATCGCCCACCTGCACCATCGCGCCCGATCCTGAATACTCAAATACCGTTCCGCCCTGGCTCCCGGTTGCGCTGCTTCCTCCTCGCAACGCGCATCCGCGCAACGCCACATTTCTCGTTCCAGCCGTTACAATGACCTGATTGGCGATCGCAATTGTGGCGCAAGGCAGCAGCACTGTCGCATTTCCTGTCGATATCGTCAGGGTCGATCCCATCGACTGACTTCCCGTAAAGTTGCGCGCATCGCACGTGCCGCCATTGGTAGCGCTCAGCGAACTCAAGCACGCCTGCAACTTGGCCCCGAAGTCCGCACCCGAAAACTGGTCTGCCTGATAGGTTCCCCCAAGCTGCTTTGCCGTGATCGATGGTCCGGTTAGCGCTCCCGTCAGCGCTCCGCCCGCCAGCGAACCCGCCAGCGCAGCACTCTCGTCCACATAGTGCTTATCCGCTGCTTGCAAGGGCTGCGTCGGATCGCCGCTCAAATACAGCGGTCCTGTCAGCGTCCCGCCCGTCGCCGTCAGTTGGCTCTCCGTCAGCTCCGAGATCGCCTCGTCCACATACGCCTTGCTCACCGCCTGCACGGCCTGAGCTGCAGGCATCAGCTGTGCGCGCACCGATCCCAGGGTCGCCTGTGCCGCTGCCGGAATCACCCAGTACTCGGTGCTCGTCGTTCCGTCGCTCAGGTAATAAACCACCGTGTAGAACAACCCCGCTGGCGTCGCCCCTAGATTCGGCGCCAGATTAACGCTCAAATATCCACCCGAGCCGATCGTCACGTTCATTTGGTCCGCAGCCACAGCTTGGCCACTCGCCGTCGTAAACGCCGGCCAGCTCACGCTGAGTGTCCCTGAACCGGGTTGCCCATTCGCCAGATACACCGTCCCTTGCACCGTCGTTGTGCTGACTGACTGTGCATAGGCTGCCGTTCCAATCACTGCAACGATCGAAACCACCAACAGAATCTGGACCATCGCCATCCTGCAGAGTCCCATCCATCTGCCGTCGCGCAACCACTCGTTTGTCGTGAGCTTCATTCGTATCTCTTTTCTTCCTGGGATCGCTATAAAGAGTCTTCTTGCTCTCCGACCGATCCCCGCCAATGCAATTTCCGGGCTAACCCGATGCCCCTAGGTCACTGACCGCTTGATTTTGTACCACCATTGGGTGCCCCAGGTCCGGGGTCCCCACGGACAGGTCTTCGTCCGTGGGGTGGAGATCCCGATTTTGAGACCTGGGAAAGCACGAACTTAATGAAACTTGTTCATCCGGTCAGAGACCTGGTTTCAAAGCGTCCAGATCAATAAGAATTGCCTACCCAGTTCGCATCCCACGGCCCATCGCCAATTACGAGTCGCTCGATTTCATCAGCCTGCTATTGCCGGTTTTTCGGCGCTCGCCTTGGTGGCTGCCTCAATCGTCTCGCCGCTCCACTCCGGCTCCGCTGCCAGTTTCTTCGCAACGCTCCGGAGTCGCCGTTTCATTCCAGCCTTCCCACTCTCCGCTGGACCCTCTGCAAGCGACACCAGCAACCGTGCGCTGCTCGCATTCCCCCCGAGTGTGCTTTTCAGCAATGACTCCGCAATCTTGCTGCTGTTTTCTTCCAGGGTCTTGCCTGCTGCCTCGTTCAGCATTGAGGTTCCCCGGCCAGTCGCCTTTTTCCCGGCCGCCTTCTTCCCACTCCCCTTGACTGGGGACTTGCTTATCGCCGCCAGCTTCCTGCTTGCAACGCCCATGGTTCCGCCATTCCCGGCCCTCGACTTCAACTTCTGCGCATTTCGCCGGCAAGAAAACAAAAAGGGCGATCCCTCTGCGGAATCGCCGCTCTCACACTTTTCCATTCGCCTGCGAACCCGCCGAAGTGGTCCGAAAAGATCAAGAAAGAATCATCTGCTCTCTCATCTCTGTTTATCTCTCTCTGAATGTCTTAAGCTTACCCAATCTCGCATGAATTAAATGCAACCTGGGCAATCCAAACATCTCCCATATTTTCAATAAGTTATACAGTTACTACCGATACAGTTCTTTGACAAGCCGTCCAAAACGGAGCTATTCGCCCCAAAAGGGCGCCGCAACCGCGCAATTCGAGGAACCAATGCAAATAAACATGCGTATAACAACCCAAGAGGACGACTGCCATGATTTCGGAGAAATTGCGGAATGTATCAACTTTGGCCGCGGGCCTTGCATTGGCCATCGGACTGGCCGGATGCAGGGTGCAGGTCGAAAAGGGCGCCAATGGAGAGGATAAGAACGTCCAGGTGGATACGCCCTTTGGTGGCGTGCATGTGAATACCGATCAGACCACGGCCACGGACCTGGGCCTGCCGGTCTATCCGGGCGCCCAGACGGTCAAGGACAACGACAACCACAAATCGGCCGACGTGCATCTGGGCTTTGGCGAGTGGCAATTGCGGGTTCGAGCCGTCTCCTACGCCACCTCGGATTCGAAAGACCAGGTAACCGCTTTCTACAAAAAGGCCTTGGGCCGTTACGGCGATGTGATTACCTGCCAGGGCAATAGTCCGGTAGGAACTCCGACGAAGACCTCCGAGGGCTTGACCTGCGCCGACGATAAGAGCGGCAAGGTGCAGATCGATCGAAAAGATTACGGCTCCAGCAAGGATGGCTTGGAACTGAAAGCCGGCTCCAAGCG
>Ga0182030_10027813_pt1 | contig 10147 bp, 7 predicted proteins | sample 812S3MmetaG_FD_121299 | JGI IMG/M metagenome (GOLD analysis project Ga0182030, IMG submission 121299) | Permafrost microbial communities from Stordalen Mire, Sweden - 812S3M metaG (Illumina Assembly) | ecosystem: Environmental > Terrestrial > Soil > Wetlands > Permafrost | place: Sweden... | reverse complement strand
CGCCCAGGGGAACGATCAGTTAGCGGCGCTTGAGGGTGATATTGCGGCGGGGCGCGAGATTAGTTTCCCTGTAAAGTACAACTTCTACTTTGAGGATAGTTATGGCAACTCCACTGATGTTGGCTTTGAGGATGGGTCCGTAACGCTAAGCAAGTCCACATTCGGATTCCAAGTGACGAAGGGCTACAAACAGTCTTTCACGATACCGCCTGAAAAGATTCTTGAGTTGGTCGAGCAGCCACAGCAGGCATCGCGACTTAAAGTCAAAGTGACTATCAAGAGTGTGAGGGGCAACAAGGAAATCAGGCAGGATTATTATTTCTACGATGTCGGAGCGAGTGCCGCGGGTGACGGCTCTATCAATTGTGGTGGCTGCGGCGATTCGATGAACGTCCTTTATGCGCTATTGACTAAATTCCGCGGAGGACAATGGGTTCGGATGGAGGAAGCTCCAGCTTCGCAGCCCGCTCCCGCGCAGCACCAGTATGAGGACATTGCAGCCCCACAGCCTCCGCCTGCTCCCGCCCCAACCATATCCATGGGGCAGAGTAAAGATCAGGTAATCGCTGCTTTCGGGGAACCACAAAGGAAGGCGGTGGCGGGACCAAAGGAAATCTTCTTCTACACGGATCTCAAGATCAAGGTCACTTTCACCAACGGAAAGGTGAGCGGCATTGACTAGGTTTGTGCGCGTCCTGAAAGGAGCGCGAAAGAGGGGTGGCGCAGGATGGCTTGTAGCATGGCAGACAGACGATGTCAGCAATGGAGGAAATACTTTCCGAATTCGCGCAACGTTCTGCAAGATTTGGTGTTGCAGCAGATAAAGCCTCTTGACATTGCAAAGACCATGACGCGGGTTGGTTCTTCGTGGTCAATTCTCCGTCACAACCAATGAGATGGAAGGGACATATGAAACATGCTAGGTGGTTTCGTGCTTTCGGATTGATAGCAATCACTCTGATGGCCGGTCTCACGTTGGCGGCGCAGTCTGGAGACCCGACGGATTTGCTGCTCCAGAGGCTGAACAAGCAATTCGTGCCGACCGTGTTTAACCAGGATGAGACCGACATCGTCACCCCTGGAACAGTCGTGGCTGTGATGAAGGACGGCGATATTTCCGAGTATATTCAGGACCCTAATAAACCCAGGTGGGGAATGGTGGTCTATAGGGAACCTTTGAAATATTGTCCTATCTCCACATACATGAAAGGCGCGCTATCGATGGGGTTTGGCGATTTGTTTGATGTGGCTCGTGGAGATAACATCGACTTTAAGGAGTTTTGCGGCTATCCCCTCAAATACCTTCAAAAGGGAGATAAAGTCTGGATTAGCGGTTTTGGCTTTGGCAAAAACACTATTCTTGCCAAGATAGTTACTGACCCGTATGACGATGGACGCTATTGCGGAATGCTGAAGTTTCCCTATGAAAAGGGCCATCTGCCAACACCTGACGATGCCGTGAGAATGATCTCGGAGGTTCTGGTTGTGCAACCGACACAGAATCAGGCTGCCAAGAAAGAGTCAGTTGCGCCGACTCCGCCTCAGATGCCCGCTCCCGCGCAGCACCAGTACGAGGACATAGCAGCCCCACAGCCTCCGCCTGCGCCCGCCCCAACCATATCTATGGGGCAGAGCAAGAATCAGGTAATTGCAGGATTCGGGGAACCACAGCGGAAGGCGGCGGTAGGGCCAAAGGAAATCTTCTTTTACACGGACCTCAAAATGAAGGTCACCTTCACTAACGGTATAGTCAGCAGCATTGAATAAACCTCGTCCAGAGGAGAGAGAGGGGAGGAACATGCAAGTCGCAGCGCAAACTTCGAGGCTTTTCTTGGCGGCAATTGTTTTGGCCACCGTGTCACACACGATCTATGCCCAGGGGATCGACCCAATGGCTGCTATCCAGCAGAGGCTCCAGGAGCGCATTGTATTGGCTACCTTGGACGCGAATGGCGAGATTGTGAGCGCCGGATCCGTGATTACTCTAAGAAGTGGCTCGCTACAAATGAGCGCGACTTCCGCTCCAGCTGCAGCAGGCACCCCGACGAATTCATACAAGAACGGGAAGCTCTCTGCTGGAATGTTTTCGTGGAATTTAGGTCTGGGCCTGATGAAGATTGACCCAAATTCGATTCCAATGCACACTGCGGTGGCTGGGGAGAAATTCTGGATTGTCCACTATAACGTTATGAAAAACAACGTTCAATTCAAGATATGGACCGATGCTGACTCAAACAATATCCGCTATTGGACGTGGCTGGAGATTCCGTTTGACAAGAAGCAAGTCCCATCGCCCGACCAACTCATGAATACCCTTGCCGAAGTCATTTCGGTAGAGCCAGTTCCGGGACAAGGAGGCCAGGCAGGCCAGGCTGAGAATAATGAATCGCGGCAACTTCCGGCATCCACAGGTGACACCAGCCAAAGCGGCGTGGCATCCGCGCAGGGTGTTTACTTCAGGACGGACAAGACAAGCGACACCATGGAGCTCGGCCCCAATGGTGTGTTCGCTCTCGTACAGAACGGGCGGAGATACGACGGAAATTACACGGTTCAAGGTGGCATCCTCACGGTCTGGGGCCCAAAGATCAAGGGCCAGCCGAAATGCAGCCTGATTGGCAACGTGATCACCGACCCAGGTAAGACCACCTGGGTGAGGCCAGCAACACAGAATGTCGATGCAACGCCTGCTGGGCCCACAGCTTCTCAGATGACTGCGACTTCTCAGCCAACCGCACCTCAGCACCAATACGAGGACCTCGCAGCCCCGCAACCTCCGCCTGCCCCTGCCCCAACCATCTCCATGGGTCAGACCAAGGATCAGGTAACTGGCGCGTTTGGAGAACCACAGAGGAAGGCTTCAGTAGGTCCAAAGGAAATCTTCTTTTACACGGACCTGAAGATGAAGGTAACCTTCACCAACGGAAAAGTCAGCAGCATTGAATAGACACCAATCCTCCCGAATTGGAGGGCAGAACTCAAAGATTGAGAGAGGAATGAGCATCCCATGACGATGACAACTACACGCAGAATAATGAGGACTGGCTCGGCAACGTTGATTCTTGCCGGACTCCTGGGTTTGGCCAGCATGGCGAACGCCGACGACAAAAAGAAGGCCCCACCCGCTCCTCCGCCAGCAAAGTCGGCTCCGGCGGCCGCGCCAGCGCCAAGGCCGGCTGGTAATCCCGGCGGTGCGGTGTATCACCCCGGCGGTGCGCCATCGACCAACCAGCCCTACAGACCTGGCCCCTCCGCCAATCAACCCAATAACACTGGGCCCTCCGCAAATCATCCGACCACCAATGGTCCAACAATCAACGGTGGAGCAGGGCGCAACACCACTTACGGCCCCGGCGCCGGCACACGCACTCCGGGCTCTTCGGGATTTGCTGGCACCCCTTCCCGAACTCCGATCAGAAGCTCGACGGTCTACACACCCAGAAACACAAGGGAAATGACCAGCCCGACCGGCAGCGCAATGCGCATCCGCCCGAACGGCAAGCCGAGCGACTTCCACGACGCTCAAACGGGCATTGACATTCACAAAGGCCTGAGCGGTGGCGAAAGGGCTTCGCTCGAGCGCCCCGATCACAGCCGCACCGTTTTTGAACGGGGCCGTCCGGGGTACGTACAACATCCATTCTCCTTCCGCAACCGCGAGTTTGCCCAGCGCTCCTACTTTTACCACGGCCGCGCCTACAACCACCTCTACTACGGCTACAACTACCGCGGGCGCTACCTGAACGTCTACGCCCCGGGCATGTACTATGGGCCGGGCTTTTACGGATGGGCCTACAACCCGTGGACCTCGCCCATCGTCTATGGGTGGGGATTCGCGGGCAGTCCTTGGTATGGGTATTACGGCTACTACTTCTCTCCGTATACGTCGTACCCCTCTGCTTCGTATTGGTTGACCGACTACATGATCTCGTCGGATTTGCAAACGGCCTACGCTGCACAACAGGAAGGTGGCGAGGTTGGCGGAGTCCTTCCTGGCACCGGTGGTTCACCAGAGCTCACGCCCGAAGTCAAGCAGCAGATTGCCGACGAGGTGCGGAATCAATTGGCACTCGAAAACCAGGAGGCATCTCTCAACGCCCACCAGGCAGAAGTAGATCCAGGCTCCAGCGGCATAGATCGCATGCTCAGCGATGCGGCCAGGGGCAAGCAGCATGTATTTGTGGTTGGCGCCGCGCTGGATGTAGTGGATTCCTCGCAGACGGAGTGTTCGCTGAGCGACGGCGATGTGCTGGCGCTCCAGACCGCACCGCCGGCGGATGCAAGAGCAGTAGATTTGGTCGTGCTTTCCAGCAAGGGAGGGCAGGAGTGCCAGAAACAAGCAGTTGTCTCGGTCGCGTTTGAAGATTTGCAGGAAATGCAGAACCATATGCGGGAAACCATCGATCAGGGGCTACAAGAATTGCAAGCGAAGCAGGGCAAAGGGGGAATACCCGCAGTGCCGTCCTCAGCTTCGGTTCAGCTCACAACGGCACTTTATGCCACCGTTGCCCCCGCATCCGATTCAAATGCCGCCGCGGAAATCCAGCAGCAGGCTCAACAAGCGGACCAGTCTGAAAGGGAAGTGGCCGCCCAGGCAACGCAACCGCAGAGTAATTAGTAGAGACTTCCCTGCGCCTGCCCGGCCCTTTGCAACTAGAGGCCGGACAGGCACGGGGTAACTTTGTTAGCCCGCGCCTCTTCGTGGTGAACAACAGAACCAAAAGGGCGATCTCCATCGATAAGAACTTGCCGGACACCCGCCAGAGCGGAGTGAGGACCGGCGTAAAACTACCGGGTTATCTGCGATCACTGCTGGACTCCCTTGAGCTGACATGACGAACAGACATTGCACAACGTGTGGCAGAGAAGTCGCTGAGGGCAAACGCTTCTGCGGAGGCTGTGGTCAGGCCATGCCCGTGGTTCCCGTTCCGGGGAAGCCCGACCCTGCGGTACTGCCCGATCCGACGGCCCTATCCTGCGTAATGTGCGGAACGGCCCTAACCGCCGGCAAACGTTTTTGTAGGCAATGCGGGCACGCCATCGATTCACCGTCGCTGGCTACGCCAGTTGAAGCCTCTCCCACCGGGGGAGGCGGGGCTTCGGTAAAAGATAGCAAGGTGTTGGATCTGCCGCCCGCAGTGCCAGTTGATGCGCCACCGGGGATGCTTGTGCCGGCGATGGATGAGCCGTCGTCTATTATGGCCAGTCCAGAAATGGCGTTGGAACCGGCTGCTTCGCTCCACACACAGAACGGACCGGCAACCCCTTGGACTTCCGCCTGGGAAACGGTCGAAGAAGAATCGCCGGATTCTTCCCTAACCACCCTTATATCCCGTGCCAGCGTTTTGCCTCCAGTGCCGCGTGGCGGGTCAAGGCAGAAGATCGGAATCGCTATCAGCATTGCCGCGTCTGTGCTGGTGATGGCAGGAGTTTGGGCCTACTACGCCCATGCCCATCGAGGCGTTTCCTCAATGGCCAAATCAGCTTCTGAATCACAACTTGCCACAGCTCCACTACCGGAACAATCCGCCAAGCCTTCCGCGAGCATTCCAGCCACTCACGCTCCTAGTATGCCCCAGCCCAAGTCAGGAACATCAATAACATCGGCAACTCTGCCCCCGAAGTTACCGCAGGACTCAGGGCAACACCCGGCAAAGAAAACCCAACAACCAGAACCCGAGTCGCTTGCACTCCACCTTCCACAGCCAGCCGTGCCAGCAGCAGCGCGTTCAGGCATCCTGCACTATCAGGGACCGCCGGTGCCCTATAACGGGGTGGTTGTCTTCGACCATTTGCCTCAGGCTCGGCTCAAGTTCAATTTTGACCGCCAAGCTTGGACCGTCACAATCAAGCCCAACCCCGATGGCACGAAGCGTGTGACCCTGATTTCGCAAAAGCAAGGCTACCAGACGAATTGCGATTTGGGCTGGGAAATTGTCGAGTGAGCGCCAACCTCCTACGTGGAGCACCTCGATGGCGCCCCGCAATAATATGGCGCAACTCTACGCGAATAGAGAGTCAAGGAGCATCCGCCAGACACACAGAGGGAGCCAATGTGATCAATGCCTGGAAGCCTTGATCACATTAAGCTCCTCTTCCCTGACAATCTTCCAACCGTCAAGGGAACTCGCGAAGGTTAGCCGTTCAATTTCTTCTCCTGAAGAAGTCTTCCCATCGAATTGTCGAGTATCCCAGGTCTTATGAAAGGTGGCCGCAGCCCTGCTGGGAATAACCGTGTCATCAGCTTCCTTTGAGGCAGGTAACAGCTCAACCTTGATGTTATCGATTTGGTAGATTTGAATGTTCTCGATGCGGGCAAAAGCTGACTGGAAGTATCCATGAATCTGATCGCGGCTCACATTGTCTCTACGGAAATACTTTTCCACTGTGGTGGCATATGAGGCAGCCATAGCGGTTGAGTTCTTGGAACGAAAAGCATCCGCCCAGAGTGACACTGCCTGTTGAACCTGTTGTTTAGAATCAGAAATCCGAGAGGCGATTTCCCTATGTCTATAGGCATTCCAGGTCAGAATGCCGCAGACCGCAACCAAGATCATTGCGGCCATGGCAATCAGGGCAGCCGTATTCCGCTTTGAATGGCTATTGGGTGCAGAGATCTCATCCATTTTCGCTGAAATCACGGCGGGTGATATCTCCACGGCGGCACTCCCCGCCTCTGGAGGCTCGGCTTGTCCGACCGGAGAACTTTCAATCAGAACAACCGGTATGGCTGTATCAATAGGGTGACCGCACCGCGCACAGAATCGCTTGCCGGGAGCGGTTGCTAAACCACATTTAGCACAGGATGGTGCGAGCGACTCGGGTTCGGCCGTGGCGGCCAATGGAATCATAGGCTGACCACAGCCCGCGCAGAAGCGCTTGCCCTCAGTCACCTCTCTTCCACAGCTTGTGCAGTTTCTGATTGCCATAACAACCTAAGCTCCGCACTCGTCGCAAAATCTGAACGCGCATCAAAACATCGACGAGTTCAACACCTTTAGAGCATCTGCTAACAGGCCATCCGATAGTGCCTGTGCTGCAAGATTCGCAGCGTGCTCTATGAAGTCAAGTAAGCGATATGCCGCAATCTCCGCAGAACGGAGAACCTACCTCGACCTCGGCGCCGCAGCCTCTGCAGAACACGTTCGACGGCTCGATGGATTCAGTCTGACTTTCCTGCTTTGCATCTTTAGAGCCAAGCTGCGCAGTTGATCCATCCTCTGTGGCTTTCGTCTGCTGCCCCTTACTCTCAACAGCGTCTGGAAGAGGTACGATCGTCGAAGGTGGCATTGTGGGTTCCTCCACGCCATGAGGAGGTGCTATTGGCGAATCCTGTTCCTTCGGCACTACACTTCCTGCAATTTTGGCAGATGGGGTTGAAGCAGACGCGTTTGGAGTGAAATTGCTCACGATAGAAGCAAGATCAAACTCCCCACTAATGAGCGAGACTTGAATCTTTCCAAGTAGAATCTCGAAGAAAAACTCCGAAATGCGCTCGGGGGTCAACTCGACGGGGCCTCCATCCGGGCCTAGCCCAAGGTCGTAGGTTCGCAGCAATTGATTTCCCATGCTGGCGCAAGAAATGAGAAATTGGTTCTGCAGTCGGTCGTAGTCGACCAAGCCGGTTGCCAAAACTTTTCCCACCACTGAATACGATCTTAGGATCTGCTGGACGCCGTCAGCAGACAAGACGGTCTTGACTTCGTCCTGTTCAATATTCATACGAATCTTGCCAGTATTCTCTGCTTCTGGGTTCCCACGCATCAATGCGCCGAGATCTGCCAATGTGAGACTGAACAACTCAGTGCCGGGAAGATAGCTGACCCTCTCCACAGAAAAAGCACTTGGGAAGAGAAGAAAAACCGTCTTTGAGATGCGCACAACAGGGCTGTTGAAGGTTCCTACCACACTGTCGCTTAACTCGAGACTGCGGGTGGCGAAAACTCCTCCTATGACTACGCAGTTGTCCAATACAATTTCATCAGCAAAGATATTGGCTGCTATATAAGCGTTCCGAAGCTTCACTTGCTTGGCGCTGACATCAGCCAGAAAATGGACGCGGCATCCTGGCGCTAGCGAAACGATGGCGTTGGAAGAGCCCACGGCTTTTTCAAAGACGACGATTCCCGTCGCATCAGTATTTACGTGCAACTCCACCTGTGTATAAACGCAACCCTTCACTCGCAGTGGGCCTTGCTGCACTTCGAGATTTCGCGCAAACACTGCCCCTTGGACCTCACAGTCTCCCTGCACCACAACGTCTCGTTCCAAATCGCGCGAAAGCTTCGGTAAGATCGGCGATTTGACGAGGTGATCTTTCAGCAATATGCGGTTGTCATTGAACCTGATTTCATCTAAGACCTGCATGGCTCGTTCCTCGACTTCTGCAATTCCAAATTGACTATAGTGGTAGGACTTGTGGCGTATGAGCGTTCCAAAGCCGCAGAACAATCTGCCGAACTCGGGCATCTTGGTCCTGTGATGGAGTTTGGATCGCGTCCACCAAAGGGAAAAGAAACCGTTCAATCTGAGCCCGGTTATCGTCTGTCAGCGGTCTCCAGGAGAGGTCCCGTTCCCGGAATTGCGTTAGGATTCTGCGGTTCATGTCCGGATCATCCGTTAAAGGCCCAGGGGCTGGGGGAAGGACAATCGCTTCGGCGGGTATTGCAGATGAATCATGGGTTGCCAGATATGCTACCGGCAGGCTCGCCGTGGCTGAATCGTCCTTACCGCCAGTTACCAGCATAGTGCTCATGGCATTACTAGTTCTCTTCTCGGATGCGAGATATGCCATAGCGCATTGCAGCAATTCATTCATTCTGCTGCGGAGTGTACCGGCCGATAGGACGGTTTGGGCGCGCGAGCTTTCCGCAGCGAACACTGTCGGGACCGTAGATAGCGTACTGTCGAACTCACGCCGGTCTTCTGTGGAGACTTGGCGATTGAGCGCGTAAGCCGCATCATCAAGACTGGCAATCCGCGTCGCCATTTCCCGGTCCAACTCCTCGAATATTGAAGAGTAGCGGTCAGTGATCCGGTGATAATCGCGCTGCATGTTTTGTTGAATGCGTTGACAAGCGATCCTCATGTCGTTCAGCTTCAGAAACAGCGAGTCAACGCGGCTCTTGAGCGCGGCCATTTGTTGCGTGATTTCAGCTCCAATCAGGCGAAAAAAACCATCTGTTACGGCCTGACCGATTGCGTTGGCCCCGCGCGCCTTTTCTTCGATCTGGCCAGCCTCAGTCGCGATTACCGCGCATGCAAGACGATCGATATGGTGCTTTATCGTCGAAACGCTGTCGTCAAAGCTGGACGTATCCACGGTGATAACAATGTTCACGTCCTCCGACCAATGCACAGAGACTGTTTCACTACTTGAAGTCTCCGAAGCAGGATGGTAGACCTCGACGTACTCAGTGCCAGAGATCGTCTCGCTATAGTGCTCGCTGTAACTCATGACTGCACCTCGGAAAGCGACAATGAATGCGATGCGTCATACATGCGGACTACGTGAGCGTGGACTCTCTCGTTGAGCTTCGCTTGATCCACAAAATGGTGAAGATATCTGGCCACATTCTCGCGTTCCCTGGCGTCCTGCGGCTGCCATTCAATTCGCGACAGCAAAGGGAAGACACCTCGCTCAATGGCAGCTTTAATTTGCCGATCAATCTCAGGGGCAGATGGCTTTGGCGTGTGATATTGCCATTGGCGTTGCCTGGTTCGGAGGCTGTCGCAGTCAACCAATGCAATCGGAAGAAGCACCGTGGCGTCCGAATCCTCGCGTTCGGGACTGAGGATGCTCGCCGAGAGACGGTCCTGTTGATTCGACTCCTGAATGAATCTCGACATTGCGCTAATCGCAATGGCCGCCCTTGCTCGTGTGCCGGATGCAGCGATTTTCTGACTTGAGATGATGCTCTCCATTTGATATACGGGAACTGCTGCCTGCAATGCTCGGGTGCGGCTTGTCAGGCGCATCACATCTTTCTGAACAAGGTCCACAAGGGTCAGGTCCAATTCGTGGATACGGCTCAGAAGCGCAGTATCGAGGGAGCGGAATAGTTTGGTATAGCGCGCAGCGATCATTTGGAAATCGCGTTGCATCGTTGCCTTGACGGACAGGAGCTTCTGTGATTGGTCCCGAAGT
>Ga0182030_10027811_pt1 | contig 10149 bp, 7 predicted proteins | sample 812S3MmetaG_FD_121299 | JGI IMG/M metagenome (GOLD analysis project Ga0182030, IMG submission 121299) | Permafrost microbial communities from Stordalen Mire, Sweden - 812S3M metaG (Illumina Assembly) | ecosystem: Environmental > Terrestrial > Soil > Wetlands > Permafrost | place: Sweden... | reverse complement strand
TGCAGTCGCCCTCGCAACGGACTGAACCAGGTGAAGAGGGCAATGACGAGCACCGCCACGCCGAGGGGAATGAAGACGTTGGCCCGTGTATCGAAAAGGGGCAACAAAACGAATCCGCACAGCAGCACCGTCCAGGACCACAAAATGATCACCGTGCGGCGGTGCCCGTGACCCAGGCGCATGAGCCGATGGTGGACGTGAAGCTTGTCCGGCGTGTGAAAGCCCTGCCCCGACACGGTGCGCCGGGCGAAGGCCCAGACCGCGTCGGCGAGCGGCACGCCGAGGATAAAGACCGGAATCAACAGCGGGGCGAAAAAGAAGAATGTCACGCCGCTCGCGGGCGGCGTGCGTCCACCGATCACCATGGTGGACGCGCTCATCAACAGCCCCAACATCAGCGCACCGGCGTCACCCATAAAGAGCTTGGCGGGATGAAAGTTGTCCCGCAGGAACCCGATGCAGATGCCACACGTCAAGGCGGCGATCAAGGGTCCGACGTTCGTCGCGGGCAGTAACCCGAGATCCTCGAGACGAAGTCCATACACGCACAGCGTTCCCGAGGCGATCGCGACAATGCCGGCCGCCAACCCGTCGAGGCCGTCGATCAAGTTAACGGCGTTGGAGAGCGCGAAGACCCACACGGCGGTGATGATCGGCAGTACCGACGGGCCGAGCACGATGAAGCCCGCAAAGGGCAGCTTCAACTGGTACATCGTGGCCCCCGAGAAGTAGAGAATCGAGGCGGCGAGGAACTGACCGGCGACCTTGGCCGGAGCGCTCATCTCTCGAAAGTCGTCCAGCACACCGACGACGAAGATGACGCCCGCCGCCAAGAGAACACCGAGCATCTCGTGCGACGACGTAATGACGCTGCGCAACGTCGGGTCGAGAAACGCGCACAGCAACGCCACGCAGAACCCCACCAGCATCGCGGCGCCGCCGCCGTAGGGGGTCGCATTTTCGTGCACCTTGCGCTCGCCCGGCTGAGCGACGTATCCCACCTTGAGTGAGATGATGCGCGCCGGTCGATTCGCGAGCAGCGTCACCGCGGCGCCGATCAGGGCAACGATGGCGTACGCGGCAATGTCGCCCATTGGCTACATCGAGAAGTTCGCGTACGGGTTAAACGACGCGCACAGCGCAGCGACGTCACGACGAACTTCTTTCAGTGCGCTCTCGTCTTCACGCTGACGAAGGGCGCGCGCCATCAGTGACGCAATCGATTCGAACTCGCCCTCACGCATGCCGGCCGTCGTTTCAGCCGCCGATCCCACCCGCAGACCCGACGTCACGAACGGACTGCGAGGATCATCGGGAATCGTGTTGCGATTCGTTGTGATGCCCGCTCGATCGAGCGCCTCTTGCGCTGCCTTTCCTGTTAGGTCTGGGTCGAAATCGCGCAGGTCCAACAGGACCATGTGATTCTCGGTGCCCCCCGAGACCATGCGAAAACCTTCCTTCGCCAGCGCGTCACCGAAGGCCCGCGCGTTCGCGACAACCTGGTCGGTGTAGACCGAGAAACTCGGTTGGCTGGCCTCTTTGAAGGCAACAGCCTTCGCGGCAATGACGTGTTCGAGTGGACCGCCTTGTTGACCGGGAAAGACGGCGGAGTCAATCTTCTTGGCGTGCTCCTCGCGACAGACGATCGCTCCCCCACGCGGGCCTCGAAGGGTCTTGTGCGTCGTGAACGTCACCACGTCGGCGTAGGGCACGGGGTCAACGTGCGAGTGGCCCGCGATCAGTCCCGCCACGTGTGCGGAGTCGAACATCAACAAGGCCCCGACTTCGTCAGCGATCTCTCGGAAGGGGACCGGATCGATCTGTCGGGAGTAGGCGGTCGCCCCGGCCACGATCAACTTGGGGCGATGTTCGAGCGCAAGGTCCCGAACGTTGTCGAAGTCAATGAGTTCGCCTGGCGATGTCGGGTCATCGGAGCGAGGGGTGACCCCATAGGAGACGAACTTCCAGAACTTTGAGGTAATGGACGCTGGCGAGCCGTGGGTGAGGTGACCACCCTGGTCGAGTCGCATGGCCAGGATCGTGTCCCCCGCATCCAACAGAGCTTCATACACCGCGACGTTGGCGTTCGCCCCGCTGTGCGGTTGAACGTTCGCGTGGTCCGCACCAAAGAGCGCCGTTAGTCGCTCGCGCGCGAGCTCTTCGACTTGGTCGATGACATAGTTCCCGCCGTAGTATCGCCGCCCGGGATACCCTTCCGCGTACTTATTAGTCAACACCGAACCAGTCGCGGCGAGTACTGAAGGAGAGGCGAAATTCTCGCTCGCGATGAGTTGGATGGTGGAGGTCTGACGCTCATAATCACGCCGCAGCAGTTCGACGATCTCGTCGTCGCCTGTGATCCAGGCATCTAATGGGGAAGAAGGCATTTTCTACCCTTTCTCTTTCATCAAGGCGTCGAGCTCACTCAGCTTCTGGATGCGCGCCTCGTGACGGCTCTCGGGAGCCGCATTCAGCCAGGCCGCGAGGGCTTCCACGGCCACGCTCGAACCGGTGAGTCGACCGCCTAAACACAGCACGTTGGCGTGATTGTGTTCTCGCGCGAGATGGCCAGAGGTCACGTCGTGGACGACGGCCGCTCGAACGCCCGGAATCTTATTGGCGGCGATTGCGATGCCGATGCCCGATCCACAGACGGCCACCCCGAGTTCGGCATCGCCTGAGACGACGGCCCGACCCACGGCCGCCCCAAAATCGGGATAGTCGACCGGTTGGCTGGCGCTGTGGGTGCCAAGATCGAGAACGTCGTGGCCCCAGGACTCGAGCGACGACTTGAGAAGTGTCTTGAGGTCGTAGCCGGCGTGGTCTGAGCCGAGGGCTATGCGCATTGGTTCAACCCTACCGTTCACTTCGCGGCGCTCTTGGCCGAAGCCGTGGTCGAACTCTGCGCCTTCGATCCTGTTCAGAACGCAGAATGTCCAAATAACTAGGATCGGCCTGATGAAGCAAGTCCTGCTCGCGCCTCCCCTCGTCTCGACGCTGAAGGTGACGTCGCCCGAGTACCAAAAGAACCGCGAGGACATGCTCGAACAGCTGGGCGTGATCGACGAACTCCTTGACCAGGCCGAAGCTGGTGGGGGCGAAGCGGCCATGGAGAGAATGCGCTCGCGGGGCAAACTTCCTGTGCGCGAACGCATCGCGGCCGTTCTCGATCCCGATTCCCCGTTTCTCGAGATCTCGGCGCTCGCCGGATACGACTCGGACTACACGGTGGGCGGCGGAATGGTCGTGGGCGTCGGTGTCATCGCGGGCACAGAGTGCCTGATCATGGCCAACGACCCGTCAGTTCTCGGCGGGGCACTGACTTTGTATTCGGCCAAGAAGTGGATGAGGGCGCTCGAGATCGCGCGGGACAACCAGATTCCTTATGTCAGTTTCGTCGAGTCAGCGGGCGCCGATCTACGCGTGGGAAGAGGCGGCGGCGGTCGAATGCAGACGGGGCACTTTGCCGAGAGTGGACGGTTCTTCTACGACCTCATTGAACTATCGAAGATGCGCGTGCCCACGATCAGCGTCGTTTTTGGCTCGTCGACGGCGGGTGGCGCCTACCAGCCCGGTCTCAGCGACTACAACATTCTTGTCAAGGATCAATCGAAAATATTTCTGGCCGGACCGCCGCTCGTAAAGATGGCGACCGGCGAAGAGTCCGACGACGAAACTCTGGGCGGAGCGTTGATGCATGCCGAGGTCTCAGGACTCGGCGACTACTTCGCCGAAGACGAGATGGACGCCATCCGCATGTGTCGCGAGGTGGTCTCGCACCTCAACTGGCGAAAGCACGGGCCACCGGCGTCGATCCAGAGTGACGAGCCGGTCTACGACGAAGAAGAGTTGCTCGGCATCGTGAGTCGTGATCTGCGTCAAAGCGTCGATGTTCGCGACGTCCTGGCCCGCGTCGTCGACGGATCGCGCTTCGAGGAGTTCAAGACGCGTTACGGCACCACGTTGGTGTGTGGGTGGGCCAGCGTGCACGGATACCCCGTCGGCATCCTCGCCAACAATGGGGTCATCCACCCCAAAGCCGCGGAGAAGGCCGGTCAGTTCATCCAGTTGTGCAATCAGATCGACGTCCCACTCATCTTCGTACAGAACATCACCGGGTACATGGTCGGCAAAGAGGCCGAAGCCGAAGGAATCATCAAAAAGGGATCGCAGATGTTGAACGCGGTCACCAACTCGAATGTGCCCCACATCACGTTGATCATTGGCTCGTCCTACGGCGCGGGCACGTATGGCATGTCGGGCCGCGCGTTTAACAACCGCTTCACCTTTCTCTGGCCCACCGCCAAGATCGCCGTCATGGGTCCCAAACAGATCGCGGGGGTTATGTCCCAAGTACGACGCGGCCAAGCGCAACGCAAGGGTGAAGAGTTCGACGAGGAAGAAGACGCCAAGATCGTGGCCATGGTCGAAGAGGCACAAGAAAAGGGTTCTCTGGCCCTGGCCGCCACCGGGGCCGTCAGCGACGACGGCATCATCGATCCCCGTGACACGCGTACCGTCCTTGGCATCTGTCTCTCCGTGGTGCGCACTCGCGCGATCGAGGGCGCTACGAGTTACGGAGTCTTTCGACTGTGACCTTCGCTTCCCTACTGGTCGCGAATCGAGGCGAGATCGCGCGACGCGTGCTGCGAGCGGCGCGCGCGTCGGGGCTGCACACGGTCGCCGTCTACGTCGCGGCCGACGCTCTCGCACCGTTCGTGCGTGAAGCCGACGAGGCGGTTTTATTGCCGACGAGTTATCTCGAGGCGTCGGCGATTGTGGCGGCGGCGCTCTCCAGCGGTGCGGAGGCGATTCACCCGGGGTACGGTTTCCTCTCTGAGAATGCGAACTTCGCGACCGAGGTTCTCGCGGCCGGACTCGTCTGGGTCGGCCCGCCGCCACGGGTCATTGCCAACGTCGGCGACAAGTTGGCTGCGAAAACCTTTGCGCTGGCCGCGGGCGTGCCGGCGCTCCTCTCGAGTGAAAATCCACGCGACGCCAACGACATTGGATACCCACTCATGGTGAAAGCCGCCGCCGGCGGCGGGGGCAAGGGAATGCGGGTCGTGCGGTCTCCTTCGCAGCTCACCGAAGCCCTTGAGGCCGCGAGACGCGAAGCGCTGGCTGGATTCTCGGACGAACGAGTCTTTCTCGAGCGCTACGTCGAACGTTCGCGTCACGTCGAGATTCAGATTCTCGGCGACCAACACGGCCACGTGGTGCACCTTGGAGAACGCGACTGTTCAATACAACGTCGACACCAAAAACTGATCGAAGAGTCGCCCTCGCCGGCGCTTGATCAGTCCGCACGCGACGTCATGGCGGAGGCCGCTCTCAGATTGGCGCACGTGATCGGGTACGAATCGGCGGGGACGGTTGAGTTCCTCGTGGACGACGAGACCCGCGACTTTTACTTCTTGGAGGTGAACGCGCGACTGCAGGTCGAGCATCCCGTGAGCGAGGAAGTGAGCGGCATCGACATCGTTCGTGAACAGTTGCGACTGGCCCAGGGTGAGGAACTCGGCTACAGCCAAGAGGACATTGTCCTGCGCGGTCACTCGATCGAGGTGCGCCTCTGCGCCGAAGATCCGCTTGTCGGGTTTCTGCCGGCGACGGGCACGGTCGCTGCCTTCGAGCCGGCGCGCGAGCCCAGCCTTCGCTGGGAGAGCGGCGTAGAGGAAGGCTCACGTGTCACGGTCGACTTCGATCCGCTCTTAGCCAAGATCATCTCCCACGCAGCGACGCGTGAGTTAGCGGCGGCCACGTTGGCTCTCGGTCTGGAGCGACTGCACCTGGGCGGGGTGACGACCAATCGAGACTTTCTCGTGAACGTGCTGCGCAACGAACACTTCCTCAGCACCGAGACTACGACTGATTTCATTGAACGTTTCGATCCTTTTCGAACGCTGGACCTCGATGACGATGAACTGACGAAGGCCGCGTGCGCGGGTGCGCTGTGGCTGCAAGGTCGACATCGCACCGACGCGCACGTACTCGCTGATATTCCGAGTGGTTGGCGCAACGCTCGACTTCCCCGCCAACACGTGGAGTTGCTCTACGGGGAGAGTTCCATCAACGTGAACTACGCGCGCCGTCGTGACGGCACTTTCGATCTTGGCGAGTTCGGTCACGCAGTAGTTCACCAGTGGAGCGGCGACCACATCGATGTGGAGGTCAACGCTCGGCGCCGACGAGTGCGCGTGACATATGCCGCTAGCCACCTGTACGTGCAATCGCTTCATGGAACTGTGGACTTCGAAGTGGTCGAACGATTTGAAGTTCGTCGCCAGGAGCCAAACGCGGGTGGACTCAGCGCCCCTATGCCCGGAAGAGTCCTTGACGTGCGTGTGTCGCCCGGGCAGCTGGTTTACACGGGCGAGACACTTATCGTGCTGGAGGCCATGAAGATGGAGCACATTATCGCGGCAAGCACTGACGGCACCGTCGATGAGGTACTCGTGGCGAAGGACGATCAGGTGGAGAGCGGAGCGGCTCTGTTGACCATGCGCCCCGAAACCGAGAACGTGGAGCCCACGTGATTCGCATCGCTAACTGTTCGGGTTTTTACGGCGATCGAATCTCGGCCGCGCGCGAGATGGTGGAGGGCGGTCCCATCGACGTCCTGACGGGCGATTGGCTCGCCGAACTCACCATGTTGATCTTGGCGCGAACGCAGGCGAAACACCCGGGCCAGGGATACGCTCGCACGTTTCTCACGCAGATGGAACAGGTCATGGGTACCTGTCTCGATCGGGGCATCAAGGTCGTTTCGAACGCTGGGGGACTCGACCCCGAATCGTGCGCGAACGCCCTTCGTGACCTGGCGGATCGACTCGGACTTTCTCCAAAAATCGCCTACGTCAACGGCGACAATCTTCTCGGACGCTTGAGCAATCTTCAGAACGCCGGGGCGCTCACCCACTTCGAGACGGGCGAACCGATCGACGACCTCACGCCCTTTATTACAGCGAACGCCTACCTTGGATGCTTCGGAATTGTGGAGGCCCTGGCCGCGGGCTCGGACATCGTGGTCACTGGGCGAGTCACCGACGCCGCGCTGGTGTGCGGACCGGCGGCCTGGCACTATCAATGGCGACGCGACAATTTTGACGCTCTCGCGGGAGCCGTCGTGGCGGGACACGTTGTCGAGTGTGGGGCGCAGGTAACCGGTGGCAACTACTCATTCTTCCGCGAAGTTCCCCACATGGAGCGCGTGGGCTTTCCTTGGGTGGAAGTCGCCGAGGACGGAAGTTGTGTTGTCGGAAAACACGATGGTACCGGTGGCGAAGTGTCGATTGGCACCGTGACCTCGCAACTGCTCTACGAGATTGGATCCCCCGCGTACCTAGGTCCCGATGTCACCGCGCGATTCGACACTATTGAGTTGGAACAAGTCGGCGTCGATCGCGTGCGCATCAGCGGAGTGCGAGGAGAAGCCCCACCCTCCACCCTCAAAGTCGCGATGAATGAGTTGGGTGGGTACCGCAAAGACTTAAGCGTCGCCCTCACCGGACTGGACATCGAAGAAAAAGCCGAACTCGTGGAGAAGGCATTTTGGCTAGCCTCGCCGCACGCGCCCGGCGATTTTGAGAGCGTTACCACTCGAATCGTGCGTACCGACAAGGCCGATTCCCCCACGAACGAAGAGGCGGTCGCCACGTGGCGGGTGACCATCAAGGACCCTGACGAGCACAAGGTGGGACGCGCGCTGGCGGACGCGGTGGTCGAACTCGCTCTCTCTAGCGTCCCGGGATTTTTCATTCCCGGTTCGGCCCCCTCGGCCGGTTCGCCCTATGGGGTGTACTCCCCCGCCCTCGTGCCGAGCAACCTGGTGCCCCAGTACGTGACAGTTCTTGGCGGCGAACGCACGGTCATTGACTCGGTCGCTCCCGCCACCGCGACACACATCGACGCGAATCACGGCTCGCACGTCGAAGCGCCCGGCGGCGCCACCACTCTCGTCCCACTCGGACAACTCTTTGGCGCTCGCTCGGGCGACAAAGGGGGCAACGCGAATCTCGGGATATTTGCTCGCAGCGACGAGGCGTATGCCTGGTTAGATGGTTTCCTCAGCGTGGAGGAGCTTCGTCGTCTTCTCCCCGAAATACGACCTCTTGTCGTCGAACGATTTCGCCTCCCCGCCCTACGGTCGCTCAATTTCGTCATTCACGGTCTGCTCGATGAGGGTGTCGCAGCCTCTACGCGTCAAGACGCCCAAGCGAAGGGCCTCGGCGAATGGCTACGCAGTCGCTACGTCGAGATCCCGACTGCGCTGCTCACGTGAGCGGCGTGCCCGAACTACGCCGCGACCTCGTCGCGGAACAGAACTCGCTCGACGACGTGGTAGGTAACCTCAACGTCGAACAGTGGAGCCGGGCCACCGCAAGCCCCGGCTGGAGCGTCTTCGACCAGATAGCTCATCTCGCCTACTTTGATGGTCGCGCGTCGATCGCCATCAGCGACCCTGAGCAGTTTCGCCGCGAACTCCATGAGATGCTGGCGCGCACAGCCAATGAGAGCATCGATGAGATCACGCTGGGACTCCTGCGCTCACTCTCGCCGAATGATCTCGTGGCGTGCTGGCGAGAGAACCGACAACTCCTCGACGGTGCCGCCAACTCGCTCACCGACGATTCGCGCGTCGCCTGGTACGGCCCTTCGATGGGAGCAAAGTCATTTCTCACGGCCCGCCTGATGGAGACGTGGGCCCACGGCGTCGACGTCGTAGACGCGCTCGGAGTCACCCGAGAACCGACCGACCGACTTCGTCATGTCGCCCAGTTGGGATTTATCACGCGCCAGTGGTCGTACACCGTTCGAGGCGAAACCCCGCCGGACGGCGCAGTTCGCCTTGAGCTCGAAGGACCTCGCGGCGACGCGTGGCGCTGGGGGCCCGACGACGCGGAGGACTCGATCCAGGGTTCGGCCGAGGAGTTCTGCCTCGTTGTCACCCAACGTCGCCACCCCAGTGACACGTCACTTTCGACTGGCGAACTTGGTACGCACTGGCTGCAGCGAGCTCAGGCATTCGCCGGGGCTCCAAGCGAGGGTCCACGACCAGAGAGTCGTCAATGAGTCTGGTCGAACACATTGTCAACGACAGCGTGATGACCATCACGCTGAATGACGAGACACGTCGCAACGCACTGAGTGACGAACTGCTCAGTGAACTCGTCACGGCCATCGACACGGCCGATGCCGATCCCAACGTCAGGGTCGTAATCGTGACGAATAGCGGAACTGTGTTTTCCGCCGGAGCGAATCTTCGCGAACGATCGTCGACGAGCGCGCCGACCGTGGCGCTCAGCGATCTGTTCCTGAAGATCCGCAACTCACCCAAGATCTTCGTGGGGCGCATTGCCGGGCACTGCGTGGCCGGCGGAGTCGGACTCGCCGCAGTCCTTGACATCTCAATCGCCGTCGACACTGCCACGTTCGGCTTCAGCGAGGTCCGGATCGGCGTAGCCCCGGCCATCATCTCAGTTATCTGTCTGCCGAAAATGCGTTTCGCCGCGGCTCAGAGCGCCTTCCTCCGCGGGCAACGCTTCGGCGCGGAGGAAGCGGCGAGCGCGGGTCTCATTACGGTGTCGGTTCCGGTTGGATCGCTCGATTCGACCGTGCGCGAGATTGTGAACGATCTCCTGGCAGGCGAACCCCACGCCCTTGCCGCCACCAAGGAACTTCTTCACACGGTGCCGTCACTATCGCTCAGCGACGCATTTTCCTGGACGTCACAACTCTCCAGTGAACTGTTCGCGAGTGACCAGGCCCAAGAAGGAATGGCCGCGTTCTTAGAGAAGCGACAGGCGTCGTGGGTGCAGCGCTTGCCGGACGGCGACTCGGGCTAATCCAGCACCGCGGCGATGCGGGCCGAGCTGATGGCACCTTCGCGAAGTACTCGCCACGAGGTCTCATCTACTTCGACAACCGTCGACACTTCGCGTCGTCGTTCACCCCCGTTGAGCACACCGGCGAGATGCTCCCCCGCCAACGCCTGGAGTACTTCTTCCGCACTATGACAAGGATCCGCGCCATGGGCGTTGGCGCTCGATACCGCGAGCGGACCGCACTCGCGAAGCACCGACAACAGCACTTCGTCATCGGGAACGCGGACGCCGACGGTGTCACCGGATCCGCCCAGCATCAGCG
>Ga0182030_10027810_pt1 | contig 10149 bp, 9 predicted proteins | sample 812S3MmetaG_FD_121299 | JGI IMG/M metagenome (GOLD analysis project Ga0182030, IMG submission 121299) | Permafrost microbial communities from Stordalen Mire, Sweden - 812S3M metaG (Illumina Assembly) | ecosystem: Environmental > Terrestrial > Soil > Wetlands > Permafrost | place: Sweden... | reverse complement strand
GTCATTGTGCTTCTGCTTGTAACTGACTAGGTCGTTCAGTGTGAAGCCGTCATGACAGGTGACAAAGTTGAGGCTTCTGTCGGGGCCCTTGCCTGAGCCTTGATACAAATCCCAGCTTCCACAGATTCGGCTTGCGAACGATCCAATGCCCGCGTCGCCAAGCCAGAAGCGGCGCACATCGTCACGGAAACGGCCGTTCCATTCCGTCCAACGCTTGGTGGAAAAATTCCCCACTTGATAGGCGCCGCCCGCGTCCCAAGCCTCCGCGATGATCTTCACGTCACGCAGGATGGGGTCCTCGGCGATGTCCTCGAGAAGCGGAGCGTTGCGGAGAATGTTCCCGTGCTCGTCTCGTCCCAGGACGGAAGCGAGGTCAAAGCGAAAACCGTCCACATGCATGTGCATCACCCAGTAACGAAGCACATTCCTGACAAGCTCTCGCACGACGGGATGATTGGCATTCAGCGTATTGCCAACGCCGGAAAAGTTCTTGTAGTATCGGCACCCGTTCTCTTGCAACATGTAGAAGATCGAGTTCTCAAGGCCGCGCAGAGAAATCGTGGGCCCCAGTTCATCTCCCTCGGCCGAGTGGTTCAACACGACATCCAGGATCACTTCAATCCCTGCGCGATGAAAAGCCTTGAGCATCTCTCGGAACTCCAGGATCTGTCGGCACCGCGGCCCTTCAAAGCTGTAGGATTGCTTGGGAGCGAAAAAGGCAACCGGATCGTAGCCCCAGTAGTTTTTGAGTCTCTCTCCTGTAATTGGATTCAGCCGATCGGTTTCGTGTTCGTTAAATTCAAGTACGGGCATCAACTCGATGGCGGTCACTCCCAGGTCCAGGAGATACGGGATCTTTTCGGTCAGGCCAGCGAAGGTTCCAGGGCGCGCTACCCTGGAATTAGGATGTATTGTGAAACCCCTAACGTGTGTCTCGTAGATGACTGTGTCGGAGGCGGGATGCTTTAGAGGCGAATCCATCTCCCAGTCGAAACGGTCGTCGGTAAAGATGCACTTCGGCGTGGTGGCTGCGTTATCAAGCGTCGAAAAGCTCAAGTCGGTCAGGCTGCTCGATGAATCGTAGCCGCGAGCTGCTAGAAAATCCCAGTTCTGGACCCCGGCAAGTGCTCTTGCATATGGATCAAGAAGCAGCTTATGGGCGTTGAAGCGGCGGCCCACTTCGGGCTGATACGGCCCCTCGACGCGATAGCCGTAAAGTTGACCCGCGGGAACGCCTCGCACCCACACATGCCAGACGTCGCCGGTCCGATGGCGCACCGGATCTAATTCGATTACTCTGCTCGGGGAAGAGTCGTAGGCATTCTGATAGAACTCCAGACGAACGCCGGTTGCGTTGCGGCTGAATAAAACAAAATTGACTCCGCTTCCTTGTTCGTGGGCGCCTCCAATCGGGAGGGGATTACCCGCCTGAACATCGCCCACCTCAAACGGAGCTGCGAAGCCGCTCGCCAGATTCTGCTCTGCCGCTGGTTCAGTCGTTGACATAGTTCTCTATCCTCACGCGTCAGTTCTTGGCACTGGCCTTCTTGTCCCACCCGTGGAAACGCGAGAAGTCCCCCGACTTCCATGCCTCGCGGAGTCCGGGCGTGCCCAAATCCCAGTCTGGGCGGATCTCGCTTGTCGCGATACGCAAATCGCGCCAAAGATCGGCGATCGACGGACGCCCCCAGAACCAGTAGCCGTTATAGATGCTGTAAATCACGAGGCCGGGCTTGAGCACGAGCGTATACGGGATCATCGGATTATTGTCGGGGTCGGTGTACTCCTGGATGTCGAGATCCTTCTGAATCGTTCTGCCGGGGTCCGAAAGAAAGGGCCACTGGGCTCCGACAGACGCACGGAATTCCTGAAGAGTATGGTGATCGTCGGTAGCAATCGTGACAATCTGCGTATAGGCTACCGCGATCTTCGGGTAAAACGCGGCGAGTTCCAAATGCTGCTGGTGCTCCTTGGGGCAATAGTGGCCGCGCGCGAGCGTGAGGATGAGCGGATCATCGCCCTGGAGCTCGCTGAGTTTGCGCGTTGTGCCCGTGTGATCGGACAGTTCGTAGTCAGGGAAAATGCCTCCGGGCACGATATCGGAACGCATGATTGGAGTCCTCCGTTGAGTCCGCGGGGCTGTTTCAGAGATCCAAAGTGACGCCCGCGTTTGGCTGGGAACAGCATACAGTCTGTCTTTGGCCCGATGTCCACTTGTCCGACCTCACAAATAACTTGGAGGCACGCGGCCCGAACGATATTGAATTGTCTCGTGCCTACCACCGACGAGCCGGAGCGGCACAATCCACGTGGAGTATCTCTCCGCTCACATGACCGGCCTGTACCAGGTAAAGAACGGTATCGACAATATCTTTAACTGTCGCCTTTTTCATGACCGGCTGCGGCGTCGAGTCGTTGGGATCATTCCGGTGCATCGGTGTATCCACAACGCCAGGGGCTACGGCATTAAAGCGGATGCCGTCCTTTGCATACTCGATTGCGAGATTCTGCGTCGCAGAATTCAAGCCACCCTTCGTCATCATCGAAATCGATCCATCCTCGCCGGCGATCGGGCGATCGGCAAGCGCAGCGGTAATGGTGACAACGCATCCCGATTTTTGTTTCAGCATCTCTTTCACAGCGCGCTGCGTGATGTAGAAGAATCCGAGCAGATTCGTGGAGACAAGCGCGTCGAAGTCCTCGGTAGTGAAGTCGATGAAAGGCTTGGTCAGGAAGATGCCAGCGTTATTCACCAAAACATCGATGCTTCCGAAGTTGTTGATTGCGGCTTCGACCGCCTGGACAGCCGTTTGCTGCTTGCCGATATCGCCATCAACGAGAACCAGGTTCCCCGAGACAGTTAGCTTTCGACCAGCATCACGAGAGGTTGCGACGACGTTATAACCTTCCTCCAGAAACCGTTCGACTAAACCTGCGCCGATACCTCCCGATGCTCCGGTAATGATCGCTGTTTGTTTGCCGGACATACACAGCCTTTCGTCTAAAGGTGCGGCGCCAACGTCTCATTCCTTTCTACCTTAGTTTGCGGTATCAAGGTGCATAACGCGTAAAAACAAGGTCGCTCCCTCGGGCCTTCTCGTGGCAGGGGAAGCACGTTTTCATAAACGCCGCATTGCCAGGTTTGCCGTCTGTGCCGAAGTGACCGAACCCCCAGCCTCCAGTTGCTGCGTACTTTTTCGAATCCTTGACCATAAATTGAATGTTCGTGGGGGCGCCGGGAACGAAAGATTGGACCTGGCCAAAAACCGCGTTATTTTCGTCTGATGCGACGTTACGGTAATGCAAAGCAGCAATGATCGTGCCGTCTGGGAAGGGAAGCTTCCTTTCACGATAGGCATTGATCGCTACATCGTTGCCAAGGACGGCGCCTAAACTGTTGAGGTTGCCCGCTTCATGGGCCGAGGAAATCCACCTCCAGTCGCGGTACCCATGAGGGATTTCGGTGACGAAGGGTGCGGCGGGTTTCTCATCCGCTTGACCTGGGGCAGGCGCAATGAGGGTGACTAGGCCGGCCATTGTTGCAATGGCAATCAAAAAGAGTGTGAAGCGTCTCATAACGGTTCCTCCATTCAATGTGTTTCGGTAGAGTGGGCGAGGCTGCCATGCTTAGGTAAACGGCGCTAGTTTGGCGAGGATCGTCGGCAGATATTCCGACACCGTGGGATGAATATGCATCGCGCGCTGGATGACCGTGTACGGCGCCTTCGCATACATCACGTCGAGCAGAACATGAATCACTTCGTCGCCTTCGATTCCAAGAATCGCAGCTCCCAGAATCTGCTTCGTTTCCGCGTCGACGCAGATTTTGATGAATCCTTGTGTCTCACCTTTTTCGTTGGCCCGGCTTATCTGACTCATCGGATATTTCACAGCCAGGGCACTTCGTCCGGATTTCCTTACCGCTGCATCCGTCATGCCGCATCGCCCTAGGGGCGGATCAATAAAGAGCGCATAGGCCATGATCCGATCGGAAACCCGGCGATGGTCAGCGTTGAACAGATTGTCCCCAACGATCTCGTAGTCGTTATAGGAAGTATGCGTAAAGGCGCCCCGGCCGTTGCAGTCCCCCAGTGCCCAGATGCCGGGCACGTTCGTTTGCAGTTGATCGTCAACCACTATGTAGCCGCGCTGGTCGGTGGCAACCCCAGCTGTCCCCAGTCCCAGATCGCTCGTGTTGGGAGTACGCCCGACGGCCAGAAGAACGTGAGTGCCCACCACCTCCGGCGGGCCATCTTCGCATGTGAGGCCGACGGCGACGCCCGCCCCGCGTTTGGCCAGCGAGATACATTTCGCATTCAGCCGGATATGTATGCCCTCAGCCTCCAGGATTTCGCGCACAGTTTGGGAAATGTCTTCGTCCTCCCGTCCAATCAGGCGCGGTCCCATTTCCACAACCGTGACTTCGCTCCCGAAGCGGCGATAGATCTGAGCGAATTCCAGCCCAACATAACTTCCGCCGACGATGATGAGATGCTCGGGCAAAAAATCGATGTCCATCATGGAGGAGTTATTGAGAAAGGGGACATCGCGAATGCCAGGCATCTCGGGAGTAGAGGCCCGGGCACCAACATTGATATAAATCTTGTCGGCTTGCAAAACTTCATCGTTTACCGCGATAGTGTTCGACGATTGAAAGCGAGCCTGCCCCTGAATGACAGTGCAATTTGGCGTTCCTCGAAGCCATTCCTCCACTCCCTTGCTTGACGTCGTGGAGGCTGCATCCTTGCGAGCCTTGATGCGCTTCACATCGACGCTCATATCACCAATGGAGAATCCGAATTCCGCGCCTCGGCGGGCAAGATGGATCGCATAGGCACTCCCCACAAGCGTCTTTGTCGGGACGCATCCCGTATTCACGCATGTTCCGCCAAATTTATGGCGTTCGATAATAGCGACGGTTTTGCCTGCAGCCGCAAACCGAGCCGCCAGCGACGGACCCGCCTGGCCCGTCCCGATAATGATCGCGTCGAAATGCTTCATATGAGAGACAGTGATTGCAGCGTCCATAATTGCTCCGATCGGCCCGAAGTTCATTAGGCCAGAATCACGATGACGAATCTATTGGACGAACGTATCGATTGACACCAAAATATGGATTGGACATATGGCCGCGGAGTGACGCGTGCTTTATTCCACCGGGCCCGATACCAAGGTATCGCCAATACCATCGTCCAATTGATTCGCCGGAGCGCGTCTGTTTGGATGGCCTCATCGCGTCCGAGTCAACCGGGAGTGCGAAAGGTACCTTGATATAGGATTAGCGCTCCACATAACGGGAAAGAGGGAAGTATGGATCACAATGAGGCAGTCCGGAAATTTGAGCATCTGATGCTCAGGGAGGCAGATCACGCCCACGAGGCGGCAACCGAACTTGAAGCTTTGGTTTCGCTCCTCCCGAGTGAGAAATCTCGGCAGCTCGCAGAGCTCCAGGTAAAGGCAAGTCACAAACAAGCCAAGGACTTTCGCGAGCTAGCGCAGAAAGTCAAAGAAACTTAGGGATACGTATCGGCCGCATCTGGGTTGATCGACGCGAGCCGCCACACGCCGAGGCCACCAAACCACTCAGAGGCGGCCTTGGCCTTCGCCAAGTGATGCAGTGGTATCAATCGATACCATTGTCCAATAGATTCTCCCCGCCGCCTGTGGCTTAATCGCTCTCAGGCAACGGCCGATGCCCGCCCTCTAGCCAACTATTAAGGAAAGGATGGCAAAGACATGCCGGAAGCGACTTGGAAACCTCACGAGAAACACGGACGGCTGACGACGCAGAGCGACTTACCCGACAGCGTCTACGCTTTTCCGAAGCAGCGTAAAGAACCGCTGACCGACGCAGAACATGTGCGTAACGCGGTCGCGCGGTTCGATCAAGTCATCGACGTCTCCGATGCCGACCGTGCTTTGGCGTTCGCGAACATCGAGAAAGCCGCGAAGCACTACGACGTCAACCTCGCGGAAACGTCATGGCATGACCTGGGCAGTCATCCTCGAAGGAATAGATGAGAGGATGGCGCCAAAGGCGCTGCGACCCGCAAACGCCGAGTGCAGAGCTAACGATCCACTGGTCGGGGAGTGGCCGACGGAAGAAGTAATGGCAAAAGTGAAGTGAAATCTCAACCACCGAAATCAAACTTGAAGAGGAGACAGAATATGACGGACACAAACGCAGTGATCGCGGTGTATGACAACCACTCGGCCGCAGAAGTCGCGGTGAAGGAACTTCAGAAGTCAGGCTTCGACATGAAGAAGTTGTCGGTTGTGGGGAAGGATTATCACACGGACGAGCACGTCGTTGGTTACTACAACGCGGGAGACCGCATGAAGTATTGGGGGAAGTGGGGCGCTTTCTGGGGCGGATTCTGGGGCTTGCTGTCTGGCGCCGCGTTCTTTTGGGTGCCCGCGATAGGTCCTGTGCTGGTTGGCGGTTCATTGGTGGCTTGGATTGTCGCCGGCCTGGAGGACGCGGTGATAGTCGGCGGTTTGAGCGCTATCGGTGCCGGTCTGTACAGCGTGGGCATTCCAAGAGACAGCATCGTAATCTACGAAACCGCGATCAAAGCTGGCGAGTACCTGGTGGTTGCTCATGGAACCTCCGCTGAGGCGGCTAAGGCCCAAAATATTCTGAGCACATTGAAACCAACCCATGTGACCGATCATGTCCTCGCGCCTGCTATGCAAGCGGTGACTCGTTGAACGCATCGTGAGGTGGGGTCGGACCGCTTGTGGATCTCCCACCTCACGCCACTTCGGGTGGGACTGAAGAACACAGCAATCGGGCGATACTTCGCTCTGCAATCCACGAATGGCTTTAACACTCTATCCCTGCGAAATCATACATTTCTGCAGAGGATCTTCTGGATATATAAGCTGTCCCTTCCTCGCCTTCAGAAACGGGGTCAGAAGATGTCTTGCGGCAACGGTACGGCTCATAATATCCCGCACCATCCATCCCTTCTTCGTCAATGCGTCAGCGATAAGGGAACGATGGCAGCGCCAGGGCACAGCTTCAGCGCACATAATCGCGGTCTCTCTCGCATTCGCGATCTCAATGAGCGATTCCAATCCCTCCGAAAACTCTGCGGTTGCCATATAGTCCGCGAAGCCTCGGAATGAAGCATTTCGCCAGCCTAGATTAGGCGAGTCCTTTCTCGCATGGCGTAGTCCACCGAGTTCCTCTATGTGTTTATAGCTCATATTCCTCTGCTCCAGGGAATGCCCTAGCAGATCGGAATTAAACTGAGGATTGTGCCGCGACCTAGGTATCGATCTGACATCTACAATTCCTCTGACGCCATGCGCACGTAACAACTCCACAAATTCGTCGATCGATCGTGTCGAGTGACCGACCGTAAAGATGCAGGGTCTTTTCATATCGCTGGCCACTTCCAGTTTCGAATTTCTTCTTTGTCGATGCCTTCGGCGTGAGCGTAGTGAATGCTCGCGATGATCTGACCCTTCAGCCATTCCTTGACGTGGGCTCCAACGGATCGCAGACGTGGGACACGATCGATGACGTCAATTGCCAAATTGAAGCGGTCGATCTGATTGAGAATCGCAAGTTCGAGCGGAGTGTTGATGCTGCCCTTTTCTTTGTACCCGCGTACATGTATGTTTTCGTGATTCTTGCGCCGGTAACTCAGCTTGTGAATGAGCGAAGCATAGGAATGGAAATTGAAGATCACCGGTTTGTCGGTGGTAAACAGAGAATCGAAGTCCCGGTCGGAGAGCCCATGGGGGTGTTCGGTCTCCGGCATGAGGCGGAAAAGATCCACTACATTGACGAATCGTATCTTCAAGTCGGGGAAGTGCTCCTTCAAGATTGCGACCGCTGCAAGGGACTCCATCGTTGGGATGTCGCCGGCACAAGCCATCACGACGTCGGGATCTTCGCCGTTGTCGCTGGATGCCCAGTCCCAGATGCCGATGCCCTTGGTGCAGTGGGTGACTGCATCTTCCATCGTGAGGTACTGCAGATGCTCCTGCTTATCCGCGACGATGACGTTCACGTAATCCCGCGACCGAAGGCAGTGGTCCGTCACACTGAGCAGGCAGTTTGCGTCCGGCGGTAAGTAGATGCGCACGACATCGGGACTCTTGTTGGTGACCACGTCGAGAAATCCCGGATCCTGGTGCGTAAAGCCGTTGTGATCCTGCCGCCACACCAGGGATGTAATGAGGAAGTTGATCGAAGGCACAGGTGCTCGCCAATCGAGCTCCTTCTTGGACTTCTCCAGCCATTTGGCGTGCTGGTTGAACATGGAATCAATCACGTGGATGAAGGCTTCATAACTTGAGAGAAACCCGTGGCGGCCAGTCAGAACGTAACCTTCAAACCAGCCTTCGAGCGTGTGCTCGCTCAACATTTCCATCACGCGCCCGGAGACATCGAGTTCGCCGCCGTCGGCGTCTTCTGGCCTGAATTCGGCCAACCAGGTTTTCATTGAGGCGGCGTAGATGGCTGTGAGCTTGTTGGACGCAGTCTCGTCGGGTCCAAACACGCGGAAGGAACTCATGTTACGGCGCATCACCTCGGCCAGAAAGTGCCCGAGCACGTCGGTGGGCAGGGCGTAGGCTGCACCCGGCGCTTTGACCTCAACGGCGTAGTCGCGAAAGTCCGGCAGTTCGAGCTCTTTTCGCAGCCGTCCGCCGTTGGCGTGAGGATTGGCGGAGATACGGCGCGGCCCGGAAGGTGCAAGATCCTGCAGCTCGGCTACGAGTCTTCCGTCGGCGTCGAATAACTCTTCGGGCTTGTAGCTGCGCAGCCATTCTTCGATGAGGTTTAGATGCTTCTCATTCGTTGCCGGGTCGGACACGGGAACCTGGTGCGCCCGCCACGAACCCTCTACTTTGTGGCCGTCTACAACCTTCGGTCCCGTCCATCCCTTGGGAGAGCGAAGTACGATCATGGGCCAGCGGGGGCGCGTGGCATCGCCGGTCGAGCGCGCGTGCTGCTGGAGCGAGCGAATTTCCAAGATACATTGCTCCAGGGTCGACGCCATTTTCTGATGCATCGCAGACGGGTCGTCGCCCTCGACGAAATAAGGTTTGTGGCCGTATCCGATCAGCAACGCCTCCAGTTCTTCGCGCGGAATGCGAGCGAGGACTGTGGGATTCGAGATCTTGTAGCCGTTTAGGTGCAATACCGGCAGGACAGCCCCATCGCGAATGGGATTTAGGAACTTATTCGAATGCCAGGAAGTGGCAAGCGGACCGGTTTCGGCCTCGCCGTCTCCTACAGTGACGGCAACGATGAGGTCAGGATTGTCGAAAGCGGCGCCGTATGCATGAGAGATGGAATAGCCCAGCTCGCCGCCTTCGTGAATTGAACCGGGTGTTTCCGGCGTGCAGTGCGAGCCGATCCCGCCGGGAAACGAAAACTGCTGGAAGAACTTGAGCAGGCCAGCTTCGTCACGACTCTTGTCGGGATAGATCTCGGAATAGTGGCCTTCAAGGTAGCAGTTGGCCAGCGTGGCCGGCGCGCCGTGACCCGGGCCCGCGATGTACATGACATTCAGGTCATATTTCTTGATGAGACGGTTTAGGTGAATCCAAATCAAAGACTGTCCCGGATCCGACCCCCAATGTCCAAGAAGCCGATTCTTGATGTGTTCCGGCCTCAAGGGCTCGCGAAGCAGAGGGTTCGCGCGGAGATAGATCATTCCTGCCGCGAGATAATTGCAGGCATGCCAGTAAGCATCGATCTTTCGCAGCTCGTCGGGGTTAAGTGGCGCCAGGATGTCAGCCGAAACTTCGGTAGTGTCAGCCATGCTGTTCTCCGATAACTCAAGACTTCGCCATCTCGGAAGATGACCTGCTTTGCAGCATAGACCTACGATGCCGCGGGGTTACCAAAAGGCTTATGAATTTCGGGTTCTCCCGCTCTTTTGCCGCTGCATCGACTGCGAAAGCCTCGGCCGATACCATCGTCCAATAGATTCTTCACCTCACTTCTGGCTTAATAGCAAATGATGCGAACGTGGGCATCATGGAACTGTCTACTAATGCCTGTTTGTCCAACCTGGAGATGAGTCATGAAAGCAATTGTGGTTCACGAATATGGTGGTCCGGAAGTCCTAAAGTTCGAGGAGTACCCAGACCCGGTTCCCGGTCGGGGCGAGGTGCTGGTGCGGG
>Ga0182030_10027809_pt1 | contig 10149 bp, 8 predicted proteins | sample 812S3MmetaG_FD_121299 | JGI IMG/M metagenome (GOLD analysis project Ga0182030, IMG submission 121299) | Permafrost microbial communities from Stordalen Mire, Sweden - 812S3M metaG (Illumina Assembly) | ecosystem: Environmental > Terrestrial > Soil > Wetlands > Permafrost | place: Sweden... | reverse complement strand
CGACGCAGCTTGAGGGCCAATCCCAGATCGTTCGAAGGCTGGTAGGCGGCGCTGAACGTCGAGAATGCCGCGTAGGCGCTATCGATATCCGCATCGGGCAGCTCAAAGCTATTAAAGCCGCAGCGCGCCATGAAGAACACTTGATCGCGGCGCACGAAGCCCGTGGCGCGCAGCTCGCCCTTGAAATTCCAGCGCTCGCGCAGCAATCGCGCTTGAGTGTAGCCGCGCCCCTCGCTTAGGCCCGGGAACTGCGCGGCGATGAGCGAGAAATGCTTGAGATCCGGCGCTAGCTGTTCAACTTTGTGGGCGGCAGAGAGCACAACCCCTAAGGGGCTGCCGCGCGCAATCCAGGTATCGGGCTCCATCCGCCACTGATCGAAGGTCACGATGAGCGGCGCGGCCGCATCGGCCGCCGCTTCGGAAACGTACAGCCATTCATCGAAAACGACCTGACGATCACGCAGCAACCGGCGCGGCATATACCCTTTCCTTAAATGGTTTCACGCCCAGGCGACGCACGGTTTCCAGGAAGCGCTCTTCCGGCTGCCGCCGCTCCACGTATACATCCAACAGCCGAGCGATGGTTTCGGGCACCTGGGTCTTCGCCACCGACGGACCGATCACCGATCCCAAGGAAGCGTCAGCGCCGGCCGCGCCGCCGATGGTGATCTGGTACCACTCCTCGCCGCCCTTATCCACGCCGAGGATGCCGATATTGCCGACATGGTGGTGGCCGCAGGCATTCATGCAGCCGGACATTTTGACGTCGATCTCGCCCAGATCATAAATATAGTCATAGTCGTCGAAACGCTCGTTGATGAGCTTGGCGACATCGATGGAACCGGCATTGGCGAGACTGCAGAAGTCCAGGCCCGGGCAGCAAATCATGTCGGTGAGGGTTCCGATGTTCGGCGTCGCGAGGCCGGCTCCTTGCAGCGCCCGCCATAGCTCGTAAGTCTTGCCCTGCTCGACATCGGCGAGCAGTAAATTCTGCGTGTGCGTCACGCGCACCTCGCCGAAGCTATAACGATCGGCAAGATCGGCGATCAATTCCATCTGCGCGTCGGTGGCATCGCCGGGCGCGATGTCGGGCTTTTTCAGCGACACATACACGGCGCGGTAGCCGGGCATCTTGTGAGCCGCGGTGTTGTAGCGGTACCAGGCGCGAAAGGCAGTCTCTTTTCCCGCATCCGGTTGCGTATTCGGCAGCGCGAGATAGGCGGGCGGGTTGAAAAACCCGCGCATGCGGGCGACCTCCGCGTCATCGACGCGCGGGCCTTGATCGCGGAGCAGTTCCCACTCGGCTTCCACGCGCCGTGTGAATTCCTCTATCCCTAACGAGCGCACCAAAATCTTGATGCGCGCCTTGGTGAGATTGTCGCGGCGTCCCTCCAAGTTGTAGATGCGCAATATCGCCTCGAGATACGAGAGCAAATGTTCTCGCGGCAGAAATTCACGCACCACCTGACCGATGATGGGAGTGCGCCCCAAACCGCCCCCCGCCAGGATCTCAAAGCCGAGTTCGCCATTCGGTCCGCGCACCATATGCACGCCGACATCATGGACCAGCGAGGCGGCTCGGTCCTGCGGCGCGCCCGTTACCGCTATTTTGAATTTGCGCGGCAGATAGGTGAACTCGGGATGGAAGGTCGACCACTGGCGAATGATCTCGCACCACGGCCGCGGATCCTCGATCTCATTGGGTGCGACGCCGGCCAAATGATCCGAAGTGATGTTGCGGATGCAATTGCCGCTGGTCTGGATGGCATGCATCTCGACCTCGGCAAGCTCCGCCAGAATGTCCGGAACTTCTTCGAGCTTTGGCCAGTTGTACTGAATGTTTTGACGGGTGGTGAAGTGCCCATAGCCGCGGTCATAGCGGCGCGCGATCTTGCCTAGACAGCGAAGCTGTGCCGATGACAACAGTCCGTAGGGAATCGCGACGCGCAGCATGGGCGCGTGACGTTGAATGTACAGACCGTTGCGTAGGCGAAGATGACGAAATTCATCCTCGCTCAAAGACCCCGCCAGGAACCGGCGCGTTTGGTCGCGAAACTGGGCCACCCGCTCATTGACGAGAGTCTTGTCGGTGAGGTCGTACCGATACATGGTCCACCACGATACGTCGCCGGCCTCGATTCGGCCAATTACTGCAAGACATGAGCTTATGACTGCCGATCCTTGTCAGTGACTGCCGCTCCTTGTCAGTCCGCCCAATAAGCCGCCCCATAGTTCCTTTTGCAATAGGTAAAAACCGTGATTTGCTTGGCAGAGCGAATCCGAGGTTCGGCGCAGCATTCTGGGGGTAACAAAGGGTCCCCATTTGGTTAAAGATCTCACGGAAGTATCGGTCGCACCGGACACCTACCATGTCTCGCCCGAGCCCATGCTCATGATCGCCGATTTGCACGGGGCTCTGGCGCTTTGCCTGCACGATGAAGGGCGGGGTGTGGGCGGCTTGCTGCACCTGAAATTCATGGGCGGCACGGGACGCCCCAGCGACGTCACCGACAACACATTGAGTTCCGTCCTGGTCGTGCTCGACAAATTCAAGCGCGCCGTGCTGGGGCATTCGACGCGGCGCGACGAGGTTCAGGCGCGTATTCTGGCACACGCATTGCCGCCCACCGATGTCGGCGAACCGAGCGCTTCTCTCGTTGATTTAATCCAAGCGGATCTCGCCGACGGCAAAATTGCCTGCGGATCGCAAACCATGCGCCGCACGGAAGGAGTGCGCGTGTGCTTCCAACCCTTTGCAGGCCGCGTTTGGATATGCGGCCCGAACGACCTACGGGCGCCCGGCAGAGCGCAAATAGGCTGATTTCAATATAAGATTCTCCCCTATCGAAAGGGGGGGGCACCATGCGCATCGCCGTTCTTGCGGCAATTCTTGTCTTGAGTGCTTGCGCCAGCGACAGACTGAGCTTGGCGCCGCCGGTCGGCGTGGATTTCACCGGCCGGTGGAAATTGAACGAGGCGGAGAGCGACGACCCGATGCACTTGATGCAAACCGCCAACCAGACCGCGGCCGGCGCGGGAAATACCGGCAATTCAGGCGGACGGGGCGGCCGAGGCGGTCGCGGAGGTTCGCAGGGTGTGGGTTATCCCGGCCTCACGCCGCCGGCAACGCCGTCCATGGGCGCGCTGGGCGACGGCTTGCGCTTCCCGGGGAAACAGCTCGAGATCAAACAAGCGGGCGGTGTCGTCGCATTCACCTCGGAAGGCAAGAACCGCATCTGCCAGCCCAGCAACGCAAAAAAGGGTCCGCGGCATCGCAGCAGCAATAGCAGCTCCTCGGACCGCGACGCGCCCCTACCGTCGGCGCGCGAGGCACCGCCGCCGAGCTGCGGCTGGTCCGACAAGACCCTGATCGTGCGCGGCAGCGATCCGGATGAGGACCGCCCGCCGTTCGAGGAGCACTACAGCATTTCGGAAGATGGTCAGCGCTTAGTCGAGGAAGTAAGTTTCAGAGGCGGGCGTTCGAACGGATTCACCATGTCCCGTGTGTGGGATCGGCTACCGCAATAAAAAGGCCGGGCTCGAAGCCCGGCCTTTAAGTCCCCATGCCTCTCGCGGCGCTTTTTTAAGGAGCGCTCGACGATGATCGGTCTTTTTATTTCCCTAAAGTCCAATTGCGTCCGAGCAACACTCTAGCCTCGCGCCGTCGCCGAAGCTAGCCCTATTGCAAAGAAGTGTGAAAATTAATGTAGCTCAAAAACAACAACAAATGTTGGCCGTTCCTACGGTATCTCTCGGTTCGAGTATCCTTATGCCAAGAAAAATCAGATGAAGTCGGGAGAACTTGAACAGTGGCCAAGCCCAAACTAACGCTGCCGGCCGAGGCGGTGCGCACTCGACGCGCTTATTTTGATTGTAGATTCGGGCAGCTGCATGTACGAACGGCCTTTCCTACCACCGGCGGATTCGACGAACAAGTGACGCTGTTCTGCTTGCATCCAGACCAGAGTTCCAGCCGCATATTCGCGCGCTTTTTGCCCGAGATCGCGGACGTGCGATCGGTTTATGCGCCGGATCTTCCGGGTCGCGGGGAATCGGATCCCTCGCCGGCCGCAAGCATGGCCGATGCCGCAGGCGCGATTTCGGATCTCGCGAAGGATCTGCGGCTGCGGCAAATCGACCTACTGGGTGTTGGCGCGGGAGCCGTGGTCGCGCTGGATCTCGCGGCAGCCCGTCCGGAGCTGGTGCGCCGGCTGGTGCTGGTGGGAATTCCCGTTGCCGACCCACTGCCGGCGGTAACGCAGCCAGGGCTGGTGATGCGGACTCGGCCGGAAACCGCCGATGGCGTGGCCAAGGCTAAGACGGCTCTGCCGAACGGCAAGTTCGTCGATATTACCGACTACGCGGATGACCTATTCGACGCCGCGCCGAAGACACTTGCCAAAGAGATCGGCGCGTTCTTGACCGGCCGTCCTTAAGCGCCGCCGTGCGCCTCAATAAATACATCAGCGAAACGGGTGTGTGTTCGCGGCGCGAGGCGGACAAGTGGATTGAAGCGGGCCGTGTGACATGCAACGGCCAACCTGCCCTGTTGGGTACCCAAGTGGCGCAAGGCGATGAAGTCCGCATCGACGGCGCATTGATCGGCGTCAAGAAAAAGCAGGTCTATATCGCCCTCAACAAGCCGGTCGGCATCATTTGCACCACCGAAACTCACATTGAAGACAACATCATTGACCACATCGGCTATCCGGAGCGGATTTTCCCGGTGGGCCGCTTGGACCGGGATTCCGAGGGTCTAATACTGCTGACGAACAACGGCGACATCGTCAACGAAATCCTTCGCTCGGAGAACAATCATGAAAAGGAATACGTGGTATGGGTGGATCGTCCGATCACCGATCTTGCGCTGCGCATGATGGCCCGCGGCGTGAAAATCATGGGCGAGATGACCAAACCCGGCAAAGTCACGCGCGTCAATGCGCAATGCTTTCGCATCATCCTCACCCAAGGACTGAATCGACAAATTCGCCGCATGTGCTCCGCGCTCGGATACAGGGTTCAGCGCCTGCAGCGTGTTCGAATCATGAACGTTCACTTGGGAAATTTAAGTCCCGGGCAGTGGCGCCATTTGACGCCCGCGGAACTTGCCGGCTTGATCGGCTAGCGCGCCTTGATCGGCTAGTGCGGCCGCAACGCCGCGGACGCGACGCCGTCCGACCATTGCCGTGCGCAGCTCACGCGCCAATCAGGGTCGTCGGCCATGTTCGCGAGCCATCGGTAGAAATCGCGGCCATGATTGGTCCAGTAGGAATAGCTAAAGAGCACCCCGCCGGTGCTCGACTTGACGGTGAAGCGGCGGCGAAATCCGAAGCTTGCAATTCCGCGGGTGCAGCTGATGCGCAGCGAATTTTCCGACAGGGCGTATTGATTGGGACCGACTTGCAGCCGCAATCGTCCTCCTTGACCATATATGCAAATATTGGGTCCGGTGGGCCGGATCAACGCAATGCCGTGGACCAGCGAGGGCGGCGTGTCGCAGGCCGTCCAGGTGCCGCCGAGTGCATGCCACTGCAGCACCATGCCTTGGCGGCGGAAATCGATTACCGAGATCGTTGTGGCGTTATCCACGGCCCATTCAAGCACACCTCGCGATCATTTTCCCGGCGCGTCCGCAAACGCGCTTTGCACGACGCCGGCCGTGAGGAGTTGCGGCAGGACCAGCGGTTCCGATCCGGGTTTAGAGTTGTAGACCACGTACAGCGGGACGCCGGCGCGTCCGAACGCCGCCAGGGCATGCGTGATGGCGGGGTCGCGATTGGTCCAATCCCCCTTCATCAAGGCCACCTTCTTGTCGCGGAAAACATCTTGCACGGCGGAATCGGAAAATGCGTTGCGTTCGTTGACGAGACAGGTCAGACACCAGCTCGCGGTGAAATTAACCAGCAGCGGACGGCCCGCCGCGGTGAGTTCGGCGACTCTCGCTGCGCTGTAGGGTTGCCACTCATCATCCTGCTTAGGCAGAGCCGAATCGCCGGTCGACGCCGCCGCCACGTCGGCAAAGCGCACCGGCAAAATAATCGCAAGCAGCAGCGCTGCCACGGCGGTGATCAGCACGGTTGCCCTGCCGCCGCCGGAACTCGAATTGGATTTCTGATAGGCCCACGCGGCCAAACCAATCAAGACAATTCCGGCCAATGCGGCGCCCAGGCCGAGGGGCGAAGTCTCGTGCGAGAGCACCCACAGCAGCCAGGCAGCCGAGGCATAAATCGGAAACGCAAAAACCTGCTTCAGCGTGTCCATCCATGCACCGGGCCTCGGCAGTACGCGGCGCATCCAGGGCGCAAAGGACAACAGCACGAAGGGCAGCGACAACCCAATGCCCAATGCCGCGAAAATACACAGCGCATTGACCGCGGGCTGCGTGAGCGCGGCGCCCAGCGCGGGCGCCATGAACGGTGCGGTGCAGGGCGTCGCCACCAGCGTGGTGAGCAGACCGGTAAAAAACGACGCGCGATAGCCATCTCCATGAGTGAGGCCGTCACCGACGCCGGCCAGGCCGCCGCCGAATTCGAAGACGCCGGACAGATTGAGGCCCACCGCCAGCAGCAAATAAATGAGCAGCGTGACAAAGAGCGGCGACTGCAGCTGGAAGCCCCAGCCTATTTCCTCCCCGCCGGCGCGCAGCCCCAGCAGCACGGCGGCGAGGGCCAGCATCGAGCTGATGACTCCCGCGGCAAACACCAAACCTTTGATGCGCACGATGCCGGGATGCTTCTTCGCCTGTTCGACCACACTGATGGCTTTGATCGACAAAACCGGAAACACGCAGGGCATCAAGTTCAAGATCAGGCCGCCCAATGCGGCGAACAGCATTAACACAATGAGCGAGTGCTGCGGCTCCTGGTTGGTTTGGTTCAGAGGTGCGAAGCGCGGACCGGCCTTGACCTGATCGGCCCCCGCGCCGGAAAAGTCTGCCGCAATTTCGATCGGAACAGTGTCGGACTGTGTGCCGTTCTGTTCGGTGACGATGAGGACGCCACCGATCGCGCCCGCTTTGGGCGGCTGATAGCCGACTTTCATCGATAGTTCGACCGCATCCTTGGTGCGCGACAGCTTTTGGGGAGCGGCATATTCAATCCCGCCCTCAGCGTAGGGAAAGAACGCGAGAGACTGGATCTGCGACAGCGTCGCGCCCCACTCCCCGCCCAAAGTAATGATCAACTGATCGCCCTGAATTCGAGCGCTGGTCGCAGCCGGCTGCGCACTCGGCAGTTCGCTGCGTGCCGCCGTGAACAGCGGCGATTCGCCCGTATCGATGCCGCCCGCTTCGGCGCCGACAGGCAATTGCAACTGCAAATCCACGTCTTCCGGAATGCAAACGTCAGAGCAGACCAGCCAGCTGGCTTTTGCCGCAAGCGTTACCGGCGTGCCGGTTTTCAAGTCCTTGGGCGCCGTGATTTGCACCAAGTGCATGGCATGCTTGGCGTAGCCGTAATTGACCAGGGGCGCGATCTCGAAGCGATGCGGCGTGGTCCAAACGATGTCTCCGGCGGTAAATCCGGCCGGCAGCTGCCACTTAAGTTTGGTCGCTTCACCCGAATCGCCGGGATTGCGCCAATAGGTATGCCAGCCATCGCGGATATTCAACTCGAGAGCGACCCAGAACGCCTGGCCCGGTCCGACGGCTTTGACTTCACTGACAAGCCGCGCTTTGACGTTGTCGGTGGCTACGGTGCTGCCCGACAGTGCAAAAGCCGCCGGGGAGATCAGCAACAGGGCCAAAGGCCAAACCTTGAGTGCGCGCATTGCCATATGTTACCGAATTAATCCTTCACAAGAGCATGGGGTCCCGCGGGCTGTGGAGCGTCTCACAGTCTTTAGCTCTTATGTACCGGGGACGCTTCAGCTAAGGTAGGCGCCTTTTCAGCGATGCCGCCCATGCCAGCCGAAACTTACGTCGATCGCATTCTCAAATCCAGGGTCTACGATGTCGCCGTTGAGACGCCGCTGGAAGCTGCCCCGCGCCTGTCGCGGCGCCTGAACAATCGCGTCCTGTTCAAACGTGAAGACCTGCAGCCGGTGTTTTCGTTCAAAATTCGCGGCGCCTACAACAAGATCGCGCAATTGTCGGCCATCGTTGCGCAGCGCGGCGTCATCTGCGCCTCGGCGGGCAATCATGCACAAGGGGTTGCGCTGGCCGCGCGCACTCGGGGAATCCCTGCGGTCATCGTCATGCCGCTGACCACGCCCGAGATCAAAGTCCAAGCGGTGGCCGATCTAGGCGGCGAAATCATTCTGCACGGCGATGACTACGACCAGGCCTACGAGCATGCAACCGAACTCGCCCGGCAGCGGGGCTTGGTCTTCGTGCATCCCTTCGACGACCCGGATGTCATTGCCGGGCAGGGCACCATTGCCATGGAGATATTGCGCCAGCGGCACGGCGATGAAATCGACGCCATTTTTGTCCCCGTAGGCGGCGGCGGTTTGATTGCGGGCGTCGCGGCATATGCGAAGTCCCTCTATCCCCGCATCAAAATTATCGGCGTGCAGCCGGAAGACTCGGCCGGCATGTTCGAATCGCTGCGGGCCGGGAAGCGCGTTACGCTCGATCGCGTAGGGATGTTCGCCGACGGCGTGGCCGTGCGGCGTGTCGGCGAGGAGACGTTTCGCCTCGCGCGCCAGTACGTCGATGAGATCGTGTTGGTGGCCACGGATCAGATCTGCGCCGCCATCCAGGATATTTTTCAAGACACCCGCTCCATTGCGGAGCCGGCGGGCGCATTGGCCGTGGCCGGCATCAAGAAGTACGTGGCGCGCGAAAATTGCAGCGAGCGCACGCTGATTGCGGTGAATGGCGGCGCCAACATGAATTTCGACCGCCTGCGGTATGTGGCGGAGCGCGCGGACATCGGCGCGCAGCGCGAGGCGCTGTTTGCGGTAGAGATTCCGGAGGCGCCCGGTTCGTTCTTGAAATTCTGCGAGCTGCTCGGCGATCGCAACGTCACCGAGTTCAACTACCGCTATGGAGACCTACGTGCCGCGCAGATTTTCGTAGGGCTCGCGCTTGCGCAGGGCAAGCCGGAACGCGAAGGACTGCTGAGCGCGATCGCCGCGGCGGGCTTTAGCGTCCGGGACATGACCGGCAATGAGATGGCGAAGCTGCACGTGCGCTACATGGTGGGCGGGCAGGCGCGCGGACTCAACGACGAGCGGCTGTACCGGTTCGAGTTTCCTGAACGCCCCGGGGCACTGCTCAAGTTTCTACGGGCCATCGGCACCGGCTGGAACATCAGTCTGTTCCACTACCGCAATCACGGCTCGGACTACGGCCGAGTGCTCGCCGGCATCCAAGTGGCGGCTGAAACGCGCACCGATTTTCTGCTGCATCTCGATGCGCTGCAGTACGCCTACACCGAAGAAACAGAGAATCCGGCCTACAAGATATTTTTGGGCGGCTGAGGCGCTGATCGAAAGCGCTGATCGAAAGCCGCGCGCCTAGGGGCGATGCACGGTAACAGCTGCGCTCGCGGTCTGCACGGCGTCGGGATCCGCGGCTTTCAACCAATTCTGAGCACGGCGCACGACGATATCGTCGTTGCCCCGCGCTTTCACCAGTACCGGCACCGCGGCCTCGAGTTCCTCGGCCGCGGCTCTCGATTTGCCGAGGTGTTCCAGCGCATAGGCGTGAATGGCGTGAGCCAGCGCCGTTTGAGGGTTGGACGGCGGTGAGGTCGCAGTCCAGATCCTGATGGATTCGTCGCCTTTTGCAAGTGCTTCCGCTGCCTTATTGCGATCCACCAGCAAGCGCGCGAAGTGCATGAGCAAGGCGGCACGATACTGATGATTTACGGGCAGAGAATTGTCGTACACAGAGAGTGCCTGACGAAATTCATTTTCCGAATCGGCGAGATCGTCCTTATCATGCAGGAGGATTGCCAGGCTAACGCGTGAGTATCCGACCATGAAATGGTTCGGTCCGTAGAGCGAGAGTTTTATCTCCAAGGCGCTGCGCAGGAGCGGTTCTGCCTCGGCCAGGCGGCCCTCGCGTTGCAACAGCAAGCCGTAGTTGCCCTTGGTTACAGCAACTTCGGGATGCCGGTCGCCATATGCGCGCAGCTCGCGCTGCAGCGCGTCCCGATACAGTGTCTCGGCTTGCTTTAAATCTCCCATGTTTTGCGCAACGAT
>Ga0182030_10027808_pt1 | contig 10149 bp, 7 predicted proteins | sample 812S3MmetaG_FD_121299 | JGI IMG/M metagenome (GOLD analysis project Ga0182030, IMG submission 121299) | Permafrost microbial communities from Stordalen Mire, Sweden - 812S3M metaG (Illumina Assembly) | ecosystem: Environmental > Terrestrial > Soil > Wetlands > Permafrost | place: Sweden... | reverse complement strand
CCAAACGCAAGGCTCGCGGATATCGTTCTTCCGAGTATCAAACGACCATGCTCTACTTTGTCGCTGGCAAACTGGAGATACCATACTATTAATACCCATTACAAACATCGAGGAACCAGAAAGGTTCTCGGTAGGCGACTCCCAAATTGTTCTAACGGAACCAGAGCTGATTTCCAGCTGGCGGATGGCCATTACGTCTTTCGAGAAGTTCAAGACGCAATTACCGCCTGACGGACAGTTGAACTCATATGTGCCATTGACGATGGTGCCGTTTTCAGTTGTTGGAGTTGAGGTTCGGCCAACACCGATCAGCTGCCACAATTGGTTCGCTTTGGCGCTGTCTGCATCCCATTGCCCTACAACTTTGTTGGTGCCACCGCCCCAATCGTCCATGTTTTCTCCGCTGCCAACATTCCTGATGTTATATTTTGTCCCGCTGGGTGTAAATGTCCACAACTGTTCACTTGCGCCGCTATAGTCCTGCAAAACAAGTTGCGAGTATTTAGTCGGGCCGGCCAAGACCCGGCCATCGCTGGCAATAATTTTGCATTCATTGTCGTTAACCAATGTGACCTGCCATTGTTGATTGGTCCCACTATAAACCGCATGATCCACACCCCCTATGTGTTCCAGCCAGGCGACCGAATCATCGGAAACAGAAGTAAAACAGGTGGCATTTTTGGCAATATTCTTTACCACGCTGCCTTTGGCCCATGCTCCATCCGGCTTTTGTTCAATCATCTCAAAATCCAAGCCTGCATCAGGATGCAAGTAACAAAATGCGCGCGATGACAGCCATGTATACATCGGCGGCCAATCAAACCCCGGGTGCTGCAATTCGGCCATTTTCTCCCCGGTTTTCCCGTCGGCAATGATCAGTTCCATTTGACCCGATGGCATCGCCAAGCCATAAGCAAGACGACTGTCGTCTGGTGACCAGCCATAAAACTCCTGCACATTCTTGCCTAATAAACGAGACTTGCCTCCTGCACCGTTACAAAAGAAGTAACCAATGCCTTCTTCCACATAACGCGTATAAACCACGGCCCCACTGCCATGACTTGCATGGAGTTGCTGATCAAATTGAGGAATAGATCCCAACTCCATGGCAATCTTCTGCCAATGAGGCGATTTGAGAGAAAGCACCACCAGATGCCAGCTAACGACTATTAACACACCGACCAAGGCCACGCAAAACCTCGCCTTGTTTTCCGCAATATGTTTAAAAAAATAATTCACAGTTCCTTAATCAATGACCATCAGTACTGCTTGGAAAGCACCATAAGTCGTTTTTGATCGTTCCATTGGCTTGCAAGTACCAGTCCGCGAAGCTTATAAAACCAACCGATCCGGAAAAATTGGCATTAATGGCCCCATTGTTGTGCCTTTTGCTGATGCCTTCCTTGGGCTGACTCGCACCGTCGTTGAAATATGAGGGAACCGTTTCGTCCGTTTCCCAAAATACCACTCCCGTTGCCGACATCTGCCCTAGTTTTGTTGGAGGATAAATAACCCGCTCGTAACCATTGACGGCTCCATTCATGACATAGCTGGAAATTTGCTGTTCCCTTTCTTGAAAATGAGGAACGTTCGGCCCGTCTCTGGGGCAGAAATATAACTTGGGATTCTGTAGAATGGGCCAAAAGACCCCGGTTTGAACTTTGAAAGCCGATTCACCCGGTGCCAGAACCGCAAGGCTGTCACTTTTTGTGTAAAGCCAGCCGTGACGGTCGGGCTGGTCGCCAGCCGCCCAATTGGACCAAGGCAGCGAATCTTGGTTGTCTCCGGCATAGAGTTGCAATGCGATAGTCATTTGCCTCAAGTTGTTGATGTCTGTGACGCGTGCCCCCTTGTCCTTGGCACGCACCGTAGCCGCCATCACCAGTCCGGCCAAAATGCCGATGATTCCAATAACCACAAGCAACTCGATCAGGGTGAAACCCGCCGGAAGAATTTTCGATTGACGATTTTCGATTGACGATTTTGGCACCGTTTCCACTTGCTGGTGCTCCGTTTCCATCTTACATCTTCTATCTTTTATCTTCTGCCCTGTTTCTGCACTCCGCACTCCGTATTCCACACTCCGCACTTGAGATAGTTCCAGCAGCACCCAGAACACCGCCGCCGTGGCCAGCGTGAACAAGCCGCCGTCAAACCAAAACGCCACCAGCAAAACAATGGCCCCCGCGCGACAGGCGGTTTGAAGTGGCAAGTGGCAAGTGGCAAGTGACGCGACAATTCCCTCTCCGCTCCCGGTGGGAGGGGAGAGGGTCAGGGTGAGGTGAGGGCGATTCTTAAGACAAAGTCCAACGTATGCCACAAAGCAAAGCACCCCCGGCAAGCCCAACTCCGTTCCCACCATGAGATAGCTGTTCGTGATAATAGCTCCTGCACCATCCTCTGGTGGTGAATAATTTTCCCCATAAATGTTTACCGCCTTATTCCAACCTACGCCCAAGGGATGATCCCGCATTATTTGCAACGCACCACGCCAGGCAGAGACCCGGTGTTGCGCCAATGGCCGGTTTGAATCCATACATTTGAGATATATAACCATCAAAAATGGCGATTTAAAGCATAATCACCTGCGAATACGCGACAATGTATGCAAAAGTACAACATTCATTGCCAACCCATCACCGGAGGAGTCGGCGCTACACACCAGTTTGTTCCATCCCAAAAATCAGCTTGTCGGCTTGCGTCCAAACGTGCTGGAACACCAACCGAACGGAGCGCGGCCACATAGATGATTTCAAATCCAACTACGTCGGTGATTTGTTTCAACCAGATGTTTGGCACGTCTTGAGGTGGGTTTGGCAGTGCGGCAATTGTCACGCGTTCGCGCAGATGGCGCACAACAATCTTGGTGGCATCTTCCGGCGATGACTCGTGACGAATGCGAGGATAAAATTCTTCCCACAACGGACGACGCCAGTTCAGTTGTTCGCCAGGTTTTCCGGTGATGACTGGCGACAGGACATAATCACGGTATATTTTATCGTCCAGTTGCCAGTTGATCAATTCGCGGTTGTAGCCAGCCAGATCAACATGGTCCAATAAAGCTCTCATTTTCTCGCCAGGCCAAATGGACTGTGCGGTCAGGCATTCAAAATCGGCGCGCTCTTTTGGTTGAACTAAAAATTGGCGAGCAAGAGAAACGGTTCTATCGCTGACAGGACAATGGGGCGTGATTAGGTGAATAGCGGTTTCTACCAACGCCAAAGTTGCAAGGAAAACCGCCAGCCAGCGAAGCGTAAGCACATGACGTTTTGGTTTGATTTTTTCAGGCAGAGTAGGTCTGCGATACCGCCGCCACGCAATCCAGCCGATGCCCCACACCGCTGCGGGCAGGCAGAATAACCAGAACGGCGGCGCTTCCGCTTGCCAACGGGCAATCGAATGATGATTTTGCCATGTTTCCTCGCCGACCAAATGCGTCAGGCAGTATTCCCCAATACTGCGAAAAACCACGCCTCGTTCCGGCTCCATGCCATGCGAGAGGCCGGAAATGATTTTTAGTTCTACAGGCAGTCCGTTGGTTTGCAGAAGTAAAGCCAAGCGCTTTGTGTCAGCCACAGGAAAAGTTTCATCCATCTCTCCATGTATGAGCAATGTCGGGCAGTGCAATGATTCCAAATGGTTGTTGGTCTGCCCTTCTTGCAGACCAGCGCCGCTCAATTGAACAAGCAATTGTGGACGCTGTTCCGGGTGCTGCAAAACAAAATCAAACATCCGGTTTGCCCCCATGCTGAAACCGACCCAGGCAATTGCGTTTGTGTTAGCCCATTTTTGCTGGCCGATGTAATTAAGCAAAGCTTGGAATTGCACTGAGAACACAACCTCATTGGTCTGGTTGAATTCCAAGCTTACGGCAGCCAAACCAAGTTCCGCCATTTGCCTTAAATCGTTGCCATCATTCATCAGGTTGCCACCGGAACTGTGAGCATAGATAATAACGGGACACGGTCGAACTGGCTTGGGCAAGACCGCGACGCATTTGAAAGAGTGGCCGTCTGCAAAGACGGTGAACCATTTGCGGGAAAACGGATCCTGCCATTCGGCCCAAAACAGCGCGCCAAGAAAAAGCAGCATCGCCAGAATTGGAACGCAGTCAAAGACCGGTCGGAAAAAGGCGCAAAAAGCACAAAAATAATTCTTATTCACGGCGTTCCCTGTGATCTTTTGTGGTTCACTCACTCTTATTCGCGTGGTTCGCGGTGACGGATATTACCCAATTCCAGCAAAATCCAAAAGGTGGAAGCCGTGGGCAGTTCGAACAAGCCGCCGTCGAACCAGAAGCCAACTAGCAAAATAATCGTGCCCGCGCGACAGATGGCCTTCGGCCAGTCCAATGTCCAATTTCCAATGTCCAATGCGGAATTGGCATCTTGCCTGTTTACCATTTCTGATTTCCTTGCCAATGACAAATAAAGGTACATTCCAAAGCAAAAAAGCGCGGGAATTCCAAGCGTTGCGCCAAATAGGAAATAGTCGTTCATTTCAATAGCCGCACTGTCTTCTAATTTGGAAGGCAGATAATAATGGTCATACAACAGTTCCGGCTGGTTCCAACCTGTGCCTAACCATGGATGTTCTGCCATAATTTGCAAGTTGCCTTCCCAAGCCACGATGCGGTTGCGCCAAGAAAAGTCCGTGGTATTGACGACCGATAAGGCGCGTCGCGCCGGAAGCCAGTTCGTTTGCCGAAAATGCCAGAATACCAGCAAGAAAAAGGATGCCAGAATGACAGAAAACGGAAGCCAGTTTCTATTTAACTGCGAAATGCACGAATGCCTTTGACCTTTGGATTTAAGGGCTTGGCCTCCCCGCCACACCAAATAGCCAAGTCCGCAAACTGTAGCGACCCATGCCCCACGGCTATAGCTGTGCAACAGCCCGCGAGCCATGAGAATTCCCGCCAAAAGACACAAAATGACAACGGTGTATTTCCCAACTTCCACCTTCTGAGTTTTGGCCTTAGACATTGGACTTTGGAGTAAGAAGCCAACAGCCAGCGCGATTCCCGTTCCCATCAACAAACCAAAAATGTTCGGATTATCCCAGGGACCGGAGCAACGAGCATTACCATCATATCCAAAACCGCGTCCGGCATTTGTCCCCCAAATCGAAGCCAAAGCCAGCAGAATCACCAGAAGCGATGCGACCAATACCGCCAAATTGTTTCTACAATGTTCTGGTTTATTTCCGCTTTCTCCTTCCGATTTTCTGCTTTTGAAAGCGGTCAATACACTCGCCCCTTTACCCAACGTTGCACTCGCAAACAAAATAAGCGGTTGGGCGGATTGCATTGAGGCTGGATAGTCAACAACGTAAGAAAATGCCGCGACTATAAATGCGGCTATCACCCACAATTCCCACGTGTTCAATCGCCAAAACGAAGCCTTTTGTTGGCGCGGTTGAAGTAACATGAGTGTGGTGAAATAAAAGCACAAGCACGAAAGTATCAGCCATTGCGTTTGAGGGTCTTGAATAAAATCGACAATTTCTTGGAAGAAATGGCTGAAAAAGCCATTAGATGAAAAAGCGAGAGTGGCTCCAAAAAGAGAAAGCCCCAACCCTAGCGCCGCATATAACAACATCGGCACTTGGTTGAATAATTTGCCGTTGATCGCAAACAACCGCTTTGAGCCGTTTTTCAACAAGCTGCGAACAGGATAAATATTGTTGGGTTCCGTGTAATCCTCACAGCGGCAATGGTTTTTCCAAAATTCAATCATCCTATGTCGCCCTGTTCCGAATAAACTGGCCAAGGCTGCGGTTAAAAAGAGCCAGGCGACGCAGAAGAGAAAAGCCGCGCACTGCACCGAGACGGAAATGGGAGTCTTGCTGCTTATCAAACTTGTAAGCAAACAGATTGGCATTAAATGGAATGCAAAGACCTGAAGCGAGTGCCTGCTGAGAAACTCGAATCCCCGCCAAGACACCGCCTTCTGCAACAGATCCCTGCCGTAGGCTACTGCAAACGCAACGGAAAGAAAGTTAAGCAACCGCAGCGGGCCCATGGTCGATCCAGCAGCCCACTCCTGGCCAATGCTCATTCCCGTGGCGCTGTGGCGGAGCATATACAGCCCAATTGTGATGCAGAAGACCGGAAGAACACAAAGTGGATGCCGTGGCAGCCAAGGCCCGTTCGAGTCATAGGTTTTATGTCCACAAAGCAGGCCTATGATAAATAGAGTCTGCCAGCCAAGGGGGGAGAAGCAGCCGGTGAAAATTGCTCCGTTTAAAAAAGATAGTCCGCCTTTCTCAGACCCGATTGCGTATTGCGCCGCGAACCAGACAAGAAAACTGCAAGCAATGACCACGAAGCGATGTTTCCGTTCTAACAGTATTACGATCAGAGGCGTGAACATGAGAAACATGGCATACATCGGCAGTATCTCCAAAAACAGCGGGTTGCAAGACAAAGTCGCCACCATGTAGGCAGCCGTCGGCAATGGGCAAGTTAACAATTGATCCCAATATCTCCAACCAACAAGCTCTTGTTGAAGGCACTTCGCAAAACAAAGAAGGATTACAACAGAAACAACATAACAAGAGTAAACCGTTCCACACCTGGCGAAAGCCTTCCGCACGAGGGCGGCCTTTCCTCTTTCCCGGTAGATTCGTGTGTAAACCAACCCGGAAACATAACCCGACAAGAAAACAAATGCTTCGGCAAAGGAGAAAAAACCCAAAGGCTCAAAAAAAGCGCTCCAGAATCCGAAAAGAACGGGAAGCAAGATAGCCAAGTGATCCAGCAACAGAATTATGTGCAAAGTGCCGCGAATGCCATCAATGTATGAATCCCGCTTTCCCTTGGCTGAAATGGGCGCTGCATTGCATGTTGGCATGTCAGGATTGCATTTATGACTCGCGAGCCTGCCTCCGATAGTAAACCAGACAAACCACACTTCCGACAAGGAGATACGCCAGCACGATCTTCATAAGATTGTCAGCCGTAGCGGGTGCCAGATGAATTAAGTCGGTCAAAGTGCCGAGACAATGACATGGCATTTTCCAGCCAAGCCACCAAACGCCAAGACGGTAAAACAAAAACAGGCAGGACAGCCACGCGACCAACAAAGCCGCAACTCGGGTCCGGGCCGACGCAATACAAAATGCACTCGCTCCGATCTCGACCACACCAACCGCGAACATCAAATGACGAAACTGCACTCCGACGATTGGATCCAGTTCTAGCAGCACTTTTGCGGAACCAAATGAGCTGAAAATCTTCGCAATGCCGGTGATCGCAAAGATCAGGCCGGCACTGAACAGGAATTTGCCTGCAAAGGTGCTGGCGGCGCGCCCTAAAACTTTATGGTCTGGTTGCGATTCCATCGTTACGTTGGGCATGAGAGTATGATATAATCAACGGAGTCTAATTTTCACTGTTAACCGTCTGGAGATTAGAGTTTCCGCCCTACAGCGAAACATATTTTTAACCATCGATTTTTAAAGCGGCGGTTGCTTCGTCGGAAGCCATGCACCGCTCCAAACTGCTTCCAAAGTCTTCGAACAAACATTCCCCACGGTAAAAATGCGCCCGTAATGGGCTTTGAATGCCATCAGCCATTAACTAAGTCTATGCGCCCGCCTTGATCGAATTCTGAATCAATTTTACCGAGAAACCCAGACGGGCATATCAATGCACCACCTGGGTCTCTCGCGGTGTTTTATACAATTATTAACACGAAAGTTCCACCCAAGGATCCCAGTCACCACAAGCTGAAGCCGTGCATGAAAGCTGCGAGCCTGAAGCGCACGTTTGTTGGGTTCCGGTGCGAACGCTAATCTTTCCATAGCTACAGTCAGTCTTTTCCACGCAGGTCTTCGTGACCGTGGCAAATGAGTAGGGGTTCGGGTCGTTAATTCCCGCTTGCGCGCCCAGCACCAAAGCCATGAATCCCAAACAGACGAGTTTTTTCATTTTATTCCTTTTTTTTATGGTTTATTTTATCTCTTTTTTACTAATCCGCGAAGCCCGCCACTGGTGTAACAACATCCAGGCAAACAACGCGGAAATTATTCCAAGTCCGGCGAGAACGCCAAACCGATGGTGTCCGGAATTGGTCGCATTCCCAACAGAAACTTTACCATCGAGACTAACAGAAACTTTATCATCGAGACTATCAGGGGGCATTGCCCCCTTGGCCAGCAATTCCCTGATGTCCCTGGCGTTGTGGATTATTAGTTCTTGGTCGAAGTTCCATACATGGTTCGTTAAAGTATATATGTAAGCTTGGTCCGCGTATCCTTTGTTTAACGGAAAAAGCAGCGGGCGACCGGAATAGTCGCGCACCCGCATCGCGTCCAGAGTGATTTCCGGACTAAAACTTGCGACTTTCGCCTCGGATTTTGTAAAGTCGAGATTGCCGGTAATGTGGTGTTCAGTCAGCAGATGGCCGTTAACCGGGTGGAATTGTTCAAACTCCGTCATCAGCTTAAATGAATCAATCGGCTTCGGAGAGTCCGGTTTATCCACAATCGAGTGATAGATCCACCGAGTAAATCCGTGGTCAAAACCAGGAATAGGAATATTCCCCCCCCGCGCAACTATTTGCCCCGGACAGGTCGCTCGAATTTCCAGTCCGCCGGAAGGCAGTTGGTTGATTTCGTAGGTGTTGTTCTCCTCGGGATACAGCCTCATTTTGCCAAGGATAATCAATTCACCGCCTTGTCTCATGCTTGCCAAGATGTTGGTGTCGGCAAAGGCCATCAAAATCGATGTCGTGGCTAGGGTTGCGTGCCGGGAAAAGACGTTTGGTTCCACGGTCCCCAACCATCGATCTCTGGGTTGGCCCGGCCCTGGCTTGTCAGGAAAATTTTGAACGACCCTTAGGAGCTTCCCGTCCCATCCAGCGCTTTCCCATATATTCTGCGGGCTTTTTTGGGGGTCCACGTCAACAACAAAAGACCCGTCCTCATAATACCCGGACACGGTCAACGTTTGATGCATTACCACTGAACCGTTCGCGCCCTTGAGATCATCGTTCACAATTCCCGTAAATGTCCACGGGCCTGCTGGCAGTTCGGCTTTCCCAACGCCGGGCTGGAATAAAACGACGCACCACAACAAAAGGTGACAAACTCGTGTCAATAAGCAGCGCAGAAAAATCGTCTCGGCCAATGCAACCTGAATACGATCTCCCGCAGTTGAAGGAATCAAGCGCATGTTTCCCTTATGCCCCTATCGCGTCCTAGGGCCCCTGCCCACGATCGCTTTGGATTGAATAAACGAATTCCCCTCACTTTTGCGCTGGGTTGACAGGTTGATTGGCAGTCACTCATATACGATGAATGGATGGAAACATTAATAAAGAACGTCCTAAAGCAAAATAACCTGCAAATTCACGACAATGTCTGCACAAATGCGACATTCAAGGGTTTTGTAACCTTGTTGTAACCGACTTATCCATGGGAAAATGCCCAAAATGATTTTTGAAGCTGTTGCTCAAATGGCTCGGATGTTTGTAATCCAGGCTTCCCGCCGTTTCTTTGACACTGGAACCATCCTGAATCAGTTCCAGCGCCCGTTGCTGCCGCTGTTCAGAGAGCCATTTCTTTGGACTTTTGCCCATTTCCTCCAAGAAATGCCGCTCCAATGTCCGCAAGGAGACTCCGCATAGTCTGGCCAGGGCCAAGGCCGACCATTGGGCCTGCCGGGCGAGTTCCGGCCAGTTTTGGATATGTTTCAGTCTAGTCATAAGCATCCATTCTCAATTTTTAACATCCATGTTTACGGTTTTACCTTACCGCTTTTCAACTTTTCAAAATGAGTCCCCTCACGTCGTCTCCCACAGGATTAAACCATTCGCCTAAATAGTAGGCTGGGCACAAAATATTCTGATCAGCCAAGGACTCATCTGTGGTAATTCGCTGGGGGGGGGGTAATAATCGGCCGTGATTGACTAGAGAGCCTCCGCACGCTTGTGCGGTGCGTTTTTCGGGTGAGACTCGGTAATGTCGTCAATCCCTTCATTGGCTAACTAATTGCCATTCAAACAGAAATCGGCGAGGTTGTCAATATATTTCGGAAGGGGTGTCAAAACTCTTTTAAAATGTCCCTATTCGCACTCAGGAGAAAATGTCCCCCTTTGGTTTAACTAACTTCTCTTTCAGGCCGTCGCCGCTGTAGGCGAGTCT
>Ga0182030_10027807_pt1 | contig 10149 bp, 13 predicted proteins | sample 812S3MmetaG_FD_121299 | JGI IMG/M metagenome (GOLD analysis project Ga0182030, IMG submission 121299) | Permafrost microbial communities from Stordalen Mire, Sweden - 812S3M metaG (Illumina Assembly) | ecosystem: Environmental > Terrestrial > Soil > Wetlands > Permafrost | place: Sweden... | reverse complement strand
GCACTGTCACGAATTGTCTCCCGAATGATTCCGTTCATGAACGATACGCAATCCGTGGAGGGTCAGCCACGGTTCGACGTGTTGGACGTGTTTCGTGTGCGGCGCGATGAGTCCGGCCAGGCCGCCGGTCGCGATGACGGTCGCCTCACCGAGCTCTTCGAGGATGCGCTCGATCATGCCGTCGACCTGGGCGGCGAAGCCATAAAGGACACCGGACTGGATCGATTCCACCATCGAGCGGCCGATGACCGAACGGGGCCGAACCAGCTCGACTGAGCGCAGCGCCGCCGCGTTCGAGTAGAGCGCGTCGAGTGAGATGGCCACGCCCGGGGCGATGGCGCCGCCCAGGTATTCGCCCTTCGCACTGATCACGTCAAAGACCGTCGCGGTCCCGAGGTCGACGACGATGGACGCCCCGGGATAGAGGTCGTAGGCGCCCACGGCGTCGGCGATACGGTCCGGTCCGACTTCGCGGGGATTGTCGTACAGGATGGGCATGCCCGATTTGGTCCCCGGTCCGATGACCGTGAAATCGAGCGTCGAGAACCAGCGATTCGCCATTCGACGCAGTTGCGTGTTGGCCATCGGCGAGGACGAGGAGATCGCGATCGCGCTCACGGCGCTGCGCAGGTCCAGGCCCTCGAGATCGAGAAGTTGCGTGAGCACCATCGCGTGTTCGTCCGGCGTGCGGTCCGCGACCGTGGAGATCCTCCAGTGAAACGCCAAGCCGCGCTCGTCGGTGGCGCGCGCGAAGCCCATGGCGTCGGGTGTTTCCGGCGTCTCGGGTCCGAAGAGACCGATGACGGTCTCGGTGTTACCCACATCCATAGCCAGCAGCATCACTGATCTCCTTTGAGTAGGACCGGTCCATTGTCAATCAGTCGCACGCCGTCGACGATCGCGGCGACGAGCGCTCGCGCCTCGCCCGAATCGCCGTCGCCCGAGGGCGCGAACGTCACCGGGTCGACGACCTCGGCGTACACGACCTCGACGTCCGCGCTCGCCAGGGTCGTGCGCAGGACCCGTCGAAGTTCGCTCGCGGAGGTCGGTGCCTCGCCGGCGCGCGCGACGGCGCGTGAGAGCACGAGCGCGCGACGACGGGCGTCGTCGCTGAGTTGCGCGTTGCGGCTCGAGAGTGCGAGGCCGTCCCCGTCGCGCACGATGGCGCACCCGACGACCTCGACGGCGAACGAGAGGTCGTGCACCATCTGACGGATCACGGCGAGCTGCTGGAAGTCCTTCTCGCCGAAATAGACGCGACAGGGTCCGGTCACGATCAACAGCTTCGCCACGACGCTGGCCACCCCATCGAAATGACCGGGCCGAGCGGCGCCCTCGAGGACGTCGCCTAGAGCCCGCACCGAGACCGTCGTCGGAGTGGGATCGGGATACGCGGGCCACATCTCGACGAGCGACGGCTCGACCAAGCAGTCGACGCCGTGGGTTTCGGCGGCGGCCCGATCGACCTCGGGCGTGTGGGGTTAGCGCGCGAGGTCAGCCTGGTCGTCGAACTGTCGGGGGTTCACGAACGAAGTGGCGATCACGACGTCACCGCGTTCTTTGGCGGTGGTGAAGAGTGACCAATGCCCGGCGTGTAACGCGCCCATCGTCGGCACCAGCGCGACGCGGCGATGGGCCGCGCGCTGGGCGTCGGCGAAGGCCCTCCACTCCTCCACGTCGCGCAGAAGGCGCATCAGGCCGGTGTTTGTGAGCGGCGCAGTTCAGAGAGTTCGAAGGCGGCGTTGGCGAGCGCCACGTAAAACGAGCGTTCCGATTCCGGTATCGCCGCCAGATGCGCGTCGATCGTGGCCATGTCGCCTCGTGAGGCCGGACCCGTCAGGGCGTCATCCGGACCGAAGCGTGCGACGTCGACGAGCGACTGTTGCGACAAGGGCAAGAAATCCTCCAACGTCAGCCCGATCGATTCGGCGAGCGTTCGAACCTGACCCATCAGCGCCGTGAGGTGATTCGACGCGACGACGGCGGCCGCGTGATATATCGTTCGCTGATCGTCATCTAGGGTGATGACGCGTCCCGCCAGGGATAGCGCCACTTCGAGCACGAGTTGATCGCCGGCCACGCAGTACGTGGCGCCGATGAGTCGCTCGGCGTCGCTCCCCGACGGCAGGGCCATCAAGGGATGCAGTGACCCGACTCGTGGATGCGGCGCGAGGACGTCAAGATTGCGCGAGCCCGCGACGTGCGCGATGACGCGCTCTTCGCGTGGAACGATCGACGCGGCGACGTTCGCGATGGCGTCGTCGGGCACGCAGAGGATGACGAGCTCCGAGTCACCGATTGACGACAGGTCGTCGTGATGCACTAACTCGACGTCGTGGCCCACGAGCTCGAGGGCACTGGCGAAGGACGAGCCCGCCCGTCCGGCTCCAACGATTGAAATATTCATCACTGCTCCTCTCCGTTCCAGCCCCTCGCGGGTGCCGTTCGGCTTTAGCGCAACGACTCGAGTGTACCGAGTCGCGAGACCGCTCCTGCTCCAGCGTCCAACTGCGCTCGAGTGACCAACTCCGGCGCCAACTCGTGCAACGGGACCAGAACGAAGGACCGCTCGAACATTCGCGGATGCGGCACCACGATCTCGGGGTCGTCACTACGTTCGTCACCCACGAGCAGCACGTCGACGTCGAGGGTTCGCGCACCCCATCGAATCTCGCGGACTCGTCCGCGCGCCTCCTCGGCGCGACGGGCGCGAACGAGCAGCTCGCGGGCGCTGGCGTCGGTCGTGAGTTCGATGACCATGTTCCAGTAGTCGTCCTGGACCACCCCGCCGACCGGCTCGGTCTCGTACACCGACGAGGCGCGGTGGGAGTCGCCCTCAACCACGATGTCGATGCCGGTCGCGAGGTGCTCGCCCCGATCACCGATGTTCGAACCCAAAGATAGATACGCGCGGTGCACTCGGGGCGAAGGACGGTGCAGCGCACGCCGACCGAGGCGACGTCCTCCACCACCGGGGGTCTGACCTTACGCACCGATACCGTGACCGACGCGATCTCTTCGTCGAGCGCGAGGACCTCGTAGGCGACGCGGTAGGCCAACGTCTCGAGCAAGAGGTAGCGGCCCTCGGTCGCGGTGCGACAGGTGAGACTCAAGACGTCGGCGTAGTTCGTGGTTTCGGCGATGTCGTCATTGAGAGCGGCCTCTTCGAAGGGACGAACCAGTTCGAGGTCGAAGACGAGCGGTTGCGCGCGCTCGCGCTCCTCGGCCAACACGCCGACGACCGCGCTGCAGCGCAGTTCGCGCAGCTCAATCACGTCGTTCACGCGGATACTTCGGGCAGGTCGAATAACACGGTTCGACCGTCCGGACCAATCGATCGCTTGAACAGCCGTTCGACGTAGGCGATCGCGAGAGGAACGGTCGGAACGCGTTGGCCCCACACGAGGTACCCCGCGATATCCCCGAGCAGTCGGTCCGACACTTCGTCGCTGTGCAATAGGACCATGGTCTTGTTCGACATCGAATTCGCCAGGTCCAAGTAGCAGGCTTCGAGGACCTCTCGCTGCTGTGGTCCACCGCGCAGCGCGTAGTGACTCGCCGTGAGGCCGTGTTCGAAATAGGCGCTGAGGTTCTGCATCACCGGCAGGATCGAGATAACGCGTCCGAAGCCTTGATGCTTCAACCAGAGCAACTCCTCGTCGCGTCGAACTCGGCGGTGCACGGTGGTGGAGCCGCCCGGGCGCTCTGAGACCGCCAGAATCCCCTTGTACACCCAGGTGAAACTTCGCGGCTCGATACCCGCAGCCCACTTGCCCCTCACGCGACTACCTCCTCGACGGGACGCACGAGCAGCTCACGGAGCTGAACGGCGGCCGCAGCGTCGTGTACTCGTACCATACTGACACCTTGCAAGAGGGCCCACGCCTCGGTGGCGATGGAACCCTCTAATCGTTGGTCCACGTCGAGCGGCTCTCCCCCAAAGTCGCCGAGGAAGCGCTTGCGACTCGTGCCGATCAAGACCCCGGCGTCGAAGTCGCGCGCGAGCGCCACGAAGTGCGACACGTGGGCCAAGAGCGCGATGTTGTGCTCGGTCGTCTTGCCAAATCCGATACCCGGATCGAGCCACAGGGTGGTGACGCCCGCCAGTTTTGCGCGTTTCGCCATCGACGTCAGGAATTGCGCGATCTCGCCCACGACGTCGTCGTAGGTCGGCTTCACCTGCATCACCGTCGAGTCGCCTTGGCGGTGCATCGCCACGTAGCCGACGCCCAGTTCGCCGGCCACGTCGACCAACGTGCTCGACACGTCGTTGAGCACGCTCGCGCCCGCGGCGACCGCCGCACGGGCGACCGACTCCTTTTGCGTGTCCACCGAGACCGGACCGTAGGCGCCCAACGCGGCGATCACCGGGACCACGCGCGCGATCTCTTCGTCGACCGCGACCGGCGTGGCACCCGGACGCGTGGATTCGCCCCCCACGTCAACGATGTCGCAGCCGGCCTCGAAGAGCGCCCTTCCACGCAGTACGGCGTCGACCGTGGCGACGGTGCGTGAGTCGGGAAAGAACGAGTCCGGCGTCACGTTCACGATGCCCATGACGCTGGGGCTCAGCGCCATGCAGAGCGACGTTGGTGGATGAATTGCAGCGCTTCGTCACGGCTCGCCGCGTCGGTGCGAAACGATCCGCGAACGGCCGAAGTGACCGTCGTCGCTCCGGGCTTTTTCACGCCGCGCATCGACATGCAGAAGTGTTCGGCCTCAATCACCACGATCGAGCCCCGGGGGCGCAGTTCGCGCTCCATCGCCTCGACGATGTCGGTGGTCATGCGCTCTTGGACCTGTAGGCGACGCGCGTAACCCTCGACCAATCTCGCCAACTTGGAGAGCCCGGTGATGTTGCCTTCGGGACCGGGCAAGTACGCCACGTGCGCGAAACCGACGAACGGGACGAGATGATGTTCGCACAGCGAGGTGAAGGAGATATCGCGAACCATCACCATCTCGTCGTGTCCGGCTTCGAAGGTAACCCGGAGGTGCTCGCCGGGATCGGCCTCGATCCCCTGGAACAGTTCGACGTACATGTCGGCCACCCGTCGCGGTGTCTCGAGGAGCCCCTCGCGCGACGGGTCTTCGCCAATGGCTTCGAGGAGCTCACGCACGAGGCTCTGCACGCGCGCGTGATCGACCACGACTAGACCTCGCCGGTGAAGGTGTAAATCGCGTCGAGGTTGCGGTAGCGCTCGTTGACGTCGAGCCCGTAGCCCACGACGAAATCCGAGGGGATCGTGAAGCCGACGTACTTCAAGGACTGCTCGACGCGTTGCTCACCCTCCTTGAGCAACAGCGCGCACACTTCCAGGCTCTGGGGACTTCGTGCTCCGAGGTACTGGCGTAGGTAGTTGAGCGTGAGCCCGGAGTCGACCACGTCTTCGACGATCAGCACCTCGCGACCGAGCAGGTCGACGTCGAGGTCCTTCACGATGCGCACGACCCCGCTCGTCTTGGTCGCCGCGCCGTATGAGGAGACCGCCATGAAATCGACCTCGACCGGGAGTTCGATGGCGCGCATCAGATCGGACATGAAATTGATGGCGCCCTTCAAGACACAGACGAGCAGCGGTGGATTCTTGGCGTAGTCGACGGTGATCTGACGACCCAACTCGAGGACGCGATCGTGGACCTCTTTGGCCGAGACGACGACCTCACCGAGGTCGTGTTGCGCCCACAGAGCGGTGAAGTCGTTGGAAGGATGGCTACCCATGTCCCGCCAGCGTATCTGCTGTCGCTACTCCAACGTCAGGTGCTGGTCCCGTCGTGAGAGTCGACGCCCGCCACTCAACTCCGTCGCGACGACGCCACCATCGACGACGTCGATCGCGCGTTCCACTTCGTCGGCACTCGGCGGGTGGCTTCCGTCACCCACGTCGGCTCCGCGTAGTTGCGCCCGAAGCCAGCGCCGCAGGCGAGCCCGCGGCCAGGTTCGCAGCACCCGACAGTCCGCGTCCTCCAGCGACACGGCTCGATCGTCCAAGGCGAGATCGTCCAACCACGTCCGCTCATCGTGCAACAGGGCCGCCTGTCGAGCGAGGATCGGCACCACGTCACGCCCGGCGACGTCATCGAGCAGTTTGATCAGCTCGTGACGGACCCGATTGCGGCGAAAGGCCCGGCTGTCATTGGTCTCATCGTGCAACGCGATGAACGGTGTCGAGTCGACGAATTCGTGCAGCGCGCTTCGACGCAGGTCGCGCAGCGGCTTGGTCGGGTCGTTCACCATCGGCGAGAGTCCGTCCAGCCCGGCGCCGCGGAGCATGTTCAACAGCACCGTCTCAGCGAGATCGTCCATCGTGTGGCCGGTGAGTACTCCCCTCGGCATCGCGGCGCGCCGCGCCGACCGGGCGCGGGCCTCAAAGTTCGCGCCCACGGTGACGGCGACGTCGTGACGAATGAAGCCGACGTCGAGTTGGCGACAGATCTCCCGAACGTGATCGGCGTCCTCGCCGCTCGTCGCACGCGCGTGGTGATCCACGTGGTGCACGGTGACGAGGAGTCCCGCCTCCAGAGCGAGCAGGAGCAGCCCGAGGGAGTCCGGTCCACCGGAGACGGCGAGATCGGCGGGCGTTCGCGCGTCGGCGAAGTGACACTGCGCCAAGAGACCGGAGCTCATGGACTTGAGGTTAGGCAAGGGCTCGTCGTACGTGACGGACACGGTTGCGATCAAAGAGCCTCGCGCCGAGATAGCTCGACGCGGCGAGGGCCGTTATCCAGAAACTCACCGGCCCGCCGATCCACACCCCGAAGAACAGGCCGGCCCACGCGCTCACCAAGGCGATCGTCATGGCGAGTGCCACGGCGTGCTGCGGACGACTCGTCAACACTTCGGCGGCCGCGGCCGGTGCGACGAGCAACGAAAACACGAGCAGCACGCCGACGATCTGAATGGCGACCACGGTCGTGATCGCCAGCAACGCCATGAAGAGCAGCGACATCGCGCGAATCGAAAGACCCCGGGCCGCCGCGGACTGGGCGTCGACCGACGCGAAGAGCAACGGCCGATACGAGAGTGAGACGACGAGCAGCACGCCGAGCGAGAGCGCGGCGACGAGACCCACGTCGTCCCAGGTGACGCCCAGTATCTGACCGAAGAGGATCGAGTACGTGGCGTTGGCGTAGCCGCTGTAGAGCGAGATGAAGAGGACGCCCAAGCCGAGGGCGGCCGTCAGCGTTACACCGACGACGGCGTCGCTCTCGTCGAGCGACGCACCCCCAACGCCGATGAGCAGTCCCGCCCCGAGACAGAAGACCAACAGTCCGACAATGGGCGAAAGACCCAACAACACGGCGCCCGCGGCGCCCGCGAATCCGACGTGCCCGATGGCGTGCGCCGCGAAGGCCTGGCGACGAAGGACGACGAAGTACCCGACGGCGCCGGCCGCCAGGGCGACCGCGGTTACCGCGTAGAACGCGTGCTGCACGAACGACGTCGAGAGGAGGTCGCTCAGGCTCACGAGGTCTCCTCCTCGTAGAGCTCGCTGAGGTGTTGGTGTGCTTCTTCGTTGTGCTCGAAGCCGTGAGGGTGCGGATGGGGATGGGGGTGCGCGAACTCTTCTTCGAGGCCCACGATCACTCGACGGCCCCGCGGCGTGACGATGATCTCGATCGGATGTCCGTAGAGTTCACTCAACACCGATTCGTTCACGACCTCGTCGACCGAACCGCTGCGCACCTGTCGCCGGGCGATCCACAGCACCTGATTCACGATCGACGAGAGAGGGTTGAGGTCGTGCGCGACGACGATGATCGCCGCTCCGGTGCTATCGCGCACCAGGTTGACCAGGTCGACAATCTCGGCCTGGGCGGCGAGGTCGAGTGCCGCCAACGGTTCGTCGAGCAGCAACAGTTCCGGGCTGAAGACGGTTGCGTGCGCGAGCGCGATGCGTTGACGTTGGCCCCCCGAGAGGCTGTGGAGGGGCTGATCACAGAAGGCGGCCGTGCCCGTGAGCGTGAGGGCACGACGAATGACCTCGCGTTTCGTCTTGTCGCGACCCCATCCGAAGCGTGGGCCGTCAAAACCGAGTCCGACGTAGTCCCGTCCCGTCAGGGTCGACGTGGCGTCGGCCGCGCGAGACTGGGCCATGTAGCCCACGCGTCGATTCCCCCGCCGAGGCGACTGGCCGAAGACCCGCAACGATCCATCGCTCAGCGGGACCAGACCGAGGATCAGGTTGAGCAGTGTCGACTTACCGGACGCGTTCGGTCCGAGGACCGCAGTGATCGTGCCCGGCTCCACCACGAAGGACGCGTCACGCCAAATCGTGCGCCCGCCCAGCACGACGGCACCGCCTCGCATTTCCAACGTGCTCACGTCAGGAAACCTTCGATCTTCAAGTCAACCTTCATCTTCGTGACGACGCCGTTGATGAAACGCACGTAGTTGGTACCGCGCATGGTCTCGGTCACTTTGATGACCGGCACGTGTGAGGACTTCGCCTGGGCGACGAGTTCATCCGTCAGCGGCGTGGCGGTCTGGATGTTGTCGATGAGGAACGCGGGATGCTTCTTCAACTGATCCAACGCCGCGGCGAGGTCGCGTACCGACGGGTCGACGCCGTTGCCGACGGCCAATCGCAGCGCCTCGGGCGTCACGATGTCGAGTCGCGCATCCTCCAACAGGTACGACGTGACGTCTTCGGTCGCGGCGACCTTGACGCGATCGCAACGGGTCGCCATCGACTCGACGGAACTCTGGATCGCGTTCAGTTGCGCCAAGAGTTTCGTCGAGCGAACCTCGATATTGGCGTAGCCGCGGCGGTGTGCGAGCAGCTTGGTCAACGCCTTCACGAATTTGATGGCGGCCAATGGGTTGTAGAACAAATGGGGGTTCTTACCCGACGCGACGTTCATCAGCTTGCCGACGTTGATGACCGCCGCCTTCGAGCCCTGGGCGCTCACCAACTGTTCGAGCCACGTGTCGTAACCGGCGCCGTTCTCCAGGACGACCGACGCCTGGGCCACGCTCGCCGCGTCCGAGATCGTCGCCTCGTGCTCGTGCGGATCGGCGTTGGGGTCCGTCAAGAGCGACACGACTTTGGCGTCGGCGCCGACCAACTGATAGGCGAGAGCACCCCCCTCCGAGACCCCGGAAACGATCAGGGGCTTGGTGGAGGCACCAGCGACGCCCGCGCTGAATCCGAAGGACGCGACAGCGACACTCAAGACCAAGAAGAGTCTTTTTGGAATCATTCCAATTATCCTACTTGGAATGGTTATAGAAAGCAAGTCGCTCACGGATAGGCTTCGGGCGTGAGCACCTCGCGAAACACCGTCCAGCGTCGAGAGGTCATTGGGGTCCTGAGCCAGGTCCCTGGCTTCGTCAGTGCCCAAGACCTGCACACGCTCATTGAGCGCGAAGGCGGCCACATCGCCCTCGCCACCGTCTACACCCAGCTCAAGAAACTGGTCCACAACGGCGACGTCGACGTCGTGATGACCGATCGCGGTGAGAGTCTCTACCGGCGCTGCGTCGTGGAATCCCACCACCACCACCTGTCGTGCCGTCTCTGTGGCGCGACCGTCGAGGTCGACGCTCCCGAGCTCGAAAAGTGGGCCCACGACATCGGAGAAGCGTTCGGCTATCGAGAACTACGTCACGTCGTCGAATTCAACGGGGTCTGTTCGTCGTGCCAATCGAACTAACCCTGACACCGTCGACGCTCGGGGTACTCAACGTCTACCCCATTGAATTCGCTCGCCACTTTGGCGTCCGGGCATTCGTCACCGACCGCTCCGGAGGCGTGAGCCCCACGCCGTACGACTCATTGAACCTCGGCGACCACGTCGGTGATGAGCCCGCGAACGTCCTGGAGAATCGCCGACGCGTCGCCGACGCCATCGGCGTTGACGCGAACCGCCTCGTCATCATCAACCAGGTCCACGGTCGCAACGTCGTGAACGTGAATGAGGCGACGCCCGACAGCTCTGGCGACGTCATCGTTGACTTCGGCGACGGATTCGCCGTCGCCGTGCTGATCGCCGACTGCCTACCCATTCTCTTGGTCGACGAAGACTCACCGACGCTCGCGGTCGTGCACGCCGGTTGGCGCGGACTGGAGAGCAACGTGATCGAGAGCGCGCTCGCGCACTTCGAACATCATGACGCGGTGCACGCGTTTCTGGGTCCGTCAATCT
>Ga0182030_10027806_pt1 | contig 10150 bp, 5 predicted proteins | sample 812S3MmetaG_FD_121299 | JGI IMG/M metagenome (GOLD analysis project Ga0182030, IMG submission 121299) | Permafrost microbial communities from Stordalen Mire, Sweden - 812S3M metaG (Illumina Assembly) | ecosystem: Environmental > Terrestrial > Soil > Wetlands > Permafrost | place: Sweden... | reverse complement strand
GCCAGTTCGCGCGCCACTTCTTCGCCGGCGTCCGCTGCGAGCATCCGCCGCGCCGCGTCCACATCGTGCGCCAGCGTCACCGACCAGGGCTGCGGCCTTGCGCCGCGATCGAGCAGCAGTTGCCGCATCGCCCCGTCCCCGCGGCGATAGGCGTTGTCGATCGGCCAACCAGACGCGTACGGATTGGCGTTGGGATCGGCTCCGCGGTCGAGCAGCAATTCGGCGATGTCCCGCCGCCCGGACCGCGCCGCCATCCATAAGGGCTGGCCGCGGCTTTCGATCGGCTGCTCCAGTTCGTCCAGCATGGTCCGCTCGTCGGCGTCCGCGCCCAAGTCCAGCAACAGCCGGACCGTCGCCTCTTGCCCGTGTTTCACCGCCAGCGAGAGCAGTCCGCCGCGCCGCCAGTCGATATCGCGCCTCAGCACTCCCGGGTCCGTCCGCACCAACTCGCGCACGCGCTCTTCGTCCCCCAGCGCCACCGCCCCGCGGATGGTCAACGGCGCTCCTGCATCGAGCAGCCTCCGCGCCACTGCCGGAAAGCGGGCATCGCCCGCCAGCGCCGCGTAATCGAGCGGCGTGAGGCCGCCGCCATCCGGCTTGCCCGCATCGGCTTTGCGGGCCAGCAGCCACGCCACCATTGCGTCGCTGCCAGCCTGCGCGGCGGCGTGCAGCGGAGCGCCGCCGTTGCGGTCGCAGGCGCGAATCAGCGCTTCGTCCGCCGCCAGCAGCGCCATCGCCGCGCCATCGTCGCCCCGCCGGATGGCCTCGTTGATCTGCTCCTGTAGGGGCGACACAGCGGCGTTGGGACAACTCATGCTCTGCCGCCGCCGCTGCTCTTCTTCTTCGATGACCGCGACGATATCGAGGTATTCGCGGTCGCGCGCCAGCGCCACCGCGGTGGTGGCGTCGCGGTGCGGGAAAATGCCCCTGCGGGCATCGGCGCCAGCCTCCATCAGCAGCCGCACCATGGCGGCATCGCGGCGCAAAACCGCGTAGTGCAAGGCCCGATGTTCGTCATCGGCGGCCATATCCATGCCGGCCAGCTCCGGACGCGCCTTCAGCAGCCGGCGCGCCGCCGCCAGGTCGCCCGCCTTGACGGCGCCTGCCATCCGCGCGACGTTGGCGCCGTCGACGAACGCCTTGAGTTTCGCCCAGTTGTCGAAGCCATAGGCGCGCGCCAGCTCGCGTTGCGCCTCGCTCAGCGTGCCGCCGGCTCGTTCGGCTGCCAGTTCCTTGGCCTGCTTGCGCAGTTGTTCCAGGTTGGGTTGCCGCGGCAGGCGGCGCGTGGGAATCCGGCGAGCGGACATAGCAATCTCCTTCCGAATTGCCCGGCGTCCGCGTAACGGGCGAAAGAAGATTGATCGCGCAGGGATCGAACCCTCAGCAGGCCGGTGGGCTCAGCCCTTCCCGCGGACCGGGTGCGCCCGGCGCGCACAGTCGAAATCATATCACGGCATTGCCGCCACTCACCTCGCTGCCGCCGCGGCCGCACCCACCGTACGCCAGTCCGAGCGGAATCCCGCGGGCACCATCACGTGCTGTTCCGGAAGCCGGAACACTCCGGCGGGCCCTTCCTCCCGGTATGGCAGGAGAACCTTCATCCCTCCCGGGTTGCCCGTCAACGCCCGCTGCACGGACCAGTCCCGAATGGCCGCCAAGGGCACTCGCTCGTCCCCGGCCCACAGCGCGGCCGGCGCCAGCACCAGGTACACCTGCGGCGGACTGACGAAACTCTGCACCCGCCGCAGCCGGCCCTCCACGATGCTGCCCGCGGGCGCCAGCGTCTTGTGTTTTTTGTCGCGCAGTGCCCCCGCCAGCCGGGCGCGAAAGCCGTCGCCCGCCGCTGCCACATCCGTGTCTATGCGCTCCAGCAACTCCAGCGTGAAGGCCAGCCCGGCATCCACGCGCAGGATTTTCCCCGTGCTCTGCGCCTCGACGTTTTTCCCGGTTTCGCCCGTCAACCCACTCGCCGGCGGACCGAAGCTGATGGCGGATTCGCCGCGATATTCGCGGCAGGCCGCAAAGTCCATCGTGTTTTCGGCCTCGATGCCACCGGGATAGAGGAACTCTTGGCGCGTCTCCGCCGGCAGCAGGAATGGCGCCGCGCCCGTGGGCGCCGTGCCGAAATCGAGCGTCGCAGCGGTCTGGCATATTCCGGTGGCTAACGGCGGATCGTCGATCTCCACGCGCAACCGGACCACGCCGCCGCTCCGCGGTTCTACGAATATGCTGCCGGAATAGCCCGAAGCAACCCAGGAATCGTGTGTTTTCACCCAGTAATGACTGTCGCGCTGGGCCACCCGAAACGAGTATTCCAACAGATCGCTTTCTGCCACCGGCTTGTGCCCCTCGAAGCGGAACTGCTTGACATCCGTCCGGAAGATCATGTCCAGCAGCGCGTCAAAGGCTCCCGACCCGACGGGCCCCTCCCGCACGACCGTGTCGATACCCGCGTCAAACCGGCTGGCCCCGACCCAGGAATAGATTTCGCTTTGCCGCATCATCGTCACATCCAGGCGAAGCCGGTCCGTGGAAGCCAACCGCAGTTCCGGTGCCAGTGCGGGATCGCGCCATTCCCCCACCACCGTTGGGCACGCGTGCGAGCGAGTGGTCGTCACCGGCCGGAAATACTTGCGTTCGATCGTCTCGACGCACGTGTATCCCGGCGCGCGCTTGGAGCTTGCCAGCACTTGCGCCCTGACCTGCTGCAAGACTTCGTCCGGATCGTAGCCCGTGCCGGCTTGCATTAACCCGAGCGCCAGAAATCCGCCAATGGCCGTCAGCGCCCGGCGATGGTGACCCATTCCGTCCGTAAAGTGCCCTCCACGTGTGTGAGTTGCCCCGGAAAGTGATAGATCGCGTCGTGCTCTTCGCCCGGCCGCGGCAGCTCGATTTCCCTTCCGCGTTCGAGCAGCACACCGCGGGCGACCGCTTTCACGTCAGCCATTGGCCTGTATGGCTTGAGGTTCAGAGGCGCCTTCCCGCCCGCCATCTCCAGGCCTTCCCAGCGCAGCGCTACAGTGTACTCGCCCGAGCCGGAGTGGCGCAATTCCACCCGCGTCAGGCGCCCCACCACTTTCGCGCCGGCGGGCGCGAGAACCTGGTGCGTAGCGGCGTCCCGCAGTGGCTCGGCCAGCCGCCCCGCCATGCGATCGCCCGCCGCGGCCTCTCCCAGGGTGAATCGCGAGGTCAATTCGATGGTCATCCGCAACCCCGCCGGCAAAGTTGTGCCAGGCGGTGCGCTGGAGACATCCGCACTCGCAGGCGTCCTGCCAAACTGCAGGGTCGATTCGCCCAGGAATTCGCGGCAGGACGCGAAGCTGACGCTGTTTTCCCGCTCCTCGCCATCCACGCCGATGAATCTCTGCCGCGTGGATTTGGGCAGCAGGTATTCAAAATCGCCCAGCGGCGCCATATTATAGTCGAGCGTGCTGTCGACTTCGCACATGTGCGTCTCCGCCGGCAGTTCTTCCGTGCGGACCACGAAGCGAACCAGGTCCGACGTCCGCGGATCCACCATCAGCGTCCCGGTGTAGCCCGTAATGACCCATTCCTTACCCGCTTTGACACGGTAATGGTTTTCGTCGCGGGGCACGTGGAAGGAGTATTGCAGCAAACGGCGGCCGGCAATCGCCGTCTGGCCGTCAAAGAGGAAGCGCGGGTCGCGATCTTCGAAAACCGAAAGCAGCAGCGCGGCGTATGGGCCCGTGCCGAATGCGCCTTCGGGAATCAGTTGGTCTATCTCTCCCTCCTCGAATTTGGGTGCGCCCGCCCAGGAAAAGATCTCCCCCCCGTCCGCCATCCCCACGTCCAACCGCAGCCAGTCGGTGAGGTCCAGGCGCAGGCGGTGGTTGTCCTGCTTTCTGGCGGCCAGCAGGTTGTCGCAGGATTTTGTAGCCCGCCCGGCGTAGGGCTCGTAGAGGTCGCGCTCGACGGTCTCCACGCAGGTGTGGTTCGGGACGCTGCCGGCATTGTCCACTACGCGGTCGCGCAACTTCGCGAGCACGTCCACCGGGTCTTCGCTCCCCGTCGGATCAGCCAGCGCCGCGGCCTCGCCGCCGCCGCGGGGAGGTGGCGCCGGCGCACCGGTCGGAGGTCCCGCGGGCGCCGCCCCGCCAGGCACATCCACGGTGGGGATTGCCGTGGCCATACGGTGGATGGCGCTGGCCAAGTCGTGCGGCGTCCGCACCGGCAGCGTCACTCCGCCCAGGCGGTGCACCAACCGCTCGATGCCATCCGCAGGCTGCCCTCGCACGATCGCAGTCGTGCCCGTGATGCCGCCCCCGCGGCCCGGGCCCATCATGTCCGGGGGGCCAGTGGGCCCTACAAGCCCGCCCATTTGCCCGCCCCGCACCACGTTCTGGTATTGCAGATAGAACCAGGGAACCCCACCCGGGCGCGACTCGCCCGCGAGCACGGCGTCCGTCCGCGAAATGGATGCCGGACCCATGAAGATGACGGCGCTGGCCCGTTCCGGATTGCGCAGTTCCTTGGCCAACAGGTCGCTCAGCACGTCGGCCTTGTCACGGTCCTGCAACGTCCGGTAATCCACTACGGCGAGCTGCAGTTGCCGCAGTGCCCGCGTCACCTCTTCGAGATCGCGCCCGCCGAAGGGCTCCTGGTTCAGGAGCACCACCTGCTTCTCCAGATTGAACAACACCAGCCGCACCGATTTCGCCGGCAATTGCGTCAGCAGGGAAGCCAGCGAGTCCACCAGCTTCCCGATGGTTTCATCGTCCAGCTTGGCCGCCCCCGGTCTGCTCCCGGTGGCATGCAGCAGGATGGTGAGGCGCGCGATTTCCTGCCCGCCCTGGGTCCGGGCCCCACCCGCGCGGGGCGCCGCGAGTTCCCGCACCGCGCCCGGCGGGGCCGCGGTCTTCAAAGCACGCTCGGTCGCGGCGAGTTTCGCCTGAATCCGCCATTGGCTGTAACACACGCGGCCGGTATCGTCTTTCGCCAGCGCTTCGACTGCGTAGGCGCCCTCGCCGACCACGAAACTGCCCGGAAGTTCCGCATAGGTCTTGGCTGCCGCCACCTGCAGCACCGACCCTGACATACCGAGATACACCGGCTCCCGGCCGGCCGGAGTAACCCGCAAAAGCACCGTGAGGCTGTGCCCGGACTCGCCGAACTGGTTCATCGGCGCCTCGACCAGATATCCAGTCTGGAGTTGCAGGCCGTAGGTCAGAGCCGGCTGGACGGCATGAGTTTCGCAGCGCAAGCGCGCGGCGCGATTGGCGGAGTCAAATGCGCTACGGGCCTCGGCCACGTGCTCAGGATCGATCCACGACTGCGCCGGCGCCGTGGCCCACACGGCGAGTACCATGGCTGCCACCCGCAATTGAATACTGGCCATCATACTCTCTTGCGGCGATTCAAACTATAACCTCGCACGGCCCGGGGTTCCATATTGCGGGCACAGCAGGCGGCGGCAAAAAGGCTAGTAGCTCGAACCCACTTTGCCCGCGAAGTTGCGATACGTATACACAAAGTAACAAGTCGCCAACAGCATGCCCGGAATAAACCAGTAGAGCCCGATTTCCAGACCGTAAGGCGCTGCCGCTGCGTTGGCCACCGTCAGCGAGTAAGCGGGGTCGCCGCTCGACGGCAGCACCAAGGGGTACAGCCCGAACGCGGCGCTGGTCAGCATGCCCACCAGGAACAGGCAGGAGCCGAGAAAAGCCTCCAGCCCTTGCCGAGCGCCGGAGAGCATCCGCATGCCGATGAGACCCAACAGTGCCAGCAGCGGGAATACGTATCCCCAGGGCCGGTCCGCGAAACTCACTTTGAGATGCGGCTGCACGCGGAAACTTGCCACCGTGATGGCCACCACCCATACCGCCAGCGCCGGCCACACCCTTTTCGCCGCCATGCGCGCGCGCCTTTGCACTTCGCCTTCGGTCTTCAGCGCGACCCACAGCGCCCCGTGCACCGTCAGCGCCAGCACCGCGGCCACGGCGATCAGCAGCGTGTACCAATCGAGAATGCCGGCGTTGGCGCCGGCCTTGAAATCGGTCCACAGCGGCAGGAAGAACTCGCCCGCGCGGTCGAGCGGCACGCCGCGCACCACGTTGCCCAGCGCCGCGCCGAAGAACACCGCCAGCAGTCCGCTGGCTAGCGCGAATATCGCGTCCCACAGCGGTTGCCACACCAGGCTCTGCACGTGATTGCGGAACTCGATGGCGATGCCGCGCAGAATCAACAGCCACAACACCACCATCAGGGGCAAATAAAAACCGCTGAAACTCGATGCATACAGCGCCGGGAAGGCGAAATAGAGCGTCCCGCCGCCGGCCAGGAGCCAAACTTCATTGCCGTCCCATACCGGACCGATGGACGCCAGCACGGTGCGCCGCTCAGCATCGTTGCGCGCTACGAAGAGATGCATGATGCCCGCGCCCAGGTCGAAGCCGTCGAGGACCACGTAAACCGCGATCATCACCGCGACCAGACAAAACCTGATGGTTTCCATAATCGTGCCTTACGCCGCGGCCGCGGGGGCCGGGCCCTCCTCGATTTCGCGATACACCAGGAACAGGAAGAGAATTGCCAGAATCGTGTAGAGTCCCATGAAGCCGATGAGCGTGAACAGCGCGTTGCCCGCCGAAACGTGCGGCGATACGCCCGCCGGTGTCCGCATCAGGCCGTAGATCAACCACGGTTGCCGCCCCAATTCGGCGGTTACCCAACCCGCCGTCGTGGCAATGTAGGGAAACGGCAGCATCAGCATCAATACCCACAGCAAGGGACGCTGTCCGAAGAGTTTGCCCCGCCACAAACTGAACGCCGCCAGCGCCATCACGGCGATGAAAATCGTTCCCAGCCCCACCATGATGTGATAGCTGTAATACAGCAGCGGAATATTGTCCGGCCAGCGGTCCGGCGGAAACGCGTTGAGCCCTTTCACTTCGGCGCCCCAGCTTCGGTAGGTCAGGAAACTCAGCGCGCGCGGCACGGTGAGCGGATTGTCCAGGCGATGTTGTTCCACGTCCGGCTGACCGAGGATGGCCAGCGGCGCGCCGGTGGCGGTATCGAACAGGCCCTCCATGGCGGCCAGGGTGGGCGGCTGCGAAAAGGCGACGTTCTTGCCTTGGCCATCGCCCGTGGGGAACACCATCAAAATCGCGCCAATGGTCCCGGCGATCACTCCCAGACGGACGAACGTGCGGCCGAAGTCCTCATTTCGCCGGGTGAGCAGGTAGAACGCGCCAATCGAGGCCATCACGAAGCTGGCCGTCACCACCGATCCGATCATGTTGTGCAGGTACTGCCAGAGAATCCACGGGTTCAGCACCAATCCCCACAGGCTGCTCAGCAGTATCTCGCCGTTCGGGCCCAACTGGTATCCCGTGGGGTGCTGCATCCACGCGTCGGTGGCAATAATAAAGAAGCCCGACAGCCACGAGCCGGCAAAAACCAGGAACGCCGCGAACCAGTGCGCCTTCGGACCCAGCCGCTTCTCCCCGAACAGAAACACGCCCAGGAAACTGGATTCCAGAAAGAAGGAGAAGACCCCTTCCATGGCCAGCGTCTGTCCGATCACGCCTCCCGCGGCCTTGGAAAACCGCGCCCAGTTCGTGCCGAACTGAAACTCCATGGGGATGCCGGTGACCACCCCCATTGCGAAGCTGATGGCGAAGATTTTGGCCCAGAATCGGGCCGCTTGACTGTAATGTTCGTTGCCGGTTCGCAGAGCCATGGTCTTGAGGATCAGAATCAGCAGGGCAAGCCCCATGGTCAACTGCGGGAACAGGTAATGAAACGTAATGGTGAAGGCGAAATGAAGTCGATGAACGGTGAGAGCGTCCATATAGAATCAGTATCACCATTCGCGATCTCGTGGGGCAGGGATTTCCCTCGTCCCGCCGGTATGTTTTCCGGCGCTCCTATGCTACGAAAAGCGTAAGCCGGCCGTTCGGGCGGCTCTTGGGCGCCGGCTTGACAAGCGATGCTCCGAAATCCCGCGAAACCGCCCCTTCAAGAGGTCGCAAACCTTCGGCTGCGTTAACCCCAAAAATTCCGCGCGACCAGGTATGGTCGCAGCAGGATTTCCATGGAAGGACGATTAAACAGAGGCAACACGTGTGACATTCAGCACTTTCGGCGATTCTTGCCTAATGGACTCCGTGAACCAGAGCGCGCCGTCCGGCCCGGAAACGATTGTGACCGGTTCGCTCTGTGGCTCGGGTATTGGTCGGCTTTACATTGGCCGTGAAACTGCACTGGAAGTGGATCATGACCGGCAAAGCACTAGCTGTCAACCGCAATACCGAAGCACCGGAAACGGATGAACACAAAACGTCCGCACCCGTGAGCGAAACCGCCATCGCTGTTTTCGCATACCAATTGTGGCAAAAGCGGGGCTGTCCAAGCGGATCGCCCGAGCACGATTGGCATACTGCGGAGGAGCAATTGCGTGAGCTTTCGGCGAGCCGGTAGGGGCGCACCTTGAAGCTCCCGCCGTGTGATGGCGTTCTGTGACATCGCTACGTAGTCCCCCGCCACCAGGGCATCTGCCTCCCGCCCTCCAGCGCCCGCAGACTTAGTGAGAATCTGGTCGTGAACGCTTACCACAGCGTCATCACGTCGGGTAATGTCCGACTGTCCACAATCGATGCGGCCGCGAACGCCATCATGCTGGGCTACACCATTCGCACCAATTGCGAGCAGTCGATACAGGGACTTGACCGCTGCCGCAGTTAGCGCGCGATCTCGTCCAGCAGTCTCCTCTACGGAAGGCCGGCAGTCCCGGATTGCGATTGCGCGCACCTTGCCGGCAAACCCCCGCATCCTGGCACTCGACGAGGCGACCTCAAACCTTGACAGCGAATCGGAGGCTGTAGTCCAGGGTGGGTTGGCCCGGTTGATGGCCGGCCGAACGACATTCGTGTGCGGCCGGCGGCCAGGTATGATCGCAGCGGGATTTCCATCGAAGGGCAATTAACAGAGGCAACACGTGTGACATTCAGCACTTTCGGCACTTCTTGCCTAATGAATGGCAAAACCTGCACCTAACACTGGCGGACCCTCGGGCTTTTACCTCGGGTTGGCCTACATTGGGCTTTGGTCCGCAATCTGCACTGTAACTAGACCGAGAAGAGGTGTGAAAATGACGACTGTCTTGATTGTTCTCTTAGTGTTGTTTCTGCTCGGTGGCGGAGGGTGGGGATATTCCCGTTGGCGTGGATAGGCGCTTGCTGGCAATCTAACCAAGCCCTCGGGCCGCCATACGAATTCTGGTTGTACTAGAAGAGCGACCTCGACCACGCAGAATGATGCCTCACTCTGCCAGATTGATCGAGCACCAGGTTACCTCCAAGCGGCTGGGAAGAGCAGAAACAGCGACTGCACCGAACACCGGAAACAGCTTTAGTGGATAGTTCTCGAAAGAAAAGAGGAAAAACCGATGAAATCGAGCAACAAAGATCAGATCAAGGGCGAGCTTCATGAACTGAAAGGCGACGTCAAAGAGACAGCCGGACAGGTCACGAACAACCCCAACCTGGAAACCAAAGGCCAGGACGAAAAACTCGCCGGCAAAGCCCAAAAGAAAGTCGGCCAGATTGAAGAGGTACTCGAGAAGTAGAATGAACCGGTTCGCTGGGCAGTGCGCCTAGCTCCATTTGGAGATAGAGGTCAGATTCTCCGTCACTGCCTTTAACCATCGCCGCCAAAGGAGGAGGCCGCCGTGAACAAAACGCTTGGGATGATCCTGGTGGTACTTGGTTTATTCGGTCTTGCGTGGGGCGGTTTTACGTACACAACCAGGGAAAAGGTCGTCGACATCGGACCAATTCACGCTACACGCGAAAAGACACACGCCGTTCCGCTACCTCCCATCTTTGGTGCGGTGGCGCTCATTGGCGGTGTTGTGCTCCTCGTGGCAGGCAAAAAGGCATAACTTCCGGCCGGCCGGCCTCGACCGGAACGTCTAACGAAAGATCGGCAAGGCCGGCCTCTGATCATCATTATTGGTGTTGGTGTTTGGCCTCGGCGGAGCCATAGGCGCCGGTCCCGACGGAGCCACGGGAACAGGACCGGGGACAACCCCGTTGATTCTCTCCTCAGCTACATGCTGGGTATTCGGCTGAGGCTACGTACTGCCCATCTCCCACTCCCGCAGTTTCCGGGACGGGATCTGCTGACTGAT
>Ga0182030_10027805_pt1 | contig 10150 bp, 9 predicted proteins | sample 812S3MmetaG_FD_121299 | JGI IMG/M metagenome (GOLD analysis project Ga0182030, IMG submission 121299) | Permafrost microbial communities from Stordalen Mire, Sweden - 812S3M metaG (Illumina Assembly) | ecosystem: Environmental > Terrestrial > Soil > Wetlands > Permafrost | place: Sweden... | reverse complement strand
GCAGCAAAGGCAATTTCTTTTCGCGCGCCAAATCGCTGAAAACCATGGCAAATTGCTCGGTGTACTCGGGTCCGTAATTGGGCGGCATGCGCATTCCCAGCAGTAGGACCTTTGCGCCGGTAGCAGTGGCCAGTTCCGCCATCTGTGTCAGATTGGCGCGCATTTGGGCGATGGGCAGCGCGCGCAGACCATCGTTGCCGCCCAGTTCGAGGATGACGATTTTCGGGTGGTGAAGCTCGAGAGCACGCGGCAGACGCGCCAGTCCCCCTGCTGTGGTCTCGCCGCTGACACTGGCGTTGACGACTTGGTAGCCGTAACCTTGGGTGTTGAGCCTCGTCTTGAGCAATTCCACCCAGCCTTGCTCTACACGCGCCAGCCCGTAGCCGGCGCTGATGCTATCGCCGAATACGAGAATCACGGGTGCTTCGGCTTGTGCCGAAGCGGATGCAACGATTAAGACGAGTAGGGCAAGAAGCCGTTTCACGAGCGCTCCTGATGCAAGATCAAGTCAATCTCAAACCCAACGAACCGAAACAGATCGTTCTCGAAGCCAAGAACGTATCGAAGACTGTGCCAAGCCCCGACGGCTCTCTGACCATTCTCGCCGATGTGAGCCTGACTGTGCGAACCGGAGAGACCTTGGCCATCGTTGGGGCTTCCGGGGCGGGCAAATCCACGTTGTTGGCATTGCTTGCGGGCCTTGATTCACCGAGCACCGGACGCGTGTTGATCGCCGGCGTCGACCTGACGGAACTCGACGAAGATGGACGGGCCGCGATTCGAGGCAAACATGTAGGGTTTGTATTCCAGTCGTTTCATCTTATCCCTTCACTTACGGCGATCGAAAACGTCATGCTGCCGTTGGAACTGGGCGGCCGGCGCGATGCGCGCCAAGCGGCGGCGGCCGCGCTTGCGCAAGTGGGACTGACGCCGCGGCTGGCGCACTATCCGAAGCAGCTGTCCGGCGGCGAGCAGCAGCGCGTGGCCATTGCGCGCGCTTTCGTGACGCACCCGGCGGTGCTCTTTGCGGATGAGCCTACGGGAAATCTGGACACGGCAACCGGACAGCGCATTACCGATCTGTTGTTCGAACTCAATCGCAGCACCGGCAGCACGCTGGTGTTGGTCACGCATGATCGCGGCCTCGCGAACCGCTGCGATCGAGTGCTGGAACTCGATGCCGGGCACACGGTGAATTGATGCAAGCCCTGCGGTTCGCGTTACGCAACCTCTGGCGCGACTTGAAGTCGGGCGAACTTTCCGTGTTGCTTCTGGCGCTGGTGGTGGCGGTTCTATCGTTGACGGCAGTCGGCTTCTTCACCAGCCGTATCTCTCAGGGCGTGCGTGCGCAAGCGGCTGAGGTGCTGGCTGCCGACCTGCGTCTGGAAGCGCCCAGTGAAATCCCTTCCCGCTATTTCGAAGAGGCGCGCAAACGCGGCCTGCGCAGCGCGAAAGTACTTTCATTTCCCACCGCCATATTCAGCGGGGACTTGAGCCAGCTGGCGGCGGTCAATGCGGTGACATCGAACTATCCCTTGCGGGGGCACCTGCGCATTGCGGACGCGCCATTCGGCGTGCCGCGAACCACGGCCCAAGTACCCGGCCGCGGTGAGGCCTGGATCGACGCGCGCATCATCGCGCAACTCAAGCTGGAACTTGGCGCTGCGCTGCGCATCGGCGCGGCCACCTTCCGCGTCACCGAGGTGCTCGACTACCGGCCGGATCAAGGCACAGGCTTCGTCAATCTCGCACCCGCCGCCTTGCTCAACTATGACGATATCCCCTCGACCCAACTCGTTCAGGCAGGCAGCAGGGCCACGTATGCGGCGCTGTTCGCGGGCACGCCGGCAGCCATCGCTGATTTCCGGGAATATTTGAGCCAGTCCAAGGCGCCGGGAGAACGCTTGCGGGATGTCGAGGAATCCAGCCGCCAGCTAAATTCCGCCATCGACCGGGCCAGCCGATTTCTCAATCTCGCGAGCTTAGCCTCGGTGCTGCTGGCTGCCGTGGCGGTTGCCATGGGTGCGCGGCGCTATGCCGCACGCCACATCGACGCCGTCGCCTTGATGAAGTGCATGGGCGCTGCGCAGGGTTTCGTGCTCGCGATCTCCATCATTGAATTGACGCTGCTGGCGCTGTTCGCGGTGGCGATCGGAACGATTCTCGGCTACCTGGCCCAATCGGGATTGGTGTGGCTGCTCAAGAGCCTGATCCCCAGCGAACTTCCCGCTGCGTCGTTGTCGCCCCTGCCGATCGCACTGGTCACCGTGCTGGCCATGCTCATCGGCTTTGCGTTGCCGCCGCTGCTGCAATTGAAGAGTACGCCGCCGGCGCGCGTGTTGCGCAAGACCGTGACTGCTCCGCCGCTGCGCTATGGCGTGAGCTATCTGTTGGCGCTCGCGGCCTTGTTCGCAATTCTCTGGAGCATGGTGCGCGACACGGAGCTGGTCTTGAGCGTCCTCGCCGGCGTGCTCGGTGTCGGCGTGGTGCTGACGTTGGCCGGCTACGCGTTGGTGCGTTTGACCAGCCGCCTGCGTGGCGGCGTCGGCGTGGCATGGCGCTATGGCCTTGCCAATGTGTCGCGCCGCGGCACCGGCAGCGTGGTGCAGATCGTCGCCTTCGGCCTGGGATTGATGATGTTGCTGCTGCTGGCCGTGGTCCGCGGCGATTTGCTCGCCGACTGGCGGCGCAGCCTGCCGAGCGACGTCCCGAATAATTTTCTGGTGAACATTCGCCCTGAGCAGCGTGAGAAGCTGCAGGAATTCTTGACCTCTCATGGCTTTGGCTCGCCGCAAATGTATCCCATGGTGCGCGCGCGCATCACTGCCATCAATGCGCAGCCCGCGCAGTCGCTGAATTTGCGCGGCGACGCCGCTCGCGGCTACGTAGAGCGCGAACAGAATCTAACTTGGTCGGCCAACATGATGGAGGACAATCAATTGATTGCCGGCCGCTGGTGGACGGCGGCGGATGCCGGCAAGCCTTTGGTTTCCATCTCGTCCGAATACGCGGATGCGCTGCACTTGAAGCTCGGCGATCACTTGAGCTTCGATGTGGCCGGCGAACCTTTGACGGTGGAAGTGGCCAGCATCAGGAAAATACGTTGGGACAGTTTTCGGCCGAATTTCTTCTTGGTGTTTCCGCCGGGCCTGCTGGATGGCGCCGCCGGAACCTATATGACCAGCCTGTTTCTCACTTCTGCGCAGCGCCCGTCGTTGGCCGATCTGGTGCGTCAATTTCCGACGATTTCGGTATTCGACGTGGATGCCATTCTCAAGCAAATACGCGACATCATGGATCGGGCGTCGCTGGCTGTGCAGTATGTGTTCTTGTTTACCTTGGCGGCTGGAATAGTCGTGCTGCTGGCGGCGGTGCAATCGACGCGCGATGAGCGGCGCTATGAAAGCGCGATGCTGCGCACCTTGGGCGCCAGCCGCGGCACGGTGCTGCAGGGCGTGGCGGCTGAATTCTCGGCGCTCGGTTTTCTGTCGGGCACCTTGGCAGCCTTCGGTGCGACGGGCGTGGGCTGGATATTGGCGCGGCGCCTGTTTTCGCTCGAGTTCACGCTCGATCCGTGGGTCTGGGTCGCCGGCTTGGTGTGCGGCACTGTTTTGGTCGGTTTGAGCGGAACGTTGGCGACGCGCAGTGTGGTAAACACGCCGCCCATCGTGACGCTGCGCGATGATTGAGCCCATCGGCAAATAAACTGCGCGCGGCGATGGGCCCGATGATCGCGCCGCGCCGCCCCGCGCTTACTCGACGCGCCGCACCTATTGCACTTCGAGTATCAACCAGCCGATGGGAATCGGAATGCCGCGCGGCGGCAGCGCCTCGATTCGTACGGTGTAAATACCGGCGGCCAGGCCGGTGGAATTCAAGGTAACGCGCAGTTCACCATTCGAATCCTTGAGCAGGTTGTTGAGCACCAGTGCGCGGCCCTGATCCTGCTTGTCGACGAAGAGGCGAAATTGCGTCAGCTTTTGGGTGTAGCCAAGATCGATGTGCACGTCCATCAACAGCGGCGCGGTTCGGCTGAGCTTGATGCGTGCACGGTCTATGCCCGGTGCATGATCCGGCGACACCAGAATGGCTTTTTCGACAGCGGGCTGCACCAGCGGCCCCTGGCTCATCATGCGCTTGGTGTCGTCGAGTTTTCCCTGAAGAGATGAATATTTCCCCGCCAGCGACCAAAACGCCACCAAGCAGATGAGTGCAACCGCGCCTAAACCGATGAGAACATAGATGCTCTTCCACCAGGGGGGCTTGGGCTCGCCCAAGTCCTGTGGCCGGCCGCTGGCTTCCAGTAGCTTGAGGCTGGCCTGCGTGCGTTCCGGCAGCTTCAGTTCGCTCAGATAGTCGGGATGCTCGCGGCACCACTGTTCAAGATCGCGGGCGCCCTTGAACGGCAACTTGTTTTCCAAATACCGTTCCACGAGCTTGTGATCTTCGATGAATTTGCGATCGAAGCGCGGGGAAACGGGCGCTGATTTTCCTTGTGCAATGGTTCGGGCGTTCATGGCAAATCTTTCCTTGACAGCCTATTTTGCCGGGTCGGACGCGCGCAATATGTGAAATGATCGGCATATGAGCGCGGCCGCCTTCCAGGTCTGAGACGGCCATCACGAAATATCGCCGGCCGCCGTTAGGCTTTTTTCGCCGTGACGCCGCCCACGGCGCCGGCCATAACATCGCATACCGCCGCTATGGCAGCCTCGCGCGTGCTGGATTTGCGCCATACGGCGCCGACGGTGCGCGAGGGCGCGGGTTTGCTGAACTGCCGAATGGTCAAGCCGCGCTGGGATCCGAACGGCGACTCCACCGCAAGCTCGGGCAGCAATGTGACTCCCAATCCCGCAACCACCATCTGGCGCAGCGTTTCGAGACTGGTTGCGCGAAAATCCTCAGCCTCGCGCACATCGACGCGGCTGCAAACTTCCAGCGCCTGATCGCGCAGGCAGTGTCCATCCTCCAGCAGCAGCAAAGTCTGGCCCTTGAGATCCTGCACCTTGATGGTGCTCTTCGCGGCCAGCGGGTGATGGTTGGGAAGTGCCACGGTAAAGGCCTCCTCATACAACGTGCGCGTCTCCAGCCCGTCTTGCGGCACGGGCAGCGCCACGATGCCAAGGTCGATTTCGCCGTCGCGCAGGCGCTTCAGCAGTTCCTCGGTCTGATACTCGTAAAGCATGAGGCCCAGATGCGGAACCGCCTTGCGAATCTTCTGCATGACGCGCGGCAACAAATAGGGTCCGATGGTGGGGATGAGCGCCACTTTCAGCTTCCCGGCGAAAGGATCGGTGTTGCTGCGGGCCAGCGCGACGATTTCGTCGCTTTCGTCCAGCATGCGCCGCGCACGAACCACGATTTGCCTGCCTACCTCGGTAAGCTGCACGTTCTTCGGCTGCCGCTCCACCAGCTTGACGCCGAGAAATTCCTCGAGCTTCTTCAGCTGGACGGATAGGGTTGGCTGGCTGACGAAAGTGCGTTCAGCCGCCTTGCCGAAATGACCGGTATCAGCCAGTGCGACCAGGTATTTGAGATCCTTGAGATTCATAGATCGATACCCATAGACACAGTCTATCAATACCATCAGAATAATCAATATGATTAATCGATCTTCGGCTGCTATCATGGCGCCTAGTTTCAAAACCTGCCTGAGGAGTTCTCCATGTCTCTGATCAATACTGAAGTCAAGCCGTTCAAGGCAACTGCATATCACAACGGAAAGTTCGTGCCCGTGACGAACGAAACCCTCAAGGGCAAGTGGTCCGTGTTTGTGTTCTACCCCGCGGATTTCACCTTTGTATGCCCCACTGAACTCGGCGATCTGGCCGACAACTACGATGAATTCAAAAAGCTTGGCGTGGAAGTCTACGGCGTATCCACCGATACGCACTTCGCCCACAAGGCGTGGCATGACACCTCCGACACCATCAAGAAAGTGCAATACCCGCTGGTGGGCGACCCGACGGCGACGCTGGCGCGCAATTTCGAAGTGCTGATCGAGGACGCGGGTCTCGCGTACCGCGGGACGTTCGTGATCGACCCCGAGGGCAAGATCAAGGTGATGGAAGTGCACGACAACGGAATCGGCCGTGACGCCAAGGAATTGCTGCGCAAAGTCAGAGCCGCTCAGTACGTGGCTTCGCACCCGGGCGAGGTTTGCCCGGCGAAGTGGACACCGGGTGCTGCCACGCTCAAGCCGTCGCTCGACTTGGTCGGCAAGATCTAACGCTTAAGGGTCCAAGAGGTCCGGTGCATACGCACCGGGCCCTTTCCCCACTCGACAATAGTTCAAGAGTTACACAAAGGAATACGGGAGCGAACCATGCTCGATACCAACATGAAGACTCAGCTACAGGGCTACCTGGAGCGGATCTCGCAACCCGTCGAAATCGTTGCGTCCGTGGATGACAGCGACAAATCGCAGGAAATGCTGGAGCTGCTGAACGACATCGGGTCGGTTTCCAGCCTGGTGAAGATCGAGCCGCAGCGCGACGACACGCAGGTTAAACCTTCGTTTGCGCTGCGCCGCCCCGGATCCGCGGCACAGGTGCGCTTTGCGGGCGTGCCCATGGGCCACGAATTCACATCCCTCGTGCTCGCGCTGCTGCAAACCGGCGGATATCCGCCGAAAATCGATGCGGCGACCGCCGATCAGATCCGCAATCTCGACGGCGACTTCAATTTCGAGACCTTTGTTTCGCTCACCTGCCAGAGCTGTCCGGACGTGGTCCAGGCGCTGAATGCGATGGCTGCGCTGAATCCGAAGATCCGCCACACCATGATCGATGGCGCGGTGTTCCAGGACGAGGTCGCGCGCCGCGAAGTGATGGCGGTGCCTGCGGTGTTTCTGAACGGCAAGCCCTTCGGACAAGGCCGCATGGAACTCGAGGAGATCATCCATAAGCTCGACTCCGGCGCAGCCGTGCGCCAGATCGAAAAGTTGAATGCCAAAGCACCGTATGACGTGCTGGTGGTGGGCGGCGGCCCGGCCGGAGCCGCGGCGGCCATCTATGCCGCCCGCAAGGGCATTCGCACCGGCATCGCCGCGGAACGTCTCGGCGGACAGTTGCTGGATACGGTGGGCATCGAGAATTTCATATCGGTGAAGGAGACCCAGGGACACAAGTTGGCCTCAGGGTTGGAGCAGCACGTCTCCACCTACGATGTCGACGTGATGAATTCGCAGCGCGCGGAAGCCCTGGTTCCAGGAGAGCTGCTCGAAGTGAAACTCGCCGGCGGCGCCTCGCTCAAGGCACGGTCCGTGATCATCGCGACCGGTGCGCGCTGGCGTGAAATCAACGTGCCGGGCGAACGAGAATATCGAAATCGCGGCGTGGCGTACTGTCCGCATTGCGATGGCCCGCTGTTCAAGGGCAAGCCTGTCGCGGTCGTCGGCGGCGGAAATTCCGGCGTCGAAGCCGCGATCGATCTTGCCGGACTGGTCAGCCACGTCACGCTGATCGAATTCGATCCGCAACTGCGTGCCGATGCGGTGCTGACGCGCAAGCTCCTGAGTCTTCCGAACGTGAAGGTGATAACCCACGCGCAAACCACCGAAGTCATCGGCGACGGAACGCGGGTAATCGGCCTCAAGTACAAGGACCGCTCGAGCGGAGAGATGCGCCATGTCGAGCTTGCCGGTGTGTTCGTGCAGATCGGATTGATACCGAACACCGATTGGCTGAAAGGGACAGTGAAGCTATCGCCGCGCGGCGAAGTGGAAGTCGATGCGCGCGGACAGACCTCCGTACCGGGCGTGTTCGCCGCCGGGGATTGCACCGTCGTGCCCTACAAGCAAATTGTCATTGCGGTGGGCGAAGGCGCCAAGGCTTCCCTCAGTGCCTGCGATCATCTCATTCGCTCGCCCCTGTCGGCGGCCGCGTAGAGGCTCGTTTGAATACCCAGGCAGGCTACTAGCGTGGCGGAAACTGCGCATTCCCGCAGGTTCTCCGCAGGCGTGGTAGTGGTCAATGTGGCCACGCCGGCCGTGCAGTATCTTTTGCTGCGCGCGTATAAAAACTGGGACTTTCCCAAGGGCTTGGTCGAGCCGGGAGAGCAGCCCTTGGACGCCGCGCTGCGAGAGGTGCGCGAGGAGACGACCCTGGAAAACCTCGCATTCGATTGGGGTACGGACTTCATGGACACGGGGCCGTACAACAAGGGAAAAATTTCGCGTTACTACATCGCGCGAAGCGACGAAACGCACGTGCACCTGCCGATCAATCCTGAGCTGGGCTTCCCGGAACACCAGGAGGCGCGCTGGGTGGGATTCGACACGGCGCTGTCGATGGTATCGCCGCGGCTCAAGCCGGTGATGCATTGGGCCAGCGCCACGATCGGCGCGACCGCTGCAGCCAAGCAGGCCGCGGCTAAGCATGCCGCGGACAAACAGGCTGCCGTCAAAGAGTAACCGTGCCTCTGCCGATTTCGAGCACGTCGCCGCCGACGAGGACTTGGCGTTCCTCGTTCACGTCGAGAAACAGAGTGGAAGGGCGGTCCGCGAATTCGCCCTGAGAGATTTGCACTTTAATCGGCGGCGGTTGCTTCATCGCCAAACACCATGCGCCGAAATTGGCGGTCGCCGACCCAGTCGCGGGGTCTTCCAGTATTGCGCCGCCCGCCGGGAAGAAAAACCGCGCCAACGATCGGCCTGCGCCGCTTAGGGCAAACACGTAAGCCATGCTGAGTCCGTCTTCGCTGCGAATTTTTTCCATGGCCGCAGGCACCGGCACGGCGCACCGCATCCGTGGAAGTAAGCGGTACCACCAATTGTTCCTTGCCGGCTTTGACCCACAGCGGCCGTTCGCCGATGTCGCGAACCTGTAGCCCGAGCGCTGCCGCCAGTGCTTCACGGGACACGTCGAGTTCGCGCGATGTCGCCGGCAACGCGGTCAACGTCCAGCGAGTCCCGACCGAACGCACGGGGACGAGTCCTGCCTGCATTTCCAAGAGCAGCGAGTCGCCGCCCAGCTTCAGCGCGCGGCAAACCTGCGCCGTGCCAAGCGTGGGATGGCCTGCGAAAGCCATTTCGTAACTAGGCGTGAATATGCGCACGCGAGCATTCGCGCGCGTTTTCGCATCCGGCGGGAGAATAAAAGTGGTCTCGGAGAGATTGAACTGGCGGGCGAGGGCTTGCATCCGCTGGTCGCTGATGCCTGCGCCGTCCTCGAACACACAGAGAGGGTTGCCTGTGAAGGGGGCCTGGCCTTGCGTAAAAACATTGACGATGCGGAACGGGTGAGTTGCCATGGGCGCAATTATCTCACCCGCCCGCTACGTTTTTGCCGCAATTGCGTCCCGCATCAGCGAAACGGCCGCACGACTACCACGGGTGCGGGTGCTATGACCGCCACGCGAGGGCCGTAGTATCCGCGGTTGTAGCCGTAGGGCGCCACGACACATCCGCTCATGGCAATAATACCTATGGGAATCAATAGCTTAAAAGGTCGTATGTTCAGGCCAGGGTGTGGAAGACCTTTTGGACATCGTCGTCCTGTTCGAGCTTGTCGATCAATTCCAACACCTCTTTCGCCTGATCTTCGGGCAATTCGATGGGCATGGAGCAGATGTATTCGTGCTCGGCGGAAAGCGGCGTGATGCCGCTCCGCTCCAGTGCTTCCTGCAGTTTGCCGAAATCATTGAACGCGCCGCGAATCACCAATTGCGGTTCGCCCTTATCGCCCGTGCTGTCGCCCATCTCCTCGAGGCCGTAGTCGATGAGGTCCAGTTCGAGTTCGTCGTGATCTTTGACGTGAGAGGGATCGACGCGAAACACGCCCATTTTCTTGAACAGAAAGCTGACGGAGCCGGTGGTGCCCATATTCCCGGCGCCTTTCATGAAAATATTGCGCAAGCTCGCGACAGTGCGGGTGGGGTTGTCGGTGGCGGTTTCGACCAGGAGCGCAACGCCGTGCGGCGCATAGCCCTCATACAGAATCTCTGAATAGTTGGCCGCATCCTTGCCCGAGGCGCGGCGAATTGCGGCGTCGGTCTTGTCCTTGGGCATGTTGACGGCGCGCGCATTTTGCAGCACGCGGCGCAGCGTCGGGTTCGAGGCGGGGTCGGCGCCCCCGGCGTGCACGGCCATCGCAATGTCCTTAGCGACCCGCGTGAATTGCTTGGCCATGCGGTTCCAGCGGGCAAACAT
>Ga0182030_10027804_pt1 | contig 10151 bp, 10 predicted proteins | sample 812S3MmetaG_FD_121299 | JGI IMG/M metagenome (GOLD analysis project Ga0182030, IMG submission 121299) | Permafrost microbial communities from Stordalen Mire, Sweden - 812S3M metaG (Illumina Assembly) | ecosystem: Environmental > Terrestrial > Soil > Wetlands > Permafrost | place: Sweden... | reverse complement strand
TTGGTCGCAGCAGGGTGTCTTGTCCCGTTCAAGTCCGCAATGGCAGGTGGCAGCACTGCAGCCACGTGTGAAAGTGCCTCCGTGCGCGTGACCGATTACAACTCGTGGGTAGGCGCTGGCAACGTGAACGATCTCTATTGGATTCGCAACGTCAGCCGACAGGCGTGTTCCATTCACGGCTACGTGCGAGTCTCCTTTGTCGGTATCTACGGTTTCGCGACGCGCAACTTGAAGAATCCGCACGCTCTATCAGTCCGTGTCGAGGACTCTCGAAACGGAGGCGCTAACGGCAACGACTCGGGAGGAGTGAAGTCCGGTCCGATTCCTACTGTGACGCTGGCCCCGCGTGGTGTCGCCTCGTTCTGGATCTACGGAACCGATGAATCAGTTCACCTGGCGAATGGTCGACAGACGAGATGCATCACGTCGTTTCGAATGTTGGCGTCGTTGCCCGGAAGCGATCATCCAAACGTCGTGGCAGCAATGCCAGAAAACGGCTTCTACTGGTGTGGCGGCATTGACATGCATCCAGTCGTCAACGGAGAGTCTGGGACAAATCCTCCGAAGCCGCTGTCCCATTACTTCGGCACTACCAGTTAATCGGCACGTCGATCCCGGCTGAACGGCGAGTCGCCAGTGCCAGGTCGCACCACTGTTGCTTCGGGCCGCCGACACCATGGCCGCGTCTTCGTGAGTGAGTCCTCTTGCGTCGAGCCGTGCATTTCGGTACGAACAGCACTCGTTCGACGGTAGGTTCATACTGACCGTCGATTAAGGGATGCTCATGAAATTACGCGTCCTTGCCATCAACGTCTGGAACTTGGCTGGTGATTCACGTCGAACTGACCTGCTCAATCGAGAGATCCGAAGAATCGCCCCAGATCTCGTCGCCTTCGAAGAGGTCATCCAGACGCCGGAACGCAACCAGCTCGAAGAGCTTCTTGTCGGCACCGAACTGTACGGCACTCACCAACTTGACGTCACGGCATCGGTCCCTCCCTGGATCGATCGCTATGGGGGGAGCGCCGTCGCAACGAGGTGGCCGCACCGTGTTGCCGAAGTGATCGACCCCCGACTGCCTGACGCCATGGACGTTCCGTGGGCGACCATGGCGGTGACCGTCCCCATCCCCGAAGAAGGTGAGCTCCTCTTTATTTCAGCATCGACGTCATGGCGCCTCGAGGCCGAATCTGCTCGTGAACGTCAGGCCGTCGCGTTGGCCGATCTCGACGCGCGCCATCGGGGTCCACTTCCGACAATCATCGCGGGCGACTTCAACGCGACCCCTGAGGCCGCGAGTATCCGCTACCTCACCGGTCTTCAATCGATCGGTGGCCGGAGCGTCCACTACCACGACGCCTGGGGGGTGGCCGGAGATGGTCCCGGTTATACCTGGAATATCGATGATCCAAATGCACGCTCCGAAATGGATACCATCGTCCGCCAACCCAACCATCGACGACGAATTGACTATGTCTTTGTTGGATCTTGGTACGCCCATCCGAAAGCACATTGCTACATCAAATCGGCGAAGCTGGCGTTTGACGAACCCGTTGATGGAGTGTGGCTTAGTGACCACTACGGCGTAGTGGTCGATCTCGACATCGCCATGGAACCACCTTCCGCGGGCTGACCGGCGCCAACGAAGTCGTGGAACGCGAGTTCTAGGCTGCTTCACAATGGGTACCGTGGTGATTCTCGTCGCCGTCGTGGCCGTGGTGACGTTTGTCTTCTATTGGTCGGGCCGACATGGTGATCCAAAGAGGAACTCCGGGACATCACTTCAGCGCGGCGCCAGTGCGCACACCACGCGTAACGGTCGACCCAAGAAGGCCTACGCGACTCGCGATGAAGCCGCCGCGCAAGCTCGTTCGATGACGAAACGCGACGGTGCGGCGATGAGCGCGTACAAGTGCGGCACGTGCGACAAGTGGCACGTGGGTCATTAATTTTGTTCTGCACGGGTGAGTTGGGACATGTAAAACCGACTTCGTCATCTTCGTTGTGTCACGATTGAAAGCGAACGTGTTGGCGGCAGCGTTGCCAGCCACGGTGGTCTAAGTAATTGGTCAATAAGGCCACGATAATAATGCTGTTCCGGTCATAAGAATCAGTTATGAAGCGAAAATCGGTTGGCTATGTTCGCGGCATGGTCAAAAATGTTGACCGCCTTGATCCCTGGTAGGTCCACCTTGTTCTCCCTAAGTTACGCATGGAATGAGTTGCGTCGGCGACTCGGTCGTACGGTCGTCACGGCGATAGGCCTCGCCGCAGGCGTCGGTCTCGTCATGGGGATCATTGGCGTGTCGCAGGGACTGAGTGACGCTCAGAATAAGGCTCTGTCACCGCTCAATTCCGTCGGCACCGACATCATCGTGACCCGAACCGTCGCGCCGACGCTCTCTACGGCAACCACTACGACAACGACGCCCTCCAACGGATTCGGCGGCGGCGGTGGCGGCGGCGGTGGTGGCGGATTCTTTGCCGGTCGCGGTGGAACCACTCTCAACTCCTCTGATGACGCCGCGCTGGCCGCGGCCAACTCCTCGGTCATCACCGACTTGGCGAAACTTGGCCCGGCAGGGACGAAATTCACGAACGACTTCTTCGTTCCCGGCACGTTGATCACATTCCCCTCCCAAGCGGTGAGCACCGTCGCGAACGTCAAAGGCGTGACGAGCGCCGTCGGCGCCCTGTCGCTCGACGCGCTGCATGAAACGGGCACGGTGCCAAAAATCACCGCGTCCATCAAGACCGGGGGACAGACGATCTCCACGACGGTCAAGCCGCCAACCCTCACCGCGGCCGAGCAAGCCGCCGAACGCACGTGTATCGAGGGACTCATCAATAAGCAGCTCGGTTCGACTACCACGACGGTTCCCGGTTCTGGTACCGGAGGAACAGGCGGCGGTGGAGGATTCGGCGGCGGAGGCGGAGGCGGAGGACGCTTCCGGTTTGGCGGCGGTTCGAACACAGCGTTCACCAAGTGTCTTTCGCCCGCGCAGAAGGCGTACGAGCAGAGCGTGGTGATTCCGGAGCAAACGGTCAACCAAGTACTCAATCCACCGACCACCAACACCAGCACTTCGACCTACACCGTCGCCGGAGTGAACCCATCGGACACGACGTCGGGACTGGTCACCAAGGCTCAATTGGTGAAGGGGGCATGGCTCTCCACGACGCCGTCGGTCGCCAAATCTCAGGTCCTGGTCACGACGTCGTACGCATCGCAAAAGGGTCTGAAGGTGGGCGACACGCTCACGATCAACAAGGTGAACTACAAAATCGTAGGTTTGGTCAATCCCACGTTGACCGGCGATGTTTCCGACGTCTATTTCAGTATCTCTAACCTTCAGACACTGTCGACCAACTCGGGTCGGATCAATGAAGTGCTCGTGTCCGTCGCGAACGCGAAGGACGTGAACGCTGTCGCTACGGCCATCAAGAAGGCCCTTCCCGGAGCGACGGTTCTCACGTCGGCGTCGCTCGCCGATCAGGTGACCGGGAGTCTCTCGAACGCTCGCAAACTCGCCAACGACCTCGGTGGGGCGTTGGCGTTGGTGGTCCTGTTGGCCGCATTCCTCATCGCCGGTCTGTTGACGCTTTCGAGCGTCTCCAAGCGAGTGCGAGAGATTGGCTCGCTGCGCGCCATCGGCTGGTCGCGGGGCCGCGTGGTCCGCCAGATCATGGCCGAGACGTTGGGCATCGGCGTCGTCGGCGGGGTCATCGGCATCGCGGTCGGATCCGTGATCTGTCTGATCATCGGGGCCGTCGGACCGGGACTGAGCGTCACGAGCACGGGACTCGCCGTGGGCGCATCCAAGATGAGTGGCCTCCTGGGCCAAACGACGTCAGCAACCGTGGCTCGGACCGTTCATCTCACCGCACCCATTCACCCTCTCACGATCGTCATCGCGTTCGGCGGGGCACTTCTCGGCGGTCTCATCGCGGGTGCCGCGGGTGGTTGGCGAGCGGCACGACTCTCCCCGGCTTCGGCTCTGCGAGACCTCGGATGAAATGCACTTCCATCGAAAGGTATGCACCATGACACAAGTTTTGATCGACGACGACCCAAAGTCCTCGTCCGGGGAGCCTCTCTATTCACTGAAAGGCGTGACTCGCAGCTTCTCAAAAGGAGGCGTCACGGTCAACGCCTTGCGAGGCATCGACATGGAGATCGCACGGGGAGAGACGGTCTCGCTCGAAGGCCCGAGTGGCTCGGGGAAGACGACGCTTCTTCAACTGTTGGGCGCCCTCGATTCACCGACTTCCGGTCAGATTCGCTTCGCCGGACGATCGCTCGAAGATGAATCCGACGGCGTACTCACCGATATTCGATCTCGAGAGATCGGCTTCGTGTTCCAGCAGTTCAACCTGATACCGACGTTGAGCGCCGAAGAGAACGTGGCGATCGCCATGGTGCCTCGCGAGTCGTCTCACGTGAAGCGCATTGCGCGCGCCAGCGATCTGTTGGGCCAGGTCGGCCTCGCCCATCGGCTCGGTCACCTGCCGTCGCGTCTTTCCGGCGGGGAGCAGCAGCGAGTGGCCATCGCTCGAGCACTGGCCAATTCGCCGGAAGTCATTATCGCTGACGAGCCCACCGGCAACCTCGACTCCACCAACGCGGGTGAGTTTCTGGCGCTACTCGACGACCTCCAGCAGCGCTTCGGCGTGACGATCATCATTGCGACCCACGACGAGGACGTCGCTGCGCACACTGGGCGCCGCATTCGCATTCGTGATGGGTCCATTTCCTCGGATACCTCGAAGGCAGTGTGAGAGTCGCGCAATTCTTCGTAGTGTGATGACCGTGACCCTGCCGCTGCGTGAAGGCGTTCGTGCAGTGGTGCTGGACGCCGACGACCGAATCCTTCTGGTCCAGTTTCAATTCACCGACTGGACGCTGTGGGCGACGCCGGGCGGCGGAGTCGAGCCGGGTGAGACGCCGGAACTGGCCATCACACGTGAACTGCGCGAAGAAGTGGGACTGACGGACGTCGAACTCGGTCCCGTCATCTGGGAGCGGACGCATGAATTCGCCATGTCAGAGGAGTTCTCGGGCCAACACGAGAAGTTCTTCCTCGTGCGTACTTCAACCAATCTGATCGAACCTTCGTTTTCCGAGCAAGAACTCTTGGCGGAGGGACTGGTCGGATCTCGATGGTGGACGCTGAACGAGATCCGAGGGGCCAGCGCCGAGCGATTCTCCCCGCGCCGATTGGCGACATTCCTCGAGGCGTTGTTGACGCACGGCCCACCGGACACGGTGGTCGATACCGGCGTCTAATCGTTCGGCAGTGTGGTGATCAGACGAACGCGTATTCGGGCCGGTGCCCTGACTCGATCTCCAAGCGTACGAGGAGTTGCGCGACCGGCAAGTCCTTGGCGTGCGTGATGCCGATGCAGCGCGATCGTGTCGGAAGGACTTCGAAGACCAGTGGCGTGTTCACGAGTACGTGACCGACGAACGTCGACAGTTGCAGTTCGGGCTCGGCATCGAAATCGTGCTGCGCGATTGATTCGTGCATGAGCGCAACGATCTCGGGCTGGAATCCCCAGAGGTTCATCGACACCGTCGCGAGCGGTGAGAGCGAGACCGGTTCGAGTCCGTCGTCGGCGTCGTAGCCCTCGAGGGTCGAATGGACGTCGCGGCGCTCGACGATCTCGGTCAGTCGTCCGTCTTCGACCATGCAGGTCCCTCGCGACACCGGTAGGTCGCCGACGAGGGCGCGATCGAGTTCGAAGCCGACGAGACAGTTGTTCGGACTCACCGAAAGCCGCTCGCCGAGCAGGAGAAAGGCGGCGCGACCGTAGAGGTCGTCGGCGTTGGAGACGCCGAAGGGCTTGGAAAGGTCCAAACTTCCTTCGGCGGCGAGCACCGCGTCAACGGTGCCGCGTTGATGTCCTTGATCGGCGAAGGAGACCTTGTGGTCCCGGGGCCAGCGCCGGTTGACGTGCTCTTGGATCTGTGGTCCGGTGTCGGCGTTGACCACGATGACGATGTCGTCGAAGCCCGAGGCCCACGCGTCTGACGCCAAGAGGTCGATGACACCCTCGCCGTGCTTGCCAATGGGTGCCAACTGCTTCACCCCGCCGTATCGCCGGGCGCGACCGGCGGCGAGGATTACCAACGACGGTCCGCTCAACGGGACCACCGAACGACCGCCGAGGCCCACGTCATGCCGGCGCCGAAGCCCGTCATGAGGGCGTACTCGCCGGCCTTGACCCGACCGTTTTGACGCGCGTCGAAAAAGGCGAGCGGAATCGACGAGCTCGAGGTGTTGCCGTAACGGTCCAGCGTGACGACCGTGCGTTCCATCGGAATGCCGAGGCGCTGCGTGGCGGCCTTGATGATCCGCACGTTCGCTTGGTGGGGGACGACGAGGCTGATGTCATCGGGACTGACGTCGGCGATCTTCATGGCCTCTTCGGCCGAATCGACGACGACTCGTACGGCGCGTCGAAAGACCTCTTTGCCGTCCATCCAGAAGAATCCGCCGTGTTCACACGTGAGTAGATCGGCGGCCGAACCGTCGGCGCCCAGGACGAAGGACAACACATCAGAACCCTCCGCGTCGTACTCGAGTACCGCGGCGCCGGCGCCGTCACCGAGCAACACCGCCATGTTGCGGTCGCTCCAGTCGACCCACCGAGAGAGGTTCTCCGAACCGATGACGAGGATTCGTCGAGCGCCGGTCTCGAGGAGACCCTGGGCAACGCGAACGGCGTACATGAAGCCACTGCAGGCGGCGTTGACGTCCATGGCCGCGCAGTTCAGACCGAGTTCATTGGCGATCATGGGTGCCGACGCCGGGCACAGCCGGTCAGGAGTCGTGGTGGCGAGCACCAAGAAGTCGATGTCGCCCACGAGTAGTCCGGCGTCCTCGATCGCGTTTCTTCCGGCGATGACGCCGAGCGAGACGGCCGAGCCGCCAATACGTCGTTCGCGGATGCCGGTGCGCTCGGCGATCCACTCGTCAGAGGTGTCGAGTGTCAAGGAGAGCTCGTCGTTCGTGACAACGCGGTCCGGTAGGGCGATGCCCCAACCCTTAAAACGAACGCCCACTGGTCATCTCCTTCACTGGAATGCCTCCGCCAAGTCTAGGGCTCAGGCGCCCGGGGCCGAGGGTGCCTTCAGTACCTGCAAGGTGCATCGAGCAATGCAAATCATTCGGCCCGTTTCATCGGTGAGGTCGATCGCCCAGACGTGGACGTTGCGGCCCTTGCGCACCGGCGTCGCGGTCGCGGTCAAGGTCCCACTGCTCATCGATCGCAGATGGGAACAGTTGAGCTCGGTGCCCACGACGATCTGATCCGGCCCGACGCTCACCGCGCCGCCTAACGACGCGGCACCCTCGGCCATCAAGGCCGACACGCCGCCGTGCAAGATGCCGTAGGGCTGATGAACCTTAGGTCCGACCTCGACTTGCAGCACCACCTTCTCTGGCGTAAGGAGCACGATTTCGATCCCGAGTTCCTTGTTGACGTCGCTACCTTCGTTGATTCGATTCATCCGGTCTTCATTCATGGGGACAGTGTAGAAGTCGCCCTATAGCCTTTGGCCATGACTCGACGAGTGGACCTGCGCAGTGACACGGTGACCCAACCGACCCAGGCGATGCGTGACGCCATGGCGCTCGCGGTGGTCGGCGACGACGGTTACAACGAAGACCCCACGATTCGCGCACTCGAGGATCGCTTTGCGGCCCTCGTGGGAAAAGAAGCCGCGGTCTTCGTGCCCTCGGGCGTGATGGGCAATCAGATCGCCGTCCGGATTCTCACGAGTCCCGGTGATCTCGTCATCGCCGGACGGGGCCAACACGTGGTCAGCTTCGAAATGGGCGCGGCGGCGCGCAACTCCTCGATCCAATTCGCCACCGTCGATGACGCGAACGGGGCGTTGGGGTTGCGTGACGTCCTCGACATCATTGACGCCGAGGATGACCATCAGCCGCACGTGGCCATGGTGTCACTCGAGAACACGCACATGCCCTCCGGTGGCACCCCCCTGGACGTCACCGACATCGAGGCGCTGGCGCGCGCGATAGGGGAGCGAACCTTGCACCTGGACGGTGCCCGACTGTTCAACGCGGTCGTCGCCACGGGGACGAGCGCGGCGCAGTACGCGGCGCCCGCGACCACGGTGATGACGTGTCTGTCCAAAGGACTTTGCGCACCGGCTGGCTCGCTCCTCGCCGGACCCGCGGGCTTGATGGCGCGTGCCCGCATCGAACGTAAGCGACTCGGAGGCGCGATGCGCCAGGCGGGGTTCCTCGCGGCCGCCGGCCTCGTCGCGCTTGACGAGATGGTCGAACGGCTGGCGGAGGATCACGCGCGCGCGCGCATCCTCGCTGGACTGTTCGCCACGACGTTTCCCGAGTCCGACTACGACCCCACGACGTGTCGCACGAACATCGTGGCGTTCAATCATCCCCAAGCGCGACAGCTGGTCGAAGAGCTCGCAGTACTCGGCGTGGACGGCGGTACGGTCGGACCACGTCGGGTTCGCTTCGTCACGCACGCCGGTGTCAGCGACGACGACGTCACCTTCGTCGCTGAAGTACTGGCGCGCTTCAAGCCCACCCTGCGCTGAATCCGCGTTCGTTCGCGCTTTGTTCACGCGGCGGTCACCGATGTTCTCGGGGAGTCTTGGCGCGCAAGAGGCTAGCCTTGTATGACTTGTAAAGGCATCAGATGACCGAAATTCTCCACCTCTCCACGTTCTTGCACCGACCGATATTTGATTCGGACGGCGGCCGGATCGGTCGCGTCCAGGACCTGGTCGCACGCCTCGGTGATAGTTCACATCCTCCGGTCGTGGGCGCGGTCATCCGTATCGAGGGCCGAGACCTCTTCGTGCCGATTCGAAAGATCGGCGGCCTCAGCGATGGCCGCATGACGTTCGAGGGCAAGCGCGTCGACCTTCGTCGATTCGAGCGCCGCCCGGGTGAGCTCTTACTCGCCGAGGACCTGTTGGCGCGACACTTGATCAACCTGGTGCGCGGTCGACTCATCACCGCCAATGAGATCGAGATAGCCCTGATCGACAACAAGTGGGAAGTCGTCGGCGTCGACCCGGGCAAGCGGCCGCTCCTTCGTCGGATCCTCGGCAAGAACGTCGGTCAGCGCGTCAAGCCCGAGGCCATCGTGGACTTCGCTTCCATCGAGCCGTTCGTCTCGCACGTGCCGACGGCGCGCTTGCGCATCCCGTACCGCAAGCTCTCGAAACTCCACCCCGCACAAATCGCCGACCTGGTGGAACAGGCCAGTCACGAAGAGGGCGAGGAGATCATCGAGGCCGTCGGGGCCGACCGTGAACTCGAGGCCGACGTCTTCGAAGAGCTCGACACGACCCACCAGCTTGAATTCCTCGAGGCTCGGAGCGACGCCGACGCCGCGCGCCTCCTCGCGCGCATGGAACCCGACAACGCGGCCGACCTCATCAACGAGATCGACCAGGACCGTCGACTCCCAATCCTCGAGCGCCTGCCCGACGTCCAAAAGTCGAAGGTCCGTCAACTGCTCTCCTACAGCGCCGATACCGCGGGCGGCCTCATGAACCCCGATTTCGTGTCGGTCCCGGCCACCGCGACCGTCGCCGAGGCCCTCGAGGCTATTCGCACGTCGCGGGTACCGGCCGAAGCCTTGCACGCGGTCTTCGTCATGGACGAGAACGGTCAGCCGATCGGCGCGGCCTCGATCGCACCGCTCGTGCGCGCGCCCGGACACGAGCTCGCCTTGAGTGTCTCGCGCACGCACTTGGCCCACGTCCATCCGCACTGGGACCTGCACCAGATGTCGCGCAAGATGAGCGACTTCAACTTGACGGTATTGCCGGTGCTCGACGAGGACCATTCGACGATGATCGGTGTTGTAACAGTGGATGACCTACTCGAAGAGTTGCTGCCGCACGGTTGGCGACGCGAGTTCGGTATGACGGCGGTCGAAGAGTGACGCGCCGTATCCCGTCGGGTCACGTTCAAAGGGGGCTCACTGAAACCCCCTAGTACCACCTTCATTCATTGCGTCCCGGCACGATTGCACACGAACTCTTCGGTAGGCCACTAGCCCTCCTTCGAATCTCGTCGTGGGCGTGCCGCACCACTACGAGAACAGAAAGGAGGAAGCGTGAGCGAAGCAACGAAGGATCA
>Ga0182030_10027803_pt1 | contig 10151 bp, 5 predicted proteins | sample 812S3MmetaG_FD_121299 | JGI IMG/M metagenome (GOLD analysis project Ga0182030, IMG submission 121299) | Permafrost microbial communities from Stordalen Mire, Sweden - 812S3M metaG (Illumina Assembly) | ecosystem: Environmental > Terrestrial > Soil > Wetlands > Permafrost | place: Sweden... | reverse complement strand
GTGGCGAGCGGTGATTGCCATCGGGGACGGCATCCCGACGCGGACCTGCATTGAGCTGAATGCGCAAGTGCTTGCGCGCTATGCGGCGCTTTGCCAGGAAGGCGGTCTGGTCCCCGTCGTCGAGCCGGAAGTGTTGATGGACGGCAATCACACGCTGCAAAGCTGTTTCGACGCAACAGAGCGGACCCTGCACGCGGTGTTCGATGAGCTGTACCGGCAGCGCGTGCTCTTTGAAGGCATGCTGCTCAAGCCAAATATGGTGCTGGCCGCACTCGACTGCCCGGAACAACCCGGCATTGACGAAGTAGCCGACGCGACCGTGCACTGCCTGCTGCGAACCGTGCCCGCAGCGGTGGCGGGCGTCGTCTTTCTGTCCGGTGGACAGAGCAGCGAACTCGCGTCGGCGCGGCTAAACGCGATGAATGTCCGCTTCCAATCGCGACTCCCCTGGGCGGTCACCTTCTCCTACGCCCGCGCGATTCAGCAGCCGGCCATGGATATCTGGAAAGGCTTGGATGCCAACGTGCCCGCCGCGCAGAACGCCCTCGAGCATCGCGCTCGCATGAATCGTCTTGCGCGTGCAGGCGAATACAGCGAAGCCTTGGAATCGATGTGAAGTCTGAGTGTGAAAGGCAAAAAGCGTGGATCCGCCTTTTACACTCACACTACTTCATCCACACTCACACTTGCTTCTCTAATTGACCGGTGTCGCCGCGGCCGCGCCGTACACCTTGTCGACTTCGTAGTTGTTCACGTCTGAGACGAACAGGTTTCCCGAGGGGTCGATGCTGATGTAGGCTGGCGTGGCGAATTTGACGCCCGTCGCTGAGGTAGCCGGATCAAGCTCTTTCCCTCCACCGCTGGCATAATAGATGCCGGCGATGGTGCTTATCTTGCCTGTCGCAGCGCTGACTTCACGAATGACATTATTATCCGCATCGGCGATGAAGATGTTGCCGGCGCCGTCGACCTTCACATCGCGAGGCAGATTCAGTTCTGCGCTGGTGGCTGGACCGCCATCTCCGCTGTAGCCTCCGGCGCCTGAGGCGGCAATGTATCCATTGCCGGCGACCACCTTGATGACACCGTTCGATGCCTGAATTTCACGTACCGTCTCTACGTCCGGGTCGGCGATGAAGACATTCCCTTTCGCGTCGACAGCGATGCCGCCGGTACCGGTGCCGTAGCCGGGTACTTCGAAATTGGCATCGATGGCCGGGCACCCATCGCCGTAGGCATCCGTCTCCGCAGAGCAGCCGCCGCCTGCGCCCGCGATGGTGCTGATCTTGCCAGTTGCCGCGGTGACTTTGCGGATGACCTGGTTGCTGGTGTCGGAGATATACAGATTTCCTGCCGTATCCACGGCGACTCCTTTGGCCCAGGAGATTTCCGCCTGTGTCGCCGGTCCTCCGTCACCGCTGTACCCGTATGTGCCGTTGCCTGCCACCGTGGTGATGATGCCGGTCGTGGCCGAAACTTTACGGATGGCGCTGTTATAGGTGTCAGCGATATACAGGTTGCCCGCCTTGTCGAGTGCGACGCCGAAGGGGCCGCCCAGTTCCGCCTTGGTCGCTGGGCCGCCGTCGCCACTGTAGCCTCCGGGATTCGTTCCAGCACCGTAACCGTTCCCGGCATAGGTGGTGATGATTCCCGTCGAAGCATTGACTTTGCGGACAACGTTGTTGCCTTCGTCCGCGATGTACAGGTTGCCATTCGCGTCCGCCGCAGTGCCCTGGCCATAATAGATATGCGCCTTCGCAGCAGCGCCGTTGTCACCACCGTAGCCGGAGATGCCATCGCCTGCATAGTCGATGATGGTGCCAGTCAGGGTTGACTTGATGCCGGTGCCGCTCAGGGCGATCGTTTGCGGCGAGCCGGTTGCGTCATCCTTGATCGACACTGTCGCCGTATATGCCGCAGCAGCGGCCGGCTTGAACACAAGTGTAATGGTGCAGCTTGCATTCACAGCCAGGCTCGACGCGCAGTTGTTGGTTTCCGCGAAGTCGGTAGGATTGCTGCCGCCCAGCGCGATCGCCACACCCGTCAGAGACACATTGCCCTTGTTGGTCAGCGTGACGGTCTTGGCGGCGCTGCTCGTGCCCAGCACCTGGCTGCCAAAAGCAACGCTGGCCGCACTGAGCGAGGCTGTCGGCGCCGGAGTCGTTCCAGTCCCGCTCAACGCGATCGATTGTGGAGATCCAGCCGCATTGTCCTTGATGGATAACGTGGCCGTGTAACTGGCTACGGCGGCCGGCTTGAACTCCAACGTTATTGTGCAAGTCGCTCCTACGGCTACGCTCGTTCCGCAGTTGTTGCTTTGTGAAAAATCCGCGGGATCCGTACCCGCCAGCGTGATCGCCAGCGAAGAGAGCGCGCCAGTGCCCGAGTTTTTTAGAGTCACTGTTTTAGTCGCACTGGTGGTTCCCTTGGCAACGCTGCCGAAAGCTACGGATGTTGCGCTCAGCGTCACCGCGGGAGCAGGCGTGATGCCGGTGCCGCTGAGGGCAATCATCTGCGGCGATCCGGTTGCGTTGTCCTTGATCGAGACGGCCGCGGTATAGGCGGCATTCGCGGCCGGCTTGAATTCCAGCGTGATGATGCAGCTTGCCCCCGCAGCCACGCTTGTGCCGCAATTATTCGTCTCGACGAAGTCAGTGGGGTTTGTACCAGCGAGTGTAATGGCCAGGGAGGACAACGCTCCCGTGCCGCTGTTCTTCAACGTTACGGTTTTGGTCGCGCTCGTTGTTCCCTTCGGCACATCGCCGAAAGCCACTGAACTTGCGCTGAGCGTCACTGCCGGCACAGGCGCAACTCCGGTGCCCGTCAACGCAATCGACTGCGGAGAACCCGTCGCATTGTCCTTGATCGAGACGGTCGCGGTGTAGGCAGCCGTCGACGTCGGCTTGAACTCCAGCGTGATGGTGCAGCTTACCCCCGCAGCCACGCTTGTGCCGCAGTTATTCGTCTCGACGAAGTCAGTGGGGTTTGTACCAGCGAGTGTAATGGCCAGGGAGGACAACACTCCCGTGCCGCTGTTCTTCAACGTCACGGTTTTGGCCGCGCTCGTTGTTCCCTTCGGCACATCGCCGAACGCCACAGAGGTTGCACTGAGCGTCACCGCCGGCGAAGGAGTAACTCCCGTGCCCGTCAGGCTAATCGACTGCGGAGAACCCGTCGCATTGTCCTTGATCGAGACGGCCGCGCTGTAGGCAGCCGTCGACGTCGGTTTGAACTCCAGCGTGATGGTGCAACTGGCATTCACGGCAATGCTGGCTGCGCAGTTATTCGACTCAGCAAAATCTGTTGGATTCGTACCGCCGAGAGTTACGGAAACTCCCGTCAAAGCAGCCGTGCCGGAGTTCGTCAGTGTAACCGTCTTCGCCGCGCTGGTTGTCCCTTTCCCTTGATTGCCAAAAGCAACGCTGGTGGCGCTTAGAGTCACCTTGGGAGCGCCAACCGTGCCCGCCCATTGCGTCACCAGGTTATTCGCGTTGATCGTGCCTAACCCCGAGGCGAGATCGAATCCAGCACCTGCGTTGTATCCCGGCAAGATGGCGTAAGTGTCTCCCGCAGTAGATGCCTTGCAGTCTGTCGTGCCTGAAAGGCATGGCATGGCGTTGGTACCGGCGGTGACATCGTTGAACACGCAGGCCGAGCCTGAGCCGTTGGTCGAGTTACAGCCTGACAAGGTTTCTTTGGCTGCGAGCGAATACAGTTTGGCGTTGATGTTTCCCTGCGCCGCATTCTCTTTCTGATTGATCAGCGCCTGGATACCCGCCATGGCAGGCGAAGAGCCGGAAGTACCGCCGACCGCGAGCGAAATCGCATCGGTTGAATTGGCGTAGTTGCAGGTCCCATCCGGCGTTGCGGTCGAATCGCAGATGAGGAAGAAGCTGCCTCGCGCGCCATCCCCGGCAAACAACGAGACATCCGGTATGTCGCGCTTGCCGTCCGCAGGCACGCCCGTCCCAGTTTGCCAGGAAGGCTTGGCATATCCGCCCGAACAGGCCCCCGTCGTCGCATTCACTACCGTGCAACTGCTCTTACCGCCGCTGCCTCCCGCGATCACGACAAAGCTGGTATTGGCGGAGTTGTTGCAGGCTGCTTCGTTCAAAATCGTGCACGAGTCGTTCCACACCACCTCCGGCACATATTTCTCAAGGGACGCGCCGGTAGTGGAGTTATTCGAGGTCGCCCAGTAGGTTGAGAATGTGTTGGTCCCGCCTACAGGATTGTAGTCAGCCAGATCGGTACCCCCTACCGCGACGTCATTGGGAGTGGAGGCGAGGCCATTCACTGCCAAGCCGTATTGCGCCGCGCTGGGTGCGGGCTCTCCGTGTGGATCGCAGCCGGCCGAGCCGCTGTCGCCGGCCGCGACAAACACCGTGATGCCTTCACTTGCCGCCTGCTGCCAAAGCGAATTCCAGAACTGGTTGCCCGTCGTGCCCAGACCTTCTTCACACTCGCCATAGCTCATGCTGAGAATCGACGCGATCTTCTTATCCACGATATATTCCGCCGAGAGCGCTACACCCGACGTGGTGCTGGTGCTCGCCGAGGTGACGAACTTGATCGTGGCACTCTTGGCCACGGCGCCTGACCACTCCACGTCCAGGTCTGACTCTTCTTCGTCGCCGGCAATCGTGCCCGGATCGGTCCCGTTGACGATGATCTGCGGAGCGTTCACGGGCAGGCCAAACGCCTTGCGGAAAGAGGCCACATCGGCCGCCTTGATGTCGCTCTGTCCCGGGATTGCGATGATCTGACCTGCGCCCGTGATGCCCGCATTCCACAGCGGAGTGATGTTGTACATGGTGGCGAAATCGTAGGGCGAAAATCCATAATACGTAGCGCCGTTATAGGGAAGATCGAACAGCGGTTTCACCTCGGAAGTGTTGGCCGCCTTGCGTACCGGCCCAAACGTTGTGTGATTGGCCCGCGGCCCGAAGTCGTTCAGGGAAACAACACCTGCGACAACCGGCGCCAGCGCCGCCGGGATTTCCGGATTGCTCGCGTTCGCCCAATGCTCCTGACCGTTCACGACGTACTTGTGAATCTCGGTATGGAATGCCTGTCGCACCTGGCTGGCATTGCCGCTGAACTCGATCACCGTACGGCTGTCAGACACTTCACCGATGGCGAAACCGTGGCTGCTCAACCACTGAATGGCCTTATTCACATCGGATGCTGAAACGCCAAATTGCTCCCCAAACTGCTTCGGAGAAAGCCACGCATGGTAGTTCGCAGAAGACGGATCAAGCTGCTGCGCCAGCAGAGATTCGAGCGCCGTGTTCTGCTCAGGGGAAGGCTGGAGCAAAAGCAGCATGCGGTCCATGGGCAGGCCGTCTGGCGCGGGCCCACGATCAAATTCGGCGCGCGCCTCCGGGTACACGTTTCCCGTGAGGGTCACGCGCCGGCTCTCATCCACCGGCGCGGTAATCCTGTCGGCTATGCCCTGCGCGCTGGCTGTCAAAGACAGCATGAAGATCATTGAAAGCACGGCATAACGTGCGCTTGACCGCTTGCATCGGTTGTTCCCTGGTGCGAAATTCATCATCTTCTCCGTCAATGGGCACTCCGGCCATGAGCATCATTCGAGAACTCGGGAGGGCAGACGAAGCCGTCTACCGAAGTCGAAGTTCGATTCGAACGGGGGAAGCTTCGCCAGTGGGGGAAGAATGCGAAGCTGCTTCATTTCCCCACAACTACAGCGGAAAGTCCAATGAAAACTGCGCGACTTGCCGCAAATGGCGAGTGACACTGCTGGATTCGCGGTCACGCGACGCGCCGGGGTGAAACGATCGCGCCTCGCCGCGCACTATCCAGGCGTACCCCGGCTCCGGGTTCACATTGAAAGCAAAGCAGTTTTGAGCCTTCGCGCCCTTTGTGCGGAGCCTGCGGTTCCGCTTGCCTGCTAACTGATTCCTGTCCCGGCGCACCCACACGAATGAAAGGAACCGGTATGACCTCCCCCAAGAATCATCCCGTCGCCGCCTCCACGGAAGCGGCACACGATCCGATTTCGCTCGCCAAGCTTTCTCCGGAACTGGCGCGCAGCAATTTTCATGCCCTGCTTCTCGCCAATCCGAATTTTTTCGGCAATCTGGCCAACAGCGAAGCGCAGGCTGTGCTCAACATCTCCGGCGACACCGCCTATGAGAGCCTGGGCTGTGTCGGCTACAACCCGCAGTCGCAGCAGTTGCGAGCGGTGATCAACATCAAGCTTTCCAGCGGGTATTCCGGTGGCCTCTGCTCCAGCGGCTCGGACGAATACGTCCGCTTCTACCTCTCTTACGACAACGGCGCCACGTGGCAGGACCAGGGTATTCGCGCCGTCAACGTATTCGACGTGACCGGGCCCAAGCCCCTGGAATACGCCGTCTCCCTCAACATCAGCCCCAGCGAAGAGTTCTGCTTCATCCAGAATCTTCCCTTGGTCCGCGCCATCCTGTCTTGGGACTTCCCTCCCCCAGCGCTCTCTCCCAACTGGACCCCCGTCTGGGGCGACGTCAAGGACGTGCAGATCCAGATCGACGGCTTTGAATTCATCCTTCTGGAAGCCCTGCTGGCCGACGCCAAGCTCAAGCTGCCGAAAGAATTTGCCCTGGCGGTCGACATCGCGCAGCCCATTCACGTCGCCGAGCCCAAGACGCTTAGCCCGATCGATCTGCACGAGATGTACAAGGGCAAAAACGTGCCACTGCATCGCTATCTGGCCACTTCGCTCGCTGCCGCCGTGGGCCCAACCGCCAACACGGCCAAGGCTTCGCTCTCGTATGCCGTGGCAGCCAAGCAAGTGCCCTCCTTTGCCGGTATCGCGGACATCAATCTGACCAACCTGGTCGAAGCGTGGCTGAATACCCAGGGCAACACCACCTACGAAGAACTGGACTGCGTTGGTCTCGACATCAACGCCAGCCAGTTGGCAGGCGTTCTGCGAGTCAAGCAGAGCAGCGGCTTCTCGGGCGGCCCCTGCACCGCGGGCAGCACAGAATTTGTCGCCTTCTGGGTCGACTGGGGAGCGGGTTTTGAATATGCCGGCGTCACATCGGTAGGTGTGCACGACTTCAGCCAGATTCCCTCGGCAGGCCTGGAATACAACGTGTTTCTGCCTGTCGATCTGCTCACCCACGCTCAACCCTGCTGGGACGGGCCGAAATTTGCCACCGTGCGGGCCGTACTTTCCTGGAACACGCCGCCCTCGACCACCAATCCCTACGCGCCTGTGGTCTGGGGCAACAGCCGCCAGGGTACGATCCTGATTCCCTCGGGCCAGATCATTGGCAATGGGCAGCAGGTTCCCGTGCTCAGCGCGGTGGGGGATATCGACGTGTCGCTGATCGGCGGCGATGGACGCATCACCAATGCCAACGCCATCACCACCGGGGCGCACTTCTCGGATGCTCCCTTTGGCGGACAAATCACGCTGGCCGGGGCAATTTCGAATCCTGCTCCAGGCCTCAAGTACCGCGTAATGAAGGCGCCTCACGGCACATCGAACTTCAATCCGGTAGTCAACGAGCCGCTCGGCCTCACCCTTGGCATCAACACCTTCTCGGGCGGGCTATGGGGCCACTCCGAACAAACCTTCCACGCCGACGCGCAAGGGTATTACCCATACCAGGACTATTCGCCGGATCATTTCGTCGACGATCAGTTGCTCGGCGTCTGGTATACCTCGGTTGCCGATTCCGGAAATGCCTACGACCTGCGTGTCGATCTGAGCATCGATGGCAACCCGGCGCATGATCTGCAAAGCGACGTTGTCACTGTTTTGGTGAACAATGAAACGCCCGGCGCGGTTCTGACACCATCCTTTGGCGAATGCGGAAAGCTGGCTCCCGGCGATACCTTTACCGGCGTCTTCACCGCAACCGCCACAGATTTTGGTTCGTTCGGTTTCACGATTCTGCCTCCAGGTCCCGCGAACGGCGTTTTACCGGCGCCTCCCTCGGGAGTATCCCTGTTCCTCGGCGGCTCGATCGCGGATCCAGGCGTCACCAGCCAGGCATTCACGTTGGATACCACCGGTATGGACCCCTGCGGGTATTCGCTCACCCTCGGAGTCTGGGACCGGACCAACGTCAACAGTGGTCAGACCAACAACTACAACCAGAGCTCGATCGGATTCTGCCTGCAAACCAGCAGCTAAGCATTTTTCAAAAAAACGGTGAAGTTTCGGAGAGCGGCGAATGTCGGTTTTCCAGGTGAATACCCACTCAGCAGCGGCGATTCGGTCTACACCATTTCAGAAAATGCTTCAGGGCGTACCTTCCCTGGCAGAAACACTCCTCCCCCGAGGGCTGGGCGAACCTGCTGAATCTGGCGGTTCTCCCAGCGTATTTCTGCGGTGCGGCTCTTGGGCACTGCTTCAGCATCCGTCAGTCCTCTCTTCCAAGGAGATGCATCATGTGCTGTGGTCAAGTTTCCAATGCAAACCAGGCGAAAGCCGTTGCGGATGGCTCGGTGGTGAATCTTTACTACTTTGGCCGGACTCACATTCAGTTGCGCGGCGCGGTCAGCGGCCAGTTTTACCAGTTCTCGCGCACAGCCCCGGTCCAGCCCGTCGACCCACGCGACGTGTCTTCCATGCTGCAGACGCGGCTTTTCCGGCGGACGCGATGACTCCGGAAGCGCTGGATGGCGCAAGGATGAAACGCAGCGCGCGTGTCCACCGGCGCAGCTTTGCCGGTGGCGCGGAACGCCCTCCCCGCTCTGCCGCGGATGTCTCAGTGCTATACTTGCGCTCTCTCAAGTCCGCGGAGCCTATATTGCAATTCTGTACATTCGATGCAGCCTACATTGAGAGTCTCTGTGCCGGAGACCAGCGCACCCAGGAGCATTTCGTCGGCTACTTCACCGAATTGCTCCACTTGAAGCTTCGCTCGCGCCTGAAATCGCCGCAAGCCATCGAGGACGTGCGCCAGGAGACCTTTGCCCGCGTCTTCAAGGCGCTTCGCACGGAAGGCGCCCTGCGCCAGCCCGACCGCCTCGGCGCCTTCGTCAACACCGTCTGCAATCATGTTCTGTTCGAACACTACCGCTCGTCCTCGCGAAGCGATTCGCTCGACGAAGAAGGCGCTCCCGAACTGCACGCTACCGGGGCTAGCGCCCTGGACATCGCTTCAGCCAATCAGACCAAGGTGAAGGTGCGCGAAATCCTGCTTGACATGCCGCTGCGTGACCGCGCCCTGCTCAAGGCCGTCTTCCTCGATGAGCGCGACCGGGACGAGGTCTGTACCGAATTTGGCGTCGATCGTGAATACCTGCGCGTATTGCTCTTCCGCGCCAAGCAGGATTTCAAAGTCGAGTACATGAAACGAAATCCCGCCCCCGCGTCCTTTTCCACAACTCAAAAAAGAGCGTGAAACGGTTTACAAACCCCGTGCACCATCTACACGTATGGATTGCATTGAGGATCGAGACATGGACCACACTGAAGCCGTAGACCAAATGGCGACCGAACGATATCTCCTCGATGAGCTCACGCCCGAACAGCGCGAAGCCTTCGAAGAACACCTTTTTGACTGTCAGGATTGCGCTTTTGATTTGCGCGCCGGTACAGTCTTTGTCCAGGAGGCCAAGGAACAGTTGCCCGCGCTGACCGCCGACCTGCCTCGACGCGAATCGGCGACAGCTCCCACCCACAAGAAGAGCTGGTTCTCCTTTCTCACACCAGTTTTCAAGCCCGCATTCGCCGCCCCTGTCTTTGCCGCCATGCTGGTCATCATCGGGTACCAGAACCTGATCATCCTGCCTCGCTTGCAGGTAGCGTCCATGGAGCCGCACCTGGCCCCGTGGGCCTCGCTGCACACAGCTACTCGCGGCGCCGCCAGCACTCCCGTAGAAGCCGATGCAAAGTCCGGCGTCGTCCTGCTGGTCGACCTGCCTACTCAACCCAACATCACTTCCTATGCTTTCGAACTGAGCGACCCCAACGGCAAGTCGGCCTTCACTCAGACCATCGCTGCACCCCAGGAAAATACGGATGCCGTCAATGACGGAACCCAGTCGCTCGTAATTCCTGGTGCAGGATTGCATACGGGCGCATATACTCTGACTGTCTTCGGAGTGAATTCCGGAGGTGTGCGCACCGAGATTCAGCGCCATGTTCTCGACCTTCGTTTGAAGAACTAGCGTTCATCCCTGGT
>Ga0182030_10027802_pt1 | contig 10151 bp, 5 predicted proteins | sample 812S3MmetaG_FD_121299 | JGI IMG/M metagenome (GOLD analysis project Ga0182030, IMG submission 121299) | Permafrost microbial communities from Stordalen Mire, Sweden - 812S3M metaG (Illumina Assembly) | ecosystem: Environmental > Terrestrial > Soil > Wetlands > Permafrost | place: Sweden... | reverse complement strand
GCCAGTACACCAGTCTGGCGGATATCAATATCGCATCCAGGATGATGGAGTTGAGCCGTGAATTCGGCGCCGGCCGTGCCAATATTCGGTACGCCCGTCACCTGAATATTCGCGACTTCAAGACGGAGAACTTCGTGATCATCGGCAGCCGCCGCGGCATCCCCTGGGTACAACTGTTCGAACCGCAGTTGAACTTTTCCATTGAAGAGGATAAAGCCACACACCGGTTCTATTTCCGCAACAAGAGACCAAAGCCGGGCGAGCAGTCCACCTATGTCCCGACCGAGAACGGCGGGACCGAAGAGACCTACGCGGACATTGCGCTTCTGCCCAATCTCGGGAAAACCGGATCGGTCCTGATCCTGTCCGGCATCACCATGGAAGCCTCCGAAGCCGCTGGAGAATTGGTTGCCGGCAAGGATTTCTCCAAAGAACTGACCCGGATGCTGGGGCCGCAAGCCGTCCACGAGCATTATTTCGAAATCCTGCTGAAAACCCGGGTTGTCGCGGGGACGACCAGAAATTCCCAGATTGTGACCTACCGCCTGATTCAGCCCGGCGAGACCGGTAATTAGTTTCTGTCGCCCGTGCGGCGGCGGAGCAACCCCTCCCTCAGAAGCTGTGAAGAAATGGGTTGGCAGGCGAAAGCGCCTGCCCCACAATGGTGCAAGCCCTTGCCTGGCAACGTGGGACAGGCGCTTTCGCCTGTCAACACTGCAATCCCAGCAATTATTTCACAGCTTCTCACGGTCGCGCGCTCCGAGCCCCGCGTTGATAACACGAGACTCTCCATCAGGGCCGCGACCGGGGTACCCTCCGGGTCGGGAGCGGTCTTATGCGCCGAGACCGAGTTTCGCGACAGAAACTCGCTAGTCTTTCGCCTTGTTGCCGGCCGGGGTTTCCTGCGTACGCATGATCTCCGCGTGCATGGCCGCCCGATCCGGCATGCCGTTCTGCCGGTAGGCTCGAATCAGCAGATAATGTATCGCCGCGTCGGTCACAACTCCGTCCGACAAGCCGAGCGCGGTCTCACCTTCCGCGACGGCCGGCGCCGCATCGCCCTTCTTCAGCAGGAGCCGCGCCAATTCGAAGTGCACGTCGCGCGAATCCGGCGAAAGCTTCATGGCTTGGCGGATCCAGCGCTCGCATTCCTCCAGCCGGCCGAGGAGAAGAAGAAGCCTTGCGCCGGGCAACAATGTCTCCGCATGCAGGTCGCCCGCGGCGCGCTCGAGGCGGACCGCCTCCTCGTACAGAGACAACGCCTCCCCCGGCTGGCCGAGGCTCTCGATGGTGAGGCCGAGATACAGGGCCGCGCGCGGATCGGTGGGATTGAGTTGACGGGCCTTTCGAAAGCGCGGCAAGGCCTCTTTCGCGTCGTTGCCCATATACGCCACGAGCCCATAGAGGAATTGGGCATACGGCGCCCGCGGATCGAGCGCCAGCGCCTGCTCCAGGCATCGCCGCGCCACGTCGAGCCGGAAGGCGGCCATGGCCAATTTGGCTTGCAAGGTCAGCGCGGGGACAAGTTTCGGATCCAGGCGCAGAGCTTCTTCGGTGGCCGCCAGCGCTTCGGGAAACTTCCTGGCCACGAAGAGCGCGTTGGCTCTTTCGTAAGCGGCCTGGCCCGGAGAGGCAGGCATGGCGCCAAACAGAATGGGCGCGAAGAGCAAAACCGCGATCGCACCTTTCCCTGCGGTCATGGTTTGACCTCTTCCACCACATCGACGATGCGGTCGGCCGCCACGCCAGAGATCTGTTGGACGCCCCCTCCCGGCCAGCGGATCTCAATTCTCTCCGCCACTCGATTCGCGCCCAGTCCGAACCGGACCAGGGCTTCGCTGGAACATGCGTACCCGACCGTGGTGGTGGCCTGGTTGTACAGGTCGCGGCCATCCGGCAGATGCGCGTGCACAACGGCGCCCAGCCCCTGGCGATTCGAGCGCCGGCCGCGCAGCCGGATCGCGAGCCAATGCGATTGGCCGCCGGTGACGTTGCGGAACAGTTTGGCGGGGCCATTCACCACGGAGACGACGGCATCGACGCGGCCGTCATTGTCAAAATCGGCGAAGGCCACGCCGCGATGCATGGCGGCCTGTTGGAAGTCCGGGCCGGCCGCGGCCGAGACGTCTACAAACCGCTTGCCCGCGACATTGCGAAACACACGATTCGGCAGAATGGAATCGAGCCCCATGTAACGATCCGACTGGGAAAGATGCGAAAGGGCGAAGAACAGGTCTTTCCATCCGTCGTTGTCGAAATCGTACATGCCCAGGCTCCAGCCGGTGAGCATGCGCGTGCCCATCGCCAGGCCGGTACGCTGCGAATCGTCTGCAAAGCCCCTGTCGCCGCCGAGATTCCGGAACAGCAGGAAGGAGTCGTTGAGAATTCCCGACACCACAAGGTCCGGCTTTCCATCGTTATCGAAATCCCGAAAGTCGGCGCCCATCCCGGCGATGGCGAAGCCGTCTTCGCGAAGCGCCACGCCGGCTTCGAGCCCGATCTCCTGGAAGGTTCCGTCGCCCCGATTGCGAAAGAGGAAATTGCGCACCGAATCGTTGGCCACAAAGATGTCGGTCAGCCCGTCGCCGTCGATATCGGCGAAGGCGACTCCCATTCCCTTGCCGATATGGCGTCCGATTCCCGATGCCTGCGAGACATCGGTAAAGGTGCCGTCGTGGTTATTGTGAAAGAGCTGGCCGGGCAGTCCCTCATAGGACTTTGGATGACAATAGAACTGCCTTTCGGCGGTGCCGCAGCGAGGCTCCGTGGCGGCGTCCCAGACGACGTAGTTAGAGACGAACAGGTCCAGCCAGCCATCGTTATCGTAATCCAGCCAGCCGGCCGAGACCGCCCACATGTTCCCGAACCTGGCATCCGCTCCGCCGACGCCGGCGGGGGCGGTCACGTCGGCGAAGCGGCCGTTGCCGAGGTTGTGGTAGAGGATGTTGCGCTTCACGCCGGCGACGAAGATGTCGGGGTAGCCGTCGTTGTCGAAATCGCCGATGGCGACCGCCGTCGAATAGCCCTCACCGGCGAGGCCGCTCTCGGCGGTGACGTCGGTAAACGTCATATCGCAGTTATTGCGAAAGAGCCGGTTGTAGAATTCCGGGCCGGTCTTGCGGAGACTGGGAATGGCCGCGCCGTTGGTGAAGAAAATGTCGGTGCAGCCGTCGTTATTGTAGTCGAGAACGGCGACGCCGCCGCCCGTCAGTTCGATCTGGTGGAACTGGCCCGCGGCGCCGTTGCGCAGTTCGAATCGCAAGCCGGACTTGGCGGCCACTTCCTGAAAACGAATGTTCGGCGGCGCCGCGGCAGGACCCGCGACGCCGCCGAACAGTAAGAGCAACGTTATGAGGCGCGGCAATTCTTCATTGTGCGCCAAGCCACGCCTCCCAATACACGCTTAGAACTGGAAGCGTACGACAATCTGACCGGTTCGGGGCGTAGGCAAAGAGGAGCTCACGCTATTGGCTGAAATCCCCGTATAGTTGAGGTATCCGAAACCGCCCGTCAGCAATCCATTCGAGCGCGTTACGGGGTTCTGCGGACTTCCGGTGCTGGGATTGGGCAGCGACTCCATCTGGTTGAACAGATTGAAGAACTCCGCCCGAACGCTGAACCCCATCTTTTCGCGAATCCGGAAAGCCTTGCCGAGGCCGCCGGAGATAGCCGGCCGGCGCTGGCCGCGGAAATCGTTGTAGTACACGATATTGCTGCCCGGAACGCCGGCTGCCTGGTTCTGCCAGGCCGCGGGATTCAGGACGGTCTGCTGGGTCGGGTCGATGCAGTTGCAGTTCATGCCCATCGTGTACAGCGAGACGCCGGGAACGCGAACCATTCTGGTGTAGCCGGTGGATAGATAGCTGCCGATGGAGTTGCTCGACGTCGGCGATGCCAGCAAATCGCCGCTCTGGTCGGTGGCAATGGTGGTGATTCTCCAATCGGCCAGAACCGCTTTGGCAATACGGTTCCGCTTGATGGGGCCGATGGCTGGTATGGTGTAATCCACGCTGAGGTTGAACATGTTGGGATAGTCGTTCACCGCCAGACCCTTAAAGCTGGCTCTGTTGTAAATGCTACCCGCGTTCGTGGTGGAATCGAGAGACTTGGCGAAGGTGTAAGTCGCGGTCGCCGTGAGGCCGTGCGCAAAGCGCTTGACCACTTTGGTCTGCAAAGCGTCGTACCAGGAATCGCCCAGCGGCGCCTGGAACTGACCAATGCTGCTGTACTGCGGAAATGGCCGCAGGGCTTGGAGCACCGAAGCGGTAGACGGGAAATTCGCGTAGGGCGCCTTGAACCCCGCGGCAATGGCGGCGGCGGAGCCGATGGTAGAGCTGAGCAGCGAACGCACGTTCGGATCGGTGAGGTCGCCGAGCCCGTGCGCCGCGAGGACTGCCGGGCTGACGGCATCGTAGTTGATCAGGTTGCCGGTGCTCGCATTGTAGAAGCCCTGGGAGCTGCCATTGGCTTCCCAAACCCCATGGTTGCCAATGTAAGCCGCTTCCACGACCACGTCTCTGAGGACCTCGCGCTGCAGCGAGATGTTCCATTGATTCACCCGGGAAGGCCGTCCGCTGTTGGGATCCACCTGGGCGGGAGCGCTCTGGATGCCGCCGCCGGGAACCACGTTCAAGCCGGGATCGTAGGCCGCACCAAAAAGAGCAGTCTGGTTGAAAACCAGCGGCTGGGAAAGTTGACCGGCTCCGACCCCGTTTCCTGGCGACGGAATGGTAACTGAGTTAAAGCCCATGCTGGAACTGGAGGGATCGGTCAACAATGCGACCAGGGGGCCATAGCTAAGACCCCACCCGGCGCGGAGTACGGTCTTGGCATTGAGCTGGTAGGCGGCGCCAAACCGCGGAGCAATGGCGAACGGGTAGTCGGGAGCGAATTGGCAGTTACAGCGGCCCGGACCCGATCCTTCATATATCACCCCCCCGAGCAGCCCGTTGGCGTTCGGATTGGGAGTCGTCGGACCAAAGCCGGCGATGCGGTCGTGCAGTTCCTGGATCGGCTGTTGAAGATCCCAGCGCAGACCGTAATCCAAAGTGAGCTTCCGGGTCACCTTCCAGCTATCCTGGAGAAACAAGGACCACGAAGTCCGGCGGTAAAACAGCGCCTGCCCGTTGCCGACGGAAACGCTATCGTAGTCGCCGAGCAGAAAGCTGGCCCATGTGGAGCCGATACCCGTTCCAGTGGGAAGCACCTGCCCATAAAGCGGCTGAGAGGTCTCGGCGGTGCTGAAGCCATACGCGGGCGACATATTGGTTTTCGACGAGTAGTTGGTGCTGTCGTACTTATACTCCACGCCGAACTTGAACGTATGGTTCTCGTGCACCCAGCTCAGCGTGGGAAGGCCCGACAACCTTCTGCCGATGAAGAGGTTGCGGCTGCCCGGTCCAAAGGCGGGGCCCATGCCGCCATAAACGTTGTCGCCGATGCCGCTGATGCGCGGGAAGCCGGTGCCGGGGGAGCCGACAATTCCCAGTTGGGTATTGTCATAATTGGCGCTGATCGGCGGGACGGTATCGGGATTCCTATGTTGCTGGTAGCCTGAGCCAAAATGCAGCAGCAGCGTAGGTGAGATGGTGTAGTCGGCGTTCAAGCGGGCGATCTGGCTCCTGATAGCCTGGATACGAACCTGTGACAGAATCTGGGGCAAACCGTCAACGCCATTCGACTTAGTGGTGCTCTCGGCTTCCACAAAGCCGGACACTTTGAATTTGCTGCCGAAGTTCTGGTCCACTTTGAGGGAGGGAAGCTGCTGCAGCTTATAGAAGTCTCCCGACTCGGTGAAGTTATTGACGAACAGATCATTGCCGAGATTCGGCTTAGGGAACGTGGCCATGATCTTGGCCGCTACCGGGTCAAAACGGTTCTGCGGGATAATGTTGTTCGGAAACACCTGGAGCACGCGCCGCCCGCTAGAATCGACGGTCGCCGACGAAGGATCGTAGATGGCGTTCTGGATGATCGCCCGGCCGGCGAAGTCGGTCCCCAGGTTCCGGTTGCCGGTCACCGCGAGGTTGTTGCTCAGGTTGCCCGCCAGGTATTCGTTGTTGGGTACCGTGAAGATGCCGTTATATAGCGCTTCGCGGTCGCGATATCTCTCAAAATTAAAGAAAAAGAAGGTCTTGTTTTTTCCGTTATAGAGTTTCGGAATATACACCGGACCGCCCACGGTAAAACCGTAATCGGCCAGGTGCTTGACCACCTTTTGATGATGCCCGGTGCCGTCGTTGGTGAACGGAATGCCGGCGTTGAGAGCCGTGTTCTCGATATAACCGTAGACGCTGCCATGAAGCTGGTTGGTGCCGCTCTTGGAGGTGAAATTGTAGATACCGCCGTTGCCCACTCCGCCGAATTCCGCCGTCAGGTTGGAGGTTTGCAGGGTGAACTGTTCCACGGCTTCCACCGACGGTTGGATCTCGTCGGAAACCTGCGTCGAATACGGGTCGTCGGACTGCTGGCCTTCGAACACAACCTTGAAGTTCAGCGTGGCGCCATTGATGGAAATGTTGTTCCATCCATTGAAATAGGCGCCCGGCGTCATTTGGATGAAAGATAGCGGATTGCGGATGGCGCCGGCGCCGATGCCGAAGTTGATGGGAAGCTCCGCGATCTGATTCCCCGCGATGGTCATGGACTGCTCGGCGTTCTCGGTTTTCAGCAGGGTGGATTCGGCGTTAATCGTGACCGATTCCGTGGCCGCGCCCACCTTCAGCACCACGTCGACACGGGTGGTGACGGCGACCTGCACCTGTATATTCGTCTGTTCGGATTTGCTGAAGCCCGCCTTCTCGACGGCGAGCGTGTATGTGCCTACCGGCAACTCCAGCAAAGAATAGTTGCCCGTTCCCGTGCTGACGGTGTCGGACTTGGCACCTGTCTCGGAATTGGTAAGGACCACCTGGGCGCCCGGAACCACTGCGCCGGTGGAATCCAAAACCGTCCCCGTAATGGCACCGCGATTGCTCTGGGCTAGTAGCGACCACGACAAAAAGAAAAAAGCGAGCTGAAACTTAACCTTCATGCACTTCTCCTCTGTACTGAAGTGGCGCCATTTCACATTCGGGTGACAAATTCCGCGCCCCGGCGTACGATATCCGTGACCATGCGAATTTTGTTGACCTGCATATTGCTCTGCGCGTCCCTCGCGGCGCAACCGTCCATCCCGCGCTACGAAGTGAAACGTGCGGTGGGACACATTATCGTCGATGGCAAACTGGACGATAAAGCCTGGGCCGCCGCACCCGCCGTGGAGTTCATCTTCCCCTGGGAGTTCCAGACCGGCGCCAAACAAAAGACCACGGCCAAACTGCTGTGGGACGACGAGTATCTCTACGTGGGATACGAGTGCGAAGACACCGACATCGTGGCCCTGCGAACGGAACGCGACGACCCCACTTACCTCGACGATGCCGTCGAGTTCTTCGTCAACCCGAAACCGTCACAGACCACGGTGTACTTCGGCCTGGAAATGAACGCCCGCGGGGTCTTGTACGACTACCTGATGGCCGACGCGCGATATGCCTTCAAGCGCTTCAATATGCAGGGCGTGCTGCTGGCGACGTTCATTCGGGGCACCCTCAACGCGCGGGGAGATAAAGACGAAGGCTGGAGCCTGGAAGTGGCTATTCCCTGGGTCAACTTCGAAGAGTTGGCCAAGCGGCCCACTCCGGGGACCATCTGGACGGCGAACCTGAACCGCTGGGACGGCGTGGAGCCCAACCGCCGGCTGAGCATGTGGTCGCATTCGGGGCAGGCGCAGCCGAACCCGCACGCGCCCGCCCGTTTCGGTCAGTTGGTTTTCGTACAGGACGCCCAATGATCTGTCACCCGAACGTCCCGCTGCCGCGACTCAGTAGGTGGGAAACCAAATGCCGGAAGTGAGTTCGCAGAGCCAGTGGGTGCCATTGTCTTGGCCCTCCGTGTGGAAAGACCCCAAATCGCTTGATTGGATCACCGGCACCCCGATCAATTGCCTGGTTTTCGATGCCGGTTGGCCGGAATCGGATCCGCTCCTGCAAGAGGCGCGCCGCAGGGACCTGGCAATCGTGGACTGGAGCAAAACGGAGTCCTCCGGCATCGCCGCCGCGGAGGCGGCCAAAATCCCCTGGAATGGCGCACATCCCATTGCCGCCATCACGGACGCGGTTTGGCCGGGTATCCGCATGAGTTCCACGGCCAGGAGAGATGCGGCGGATGCCGGACCCACCGGCGCTCCCTGGATCGATGCCAACGGCTGGTTGGTTCAACTGGCCCACGCCCGAGCGCCGGAGAAAACCGTCTGGCTGGTCAGCAAGCCACAGACGAACCGCCAGAACATTGTCAGCGAAAATGCCTACCAACTGGCGGTTGCCGACGCCGCGGCGGGTGGCGCCCGGTGGCTGGTGTCGCTCGACGATCGACTGGCGGGGGATCTCGCCGCCCGCAACGAAGCCGCCATCACGCGCTGGCGGAAACTGGTTGCCGCTCTGCGCTTCTTTGAGGAGCGCCGGGCGTGGACCGGTGGGCCGTCGCGAGCGGTAGTCGCCGTCATTTCCACTTTCAGCGGCGGCAACGAGTTCCTGGCCACCGAAGTCCTCAACCTGGCGGCGCGGCGCAACCTGCTGCACTCGGTGCTGCTCACAGGCCAGGCCGCGTCCACCGATTTCAAACCGCTCAAGGCAATCCTCTGCCTGGATACGGAGGCGCCCCCGGAGACATTGCGCCGCAAACTGGAGGCCTTCGTACGGGCAGGCGGAGTGCTCATTGCCCCCGCCTGGGCGGGAAAGCTCTCCGCTGGAGGAAAGCCGCTCGACAGCCCCGTGGCCGGGTACGATTTACGGCAAGTTGGCGTTGGGCGCGTCGCCGTGCCCAACGCCCCATGGGAGGATCCCTACCTGGTGGCGGCGGATGCCCACGTGCTCGTCAGCCACCGCGAAGATCCCGTGATGCTGTTCAATGGAGGCTCCCTCATCGCCTGGTATTCGGCTGCGCCCGGCGGCCGCGGGGAGCTGGTGCAATTGGTTCGCTATACCGCCCAAACGCAGGGTCAGCCGGTCTCCTTGCGCTTGCGGCGCGGCTATTCGTCGGTGAACCTGGCCACGCTGGAGAGCCCCGCCGGGGTGGAAACCCCGCAGACGAAGGCGCCGGCTGGAGTAGAATTAGCATTGCCGCCGTTCGGTGTTTTTGCGGCCTTGGAGTTACGGCTTTAGGAGCGCACATGTTCCACTGCATCACCAGACGAAGCTGGATCGCCGGCGCCGGCACACTCGCCGGCTCCCTGGCGTTGCCCAAGCGAATGTTCAGTGCCGAGGCGCCCTCCGCCAGGGTCGCCGTGGCCGCCTGCCGCTCCTACGGGCCGGAACTTGTGCCCGCGCTGGAGAAGATGTTCGACCAGTTGGGAGGTTTGGGGCGCATCGTCAAGGGCAAGACGGTGGCCGTCAAAGTGAATCTCACCGGCACGCCCACCGATCGCCTCGGCCATCTTCCCAACAGCCTCACCCAGTGGACCCACCCATCGGTGATTGGCGCCACCGTGCATCTGATGGGCAAAGCCGGCGCGCGCCGCATCCGCATTCTGGAAAGCCCGTGGAAATCCGCGGAGCCCATCGAAGAGTACATGCTCCAGGCGGGTTGGGAGCCGCGCGATCTGGTCAATGCGGCTCCGCTGGTGGAGTTCGAAAATACCAACTATCTGGGCAACGGGAAACAGTATGTCAGGCTGGCCACTCCTCACGGAGGCCATGTTTTTCGCGCCTTCGACCTCAATCACTCCTACCAGGATTGTGACGTCTTCGTCTCCATCGCCAAGCTTAAGGAACACATGACGGCCGGCGTGACGCTTTCCATGAAGAACTGTTTTGGCATCACGCCCTGCACGATCTACGGCGATGGCGCCGGGGTAGAGGAACCCGGTTTGTTGCCGCAAGGCGGGCGCGGCATTTTGCACAGCGGCGCCCGGCAGCCGTCGAAAAGCGCTCCCTCCGAGAACGATCCGGCGTCGCCGCGCGACCCCGGCTACCGCGTGCCCGCCATCGTTTCCGACCTAGTGGCCGCACGCCCGATCCATCTCGCCATCATCGACGGCATTCGTACCCAGACTCGCGGCGAAACGGCAGGCGTGAGAGGCGCGGTTCCGGTGGCGCCCGGTGTGCTCATCGCCG
>Ga0182030_10027801_pt1 | contig 10152 bp, 4 predicted proteins | sample 812S3MmetaG_FD_121299 | JGI IMG/M metagenome (GOLD analysis project Ga0182030, IMG submission 121299) | Permafrost microbial communities from Stordalen Mire, Sweden - 812S3M metaG (Illumina Assembly) | ecosystem: Environmental > Terrestrial > Soil > Wetlands > Permafrost | place: Sweden... | reverse complement strand
GCCAAAAAAGAGCCACTCGTTGCCTTTCCCGACGGACATTCCTGAAGAGCCTCGGGATGGCGCCTCTGCTCTTGCGCCCGTCCCCTTTTTGGGGATCTTCAGTGCTCATCGATCCGCTTGAAGTCTTTGCGAACCAGAATTCAACACTTCCCTTTTCCGACGTTCGGTTGACGCCCCACTACCCCGCCAGATCCCCTTTGGCCGACGTTCTCCGCTTTGTTCCTCCGGGTTCAGACGAGTACATCACGGAAAAATATGCCTACGAGATCGAATCTCTTCTCAAGCAATGGAGTCAGGCCCTCAGAGCATCCATCAGAGACCTAACCCACCTGGAGAGTTTTCTATCCCCGTCCATTGAAGCCACCCCCTTGAAGCCTGTGAGTGAATCCACGGTACGTTCCGGATTCGGGGTTGACGTGTTGCGCCGCCGTTTCGCCACGCAGACTGCCGCTGGCCGCGACCAGTTTCTTCAGGAGATTCGCAACTGGCTTGGGCAGGCCTCTCGAATCGAAGTTGCGGAATTTGAGATCTACGGCATTGAAGAAATTGCCTCCAAACCACTGTCGCTTCGCACAGAAATCCGCTACGACATCGTCGCCGACGCAAGCAATGACCTACGTGAGGAGCGGGTTGGTTCATGGCGCATCGAGTGGGTTCGCGATGCTTCCTCGGCATGGAAGGCGCTTAAGTGGGAAGTTGACGACGAGACTGTGAGCGTCACGCAAGGGCCTGTTTTTCTCGACGTTACTTCCCAGGCTCTCGGAAAAGAAGAGTCCTACAAAAAGCAGATGCTGCAAGGCGCAGACTACTGGCGCACCGTATTGGACGGAGCGATTGGGGTTGACGTCTACTCCAACAATGGCGTTGCCGCGGGCGACTTCGACAACGACGGCTTCGACGACTTCTACGTATGCCAGCCGGCCGGACTGCCAAATCGTCTTTACCGCAACCGGGGGGACGGGACCTTTGAAGACGTAACGGAAAAGGCTGGCGTCGGCGTACTCGACAACACCGCATGCGCCCTCTTCGCGGACTTCGACAACAATGGGCTCCAGGATCTTCTCGTCGTATGCGGCACCGGGCCTCTGCTCTTCCTCAATCAAGGCGACGGGTCGTTTCGTATCAAGCGCGATGCTTTCAAATTTGCAAAGCCTCCGCAAGGCACTTTCACCCACGCCGCGGTTGCCGATTACGATCGCGACGGGCGGCTTGACATCTATTTCTGCATGTATATGTACTACCTGGGACTCGACCAGTATCACTATCCGATTCCCTATTTCGATGCCCGCAACGGTCCACCCAACTGCCTCTTTCACAACGAAGGAAATGGCACGTTTGTCGAGACTACTGAAGCAACGGGGATGAGAGCCGACAACGACCGGTACAGTTTCTCCTGCGCCTGGGGTGACTCCAATTCCAACGGACTTCCCGATCTCTTCGTGGCCAACGACTTCGGCAGTTCTCAGCTTTATCGCAACAACGGAAACGGAACTTTCACCGTCGCATCGCGCGAAACCCATGTCGAGGAGGTTGGCGCTGGAATGGGCTGCAGTTGGTGCGATTACGACAATGACGGACATCAGGATGTTTACGTGCCCAGCATGTGGGAGGCCGCCGGACAGCGCGTTTCAGGGCAGAAGCAGTTTCACGAAAGTGCTCCGCCGAATATCCGCAAGCTCTATCAACGGCACGCGCGCGGCAATGCGCTCTATCGCAATCAGGGAGACGGGACATTTCAAAACGTCGGTCACCAGGCCGGCGTTGAAATGGGGCGCTGGTCCTGGTCTTCGGACTTCTGGGACTTTGATCACGATGGCTACTCTGACCTCTATGTCGCAAACGGTTACCTTTCCTCTGTTGATCGCGACGATGTAGCGGGCTTCTTCTGGCGGCAAGTGGTAGCAAAATCGTCTGAAGACGCAACCCCCGCGCTCGCTTACGAGCATGGATGGAACGCGATCAACGAATTGGTTAGATCGGACCACACCTGGCATGGCTATGCGAGAAATGTGATGTTTGCAAACAATCGGGACGGAACATTTTCGGAGATTTCCGGCCCGTCCGGCCTGGATTTTATTGAGGACAGCCGCACTTTTGTTCTTGCCGATCTCGATCACGACGGGCGGCTGGAGGTGATTCTCAAGAATCGCAACGCTCCTCAGCTCCGCATATTGCACAATTCGATGAAGGACATTGGTAACTCAATCGCATTCCGTTTGCGAGGCCGCCAAAGCAATCGCGATGCCATTGGTGCAGCAGTTACTTTGAAAACTGAACCTATGCGGCAAACCAAGTATCTTCAGGCTGGAACCGGGTTTCTGGCGCAGCATTCCAAGGAATTGTTTTTTGGTGTCGGAAAAGGGGAAGGCAAAGTCAGCGCAACAATTCGATGGCCCAATGGACTTACTCAGACCCTGACCAATCTCCCAGTGAACCACCGAATCGAGATTGAGGAGGGGGCGGCGACCTTTGTTGCCAAACCGTTCGCCTCGCCAACTTTAAGCTACGCGAAAGCGGGCGCGCAGCCAGCGTTGGAGCCCCTTCCCTCGCAGGTGCACACATGGCTCATTGACCCTTTGAAAGCGCCGGCGTTTTCGCTTCCCGACCTGGCAGGCAACCTGCATGAACTCCATTCGCTGCAAGGGTCTTTCGTTCTTGTAACCTTCTGGTCAACCACCGCGCAGTCATCCATTGACCAGTTGAGAGATCTCGATCAGCACAGGGCCGCGGTTGCCGTAAGCCAGCTTCAAGTCCTGGCTGTAAACGTTAACGAGGCCAACGAAAGTCAAGCCGCGCGGTCCTTTGCAGCGCAACAGGGATTTTCATTTACGGTGCTTTTGGCCACGGAAGAAATGGCGGGCGTCTATAACATCATCTATCGTCATCTTTTCGACCGCCGCAGGGACCTGGGAATTCCGACCTCCTTCTTGATCGATAGAGAGAGCATGATAATCAAGGTGTATCAAGGCATGGTCGATGCACAAAGCATTCTGGAAGATCTGAAATCTGTCCCAGCGAACCAGGCGGATCGCATGCGGAAAGCTCTTCCATTCCCTGGCACACTCTTCCAGGGTGGCTTCCAGCGCAATGACTTCACTTACGGCGTCGCCCTTTTTCAGCTCGGCTACCTGGAGCAAGCTGCGGATTCATTTCGACAGGTAGTAGCCTCCAGACCAGACGATCCTGACGCCTATTACAATCTGGGCACACTCGCGCTGCGAAGAAATGACTTTGCTGAAGCCCGCCAATATCTTCAACAGACTTTGAAGCTTCGTCCTGACTATCCAGAAGCCTGGAACAATCTCGGCATGATTGCTGCCCAGCAAGGGCGCCTTGAGGAAGCAGTTCAGAACTTCCAACAGTCGCTTGCGCTGCGGCCAAAATACGTAGTCGCGCTTCTGAACCTAGGCAATGTTTACAGGCGACAGCAGGATTTCGTGACTGCGGAGCAATCACTGCATCAAGCCTTCGGTATTCAACCCGATGACCCCGAAGTCAACTACAGCCTGGGCATGCTGTACGCACAGCAAAATCATATGGAAAAAGCGGCAGATTTTCTCCAAAAGGCAATCGCGCTCCGCCCTGACTATCCTGAAGCGTTGAATAACCTTGGCGTCCTCTATGTAAGAGAGCAGGATTACTCAAGAGCAGAAGAGGAATTCAGGATTGGCATTCGCGTTGCGCCAAACTATGATCAGTCCTATCTCAATCTCGCCCGCCTCTACGCGATGCAGGGTGACAAGGATAAGGCAAGAGAAGTACTGCAGGATCTGCTCCACATTCAACCGCAGAATCCTGCCGCGCAACAGGCATTTGAAAGGCTACAATGACCGCGGTGCGGAGCGCACTAAACAATATCGGAAGAGCGGCCAGTTGTGCCTCGCCTGATTCCAGATTCGGATTCACGAAGACTTGGAAGAGGACGGGCAGCTTGCTCGCACTGCTCTGTATTATTGAGTTCTGTCCAGGCCAGCAGCCCCGTGCAAAGAGTTCCGCTAACTTCCAACAGGTTGAGGAGTTTCTGCAACAAGGCCATCTTGACGAAGCCAAGGCCGCAGTTCTTGAGCAACTTCAGCGGAACCCTGCCAGTGTGGACGGCCTGAACCTTTTGGGGATCATTGAAAGCGATCAGCAGGATTTCTCCAACGCTCTCGCGGCGTTCGACAAAGCTCTGAAACTTTCTCCGAATTCCACAAAGACTCACAATAACCTTGGAGATTTCTATCTCTCGCAGAAGAAACCCGATCTGGCAGAAAAGGAATTCCGGACAGTTCTTCGGCTTGACCCTGGGAATCGAGATGGGAACTATAACCTGGGTATGCTACTCATGGCTCATGGCGCATCCCTGGAGGCCATTCCGCACTTTGAGCAAATTCATCCAGCAAATCGAGAATCAACATTCAATTTGATACGTGCTTATCTCGAGAGCAAGCGTCCGGCGGAAGCGTTGCGGACTGCGCAGGTCTTTTCCGACACAAATAAAAGCGACGTTCAAGTTCATTTCTCATTAGCGGTCTTGCTTGCTTCTGAAAAGCAGTACAAGCCTGCCGCGCTCGAATTCGAAAAAGCTGACGCTCTTCAACCTGCTACATTCGAAATTCTCTATAACTTCGGACAATCTCTCCTGCGCGGCGGCGATTTTCTCAAGGCTGATCTCGAGTTAAACAGGGCGCTCAAATTGCAGCCGGAGTCGCCGGATACGCTCTATCTGCTTGCACTGGCCTGCAAGAGCGAATCGCGCCCACTCGACGCTCTTAACCTGCTGATCCACGCGCATAAGATTGCACCGGGCAACACGGATATCATCTTGCTGATGGCCCAGATCAGCATGTCTCAGGACTACTACGAAGATGCAATACCCTTGTTGGAGTCGGGTCTTCAGATCGCACCGCAGCGGGCAGATCTTTCTGCGGCATTGGGCCAATGCTATTTCATGTCCGGAAAGATCGATAAGGCCCTCGAGCAGTTCAAGAAGCTTCTCGAAATCGAACCATCAGCTCGCACTTATGCCTTCGTAGCGCTCTCTTACCGGAACTTGGGAAGATTCGATGAGGCAAGGCAATATGTTATGCAGGGGCTCAAGCTGGATCCGCACAATAACTCGTGTCTGCTAAACCTCGGCTTTATTGACCAAGCGCAGGGAGATACAGCAGGCGCGGAAGCTACCTTCAAGGAGATACTTCGCTCTGACCCTGACTTTCCCGACGCTCTTCTGGAAATGGCCAACCTCCGCATTGCGAGCAAGCGCTTTGCTGAGGCCGAGAGCCTGCTTAAGGATTTTGTCCGCGTCGGACACAACCCGGCTACTGGATACTACAAGCTTGCCATGGTGGAGAGAAACCTGCATCAGATGGATGCTGCCGATAAAGACTTGAAGACGTTTCAGGCTCTATCAAAGAACGCGTCGACCGGTCCCCTCCCATTCCAGCACCTTTTTGATTTTCTTGACTCACGTTCGAAACTCGATCCTGGCAGCCGGGACCAGTTGGATATTGCCGATCTCACCGACCAGATTCAAAAGCATCCCGATCAAACTGAAGATCTCTATTTCCTGGCTGAAGCCTATCTTAAATCCGGGAAGATGGACGAGGCCGCGAACGCCATTGAGAAACTCGATGAATTAATCACCAACGATTACAGGACTCTGACGGGAATGGGTGTGTTGCTAGCTCGTTACCATCTTTACGACGATGCTATTCGGCATTTTCAGGCCGCTCTGCAGGTAAATCCGGGTTCAGATGAAGTGGAATTCGACCTTGCCGATGCATATTTCAGAAAACGCCTCTATGCTGAAGCCCTCGATGCTGCCGGCAAGGTATCAGAAGTGGACCGCAAAGACGACGCCTATCTCGCATTGCTGGGTGATATCTATGCGCATCGCGGTGACGCCGCGCGTGCAGCCGATATCTTCAGGGATGCGATCCAACGCAATCCCGACGACGATCAGAACTATCTAGCACTTGCCCTTCTGGATTTTCGCAGCAACAATCTTGCAGATGCCAAGCAGGTTCTCCTGAAGGGGCAGGCTCGGATTCCTGGCTCTGGGAAGATACTCTGGGGCTTGGGGATCGCCTCAGTTCTGGAAGGGAAAACAGCACAAGCTGCAAGCCAATTCGAAAGATCTGTCGATCTGCTTCCGGAATGGCCTGGAAGTTACTCGGTTCTGGGTGTTTTCTATTATGAATCCGGACAGATTGACAAAGCAAAAGAAGTGTTGAGCCGCTTTGAGAATAGCAGTGCAAGCGGGAGCCTTGATACAAGGCGGCTCGAGCAATTCCTCGCCCAAACCCCGGCTACTTCCCCCGCAGCAAATGAGCCCATGTCGACAGCCAACAAGGCGCAACTGCTTCAACTCGCACTCTCTCTCGCGGACAAGACACTATGAAGACTTTGCGTCTAAAGGATCAATTTGAGCGATCCTGGTTGCCAGTTTGGTGTTGCGCATTGCTTCTAATCGTAGTCTTCGCTGTTTCGCACCCAGCCGGCGACGCGGCACAGCAGCCCGCAAAACCTCAGGATGCTCATGTCGCCGTCCGTTACACCGACATCCGCAAATCCGCCGGCATTACCTTTGTTCAGGACTCCACGCAAACCGATGAGAAGTACTATCTCGAGACTATGGGCACCGGAGTTGCGTGGATTGATTATGATCAGGATGGACTGATGGACCTCTACTTCGTTCAGTCTGGCGCAACCGATGCCTATAAACCTGCGAAGCCCTTGCGCTCGGCACTCTATCGCAACAACGGCGACGGGACATTTACAGATGTAACTGCCAAGGCAGGGGTTGGAGGCGAAGGGCACTATGGGCAGGGCGTTGCAGTAGGTGATTTTGACAACGACGGTTATCCCGATCTCTATGTGACAGGCTATGGCCGCGCCATTCTTTACCACAATAATGGAGATGGAACATTCACGGATGTTACCACCAAGGCCGGGGTTGCCGACGAAGGCGAGTGGTCAACGAGTGCAGGATGGTTCGACTACGACAAAGACGGCTGGCTTGACCTGGTTGTAACTAACTACATTGAGTGGACACCAAAGAACAACCTATGGTGTGGAGACCGCAAACCAGGCTATCGTTCATACTGCAATCCTAATAACTATAAAGGGCAGAAGACCAAGCTCTACCATAACAACCATGACGGCACATTTACAGATGTAAGTGACAAATCAGGAGTCGGCCTGCCGGAATCAAAAGGCATGGGATTGGTGCTGGCGGACTTCAATAACGACGGCTGGCCCGACATCGCAATTGCCAACGATACCTGGCCGAACTTCCTGTTTCAGAACAACCACGACGGAACGTTTACCGACGTTTCACTCATCTCCGGATTGGCGGCGAGCGAGGACGGCCGCTACGAAGCTGGCATGGGAATCGACGCTGCTGATGTGGATGGTGACGGCTTTCTTGACATATACATAACCCATCTCGATATGGAATTGAATCGCCTATACCATAATAACGGAGACGGCACGTTCACCGACGACACCTATGGCTCGGGGATCGGCAACAAGGCGATTCTGCTTAGCGGTGTAGCCGCCAAGTTTATTGACTACGACAACGACGGCTGGCCCGACATTGTGCAAGCGAACGGCGCAATGGTCGACAACGTCAGCTTGTATCAAAGCCTGGTTTCTTACAAGGAACCTCTCCTGATGTTTCACAACCTCGGCAAAGGTCGATTCGAGAAGTCGTCCGATTCTCTTGGACCCGATTTCACCCGCCCGGTTGCGGGCCGCGGGTTAGCTACTGCAGATTTCAATAACGACGGCGGCGTGGGAATTGCAGTGAATGTGCGCGGCGATTATCCCGAACTTCTGCGCAATGACGGCGGAAATTCTAACAATTGGCTTGAGGTCCTTCTCATAGGTACGAAGTCCAACCGCGATGGCATCGGCTCGGTGCTGAAGCTGACATCCGGTGGCGTTGTCCAGGTTGATCAGGCGAAAGGTGGAACAAGCTATATGTCAGCAAGCGACCCGCGAATTCACTTCGGTCTCGGCAGGCGGGCCAAAATCGAATCGCTCGTGATCACGTGGCCAAGCGGCCAAGTGGACAAGATAACCAATCTTCCCATCAATAAGGTCATCGCGGTCAAAGAGGGCGTGGGCATCGTCCCGCACCCATTTCCCAAGGTGCCAAGCCGATGATTTTGAGCGCAGAAGAAGCGAAGCGATCTATGTTCCCCAAGTGCACCTTTTCCGCGTTCCGTTGCTATCGCTATAATTGCTGCCATCTATGATTCTTCCGCGACGACGTTTTCTTGGATCATCTTTACTCGCACTCGGGACGACCCTGACCGAAGCTCTCGCCACGCCACTTTGGAAATGGAGGAATCCCCTCGTCGTGGAAGCTGCAGCGTCAGGGCTCAGTTCGTCCGCGGTTCAGTATTTCGATGTGGCTAAAGAAGCTGGGCTGAATGTCCCCAACGTGTGGGGCGGCATCGATCACAAGCGAGTCATCGTTGAGACCAAGGGAAGCGGTGTGGCCTTCTTTGATTACGATAATGACGGCTGGCTCGACATCTACCTTACGAATGGAAATCGGCTCGGCGCGCATTGGCCCGCTGGACAGGAACCGATCTCTCACCTTTACAAGAACAAACGCGACGGCACATTTACCGATGTTACAGAACAATCTGGACTCGGACGTACGGGTTGGCAGACAGGCGTTTGTGTCGGCGATTACGACAATGATGGATGGGACGACTTGTTCTGCTGCTTCTGGGGACATAACATCTTGTTCCATAACAATGGGAATGGGACATTTACGGATGTTACTAAGAAGGCCGGCCTTGCTCAGGAAAAGGGCCGCTGGGGAACTGGCTGCACCTTTTTTGACTATGACAGGGATAGCCACCTGGATCTCTTCGTATGCAATTTCATCAAGCTGGATCCGGACAAGCCTCCCACACCGCAAGATATGAGTTTCTGCCAGTGGAAGGGTGTTCCCACAATGTGCGGCCCGCGTGGGCTTCCGGGGGACACAAACATCCTGTACCACAACAACGGAGACGGCACGTTCACCGACGTATCCGAAAAGGCGGGTATTCTGAAACCGGGCCCGCGATATTCCATCACCGCCGTCTCCTATGATTTCGACAATGATGGCTGGCCCGACATCTACATAGCTGTCGACTCGGAGCCGAGTATTCTCTTTAAGAATAACCATGACGGCACATTCACAGATATCGCAGTTATGGCGGGATGTGCGTACAACGACGACGGACACGAGCAGGCTGGAATGGGAATCGCAGTTGCCGACTATGACTGCGATGGCTGGTTCGACATTTTCAAAACCAACTTTGCTGACGACACCAGCGATCTCTACCATAACAATGGCGATGGAACGTTCAGCGAACTCTCTTTCAATTCCGGCGTTGGGATCAACAGTAACTATGTGGCATGGGGCTGCGGTTTCATCGATTACGACAATGACGGCTGGGCGGATATTGTGCAGATCAATGGCCACGTATATCCAGAGATTGACAACTACAATTTTGGGGAAACTTTCAAGAACCCAAGGCTGGTGTATAGAAACCTCGGCAACGGTCACTTCAAAGATGTCTCGGCAGAAATGGGGCCAGGTATCAGTGCGCGTTTTTCCAGCCGAGGCGCTGCATTCGGAGACTATGACAACGACGGCGGAATGGACATGCTGATCCTGAATATGAATGATCTGCCGTCGCTTCTTCACAATGTTGGGGGCAACAAGCAGAACTGGATCAAAATCAAGTTAGTGGGAACCAAGTGCAACCGAACGGCGATTGGAGCGCGAGTGCGGGTTACGACCGGCAAGCATACGCAAATGGATGAGGTCCATTGCGGTACCAGTGTTATGTCACAAAGTGATCTGCGAATTCATTTTGGGCTCGGTATGGTCGAGACGGTAGACCTGATTGAGGTCAAGTGGCCGACCACTCAGAAGATTGAACAATTCAAGCAGGTGAAAGCGAATCAAATACTCACCATTCGCGAGGGTGACGGCATCGTGTCGAGCTTCAAACCCCGGAAGACATAGCAGACTCTTAGTACCTGTCCATTGAGATTCCTCGCAAAACTGGCAGGAAATTGTGAAGTTATGCAATCTGGCCGAAGGCCAGTTGAGGAATGACGACCAGCTCGCGGAGCTTCATTCCGGTGGCGATG
>Ga0182030_10027800_pt1 | contig 10152 bp, 8 predicted proteins | sample 812S3MmetaG_FD_121299 | JGI IMG/M metagenome (GOLD analysis project Ga0182030, IMG submission 121299) | Permafrost microbial communities from Stordalen Mire, Sweden - 812S3M metaG (Illumina Assembly) | ecosystem: Environmental > Terrestrial > Soil > Wetlands > Permafrost | place: Sweden... | reverse complement strand
GTGGCGAGTGCCCAGCCGGTCACCGGCCTCTACGTCGGTGCCGGGGTCGGTGTTAACCTGCTGCAGGGCGAGAACGTCGATTCAGTATCGAGCCCCTTCTACTTCGATTCGACCTCTAATCCAGGGGTGAAGATTGGATCGAAAGTTGGGCCTGCTGGTGTCCTCAGCGTGGGCTGGGGCCTCGGCAACGGCCTCCGCTTCGAGCTTGAGGGCGACTACCGCAACAACGCGTTCGACTCGGCGACCTTGAGCGGCTTGGCGGCGTCGGAGTTGGGTCTCGGCTCCACGCCCGTTGACGGCAGGGAGCAGAAATTCGGCGCCATGGTGAACGTGCTGTACGACTTCGTCGGCCTGACGCCCGTTGTGCAGCCCTATGTCGGTCTCGGCGTCGGCTACCAGGGCGCCAATCTGCATGGCGTGAGTGCTTACGACAGTTTCGGCGACGTGCTGAACCTTAAGAATTCCACCGAGGGCAGTTTCGCCTACCAGGCGATCCTCGGTCTGGCGCTGCCGATCAACGCGGCACCTGGCCTCGCGATCACGGCCGAGTATCGCTTCATGGGGCTCGCCGGCAGTCGCAGCTATAGCGGCACGCTGACGGCCGGCGGGGGCGGGCCTACCGAGCCTGCCAGCATTAAGCTCGATCAGGACTATAATCACACCTTCCTGATCGGCATCCGCTACAATTTCGGCCAGACGGCGATGGCAGCAACCACAACCGCGGCGGCGGCTCCGGCTCCTGCCCCGGCCGTGCAGCCCGCCCGGTCCTACCTGGTATTCTTCGACTGGGATAAGGCGACCCTGACCGATCGCGCCCGCCAGATCATCAAGGAAGCGGCGGATAATTCGACCCATGTCCAGTACACGCGGATCGAGGTGAACGGCTACACCGATACCTCCGGCACCCCGCAATACAACATGGGCCTGTCGATCCGTCGCGCCAGCGCGGTCAAGGCCGAGTTGGTCAGGGACGGCGTGCCGGTCGCCGCGATTGCGACGCAGGGCTTCGGCGAGACGCATCTGCTGGTGCCCACCGGCGCCGGCGTGCGCGAGCCGCAGAACCGCCGCGTCGAAATCATCATTCACTGACGCGCCGCGAGATCAAATTCATGCATGCGGAGAAGGCGCCGAAAGGCGCCTTTTTCGTGAGGACCTGAAGGGGGAACAGGACGATGCGGTTGCGCTTGGGATTGCTGGCGATGGCCTTGCTTGCGGCTCCGCTCGCGGCGGAGGCGCAGCCCTTCAAGGGCCCGTATATCGGGGCCGGCGCCGGCTATAACCTGCCGGAGAACGACCCTCTGGCCGGCGGCGGCGAGATCAAGCCGGGCGGCGGAGTCGTCGGGCTCGGCAGCGTCGGCTTCGGTCTGGGCAACGGCATCCGCTTCGAGTTGGAGGGGAATTATCGCCAGGGCTCGCTGCCGGCAGAGTCGAATGCCGTGGTCGCCAGCAACAGCGGGTATCTGCACACCTACGGTGTCATGGCCAATGTGCTGTACGACATGGATATCGGCCTGCCGTGGCTTTATCCGTATATCGGCGGTGGCGTCGGCTACGCCTGGTCGCATTTCTCGCGTCAACGCACCTATACCGACGCCGAGTTCCCGTTGCTGAGTAGCAACGTTGACCAGACGCAAGGTGCGTTCGCGTTCCAGGCGATCGGCGGGCTTTCATTCCCGATTCCTAATGTGCCTGGCCTGACGGTGACCACGGAATATCGCTTCTTTGGCAGCCCCGGCAGCGAGACTTTCACCGAAAACCAGACCTTCGCCATCGCCGACCCGCCGGTGCAAGGGAAAGTGGAGCACCAGTTCAACCACAGCTTCCTGCTCGGCGTGCGCTATGCGTTCGGCCAGGTGCCGTCGGCGATGGCGGCAGCTTCCGCGCCGGCCGCCGCACCCGCGCCGGCGGTGCAGCCCGCCCGGTCCTATTTGGTGTTCTTCGATTGGGACAAGGCGACGCTGACCGATCGTGCTCGCCAGATCATCAGGGAGGCGGCGGACAACTCGACCCATGTGCAGTACACGCGGATCGAGGTGAATGGCTACACGGATACGTCAGGCACGCCGCAGTACAACATGGGTCTGTCGATCCGCCGCGCGGATGCGGTGAAGGCGGAACTGGTCAAGGACGGCGTTCCTGTTGCCGCGATCGCCACGCAGGGCTTCGGTGAGACGCACCTGCTGGTGCCCACCGGCGCCGGCGTGCGCGAGCCGCAGAACCGCCGCGTCGAGATCGTCATCCGTTAACTGACATCCGATAGGGGGCGGGCTCGCCCCCATAGGGTCAGGATAAGACGTCCAGCGGAGACGGAACCCCCGTGTCATGGCCGGCGCGGAGACGGATACCCCATGTGTCATGACCGGCGCAGGCCGGTCACCCACGACTTGCCTCAGTTCGAGCGGCAAAGGCGTGGGTGGCCGGCCCCGGCCTTCGCTCGGGGCAGGCTCTGCGCCGGCCATGACACGGGGGTTCCGTCTCCGCTGGACGTCTTATCCTGACGCCTATGGGGCTCGCCCCGGCCACCTACCCGCGAGCAATCGGGCATCCGGCACCAGCGCGTCGGGGTCACCGGGCGCAGCGCGGCGAGTCAGGGGGCGCAAGGGCGGCGGATCACGATGCAATGATAGTCGGATCACGCCCGGCCATGACAAAATATTGTGCAATGTACACGGGAACCTCTGAAACATGATAAAACCGTCACCTAATGTACATCCAGAAGAAATGCAGAATTGATGGGACAGTGGGCAGCGCAACGTGTACTCCTGCTTCCGTGTTGCTTCGTAAGCACAATGTGGCGTGAAGCAACTTCAGGTGATTTGCCATCAGGATAATCGCCAGCATTATTCGCCAGCTTTTCGCACGCTGGTGCGCGTGACGAAAAGGCGAATGCGACTGCGACGGCCCGGCCGAATGGGTCAAGCTCGACAAGCGGACAGGAGACAAGACCATGAGATATCGGGGCGCGATGTTGGCGACCGCCCTTCTGGCGACGCCCTTTGCGGCGGTCGCCCAACCAGTGAGCGGCTTGTATGTCGGGGCCGGCCTCGGCGCCGATCTGCCACAGAACACCCGCATAACGCCGGGGGCGCCGTCGCTCGACGGGGCCGGGCATCTGAGACTGGATCAGAAGCTTGGCTTCCAGGGCGTCGGTGCCATCGGCTACGGCCTCGGCAACGGCTTCCGGTTCGAGGTCGAGGGCGACTTCTCGCGCAACGGGATCGATCAGTTGGGGCGCACGTCCTTCCCGACAGCGGCTAATGGGACGGTGCATAACTATGGTGTGATGGCCAACGCGCTGTACGACATGGATATCGGGGTGCCGTGGCTGTTCCCTTATGTCGGTGTCGGCGCCGGCTATCAGTGGACGCACCTCGACGGCGCGACGTTTGTGCAGCCGGGCGGTCCGTTCGCCGCCGGCAGCGATGACACCCGCGGCAATCCCGCCGCCCAGATCATCGTGGGCGCCTCCATGCCCATCACGGGCGTCCCGGGTCTGTCGCTGACCGCAGACTACCGGTTCATGAAGATCTGGGGTGGTGAGAAGTTCGACACGCTGGAATCTCCAACCGATGGCAGCCCGGCGGTTGCGACGGACTTCAAGATGGGGAACCAGTACGACCACATCTTCCTGGTCGGGATGCGTTACGCATTCAATCCGCCGCCGCCGCCGGTGACCGCAGCCGCAGCGCCGCCGGCACCCATGGCCGCACCCGCTCCGGCACCGTCTCGGTCCTATTTGGTGTTCTTCGATTGGGACAAGGCGACGCTGACCGATCGTGCTCGGTCGATCATCAAGGAGGCCGCCGACAACTCGACCCGCGTGCAGTACACGCGCATCGAGGTGAATGGCTACACCGACACCTCCGGAACGCCGCAGTACAACCAGGGCCTGTCCGTGCGACGTGCCCAGGCGGTGGCGGGCGAGTTGGTGCGTGACGGCGTGCCGCAGAGTTCCATCGGCATTCAGGGCTTCGGCGAGACGCATCTGCTGGTGCCGACCGGCGCCGGCGTGCGCGAGCCGCAGAACCGCCGGGTGGAAATCATCATCCACTGATCGATTGTGAAACTTCTCCCGCGTCTTGTGCGCGGGAGAAGGCCTGCTTGCTGGCGGGGGGTCGCTCCAGCGCCTGCCTCTGTCATCCTCGTGGAAGCGGGGACCTATGTGAGCTGGGTCCACGCTTGCGCGGGGATGACGGCAGTAGTCGGATCGCATTCACGGCAAGCTTGCTCTAAGCGCCCACCAGAATTGGTCTAGAGCGTTTTCACGGTGAGTGGAATCACCGGAACAACCTGTCATTGCGAGGCGCGCAGCGCCGAAGCAATCCCCTGCCTGACGAGCGTAACTCGGCTCGTCAGGCAGGAGATTGCTTCGGCGCTGCGCGCCTCGCAATGACAGTTTCCACTCACGGTGAAAACGCTTTAAGCCCCCAAATAGAACTGGCGGATCAGCTCGTTGTTGTTCAGTTCGTCTGCCGAACGACCTTCAAATTCGATTCGCCCGTGCACGATCACATACCCTCGATCGGCAATCCTGATAGCCTGCGTGAAATTCTGCTCCGCCATCAGCACTGTCAGACCGTAGCTGTCCTTCAGTTCCTTGATCTTGTCGATGGTGCGGCTCACCAGCAGCGGCGCCAATCCGACCGACGGCTCATCGACCAGCAACAACCGCGGTGCCGTCATCAACGCCCTTCCCAGCGCCAGCATCTGCTGCTCGCCGCCGCTCATCGAGCCGGCAAGCTGTTTGCGGCGTTCCGCCAGGCGAGGGAAGACTTCGAAACAGAACTCCAGGTTGCGGGTGATCTGCGGCCGTGCGGCGCGGCGGAACGCGCCCATCAGCAGGTTCTCGGTCACCGTCAGTCGAGGGAACAGCCGGCGTCCTTCCGGCACCACGGCGACGCCGAGATCGACGATGGCCTCGGTGGACATGCCGACCAGTTCGTGCCGTTTGCCGTCGATCTCGGCAATGATGGAGCCGGCGGTGGGCCGCACCATGCCGACCACGCACTTGATCAGCGTCGATTTGCCGTTGCCGTTGGTGCCGAGCAAGGCGACGGTTTCACCCTCGCCGACCCGCATCGACACGTCGTGCAGAATGCGCACCGCGCCGTAGCCGGCGTCCAGGCCGGTGATGGTGAGGCTAGCTGCCAAGATACGCCTCGACCACGTCCTGTTGGCGCACCACCGCCTGCGGATCGCCGTCGGCGATCTTGCGGCCGGCCACCAGCACAATCAGCCGCTGTGAAAACGCCAGCACGGCGCGCATGATATGCTCGATCATGATGATGGTGACGCCCTGTTCGTTCAGCTTCAGCAACAGCGCGAGGATGTCGTCCACTTCGCCATGCGACAGCCCGGCCATCGCCTCGTCGGAGATCAGCAGCCGCGGTTCCGAAGCCATCGCGCGGGCCAGTTCGAGTTTGCGCATCTCGATCTGTGTCAGGTCGCGCGGCAGGCGGTGCGCCTTGTCGGCGAGCCCCACCATGCCGAGCAAATCGTTGCAGCGGCCCTCGACATCGACCATGGCGTGCCCAGAGCGGACGTTCACCGCGTAGAGGATCGGCACGCGAAGGTTCTCCGCCAGCGTCATGGTGGTGAAGGGCCGCGGCAACTGGAAGCTGCGCGCCAGGCCGAGCCGCGTGCGCTCATGCGCCAGCTTGCCCTCCAGCTTGTGGCCGGCGAAACGGACGCTGCCGACCTCGTTGCGCAACGTGCCGCAGATGCAGTTCACCAGCGTGCTTTTGCCGGAACCGTTGGGGCCGACGAGGCCGACGCGCTCGCCGGGTTGCACGGCGAACTCGATGTCCGCCAGCGCGATGAAGCCGCCGAAGCGCTTGCCGACCCCGTTGACTTCCAGCAACGCGGCGTCAGTCATGGGGTGGACCGACGGTTGTGTAAGGCAGAATACTCCGCCTCCCCTTGAGGGAGGGGGTTGGGGGGAGGGGTCAGTGGGAGCGAACCCCCGACCGACCCCTCCCCCCAACCCCCTCCCTCAAGGGGAGGCGGAGGATTCTTCTCAATTGCCGTATCCGCCCTCACGTCCCGTCGTCCGCTCATCGTGAACCCCGCAGCCGCCGCATGCTGGTGCGGGCGGCGGGAGTGAACCAGCCGATGATGCCATTGGGTGCGGCGATGACGAAGCCGACCAGCATCAGCCCGACGATCAACAGCGACAGCGCGGACGAAATCGTCACCGTCGCCACTTGCTGCAACGTGCCCAGTAGGACCGCGCCGATCAGCGGACCCAGCCAACTCGACGTGCCGCCGATCAGCGGCATGGCGATGGTGTTGACCGCGTAGCTGAGGCTGAAGCCGGAGGACGGATCGAGATAGGTGACGTAGTACGGCAGCGGCGCGCCGGCCATGCCCATGAAGCCGCCGGACAGCGCCGTCGCGATCAGTTTCAGGCGCAGCGTCGGCACGCCCGACGCCTCGGCCGCGAGTTCGTCGTCACGGATCGTTGCGAAGCCGACGCCGAGCCGCGAATGCTCGATGGCGCGTGCGGTGGCGAGTGCGACCACCGACAGCGCCAGCATCATCAGGCAGAGATACTGGATGTAGTCGAGCGGCAGCCACGATGCATGCGCGGGGCGCACGATATAGGCGCCGCGGGAGCCGCCGACATACGGCCAGTTGGTGATCAACGTCTGCGCCACCACCGACATCGCCAGTGTGGCGATGCCGAAGAAGGTGCCGCGCAGGCGCATTGTGAGATAGCCGGTGCCCAACCCGATCAGTCCGGACACCGCGCCGCCCACCACGATCAGCACCACCAGCGGCGGTCCCCACAGTTTGTGCAGCACGACGGTGCTGTACGCGCCGCACGCAAAGAACGCCGCGACGCCGAAATTCACATAGCCGGTGTAGCCGCCGAGGATGTTCCACGCCGTCGCCAGCACGATGTATTGCAGCACGACATAGCCGGCGAAGAACACGTAGGGATTGCCGATCCACAGCATGGCGGCGAAGGTCGCGGCGCCCGCCACGATGAGCAAGGCGATGAATTTCGTATTGCTCATCAGGCGCGTCCGAACAGGCCGCTGGGGCGCACCGCGAGCGTCAGCAATAATATCCCGAAGGCGACCGCCGGCGACCAGGATGGGCCGTAGAATGTCGCTGTCAGGTTCTCGGCGATACCCAATGTCAGGGCGGCGACCAGCGTGCCGTTCATGCTGCCGAGGCCGCCGAGCACCACGATCGCGAAGATACGGCCGATATAGTCGCGGCCGATCGACGGCTCGACCGGCTGGATGATGATCAGTATTGCTCCGGCGATCGATGCGGTGGCGATCGACAGTCCAAAGGCGACGCGCTTGATCGCGGTGGGGTTCGCTGCCATCAGCCGCAACGCTTGCGGGTCCTGCGCGACGGCCTGGATCGCGCGGCCGAGAAAGCTGCGTGACAGGAAGGTCTGCAGCACGCCGAGCATGGCCAGCGACACCAGGCACGGCACCAGCAGGCGCAGCGGCAGTTCGATCTCGCCGAAATGCAGGCTGGGGCCGATATACCACGCGTCAACCAGGCGATAATCGACGCCGAACACCAGCACGAGGGTGACCTCGGTGATGAACAGCAGGCCGAAGAAGAAGCAGAGGCCGCGCAGCGAGGTATCGCCGCGGCGTTCGAACGAGATCTCGTAGATCGAATAGATCGCGACTCCGAGCAAATAAAATGCCGGCAGCGCGACGATGCTGGCCAGGATCGGATCGACGCCCCACCAGGTATTGGCGATATAGGCGATATAGGAGCCGAGCAGGATGAAGGCGGGATGGGCGATGTTAACGATATCGAGCATACCGAAGGAGATCGAGACGCCAATCGACACCGCGGCATAGAACCCGCCGAGGAGGATGCCGGACACGATGGCGTTGCCCAGCAAGTCGAAAGAGAGGTCCATTTTTTCCCAGACGCAACGTTTCCTGCCGACAGTGTGGCCAATGCCAGCGGGTTTGGGAAGCGGGCGGAGCCGGATTTCCGCCGCTATCCGTGAAAAGTCCTGACCGGTGGCGTGGGGCCGCCGGTCAGGACGGTTGCAGATGATACTGTGTGGTCAACCGACCTGGACGTCTTCCCAGAAGCCGAAGCGGTTGGCGACCTGCGCCATCTTGGGTTGCGGCGCCTCGTACGACCAGGCGTTGCGCTTGTGGCGCACGCCGTCGATGATGACGTCGTAGAACTGCACGCCGTGCGGGCACTGCAGATCGGACTCGGTTTTTTCGGTCTTCTCCAGCCATTCCATGCGCACGGAGTCGCGCGGGAAATAGGCGTAGCCGCCGGTTTCCACGATGTCGTCGCTGGCGGCAACTTTGTGTCCGTTCAGGATTGCTTGCATGTTGGGGCCCTCCTCGGGGGAAATTGCTACTGCGGATGTGGGGGTTCGGCAATCCTGTCCCCCCCGTCGTCGCGCCCCTCCTGTCATTGCGAGGCGCGTCGCGCCGAAGCAATCTCCTGCGGGCCGAGGCGACGGCGGTTCGTCAGGCAGGGGATTGCTTCGGCGCGATGCGCCTCGCAATGACATGGGGTGCTGCGCGCCTCGCAATGACAGGTGAAAGTGGCCGCCCCTTGCCGATCCCCCCGCAACTCCGTTGAATGCCCTCCGGATGTCGCACGCAAAGGGGGGAACGCCGCATGCCGAAGCTGGCCGGTAAAGTCGCCTGGGTCACCGGGGCGGGCAGTGGCATCGGCGAGGCCGCCGCCTTTGCACTGGCGGACGAGGGCGCCACGCTGGTGCTGACCGGCCGCCGCCGCGAGCCGTTGGAGGATGTGGCACGCCGCCTGGGCAATAGTGGCGCCGAGGCGCATGTGCAGCCGGCGGACCTGACCGATTCGGCACAGGTGCAGAAGGTTGGAGACTACATTCGCGAAAAGTTGGGCCGGCTCGACATCCTGGTGAACAATGCCGGCGTCAACATCGTCGATCGACACTGGGACAAGCTGACTCCGGAGGGCATCGACACGCTGATGAAGGGCAACGTGATGGCGGCGCTGTATTGCGTCACCGTGGCATTGCCGTTCATGCGGGCGCAAAAGGATGGCGTGATGATCCACACCTCGTCGATGGCGGGGCGGTTCATCGGCGGGTTCTCCGGTCCGATCTATGGCACGGCGAAGCATGGCGTGGTGGCGATGAGCCACACCATCAATATGGAAGAATGCGTCAACGGCATTCGCTCCACCGTTTTCCTGCCGGGCGAGGTAGCGACGCCGATCCTCGACAAGCGTCCCAATCCGGTCGGACCGGAAGAGCGGGCGCGCATGGTGCAGTCGGAGGATTGCGGCGACCTGATCCGTTATATCGCGTGCCTGCCGCGGCATTTGGTGATGAACGAGGTGATGCTCGGTCCCACCCACAACCGCAGCTATGTCGCCAACCTGCAACGCAAACTCTGAGGATGCTTCCCCCGATGGCCACGAACCGACGCAAAGTGCTGGTGCCGCATACGATGGGCGAGGAGGGCGTGTCGCTGCTGCGGGCACGCGAGGACATCGAGACGGTGAGCTACCCGGCGACGATCACGCAGGCGGAGTTGCTGCCGCTGCTGGAGGATTGCGCCGGCATCGCGCTGTCGGGCACGCCGTACCGGAAGACGGAAATGGACGCATCGCCGGCGATGCAGGTGGTGGCGCGGATCGGCGTCGGGTTCGACGCGGTGGAGATCCCCGCGCTGACCGCGCGGCGTGTGCCGCTGATGACGGTGGGCATTGCCAACTCCGTTTCGGTGGCAGAGCAAGCGTTCCATATGATGATTTCGCTGGCGAAGCGGCATGAGGCGCTGGACCGGATGGTGCATGCCGGCCATTGGCGCGAACGGCATAACGGGTTGCCGATGGAGTTGAACGGCAAGACGGTGCTGATCGTCGGTTTCGGCCGCATCGGCACGCGGCTGGCGAAGCGCTGCCTGGGGTTCGACATGGTGGTGCTGGTGCGCGACCCCTATGTCGATGCGGCGACAATCCGCGCGGCGGGGTGCGAGCCGGTGGACGATCTGGATGCGGCGCTGCCCGGGGTCGATTTCGTGTCGATCCATTGTCCGAAGAATCCCGAGACGATCGGCATGTTCGGTGCGGCGCAGTTCGCGCGGATGAAGCCGAGTGCGTATATTGTGAATACCGCGCGCGGCGGCATCATCGATGAACGCGCGCTGCATGCGG
>Ga0182030_10027799_pt1 | contig 10152 bp, 8 predicted proteins | sample 812S3MmetaG_FD_121299 | JGI IMG/M metagenome (GOLD analysis project Ga0182030, IMG submission 121299) | Permafrost microbial communities from Stordalen Mire, Sweden - 812S3M metaG (Illumina Assembly) | ecosystem: Environmental > Terrestrial > Soil > Wetlands > Permafrost | place: Sweden... | reverse complement strand
TGTTATGGACAGCCATAGGATATTTACTTATATTCTTGAAAATATCCTTTATACACATAGTTTCCATCTCAGTTCCTTTAATTGCATTAATGAAATTGTCATAATATGCTTTATGATGTTTGCTATAATGGATTTCCAGGGTTAGCTTATCAATAAAAGGTTCAAGCGCATCATAAGAATAAGGAAGCGGTTCAAATTCGAATTTGTTAGGTGTTTTCATATTTGTTTTTAATAAAGATTTATAATTTAAAAAGGCTAAATTATTTAACTTCAAAGTGAAAGATGTTACATAATTTTTGATACTTTTTATATAATTCACATAAAAATTCACTTAACTAACAATGAATGAAAGCTTAAAAATCGGATCTATATCCACGAACCATTAATAATATATAAATATTCTTATCGAATGGATACGTAATTTAAATGTGAACTATGTAACTTATTTCAAGATATGTGTAAAACATATAAAAATTAAAATACCCAATTTTACATTCTAAATATTTGGAAAAAGATAGGAGTCCTTGTTCGGGTGAACACTATGGTATTATCATTAAAATTTAAAAAAGTTATAGAAACAAATAATATGTAATAAAATATATTCAATATGAAATCAATAAAACAATTAGGTATTTGCATGGATCATTCAATTGCTTATGTTATGGATTTATCAAAGAACACAATAGTACCAAATACGATCGTGTTACAAAATGCATTTTCAGAGAAAGAAGAAAACATCGGTCTGGATGAAAGTCTTGTGCAAAACAAAGAGCAAAATCAACTCTCAGGGTATTTCAAGCATCTTAGTGATGTAATTAAAGATTATCAAGAGGTTGTTTTGTTTGGACCAACAAGTGCTAAAACCGAATTATTAAATTTATTAAAGAAAAACCATCTTTTTAAGAATATAAAAATTGATGTGAAAAATGCTGATAAGATGACGGAGAATCAACAATGTGCTTTTGTTAAAGATTATTTTAATACACGTGGCTAAAAGCAAAGATGAAAAATCTTCAAAATACGAATACAAGCCCGATTGTGATGTTTACACTCGATGAACCATTATATGCGCTTTATTTATCTGCCGTTGAAAGAGTCATCCGGTCGGTTGAGATCAGGCCCTTGCCAAAAGCGCCCGTCATTGTTTCCGGTGTTATTAACCTACATGGAGAAATTATTCCTGTGATTGATATCCGCAAACTTTTTCGTTTACCTCTACGCGAGGTTGGGTTAGAAGATCTCTTCATTATAGCAAGAACCTCAAAACGTCTAATTTCTCTAATTGTCGATTCTGTTACAGGAGTTTCTAAACTTACAGATTTTAAGGTAGCGGATTCAACAGAGGTTTTGCAGTTTGCTGATTACCTGTCGGGTATTACGGTATATGAAAACAACATCATCCTGATAAATGATCTCGAGAAATTTCTTTCGCTTGACGATGAGAAAGCTCTTGATAAAGTGTTAAAAGAAGGAATAAAATGAATCATACGTTGCCAGATAAAGTATTACAACAATTAAGCGGTTTTATCGCTTCCAATCTCGCTTTAAACTTTCCCAAAGAGCGCTGGTCCGACCTGGAACGCGATATCACATTAGCTGCAAAAGATTTCAGATACAGTGATACAGAAAAATTCATAAAACATATTACATCTACACCTTTATCCCGTGTGCATTCTGAAACGCTGGCATCATATCTTACCATTAACGAAACATATTTCTGGCGTGAACCGAAATCTTTTGATGCCTTGGAAAAAAAGATACTTCCGGATCTGATCCGTCTTCGCCAGAAAGAAGAAAAAAGAATCAGAATTTGGAGTGCAGGTTGTTCAACGGGAGAAGAACCTTATTCCATTGCTATTGCTCTCAGAAGAATAATACCCGAAATAGATACATGGAACATTACCATTCTCGCCACGGATATAAATTCTAAAATGCTGCTAAAAGCAAATATAGGCGAATACGGCCAGTGGTCGTTCCGAAATGCGCCTGAATGGCTGAAGGAAAAATATTTCATTCGCAAAGAAAAGGGGAAATTTGAGATCGTTCCAGAGGTGAAAAAAATGCTGTCCTTTGAATACTTAAATCTTGCCGAAGATGTTTTTCCTTCTCCGCTAAATAATACCAATGCGATGGATCTGATTTTCTGCCGCAACGTGCTGATGTACTTTACCCCTGAACGAATGAATCAGACATCAATGGGCCTCTTCAACTCCCTGGTGAAAGGGGGATATCTTTTCGTAAGCGCCAGCGAACTTTCCTGTTTCAATATTCCAGAATTTTCACCTGTCACTTTTTCCGGAGCGATCATTTACCGGAGAACTTGGAGGGATTCATCCAAGGTATCTGATATTAGCTGGGAAAAAATGAATTTGCAAGAAGGGTTCATTGAAGCAAAACAGGAACCCTTCGTTGAGATAGCGCAAAAGGAACCGCAATCCAAAGCAGCTATAATGGACTTGATTCAGCCGGCTGTAGACATGTTACCGCTATCAAAATTCGAAGAAGCTTTGAATTTATATTCTCTGGGTTGCTATTCTGAAGTAATTGATAAATTGGAAAAGGATGCTGTTACAACCCTAGAGTTAATGCTCCTGATCCGGGCTTATGCCAATCAGGGTAAACTTTCCGAAGCAATTGTCCTGTGTGAAAAAGCAATTGTCGTTGACAAACTCGATCCTAAAATCCGTTATCTCTACGCAATAATTCTACAGGAGCATAACCAGATGAATGAAGCGGTTGCTTTGCTCAAACATACAATTTATCTCGACCAGAACTTTGTATTATCCTATTATTCACTGGGAAATATCTTTCTGCGGCAGGGAAATTTGAACGGTGCAAAAAAATGTTACAGCAATGTTTTAATGATATTAAATAAATGCAAGCAGGATGAGATACTGCCAGAATCGGAAGGTTTAACTGCCGGAAGATTCAGGGAAATAATAAATGTTACAATACGAACAAGATTATGATGATCCTATTAATTTAAATTCTACAGCCCTGAAGAGGCTAAATATTAATGAAGCAGAAATAGATATAACCAAACTCTTCGTAAACAAAATAAATCGGAAAAATGAATCGTACAAAAGTTGATTGGGACATCATAAAAGATAAGATTGCAACATTGCAGGAAGCCCTGTCTCAAAAAAACGTTGTTTTGCCAGAAGATAAGCGAGCCATATTAAAAGCCAGGGCGCAGAAATTGGCGATAGAAAAGAAAGATGAAACAGCATGGCAGGAATTCATCGAGGTCGTTGAGTTTCGCCTGGCATCTGAAACATACGGCATCGAAACCTCATTTGTAAGGGAAGTGTACCCGTTGACTGATTATACAGTTTTACCCGGAGTACCCGCTTTTGTTATTGGCATCGTTAATGTACGCGGACAGATCATTTCGGTGATAGACCTGAAGAAATTCTTCCACCTACCGGAAAAAGGCATAGGTGAACTGAACAAAGTAATTATTATTCAGAATGAAAAGATGGTGTTTGGCATTCTGGCAGATGTCATACTCGGCAGTCATTCAGTTCCAATAGAAACGCTGCAGACAAACTTGCCCAAAATTAGCGGTATAAGCGGCGAATATCTAAAAGGGATATCCAGCAACCATCTGATCATTCTTGATGCAGGGAAAATTCTAATTGATGAAAAAATAATTGTAAACCAAGAAACAGAATAATTAATAATAGGAGAAATAAATATGAATTGGACAATTGGTAATAAAATCGGTGGATTAATTGCATTCTCAGTTGCAATGTCCATCCTCCTTGGCTTTTTTGCCTTTATGATGGTAAATAAGTTAAATACGAGTATTGGCTGGACAACCCACACTTATCAGGTGTTGCAAAACCAGGAACAAGTGATCACATTATTAAGGGATGCTGAGACGGGACAGCGTGGGTTTATTATTACAGGTGAAGAACGTTATCTCGAACCATACAATCTGGCAATAAAAAGTATAATGCAAAAAATTGATGATGGATCAGAATTGGTTAAAGACAACCCATCTGAATTTCAGAGGATTGCGAAAATTAAGTTATTGGTTATTGATAAATTGGCAGAGCTTAATCAGACCATTGAGTTGAGAAAGAATTTGGGATTTAATGCTGCATTACAGGTAGTTATTACCGATAAGGGCAGAAAAATTATGGTTGACATCCGGATCGCTGTAAATGAAATTGAACAGGTTGAAAATGATTTATTGGAAACCAGGAATACAAAACTGGATAGCAATGTCAGGATGACCCGATCCATAATTATTTATGGAAGCTTATTTAGTGTTATATTGGTAATTTTAATGGGATTCCTTATCATCCGTAATATTTCCGGGCCGCTTAACAAGATTACCAGGATTGCTTCAGGCATTGCTTCTAATGACCTGACAGTCGTAATTCCTCCTACTGAAAGAAAAGATGAAATAGGGATACTAACCCAGGCATTTAGTAAGATGGCCGAAAATCTGCAACGATCTATTAAAGATATTATTGACGGGGTCAACATACTAGGTTCATCGGCGAGCGAAATCTTAGCAGCAACCACCCAGGTTGCATCCGGTTCCGCGGAAACAGCAACAACAATAACCGAGATCACTACAACGGTGGAAGAAGTCCGCCAGACAGCGCTGCTTTCAAGCCAGAAAGCAAGCAAGGTTTCGGAGAATGCTCAGCAGGTAGCCCAGGTAACCCAGGCCGGTCAGAAAGCAGTTGATGAAACCGTGAGCGGGATGCACGACATTCAAAAGCAGATGGAATCAGTAGCCAATACGATCATCCGGCTGAGCGAGCAGAGCCAGCAGATTGGCGGCATTATCGCTTCGGTAAATGATGTGGCCGACCAGTCTAACTTGCTTGCTGTAAACGCAGCTATCGAGGCCGCGAAGGCCGGTGAACAGGGTAAGGGATTTGCAGTTGTGGCACAGGAAATAAAGAATTTAGCGCTTCAATCCAAGCAGGCTACCACGCAGGTGCGCAATATTCTGAGCGATATACAGAAAGCTACAAGCGCAGCAGTGATGGCTACCGAGCAGGGTAGCAAAGCGGTGGAAAACGGTGTGAAACAATCAACACAAGCTGGCGAAACGATTCGCGTATTATCCAAAAGCGTTAATGAATCGGTACAGGCAGCCTCACAGATTGTTGCTTCGAGTCAGCAGCAGACGGTTGGAATGGAACAGATCGTTCTCGCGATGAAAAATATTAACCAGGCCGGGGTAGAAAATGCGGCAAGCATGCTGCAGGCAGAAAAATCTGCAAAAGGATTGAACGAACTAGGCCAGAAATTGAAACTCATGGTTGAACAGTATAAAATATAATGAAAGGATTTTCTCATGGATAAGAGAGAAGAAGATTTTCTGAAGCGACTTCAGGCAACTTTTTGCATTGAGGTGGAAGAGCATGTTAAAATGCTTACTACCTGCCTTATTGAACTGGAGAAAAATCCGGAGGATAAGAAGTCTTTGGAACTGATCGAAACCATTTTCCGAGAAGCACATAGTTTAAAGGGTGCTGCCCGTTCGGTCAATAGAAATGATATAGAATCGGTCTGCCAGGTACTGGAAAGCATCTTTGCAAAGTTAAAAAACCAACAGGTATCTTTTACTGTCGTTCAGTTTGATCTTGTTCTTGATGCAGTTAAAACTATTTCTAAAATGGTTTCGACCGGAATAAATACTTCTGATGATAACAGGGAATTGATAAAACAGTTAAAATCAATTTCAGAAGCCGACCAGCCGAAAAAAAAAGCTGAAGTGCAGACAAAAATTGATATAAAACCTTCTGAAAAAATAATAAAGGATACTGTGCCGGCAAAAAAAATACCTGACCGGACAGAATTAAATGTAGAGAGATTACAACAATTCGAAACCGTGAGAATACACACGGCAAAACTGGATACGCTCTTCCTGGAGGCCGAACAGATGATCCAGTCGAAAATTGCCGCTGTTCAAAGGTCTGTTGACTTAAGGAATATTTATGATTTTATTGGGTCATGGAGAACAGAATTTCAAAAACGTAATATCGCTTTTTCAACTGATAACGAATCCCAACTAAAAGAATTAATCAGCCGGGACAACGAAAAACTGAAAGAACTGGAAAGCAGCGTAGCCGTTGTTGTACATAATATGGAAAATGATAATCGTACGCTTGGCCGGATGATTGACGAACACATGGAATTAATGAAAAAAGTACTGACACTTCCCATTTCTACCATTGCGGAAGTATTTCCAATGCTTGTCCGCGACCTGGCCCGTGGTCAGGGCAAAGAAATTGAACTGTCCATTCACGGAAAAGAAATTGAGGTTGACAAGAGATTGCTGGAAGAGCTTAAAGATCCGTTGATCCACCTGATCAGGAATTGCATAGATCATGGAATAAAAAAACCCGAAGAAAGGCGAGCATTGAATAAGCCGCCGCATGGTATAGTTATGCTGAATTTTTCAATAGTTGAAGGACGTAACCTTGAAATAATCATATCGGATGATGGTACGGGTATTAACCTGGACAAAGTAAAAGCTGTGGCGGTCAAAACAGGCATAGTTTCAAAAGATAATTTGGGAAAAATGAGCGATCAGGAAACAATGGCATTGGTTTTTAAATCCGGAATCACAACAAGCAAGATAATTACAGATATATCGGGGCGTGGCCTTGGATTAGCGATAGTCAGTGAAAAGGTTCAAAAACTGGGTGGGACAGTCTCAGTCGAAAGCCAGGAGAATATCGGGACAACGTTCCGGATTATTCTCCCGCTTACACTTTCCAATTTCAGAGGAGTTATGGTAAGAACCGGCGAACATTTGTTTTTTATTCCTTCCTTAAATGTGGAACGTGTTGTCAGAGTCAGCAATGAAGAAATAAACACGATTAAGAACCATGATACTATTCTGGTCGGTCAGGAAATTATCGTGATTAAAAAGCTTAGTGATGTTATGAGCATCAATGACAGGACAAAAGCGATATCATCAAAAAAAGGGAATGCTGTGACATCATCAGATTTTATCCAGATCATAGTTCTCGCGCAGGATGAAAAGCGTATTGGTTTTATTATTGATGAGGTTTTTGACGAACATCATATCTTTGTAAAAGAATTAGGAAGTCAACTGAGCCGTGTCAGGAATATAAGCGGAGCCGCTGTACTGGGGTCGGGCAAGGTGATTCCGGTATTGAATGTTTCTGACCTGATGAAATCGGTCATGCGTTCTGAATCATCACCCAAAATTACAGAAAATGAATATAAGGAAGATGAAAGGCTATATAAGGTATTGGTAACGGATGATTCAATTACGTCACGGTCATTGATAAAGAATATTATGGAATCTGCCGGCTATGAAGTAACAACCGCTGTGGATGGGATTGATGCATACATGAAAGCCCAGGTGGGAGAATTCGATCTGATCGTATCGGATGTAGACATGCCACGATTAAATGGTTTTGAACTGACCGCTAAAATACGGTCAGATAAAAAACTCAGCGAAATACCGGTTGTATTAGTAACGGCGCTCGAAACACGCGAAGACCGCGAACACGGCTTAGAGGTTGGGGCTAATGCTTATCTGATCAAAAGCAGTTTCGACCAGAGCAATTTGCTGGAAGTAATTAAAACACTTTTGTAAACAATATAAATAGTGTAATAATGATAAAAGTTTTAATAGTTGAAGATTCACCGGTAATGCAGGAATTGCTCAGATTCACCCTGAACGCTGACCCTGATTTCAGCATCATTGATATTGCTGCTGATGGTGAGGAGGCTATTAAATCTGCTGTTAAGCACCGTCCCGATGTTATTGCAATGGATTATTTCATGCCAAAATTAAATGGCGAGGAAGCTACGCGCAGGATTATGGAAATATGTCCAACCCCTATTGTTATTGTTACAGGAAATTTTGCAGCTAAATACGTTACTCTTTCATTCTCGCTGATTGAAGCCGGGGCACTGGCCATTGTGAAAAAGCCGCCATGCCTTGCTCATCCGGATTATAAAAAAGATGCCCTTGAATTGATCCAAACGCTGAAACTGATGTCCGAAGTGAAAGTAGTGAGACGTTTTGGGCGTATTAAAAGAGAAGATTCGCGAGTAAATCCAGTTCCTGCTATATCAATAAATAAAACATCGAAAATCCAGGTTGTAGTTATCGGGGCTTCAACAGGCGGGCCTAACGTGTTGCAAAAAATTATATCCGGGTTACCGAAGGATTATCCCTATCCTATTTTGATCGTTCAACACATTTCGAAAGGTTTCGTACTGGGTTTTGCAGAATGGCTTTCAAAGGCAACAAACTTTCCTTTTCATATTGCCTGTCAGGGAGAGTATCCTTTGCCCGGAAACGGTTATATTGCTCCCGATAGTTTCCACATGGGAATCGAACGAGGACCCCGGATTGTACTAAGCGACCATGAGCCGGAAAATGGATTAAAACCATCTATTGCATTTCTTTTCCGCACTGCAGCCAAAATATTCGGCTCGGAAGCAGTTGGAATATTACTCACCGGGATGGGCAAGGACGGGGCAAAAGAATTGAAACTAATGAAAGACCATGGAGCAGTCACCATTGTTCAGGATCAAAAAAGTTCCGTCGTTTATGGTATGCCCGGGGAGGCCATTATTTTGAATGCCGCCATGCATATTCTTTCGCCCGAAGAAATAATAGCTGCCCTAACAGTATTAGTTAATAGAAATTGAGAGGACCATAAAATGAAATCGCAGGAAGACTTAAAGAAAGACGATCAATTGATTCTAATAGCTGAAGACAGCCCTACGCAGGCTGAACAGTTAATCCACCTACTTGAGAAGAATAATTACAAAGTGGTTGCTGCTAAGAATGGAAAGGAAGCACTTGCTTTAATACAAAAGCATAAACCAACTTTAGTGATCAGTGATATTATAATGCCTGAAATGAGTGGTTTTGAACTTTGCAGAGAAATCAAAGCCAATGAGATCTCCATGGATATTCCTGTAATCCTGTTAACTTCACTTACCCAATCAAATGATGTCCTTGAGAGTATTTCCTGCGGGGCCGATAATTTTATCACGAAGCCGTATGACGAAGAATATCTTTTATTGCATGTAGAACAAATCCTGGCAAACAGCAAAATGTATAAAGGCGAACGGGTAAGTGTTGATGTAGAAATTATGTTTGGAGGAAAGAAATGTTTTATCACGGGCAGCCAGCAGCAAATGCTTTCCCTGCTTATTTCAACTTATGAAGCAGCCGTGCAAAAAAACTTTCAGCTGATAGCATCACAGGAAGAAATTAAAAGAATTAATAAACAACTGGAAGAAAGAGTAGCCGAAAGAACTACAGAATTATCAACGGAAATTGAAATTCGTAAAAAGTCGGTCATTAAACTCAAAGAAAAAAGCGATCAGATTGAAGCGCAAAACAAAGAACTTATCTTTCAAAACGAGGAAAAAGAAGAACGGGCGGCTGAGTTAATCATTGCTAACAAAGAACAAATTTTTCAAAGCAAAGAGAAAGACAAAAGAGCAGCGGAGTTAATCATTGCCGACAAAGAACTTGTATATCAAAACAAAGAGAAAGACAAACGGACAGAAGAATTAATTAGTGCGTACAAAAAACTTAACTTTCAGAATGAAGAGAAAGACAAACGGGCAGCAGAGTTAATCATTTCAAACAAAGAACAAGCCCATCAGAACGAAGAGAAAGACAAACAGGCAGAAGATGCGAACCGGGAAATTAATGAGTACCTTCAAAATATACTCAATTACACGAATGCCCCGATTATTGTCTGGAATACGGAATATAAAATCATACGGTTTAACAGAGCCTTTGAGTCTCTTACCGGAAGATTAGAAATTGATGTTATTGGTAAATCATTGGAAACCCTCTTTCCGCCTGCACTTAGAAACAGTTCGATGGATATTATCAGGAAAACCCTCAAGGGTGAGCGGATGGAAGTTGTCGAAATTAATATCATTCATATTGATGGTTCGGTCAGAACACTTCTATGGAATTCGATAAATAATATGTCGCCTGACGGGAAGACACCAATAGCTACAATTGCACAAGGTTATGATATCACTGACCGGATGCGTGCACTGGAAGAAGTAAGTAAATTGAATGAAACATTGGAGCAGAAGGTAATTGAAAGAACGACACAACTTGAAACTGCAAATAAAGAACTCGAAGCATTCAGCTATTCT
>Ga0182030_10027796_pt1 | contig 10153 bp, 6 predicted proteins | sample 812S3MmetaG_FD_121299 | JGI IMG/M metagenome (GOLD analysis project Ga0182030, IMG submission 121299) | Permafrost microbial communities from Stordalen Mire, Sweden - 812S3M metaG (Illumina Assembly) | ecosystem: Environmental > Terrestrial > Soil > Wetlands > Permafrost | place: Sweden... | reverse complement strand
TGCACGATTACGCCGATGGCCAGCGGATTGACCGCGAAGTGATTCTTGTTGGCGAAACATTCAGCGACCAAGCCAAGGCGTGGCGGGCGCTCTATGCCCGGGTCGCCTGCGGAGCCCATGCCGTCTTCCTGTCTCCCAAGGTCTTCCGGCCCAACCTCGACAGAAAACGCGTCACGTGGGCTGATGGCGAACAAAGCCCGGTCAAGTGGCTGGCGGTGCAAAGCTCAATTAGGCTGAATACAGGAAAGCGAGGCTTGGTCGAGGGCCAGGAGGCGCTGTATCATAAGGAGGTTTTGGCGAAAAGGGGGCCCGCGTTTGCCGGGCTGCAATTGAAGCTGATGACCCCTGAATATTACGGAAATCTTCTCGAGGACCCCGCCTTCTTTGACGCGGTCGCCGTTCCGGACGAGACTGAGGCGGTGGCCCTTCGCTGCAATTTCTACCTCAACTCGGAAGCTGGATATGAGGATGGCGTCGTCGTGGGAACGTACGGGCATCACGCGGGGCATTTCACCATCAACGGCTTTGATCTTCTCGGGCACCTGGGAAATCCGGCGGCCGATCATTTGCTGCTCAATTTGGTCGAGGAGGCCGCGGCGGATGCGGCCCCGCTGCAACCGCTGCCCACAAACTATGACGCCGAGATGGATTCGCTCGGAATAAGGGACAATTTTTGAAGTCCGGCTTGCGTCCGACTTTTTTTCCGATCACGAGGTTTGCACCATGTGTCGACATTGGTGCCTGAGCGGGGAGGCGTTCGCAGCCTCCTGATGATTCGGTGTCCGCGGGAATTCGGGCTCCGATCACTTGCTTCCTCGGGAAGCCGGCCGGAGACGTGACTGTAGCTCGCAGCCGCCAATCGTCGCCGGCTTTCGACGAGTACCGTTCAGCCGCAACCCAACGATGCGTGGTTAGCGATTGGCGGTGAAGACGAAAGTGATGTCGGCTAACTCGCTGGAGGGTAAAAGCGCCTTCATTGGGGGCGCCAATGCGCATGGCTTTTTCTGGTGCCGCGCCTATACTATAGTTGCTGCGCGCCGCAAAGCTCGCGGCGGATCACCGATAAGAAAACCTACAGGACGACATGCCAAGACCCGGAGCCGCTCGAGAAGATTCCCATCTCCCAAGTAATCCTCGAACTGAGCTGGCGGCGCTCCGCCTGCAGAGCGCCGCGTTGGCGGCGGCATCCAATTCCATTGTGATTACCGACCGCGAGGGCGCGATCGTTTGGGTCAACCCGGCCTTCACCGCCCTGACCGGCTACTCGTTTTCGGAGGCCATCGGCAGAAACCCGCGGGACCTTGTCAAATCCGGGCAGCACGAGCGTGCGGTATTTAAGAACCTCTGGGAGACGATCCTTGCAGGCGGCGTCTGGCATGGCGAGCTGGTCAACCGTCGCAAGGACGGCAGCCTCTATTCCGAGGATCAGACCATCACTCCCGTGCGCGATTCCACAGGGGCGGTCACTCATTTCATCGCGGTCAAGCAGGATACGACCTTTCAAAAGCAGACAAACGAGGCGCTCCGCATCGCCCACGAGCGCCTGACGCAGCTGCTCGATCACAGCCCCGCGGTTCTCTACGTCCTCCGTCTGGAGGGCCATGTGGGCATGCCGACCTTGGTCAGCGAAAACGTCGCCACGCTCTTGGGCTTCACGGTGGAGGAGGCGATGAGCCGTGAATGGTGGATCAATGGGCTGCATCCGGACGACCGCACCGCGGCAATGAACAGCACCAGGGAGACGATTGAAGCCGGCACAAGTCACACGGAATACCGGATGCGCCACAGGAACGGCAGCTACCGCTGGATTAGCGACTACCGGCGGCTTGTCCGCGGCGCGGATGGCAATCCCCTGGAACTTGTCGGCGTGTGGACGGACATTTCTGAGCGCAAGCAGGCGGAGCTGGCGCTCGAAGATTCGCTTTCGATTCTGCGGGCCACGCTCGAATCAACCAAAGATGGCATTCTAGTCGTGAATGAGGTCGGCAAAATTTTGCTTTCGAACCAGAAATTCGTCGAAATGTGGCGGTTGGCCCCCGACATGATGGCGGCACGCGAGGACGGACCGTTGCTCGCTTGCATCACGGAACAGCTAGCGGATCCCGCAAGTTTTCTCGCTAAGGTGAGGGAGTTGTATCTGCACCCGGAGGTCGTGTCCTTTGACATTCTGGAGCTCAAGGACGGGCGGACATTTGAACGCCATTCGCAGGCCAGGACGATCGCCGGCGCGGGAGTGGGACGGGTGTGGTCCTTTCGCGACATCACCGCCTCCAGGCTCGCCGAGCAGCACCTACGAGAGCAGAATGAAATCCTCTCCAAATCGCACGAAGCCATCATAATTGTAGGTCTTGACGGCAAGGTCTCATACTGGAACCACGGAGCGGAGGTGATCTTCGGCTGGACGGCGGCCGAGGCGCTTGGACGTCCGCCCACGGAATTGACCGGCCTCGATGAGCCCGATAAGATGCTGGCGATACGCGCTGCCGTTGCGGAGAAGGGATTTTGGAGCGGCGAGCTGCGTTCGCATCCCCGCGATGGACGCAAATGCATCCTGGCCGCCAGCATAACGCTCGTGCGGGACGAGGCCGGCCGGCCCCGCACACGGCTCAGCATCCTTTCCGACATAACGGAGAAGAAGCAGCTGGAGGAGCAGGCCCTGCGCTCTCAAAGGCTCGAGAACCTCGGGGCCCTCGCCGCCGGAATTGCGCACGATTTCAACAACGCCCTGGCTCCGATTGTCATGGCGGGGCCTCTGCTGCAAAAGATGGTGGGCGACCCCGCCGCCCAGCGGATACTCAAGATCGTCGACATCTCTTCCGCGCGCGGCGCCGCCCTCGTCCGCCAGATGCTTTCATTTGCGCGCGGGACGTTCGGGGAAAAGCAAATCACGCAGATCATCCAGGTTCTGCGGGAGGTGCTCGACCTCTCCAAGTCCACCTTCCCGAAGTCGATACGGATCCAAGCGAATCTGCAGGACGGCCTATGGCCCGTGCTGGGAGACTCGACACAGATGCACCAGGTCTTCCTCAACCTGTGCGTCAACGCACGCGACGCAATGCCCGATGGGGGCAGGCTCACGGTCGCCGCTGAAAACCGGACGCTCGATGCCGCCCAGGCAAGGAAGATTGAGGGCGGGCGTGCCGGCAGATTTCTCGCTGTCGAGGTGCGCGACACGGGCACGGGCATCCCGCAAGAGGTGCTGGGGAAGATATTTGAGCCGTTTTTCACGACAAAGGGCGAGGGAAAGGGCACGGGACTCGGCCTTTCCACCGTGCGCAGCATAGTGCACCAACATGACGGCTTCATGGCGGTGGACACCTCCTCTGCCAAGGGTCGCGGGCACGGCACGGCATTCACCATCTATCTGCCGGCGATGACCGGCGACGCCGTCGGCCCTTCGCGGATCCAAGGCGCCCTGCCGCTGCGGGGAAGGGACGAACTCATCCTTTTTGTCGATGACGAGGGGCCCGTGCGCGAGCTGGGCTCCAAGATCCTCGTCCAGCACGGCTATCAGGTGATTACTGCGGTCGACGGGGCGGATGCGGTGGCGTCCTTCATGCCCCGCGCCCGGGAGGTTCAGCTTCTCCTGACCGACCTGGATATGCCCAGGGTGAACGGAACCCAGCTGGCTTTGGCGCTCCGCGAAATGCACCCAAGGCTGCCGGTCATTGCCATGAGCGGCACAGTGAATCAGTCCGACGAGGGGATCGCAAAATTTGCGTCGGCCCTTCTGCCGAAGCCATTCGAGGCCCAGACCCTGCTGGAGATCGTGCGACGCACGCTCGACAGGGCCGGCTCGGCCGGGCCATTCCAAACCAAAATCTGAATGCTCCCATCGCCGCCATCCTTCCAATGGACCGCGACAATTGTCGGCGCATCAAGGGGACCGAACCATTGCGCGCGGCCGGCCGTGCGTCCTTCGCCCACTGGGCGGTTGTTTTCTCCATTCTGATGATCGAAGAGAGCGACGTTGTCCGAATGTTCCGCGAGTTCTACGAAGGACTCTTCCCGAAAGTCTGCCCTAATTGCGGGCGCACCTTTGCCACTCTTCGGGAGTACATACTTGCCAGCCAGCGCCTCTGGCCGAGCCTGAACTACGATATAGAAATGGATGCCTATAAGTCGCCGCGCCCGATAGGAGGCCTGGCGATGGCTAACTGCCCATGCGGAACCACGATGGCACTTTCCACGAAGAGCATGCCAGTCTCGCAGACTCATTTTCTGCTGGAGTGGATCCAGGCTGAGGCTGTGCGGCGGGGCCTGAATCCAACGCAGCTGTTGGAATACTTGCGCGACGAGGTCCGAAAGCAGGTTCTTGGCGAGCCGATCCCCGGCGGCTCGTGAGCGTTTGATGAAGGCCCGCGATTCACCCGCGGGATGCCGCGCATCCGCCGGGCGGGTTTAAGGGCAGGCCGGAGCAGCTTCGCACGTGGATGCCCGTGCCGGCTTGGAAACGGCGCTTATGCGGACCCGTGGGGGTGGCGACGGCGGCCAGGATTCCCTGTGGACACGAGGGCGTCGATGGCTTCTAGTGGTGCCCGAAACCGGCGCGAATGACGGATCGAAACACAGAAGGACACGAGCGATGAGCAGGGTGAGGGTGCTCGTCGGCACGAGGAAGGGCGCCTTCATCCTTTCGTCAGACGCCAGGCGAAGCCGTTGGAAGGTCGACGGGCCCCATTTCGGCGGGTGGGAGATCTACCACATGAAGGGCTCTCCGGCGGATCCGGACCGTCTCTACGCGTCGCAGTGCAGCGCGTGGTTCGGCCAGGTGATCCAGCGCTCGAGCGACGGCGGCCGGACCTGGGAGGCCGTGGGCAACGCCTTCGCCTATGACGGGATTCCCGGGAGCCACCAGTGGTACGACGGCACGGCGCATCCATGGGAATTCAAGAGAGTCTGGCACCTTGAGCCTTCGCTGGACGATCCGGATGCAGTCTACGCCGGTGTCGAGGATGCCGCCCTTTTCCGATCGGGCGACGGCGGGAAGACGTGGGCGGAGCTCTCGGGCCTGCGCGGCCACGGCTCGGGGCCGCGCTGGCAGCCGGGTGCGGGCGGAATGTGCCTGCACACGATACTTCTGGATCCGTCGAGGCCCGGGAGGATGTTCATAGCGATTTCCGCGGCGGGGGCGTTCCGCACCGACGACGCCGGGAAGAGCTGGAGGCCGATCAACCGCGGCCTGAGGTCGGAGCACATTCCCGATCCGACAGCCGAGGTGGGCCACTGCGTCCACCGGATAGCGATGCACCCCTCGCGCCCGAACGTGCTCTTCATGCAGAAGCACTGGGATGTCATGCGCAGCGACGACGCCGGCGAATCGTGGCGCGAGGTCAGCGGAAACCTGCCGAGCGACTTTGGATTCCCGATCGAGGTCCATTCGCACGAGCCGGAGACGATCTACGTGGTTCCGATCAAGAGCGACTCGGAGCACTACCCGCCCGACGGCAGGCTGCGCGTATACCGGAGCCGGACGGGGGGGGACGAATGGGAGGCGCTCTCCAGGGGCCTGCCGCAGCGCAACTGCTTCGTCAACGTTCTGCGCGACGCAATGGCCGTCGACTCGCTCGACCCGTGCGGCGTGTATCTCGGCACAACCGGCGGGCAGGTGTACGTCTCGGCCGACGGAGGGGACGAATGGGCTCCCATTGTCCGCGACCTTCCGGCCGTGCTGTCGGTCGAGGTTCAGTCGATTTCATGATCCAGGTCGTGCTCCCCGCGCACTTGCGGACCCTGGCGGGAGTGAGCGGCGCCGTGGCCGTCGAGGCCGTAGGCCAGGCCACACAGTGCTCGGTCATCGACGCGATCGAGGCCTCCTACCCCATGCTCGCCGGGACGATCCGCGACCGCGCAACGAAGCGTCGGCGGGCGTTCGTGAGGTTCTTCGCCTGCGGTGAGGACCTGTCCCACGAATCCCCGGATTCCCCCCTGCCGGACGCCGTGGCGGCGGGCAGGGAGCCCCTTCTCATCATCGGAGCGATCGCCGGCGGCTGAACGGGGGCGGAGCGGCCCCTAGCGCAGGCGGCGGAACGAGGCCTGAAGCAGCTCGAGATCCGAGGCGGACTTCGACTTCTCCCTGGCCTTGGCGATCAGGTTGGCCTCAAGCTTGTTCTTAGTGGGCCGGTCCGACTCGAAAAAGACCCCGAAGACGCCCGGCCAGGGGAGCGAGGCGAGGCGAAAGGCCGCAAGCTCGTCGGAGGGGTCGTGGCGAAGCGCGTCCTCGGGCGTCCCGTCATTCTTCCTCTCATCGATCACCCGGAACTGCCCGCCCTTGCGCGGGACCGCCGCGTCAAAGGCGCCCTCGTAGAATTCCACGCATTCCGACAAGATCTCGACGACGGAGAATCCGTCGTGCCGCGCTGCGCGCTCCATCATCTCGGTCATGTGGTTGACCTGGGTCGCGTGGCTGCGGGCGACAAAGGTGGCGCCGCTGTTGACCAGCGTGCGCATGGGGTTGATCGGCTGGTCGACGGAGCCCGTCGGGTCGGTCTTCGACTTGAAGCCGATGGGCGAGGTGGGCGAGGTCTGCTTCTTCGTGAGCCCGTACACGAAATTGTCCATGATGACATAGGTCAGGCGGACGTTCTTGCGCCCGGTGTGGACCAGGTGGTTGCCCCCGATGGAGAACCCGTCCCCGTCGCCCCCAAACACAAAGACGTGCACGTCGTCCCGGCCGAGGCTGACGCCCGCCGCAAAGGGAAGGGCGCGCCCGTGAATGTAATGGACGCCGTGGGTGTTGACGAAATACGGGAAGCGCGACGAGCAGCCGATACCCGCCATGGTGACTATGTTCTGGTGGGGATACTGGAGCCTCTCCAGCACCCGGTAGTAGGAGGCCAGGACGGCAAAGTCGCCGCACCCGGGGCACCACGTCGGGTGGTCGGCCGTGAGCATCTTCTTCGTCAGCGGAACCGGCTGGAGGGCGGCTGGCTGGGGATTGGCGGCAGCGGTGGAGGACATGTGTGTGATCGCCGGTCGGGTTCAGGCACGGGCGCCGTTTGCGCCGTTGTGGTCGAGGTTGCCGGTCACCCGGGCGATGATTTCGCCGATCCGGAAGGTCAGGCCGTCGGTCTTTGTTATGCTCCCAATCGACGGAAGGGCGTAGCGGGCCCGCAGCATCATGGCCATCTGGCCGAAGCCGTAAAGGCCCTCGTCGTTGAGCTCGACGACCAGCACCTTCTTGTAGGCCGCCAGAATCCGGTCCAGCCCAGGCGGCAGCGGATGGAGGTGGCGCAGGTGGAGCTGGCCCACCCTCCTGCCGCCGGCCCTAAGCTGGTTCACGGCCTCGCGGATGGGCCCCCAGGTCGAGCCCCACCCGACGATGAGGGCCTCGCCGTCCGCATCGCCGTAAACCTCGGGCACGGGCAGCGTCGTGGCGAGCGCCTTGATCTTCTCGCGGCGCTTGGCCGTCATCTTCATGTGCAGGCCGGGATTCCCCGTCGGGTGGCCCAGCTCGTCGTGCTCGAGGCCGCTGACGGTCGGATACTTTCCCGTCGCGATCGAGGCCCCGGGAGGGGCGTGCCGGGTGAGCCGGTCGAGCGGGTAGGGCTCGAAGTCCGCCCCGCGCGGGGACAGGTCGAGCTTGGGCGGAACCACGAGCTTCGCCAGGTCAGGCTCGTCGAACGCCTCGATGCGGGTTGCGAGGGCCTGGTCGGTGAGGATGAAGACGGGGGTGCTGTACTCGCGCGCGATCCTGCCCGCCTCGAGGGCGATGTAGAAGCAATCCTCCACATCCTTCGGGGCGAGGACGACCCGGGGCGTGTCGCCATGGCTGCCGTAAATGGCCTGCATCAGGTCGCTCTGCTCGACGTTTGTGGGCATTCCGGTGCTTGGGCCGCCTCGCTGGACGTTGATCACGATGAGCGGCATCTCGGACATCACGGCCCAGCCGAGGGCCTCCATTTTGAGAGAGAGGCCGGGGCCAGAACTGCCGGTGACCGCGAGGTGGCCGGAGTAGGCGAACCCGAGCGCGTAGCCGACGGCCCCAAGCTCATCCTCGGCCTGGACAAAGATTCCGCCGTACTTGGAAAGCTCGGTGCGCAGCGTCTCCATGACGGTCGACCAAGGCGTGATGGGATAGCCCGCGCCGTGCCGGACCCCGGCGGCGATCAGCCCATAGGTGAGCGCCGTGTTCCCGTCCACCGTCACCTGGGGGCGCCCGGAGGTGTTGACCGGGGGCTTTTCAAAGCGGTAGAGACAGTCGCGCAGGTTGTCCGCCGGAGTGGCGAAACCGGCGTCGAAGGCGAGCATGGCATTGCGCACGATGTCCTCGGACCTTCCCCCGAAGCGCTCGGTGATGAGCGCCGCAACCTTGGCCTCGTCGAGGTTGAAAATCCGCGTGATCAGCCCGAGCACAAAGAGGTTCTTGCCCTTTTCCTTGGACGATCCCCCGACCGCCTCGACTGTCGCCCCCGTGATCGAGACTCCCAGCGCCTTGAAGCGCCGGTCCTCCGGGTTCGGGACGACGTGGTCCGAATCGTATATGAGAACGCCTCCCGGCCTCAGCGACTCGATGTGGCTCTCATAGCTGTGCTGGTAGAAGGCCACGAGAAAATCGGCCTGGTCGCCCGAGGAGAGTATCTCCCCCGAGCCCATGTGAACCTGGAAGATGGATGGACCTCCCGAAATCGTTGACGGGATGGTCATATACGTCATCACATCCTGGTCGGACCGGCCCGCAAGGCGCGCCAGGAATCCTCCTATGGTCTGTATGCCGTCCTGGGAGTTGCCGGCAAGGCGGATGACCGCGTCATGAAGGATGCGCCGCTCTTTGGAAACGGAAGGGTCGGCACCCGGGGTTTGGGTGTTGGGCATTACCATTTTGGGGTCATTCGAACTTGTCGGCGGGCACCGCTTTGTCAATGGGCTGGGCGGCTCGGGATGGCCTCACTTCAGGGAGACGGCGATCGGCTGCCCGTCGGTGCCCGATCCGCGGAAGATCCCCTGGTCGGTGACGACCTCGACCTCGACCGGGCGCTTCGGCCGGGCGCGCTGCCCCACGGAGGCCGATACGGACACGACAACCTGGCCGTTGTGGGTTTCCGCCCTGTAGGTGGTCGAAAGAAAATCGCCGCTCTGGTAGCCGTAGCCGTCGCCCGCGTCCTCGAAGAGGAGCCCGGAAGCGTTCCCCAGTTCGTCGGGCGAAACCAGGAGTGTCAGCGGGTCAAGCGACTCCTCCGTCGTGTTCTGGACCACCCTGCCAAGCGGCAGGATGGCGCCGCCGCGGACCCTGAGATCCACCTGGAACTTGTCGGCCTGATCCCCGTCCACGATCGATACGGAGCGCCAGATACCGCGCGGCAGGTGCGGATGGTCCGCCCACCTTGGCACGACCAGGAGATCCTGGCCGAGGAGAAAGACCTGGCCCTCCGAGCGCAGGGCCGGATCGCGCGTGTCCGCGAAGAACACCGGATCCAGGACGGGGGCGCCGTTGAGCGAACTCTCGTAGAAGAGGGTGTAGATGTAGGGCAGGAGGCGGTAGCGCCGGTCCAGGGCGATTCGCGAGGCCGACTCGACTTCCGGGCCGAACACCCACGGTTCCTTATGCGGCGCGTCGTTGTCCGAGTGCCCGCGGCAGAAGGGGAAGAGCGCGCCCATCGCCATCCATTGCCCCCAGAGCTCCGGATCAGCGTGCATGCCAAAGCCGCCCAAATCCGGCCCGTTGAAAGGCTGGCCGGAGAGGCCCAGGTTGAGCGTCATCGGAATGGCCATCCTCAGGTGGGTCCAGGTGGAGGCGTTGTCACCGGTCCAGGTGGCGGCATAGCGCTGCCCCCCGAGGAAGTTGGAGCGTGTCAGGACGAACGGCCTCTTCGCCGGCCTTGCCGCGGAGATTCCCTCGCGCGTGGCCCGCACCATGAGCATTCCGAAGACATTGTGGTACTGCGCATGCGGGCCCGGCGCCAGGCCCCCGCCGCCGCGGTGCCAGTTGTCGAGCGGCATGGTCTTTTCCGGAACGTCGAAGACGGACGGCTCATTCATGTCGTTCCACACTCCGTCCACGCCCAGTGCGATGAAGTCCTTGTAATTTGCCCCCCACCACGCGCGGGTCTCCGGCCTGGTGAAGTCGGGGAAGACGCATTCTCCCGGCCAGACCTTCCCCTGGAACGCGTTGCCCTTGGCGTCGTGCACCCAGGCGTCGGCGGCCGTGCCGGAG
>Ga0182030_10027795_pt1 | contig 10153 bp, 9 predicted proteins | sample 812S3MmetaG_FD_121299 | JGI IMG/M metagenome (GOLD analysis project Ga0182030, IMG submission 121299) | Permafrost microbial communities from Stordalen Mire, Sweden - 812S3M metaG (Illumina Assembly) | ecosystem: Environmental > Terrestrial > Soil > Wetlands > Permafrost | place: Sweden... | reverse complement strand
TCGGTCGCCGTCGGGTCGTACAACGCCGCATCACCGACGGCTTCTTGCGGCGGACCGCCCGCGGCGGCCGCCCGCTCGACGTGGGACACCTTGGGGACATCGCCGTGCAGTCGCAGCACTTCGGTGACCGTCTGGATGGTGAGCTGGAAGCCTTCGGGCGTCACTTCGATGCTCTTCGTGGCCTGGCGAGGCAGCGGAATTCGGGCCCGGAAGCAGTAGTGAATGGCGGCGGCCGCGATGGCAGGCAGCGTGAAGCGCTTTTCCAGGGTCGTCGCGGCATCGGCCGAACCTTGGGCGATGACCAGGGACAGGCCCGGATCGGCACCGGTCTCGACCCGCACTTCCGTCAATGTGGCGTTCGCCAAGGCGCCGCCGTGGGAGCGATCCAGCTCCAGGATGGCATCCACGACCGTCTCCACCGGCAGCAGCAGTTTGCGGACTTCCTGGATACGGACCTTGACCATAGCCACAAGAAGGATGCCGTCGCGGCCCCCGGCTGACCGAGAACCAGGGCTCAAATACGACAATTAGTAGTTATGGCGCGTCCGTATCTGCAGTTCCATGCGCCGGTAGTCGATGACCAGAGTGTCGAGCAGACCCAGCGTATCGATGCCGATCAGCATGGCCGGCTCGCGGGTCAGCTTCCAGATCTCGAAGATCTGCAGGTCGCAGATCGTGAGAAAGGGTGCGCGGATCATCACCGGTCCGAGCGAGACGGGGGGCACGGGCACGTCCTGCCCTGCCTGCACGTCATCCGTGGCGCCCACGATGGAACTTGGCCGCAGATCCTGATTCGAATGCCGGCGCTTGAGCGCGACCTGCAGTGCCATATTCGCGACCGTCGCCTGCCCGCCGGTATCGATGATCGCCTTGACGCGCACTCCACCGACGTAGGCCGTCGTCATCAGCAGGCCGTTGGCCGTGCGCGTGAGGGGAATGGTCTCGTATCCGTACTCGGCGCGCCGGCCGTGGGAACGGCTGATTGTGATCTTGTCGTGCATGAAGTCGATGAAGATTCGCTTGTCCTCGAGACCCTCCATGCCCAGCACGCCATCCGCACCACCGAGTGCGTCCGGAACGATGGGCAGCACCTTGTCATGTGCCTCCATGTCGCCGACGACAAAAGTATCGATCTTTACGAACGGCACGATCGCGGAGCCGGTCACGCCATGCAGCATCAGGGTCCGCGCGCCCACCAGCGGCAGCCCGAGATCCGCGGCCGTGCGCGAGTTGATCGCGGAGCTGCTCGCGCCGGTATCCAGCACCAGCCTGTAGGGTCCCTTCCCGTTCAGATACACGGGCGCCCAGATGCGACCCAATCGATCGCGCAACGTCGGCGCGACATAACGGGGTTCCGGTGCAGTGACTGCAACATCGGTGATCGCCTGTTCCGATGCCGCCGAAGCTGCAGGCGAAGACGCCGGCGAGACCGGCGCGGATGACGTGGCCGGCAGCGTCGGAGCGGGCTCCGCGTTCGCCCACGGCGCTGCCGTTGCTGACAGGAAGGCCAGCGCCACGAACGCGTACCACCTTGGTCGCATCACATAAGCTCCTTCAGCGAAAGCGCCGCCGTCGAGGGCAAACATTACGATGCAGCTGGCGAACAATTGACCTCTCAATTGCTATGCTAGATTGAGCTTCGTAATTGCTTTGTCAATGTTTCAAAACGTCGATGGAGGCAGCCGTGAGCAATGCACCAAGTCCTGTCATCGCGCAGGGTCCCGGTCCTGCCACCGCACCGACCGCATCCGGCGGTGACGCCCTGAAGCATTTGCAGCTGGATGTCGAACGGCTGATCGATGCCTACGAACTGGATGTCATCTGCCACAGCTGCCAGACTGTACATAAGTGCGCCATCGGCTGGTTGCGCGTTCACTCAACCATGGAATGCGAAAACTGCCAGTCCTCCATCGTGCTGCGTACGTCGCTCATGAACGAGGAAATGCGGCGCGTGGCCCGGCAGCTGCGCAAATTACGTGAGCAGTTGTCCGAGATGATCGAGCGGGCGGCCGGCATTCTCAGTCAGTAGATCTTAACGGACGGTCCGAATGTCCACCGATTCGGTGGCCGGATCGAACACGATCTGCGCCTCCCCGTGCTCCAGCTGTTTGCGCACCTGCGAGACTTTCGATGCCAGCGGCAGTTCATGCATGCCGTAATCGGTCCCCTCGCGCAGAACAAAGGACTCAATTAGCGCCTGGAGCGTATCAGGAGCGAGCTGCGACCAGGGAATCGCGACGATTTCGGGCGGTAGATCCTCCGCACTCATCGCCGGAAAACCCGGACCGGCACTGCCGCATCATTGCTCACCCAGCCGGAGTGGCCGTCGGCGGTGCGCACCAGGTTGAATCCCGCGTAGCGGCCCTGGATCCATACCACGTCCCCCTCGCGCAGGCTGCCACTGGCGGCAGCGGACTGCGCCGGCGCCAGATGCAAAGTGGCGGGGCTGAGGATGACGGCGCGGTACAGGTCCGGCCAGCACAGGACTGCCGCGTCCGCACTCACACAGAGAGTCAGGGCCGCCACCAGGATCAGCGGCCGCGCGAAACGCCGTGCCGAGCCTCTCAGACACAGCAGCACGAGCGCGGCGCACAGCACCCAGATCGCTGCCAGGGCCGCCCACGCGTAGGTGTCAAAACCGAAGTAACGCGCTGTCGCAAGCCACGGACCAACCGCCGGGGGCGTGATCCCCGCGCGCTGCTGCGCCGCTGCCAGGTTCGACTCGATGGCCGGATTGTCCGGCATCAGCACCAGCGCCCGCTCATATTCAAGAATGGCGCGCCCGGGCTTGCCCAGCCTCAGCCACGCGTTGCCCAGATTGAACAACACCGGGGCCGAATAGCCCTGTTGAGTCAGTACCTGCTCGTAGGTTTGCGCAGCCAGCCGATAGTCGCCCGTGGCGGTCGCGTGCTCGGCCGTCGCAATCAGCCCCTGATCGCACAGCGCAACAGCCGCGGCGAGGAACAGCAGTAACGCCAGGCAGGCCTTCACGTGATGGCCTCCAGGCGATCCATCTGTTCGAGCACCCGTCGCTGCCACTCCTGCAGCGCCTTCGCACTGAGACTTTCACCGGCATAGGTCGCCTTTTCGGCCATCGCAAAGATCGCCTGAAGTTCGCCGCCCTGCTCCGGCAGCTGTTGCGCGACCAGCTGCGGGTCCACCGACTCGGCCGGCACCTGCCACAGATCGGCCAGACGTTCCTGCAGTGCGTGACGGGCCGCCGAGAAGAACGCCGGTGTATCGCCACGGTGCAACGCCGCGGCCATCGATTCGAGATTGATCCTGACCGCGGCCAGCCGCGCGGCATGCAGCACCAGTGCCGGATCGCTCGACCGCAGCTGGTGTCGCCGGATCAATGTCACGGCCGCCAGCATCAGCGCGATCGGCACCAGGGTGGCGCCGAGAAACCAGCGCCGCCAGACCAGCGGTTCCAGTGTCGCGGCAGACCCTCCCGTCGCGGCAACGTCCGTCGCCAGCGCATCGGCACCGGTGCTCGCGGTGCTGCCACGCGGACCCGCTGCCTGCAGTGTCGGGGCCACCTGGTTCGATGCCGCACCCGGCGTCACGGTTACCTGGACGGGTTGGGTCGCGCGCGTCACGTACCGACCAGCTTCCGGATCAAAGTAGCTGAATGACAGGCCTGGTAGTGTGAGCTGACCGGTCTGCAGCGGTACCACCGGTTGGGAGAATGTCTTCAGGCCCTGAAGGCCGGTGTCATCATCAGCCGTCACCTTCGATTCGGGTCGGTACACCCGCCATTCGGCTGAGTCGTGCAAGCCATCGGAGCTCACGCGAGACAGATTGCCTTTTCCTGTGACCGTCAGTTTGAACGTCAGCGGGTCCCCCACCGCGCCACCGGCGGGCGCAAGCGACGTGGCGACCTGGAACTGACCCACTGCACCGGAGAAGTCCGCAGGCCTGCCGTCAACCGGCAGCGGCAGTACGGTCAACGGGGTCGGGTCCGGTTTCAGCGTGACGCTTTTCTGTATGACCTTGCCAAAGAGGTTGCCGAAATCCGAGTCGTCCATGAAGGCCCCCGGCGCGGCGGTACCGAATAACGCCCGCAGTCGCGACGCCATGTCCGAATCGGATCCGGGAAGTTGCACATTCACAGTCAGCGGAAGCTCCAGATCGATCGGGTATTCGCCACTCTTGAGCGCACCCAGCACCGAATTCCAGGTCAGGACGGTGTAGCCCACCCCCGCCACCGCCTCCTCCGTCTGTGTCGGACGCTTGTCGAGGCCGCTGACGGTGAAAGCGTCCCCGGCCGCAGCCAGAGGTCCTTCCAGCCGTGCGCTGATGCCTTCCCGGAAGTAAGCCTTGATCTGGATGGGCACCAGTTCGCCCACGTACATGCGCGTCTTCGGCAGGATCACCTTCATGATCGGCATCGCCGCGCGCACCGCGGCTGCCACGTCGGCACCCGCGGCGCGATTCGAGCCGGAGCCTGCCACATCGCCGCCTGGGTTCGCGCGGCTGCCCGTGCCGGCTGCCGTCACGCGCACCGTCACCGGCGCTGTCGTGATGCTGCCTATCTGGATCGGCGGAATCGTGAAGGTGCCCTCGTGGCTCGCCGTGACCCGATAAGTGCGGGCGAAAATCGCCGTGACCGCACCGTTCATATTCCGGATGGAGGTGGATTGCCCGTCGGGATTGATGACCAGGCCAGGGACCCGGGGAATGATGGGTACCGCATCCTCATCACCCGAAATCGTGACCGTGAGTTCCGAGGACTCATCCGCGGAGAAACTCGGTGGATCCAGGGTCACCGAATAACGGTTCGCCGCATCAACCTGCCCTGCGCCGAGCGCCAACAGGGTGATGAAAAGCGCCACGAGGACCTGGATACGGGACTTCATCACCAGTCCTTGAGCGGCGTCGCCGGCGGCTTCACTGACTTGGCATTCAGCACGCCAGTCCCCATGTGCCGCTCCTCACCCTTGGCCGAATCCAACAGCTGCTCCGCTTCAACCGGCGACATCTGTCCTGGCTTGCCAATGTCCTGCTCGGCGGCTGCCGCTGTCTGTGGGTGCTGTCCCGCCGGTTGCCCCGGGTCAGCCTGAGTCGGTCCGGCGGGTTGCGGGTTCCCCTCTCCCGGCTGATTCGGCTGATTCGGCTGGTCCTGCTGATTCTGCGGTTTCTGCTGATTTTGCGGGTTGGGCTGACCGTGCTGATTCTGCTGGTTCTGTTGCCCCTGCTGACCCTGCGGGTTCTGTTGGCCCCCCTGCTGGTTCTGCTTGTCCTGCTGGTTCTGCTTATTCTGCTGGTTGTTCTTGTCGTTCTGGTTCTTCTGCTGATTCTGGTTCTGCTGCTGATGCTGTTGCTTCTGGAGTTCGTCCAGGCGCTTCTGCACCAGGTCACGGTTGTATTTCGCATCGGCGTCGGCGGGTCGCATCTGCAGCGCGGTGTCGTACGCCCCGATCGACTGCTGCCAGGTCTTGATGGTCGATTGCGGATCGGTGGCCACACCCTTTTCGCCCTGGCGGAACAGAGCATTGCCGAGGTTGTAGTAAGCGCTCTGCTGCAGCGGAATCTCCTGGGTCTTCAGCGCATTGCTGAAGGCCGAAGCAGCCGTCGCATAGTCCCGGGCCCGGTACGCCGCCGCGCCCAGGTTGAATTGCAGCGGCGCCTGCGTCGGATCGGCCTTGAGGCTCTGTGCGTAGTCGCGCTGCGCCTGGGCGTACTGACCTTTCTGGTACTCCTCCTGGGCGGTACGGGGCGAGGGAGACGGAGACGGAGAGGCGAAAGCACGCGGCGCCATGGCCAGCAACAGTCCAAGTACCAGTGCCACGGCCAACGGGGCGCCCGGTGGTACGACGGCCGTCGCGCGCCTGCGGACGCCAACGCCCAGCAGCCGCTCCAGTATCAGCAGTCCGATCGCCACGGCCAGCGGCCACTGGAAAAGTTCGGCGTAGACCGCGACCTGCCGGTCAGCGTGCTGGTGCTGCGCGAGATCCTTGAGCTTGTCGGTGTACAGACTCACGACACCCTGTCCCTGGGGACCGAGGGGCACGTACACGCCGCCCGTCGCAGCGGCGATCCGCTTGAGCATGTCGGCGTCCAGATGCGATCTGACGAAGTTGCCCGCGGGGTCTTTGACGAACCGGCTGCCACCGGCGCCGTCGGGAATCGGAATGAGGTCACCGGACTCCGTACCGACCCCCACCGTGAAGATCACCATTCCCTTCGCGGCCGCCGACTGAGCTGCGAGCATGGCGTCGCCGCCCAGGTCCTCACCGTCGGTGATCAGGACCATGACCTTCTGCGTGTCACCGCGCATCGCGAGCGTCGACTCGCTGAGGCGAATGGCCGAGGCGATATCGGTGCCACCCAACGCGATGGTGTTCGTGTCCAGCGACTCCAGAGTCTCGCGGAAGGCGTCGTAGTCGGTCGTCACGGGCGCCTGCAGGAACGCCTCGCCGGCGAAGGCCACCAGTCCCACGCCATCGCCGTTCAGCCGATCCAGCAGATCCTCGACCGCCAGTTTCGCCCGTGTCAGGCGGTCCGGCTTCACATCCGGCGTCAGCATCGAACGGGACGTATCGATCGCGAGCAGGATATCCAGTCCGCGGCGCTCGGTTTCCTCCATTCGCATGGCGCCGAGGGGCCTTGCCAGCGCCACGCAGGTCGCGAGGACCACCAGGCAGAACACGATCCGTCTGAGCCACAGCAGCGGGCGCGACACCGCGAACAGCGCCGAGTCGGTGTTCCGGGCAAGTGAAAATGCCCGCAGGCGCCGCCGTTGCAGCTGGTCGAACCGCCAGTACACCAGCAGCAATACCGGCACTGCGATGAGGCCTGCCAGGATCCACAGCGGCTGCACGACATGGGTCACGGGCATCATGCCGGTATCCGCCGTCGCAGGGTGAACTGGGACAACAGACTCAATCCCAGAACGACAAGGGCCGCCAGGGCCGGCCAGCCGAACAGTTCCTCCCAGCGCTCGAAGCTGTGCACGCTGAACGAAGTCTTTTCGAGCTTTTCGATCTCGTCATAGATCCGATTCAATGAATTCGTGTCCGTTGCCCGATAGAACCGGGCGCCGGTCGCGGTCGCGATCCGCTTGAGGGTGTCCTCGTCCACGTCGACCTTCTCCATGACGATACGCTTGCGGCCGAAGGCGTCCGTGACGGGAATCGGTGCTTCACCGCGCACACCGATTCCGATGGTGTACACCTTCACGCCGAGCGCCTTGGCGGCCTCGGCAGCGGTGAGCGGCGTGATCTGCCCGGAGTTGTTCTGCCCGTCCGTCATCAGAATGATGATTTTCGACTTCGCCGTCTGGTTGCGCAGGCGATTGAGACCCGAAGCCAGTGCGGACCCGATGGCCGTACCGTCCTCGATATCACCGATGTGGACCCGCTCCAGGTTGCCGAGCAGCCAGCCGTGGTCGAGGGTCACCGGACTGACCAGGTAAGGCAGGCCGGCGAAGATGGTGAGCCCGATACGGTCATTGGGTCGGGCCTCGATGAACTTGCGGACGACGGACTTGACCACATCGACCCGGCTGGCCGGTACGCCATCGAGCTTGAAATCCAGCGACTGCATGGATCCGGACACATCGAGCAGCACCATGATGTCGACGCCGCTGGCATGAACCGTGGCATTGGTCTGGCCCTGCTGCGGACGGGCCACGGCAACAATCAGCAGCGCCAGCGCCAGCAGCGGCAGACCCGCCAGCACGGATCCCCGCCGACTGCGCGTGCGCCGTGCCACCTCGCGCAGCAACACCAGGCTCGGGTAGTCGATCGCCGGCAACGGGCCGCGCCGGCCACGCCAGATCAGCAGCAGCGGCAGGACGACCAACAGCCACAGGTATTCAGGATTGGCGAAGCGGAACATCGATGACTTCAGGAGTGATGGCCGTCGGCGCCGGACTCGGCGCCGCCGTGGTTTCGACAAAATGCTTTGCGCTGCCCAGCATGCGCTCCATTTCCCCGGCGTCCAGGGACCAGCGCGCGAATTTGGCCAGATCACAATAGTTCAGAAACTCGCTCAAGGCCTGCTCGTGGGCCTGCAGGGCCGATCCCACCTGACCCAGGCAGTCACGCAGGAACTCGGGGGTGGTGAGATGCGTCGCGAGCACGTTGAAGCGCTCCTCCACGTACGCCCGCACCACATCGGAGACGGCCGCCGAAAACGCGCGGGCATCGCCGGCCTGCATCAGGGCGCGCGTCGCCTCCAATCGCCGCAACGTTCGCTGCAGCAGGGTGAGCGGCGGACGCCGCGCCCGGTACCACCGCCACGTCCACCACGCCAGCGCCAGCAACAGCAGCGCGCCGGCGCCAAGCAACGCGAGCACCCGCCAGTCCAGGGGAATCAGATAAGGCGGACGGATGTCGCGGATGTCGGGGCCTGCCGGATTCACGGATGCCGCGCCTCGCGCCGCCGGAAGAAACTCATCAGCGAGCCAAGATAGGGCTCGCCGGTGCTCAGCATCAGACTGTCGATGGCTTCTGCGTTGAGCATCCGCAGGAGCGTGTCACGGCTCTTCAGTGCGAGGCTCGCAAATCGCTCGCGTGTACGCCGGCTTCCGGTATCGACCTGCATGACCTCGCCGGTCTCCGCGTCCTGCAGCACGACCATCCCGACATCGGGCAGCGTCTGCTCGCGCGGATCGCGGATGCTCACTGCCACCAGGTCGTGCCGGCGCGAGGACCGACTCAGCGCCTGGCGCAGCGGTGTACGCGACTCGACGCTCACGCCGGGTGTCTGAAAATCGGAGATCAGAAACATCACCGATCGCCGCAGCGACGTGCGGTTGGCGAACTGCAGCGCCTGGGAGATATCGGTTCCGCGCCGGACGGGCCGGAAGAAGAGAATTTCCCGAACCACCCGCAGCACGTGGCGCCGGCCCTTCTTCGGCGGAATATACAGCTCGATCTGATCGGTGAAGAGGATCAGGCCGACCTTGTCGTTGTTGCGCGTGGCCGAGAGCGCGAGCACGCAGGCCAGTTCCGCCGCCACGTCCCGCTTGCTTTGTATGCTGGACCCGAAATGGCCGGATGCACTCACGTCCACGAGCAGCAGCAGCGTCAGCTCCCGCTCCTCGGCAAACTTCTTGACGAAGGGATGGCCCGCGCGCGCCGTGACGTTCCAGTCGATGGTGCGCACCTCATCGCCCGGGACATATTCACGGACCTCATCGAAGTCCATGCCCCGGCCCTTGAACACCGAGTGATAGTGTCCGGCAAGCGAGTCGGCCACGATCCGGTTGGTGCGGATTTCGATCTGCCGCACCTTGCGCAGGATGTCGCGTGTAATAGCCTCGTTCATGAGCTAGGGGACGGGCAGGCTCTCCAGGATCTTGCTCACGATCTGGTCAGAGGAAATGTCCTCGGCCTCTGCTTCGTAGCTGACCACGACCCGGTGCCGCAGCACCTCCAGCGCCACGTCCTTCACGTCCTGCGGTGTCACATAGCCGCGGCCGTGCAGGAAGGCGTTGGCCCGCGCACCCAGTGCCAGACAAATCGTGGCACGAGGCGAAGCACCGGCCTGAATATAGCCGCCCATGTCCTTGCCGATCACGCGCGGATCGCGGGTGGCCAGGACCAGATCGACGATGTAGTCACGGACCTTGTCATCGATATAGATGTGATTGACGACATGCCGCGCGGCCATGATCTCCGCGCCGCCGACCACCGTGTCCACCGTCGGGACCGGTTCGGTGGTGCCCATCGAATCGAGGATGGCTCGTTCCTGGGAGCGGGTCGGGTAATTCAGAATGACCTTCAGCATGAAGCGGTCCACCTGCGCCTCGGGCAGCGGGTAGGTGCCTTCCTGTTCGACCGGATTCTGCGTCGCCATCACCATGAACGGTTCCGGCAGCGCATGGGTTTCGCTGCCGAGGGTGACCTGGCGCTCCTGCATGGCCTCGAGCAGCGCGCTTTGGACCTTGGCCGGGGCACGATTGATTTCGTCGGCCAGGATAAGATTTGCGAAAACCGGCCCGTGTTTGGTCTGGAATGACCCATCGCGCGGGTTATAGATCATGGTGCCCACGACATCCGCCGGCAGCATGTCGGGCGTGAACTGGATGCGCTGAAAGCTCACGGCCAACGCCTGCGCCAGCGTCTTCAATGCCAGGGTCTTGCCCAGACCCGGGACACCCTCAAGCAGAATGTGGCCGTTGGTCAGCAACGCAATCATCAGC
>Ga0182030_10027794_pt1 | contig 10153 bp, 11 predicted proteins | sample 812S3MmetaG_FD_121299 | JGI IMG/M metagenome (GOLD analysis project Ga0182030, IMG submission 121299) | Permafrost microbial communities from Stordalen Mire, Sweden - 812S3M metaG (Illumina Assembly) | ecosystem: Environmental > Terrestrial > Soil > Wetlands > Permafrost | place: Sweden... | reverse complement strand
GTGCCGCGCACCTATATTTCGAAGATCGAAAATGGCAAGGCGATTCCGACGCTCGGTTCGCTGGAGCGGTTGCCGCGGCGCTGGGTGTGGATATATGCCAACTGGTCCGGGACTCCCGCAGCCGCCGCAATGAAGAGGCCGCTTCAATTCTGAGCGATCCGTTTCTGGCGGAGATCGCTGCTTGGCTGCCGCGGTTGGATGCATTGCAGCGGGCGCAGTTTGCCAGCGCGGTGCGCGATGCGGCGCTGGGCGGACGGCGTCGGTCGGCTTAAAGCTGGCAGGCGGTCAGATCATGTGGTTTAGCTCTATAGATCCGGCAACTAAATACTGTTCGTGTGCCCCATCCATTCCCGCGTCTTCTGCGGGAATGGGTGGAATGAGATTGTCACTGTTATCTTGCCGGATCAATAAAGATTCCACGGCTCTGCTGACCATTCCGAAGCCAAGATTCCGGCATTTCCGCCTTTACCGGGCATTCCCGGCGTTCAATTCCGGGGCATTGTTCGTTCAGCCCGCCAGAGCGCAGGCTGAGAACCCGTACAATCTCGTCTGGAAGCCGTAATATCGTATAGAGGCGAGTCCTTTGTATCCATCCGGCACATTGCGCATCGATGAGCTGACAACGGAAGAGCGTGTCGTTTATTCGATGCTTAAGCCTGAGCGCCTGCCCCAGCACGTGGCCATCATCATGGACGGCAACGGCCGCTGGGCCGGTCATCGTTCGCTGAAGCGCTTCTTCGGCCACCAACAAGGGGCCAAGAGCGTGCGACTGGTCATGGAAACCGCTTCGCGCATCGGCCTGCCCTGGCTGACGCTCTACGCTTTTTCTCTGGAAAACAAACTGCGCCGGCCTCCCGCCGAAGTCAGCTTCCTCATGCGTTTGCTCAAGAGCTACCTGGAGAGCAACGTCGAGCGCATGATGGATAACAATGTGCGCATCCGCTATATCGGACGCACCAGCGAGCTGCCCTCCGAGGTTCAGGACAAGATGCGCTGGGCCGCAGATGCCACGGCGCGCAACACCGGAACCACCCTCACCCTGGCTCTGAATTATGGCGGCAGAGCGGAACTGGTGGATGCCTTCCGCTCGCTGGCCGCCGAGATGGCAGCCAAGAAGATCAGCCCGGAGCGCATCGGCGAAGAGGACATTTACCGCCATCTCTATACCGCGCAGATGCCCGACCCCGATCTGCTGATCCGCACCTCGGGCGAGATGCGCCTCTCGAACTGCCTGCTGTGGCAGATCGCCTACTCCGAAATCTACTTCACTGAGCGGTTTTGGCCTGACTTCAAGGGAATCCACCTGCTGGAGGCGATTGCCGATTTCCAGCGCCGGGAGCGCCGCTACGGCGGGTTGGGCGAAAACTCCGGCGGCGTGGACGACGAGGCGGAGCGGACGCAGATCACGGCTGGATGATTACCTTGGTTATTCCTTGCCTTGGTTTTTTGATCCAGGCGTAGCGTCGCGGCCTTATCCTGAGACGATCCTGAGTAGCGAGGATCGTTCATTGGAAAATTGTAAAATTGCCTCGAAGCGAGAGTATTCAGCTGCCCAAGCCAAGCGGTTGGCCGAGCAGTTGCGTTTCCGGATGAAAGAAGCAATGGCTCAGCGCGGGGGCGCCGAGGCCTTCCTGCATTGGCTGCGTACGGACGCAAAAAGGACAGCGTAAGCCAAGCCAGTCTGGAGAAATCAGCTAATTTTTCTGAGGATCGGCAGGCGGGCAGATTTTCTACCGATGCACCTCCGCCCCGGCAGTGTATTCTCAACCCTGGATGAAACGCGTTCTCACGGCTCTTATATTGATTCCACTGGTGCTGGCCCTGGTCTTTCTGGGGCCGAAGTGGCTGCTCACGCTGGCCATCGCAGGGGTCGCCTTGCTGGCCGCCTGGGAGTTTCTGGAGCTGGCCAGGCGCAGCGGAGCCAATCCGCCGCGCCTGGCCGTGCTGGCGGCCATTGCAGGGCTTTTTGCCGCCCTTCTCTTGGCCGACAACTTCGAATGGCTCCATCAGACCGAGACGGTCTTCGGCATCCTGAGCCTGAGCCTGCTGGTCTACTGCACCTTTTTCAAACCGGTGGAGCAAGTGCTGGCCGACGCCGCGACCTCCGTCTTCTGTCTGTTTTATGTGGGACTTACGCTGACCGCGCTGCTTATGCTGCGCGAGGAAACAAACGGCTCGTCGCTGGTGACCTTTCTGCTTTGCGCGGTTTGGGCCGGAGACATTGTTGCTCTTTATGTGGGGCGCGCTCTGGGCCGGCACAAGCTGGCGCCCCGGCTGAGCCCCAACAAAACCTGGGAAGGCGCTCTGGGCTCGGTGGCCGGCAGTTTGCTGGCTACCGGCGGCCTGCTGGCCCTGGCCCATCTCTTTGCCGCCCGGTGGGACAAAGTGTGGCTCTCCTATCCGGAGGATATTTGGTACTGGATGGGCCTGGCGGTGCTGGTGAATATAGCTGCACAGGGGGGCGATCTGGCTGAATCGGCGCTCAAGCGATCGGCCGGGGTCAAGGATTCAGGAAGCCTGCTGCCCGGTCACGGCGGAGTTCTGGACCGCATCGATGCGCTGCTCGTGGCTGCTCCGGTACTGTGGTACGCGCAGGTGATTCATCTGCGGTTTTGACCACCTGCGGTGGGGCCAGCCGCCTTTGGCGTGTAGGGCCGAGGTCATTAGCCACCCACCCGTGCGCCGGAAAAAAGCGCAAGGATGGGGCACCGGGCTCTGCTGATTCACCTGCGCTTCTGAGGAGAGTTGAACGGATTGGGCGCATCCTCGAAGTTGACAGGTCTTTGCCACGGTCCTACGCTTGAATCATGCAGGTTCAGCTCACTCCGGCACAAAGCTCTTTCGTTGACCTGGGAATCCAGGAAGGACGCTTCCGCGATCCCGATGAGGCCGTGCAGCAGGCTCTTGCTCAGTGGGAGAATCGGGAACGCGCTCGCGTAGAACTGTTGGCATCCCTCGACCTTGCCGAGCAGGCTCTCGACGCCGGCGAAGGAGAGATGTATACCGGCGAAACCCTCCACCTGCTGGTTGAGTCCGTCCAAGAGCGCGGTGCAGCCCGGCTCGCCGGACGATAATGCGCATCCGCTTGTCGCCTCGGGCCAGAGCCGACCTCGACGCAATCTGGCTCTACATAGCGCGGGAGAGTGGCAACCAGGCGATTGCAACTCGCGCGATTGCCTCGATTACGGATAAATTCGGACTCTTCGCCAACTTCCCTTACATCGGCAAAAGCCTTGAATCGGAGTTGCGCCCCAAGGTCAGAACTTTTCCCGTTAACAGCAATATGATCTTCTACAGCACAAAGCCGGGAGAGATAAGAATTCTTCGCATCATTCACGCCCGCCGCGATGCCCAAGCCGTTTTTGAGGAAGAATGAATAAGAAAATGGTTAAGTACACTCTGGAAACTTTGCCGCCGCTGACCGATGCCCAGCGCGCGAATCTCAAGGCTCTCGATGCGCGCCCAGCGAGCGAAATCGATACCAGCGATATTCCTGTCTTGACCGACGCGGAATGGGCTAAGACCAAGCGCCTACGCGGGCGTCGAGAAATACTATGAAACGACTCGCCATTCTCGGTTCCACCGGCTCCATCGGCCAAAGCACCCTTTCCATCGTCGAGCAGTTCCCGGAGCGCTATTCGGTGGCCGCTCTGGCCGCAGGGCGCAACCTCGATGAAGCGCTTGCGCAAACGATTCGCTGGCGGCCGAAGACGGTCTCGCTGGCTACGGAGGAGTTGGCCGGAGAGCTGGCCCGACGGCTCCATCAAGCCGGAGTGACCGGCGTCGAAGTCGTCTACGGCACCGCAGGCACCGTCGCCTGCGCCACTTTGCCCGATGCGGATTTTGTCGTCTCGGCGATTGTCGGCGTGGCCGGCCTGGAGGCCACGCACGCCGCGATCCTGGCCGGCAAACCGATTGGCTTGGCCAACAAGGAGTGCATGGTGGCCGCGGGCGAAATCCTGATCCGCGCCGCGCGTGAGCGCAATGTGCCCATTCTGCCCATCGACAGCGAGCACAACGCGGTTCATCAATGTCTTCGTGTTGGCTCTCATTCTGAAGTAAGAGCCATCTGGCTGACGGCTTCGGGCGGGCCATTCCGCCAACTACCGCTCGACCAGTTTGCCGCGATTACTCCCGCGCAGGCGCTCAAGCACCCCACCTGGGTGATGGGCCGGCGCATCACCATCGACTCGGCTACCATGCTCAATAAAGGCCTGGAAGTGATCGAGGCCTGCCGGCTCTTCAACATGCCGCCCCGCCAGGTGCGGGTTACGGTGCATCCGCAGTCCACCGTGCATTCCATGGTCGAGTACGTCGATGGGTCGATTCTGGCGCAGATTTCCGTCACCGATATGCGCTTGCCGATTCTCTATGCCCTGGCCTATCCCGTGCGTCCGGCCTCCACGCTGACCTTCGATCTGGCCGCCTTGCGCCACCTGGACTTCGAGCCGCCCGATCTGGAGCGCTTTCCTTGCCTGAGGTTGTCCTTCGAGGCAGCCGAAAAAGGCGGAGCGCACTGCATTGCCCTGAATGCAGCCGACGAGGTCGCCGTCGAGGCCTTCCTGGAAGGGAAAATCCCCTTTATGGGAATCCCGCGTACAATTGAAAAGGTGCTCGCCGCCACGTCGGAGGCGCATCCCGCTACCATTGCGGAGGTGCTCACCGCCGATAGGGAGGCGCGTCTAAGGGCTCGTGCGTTACTGGCCTGAATTTCCTGTCTGACTTGCAGGCATGGGACGAGCGCTCGGCGGCCCGGATGCTGGACGTTTTATCGAGGTTAAAACCGTAGATCTATGCATGAATTTCTCGTGTCAGTCGTCGCCTTTGTTGTCCTGCTTGGCCTCCTGGTCGTGGTCCATGAGTTCGGCCACTTTGCCGTAGCCAAGCTCTGCGGCGTCCGCGTCGAGGCATTCTCTGTGGGCATGGGACCGCGTCTCTTCGGCTACAAGTACGGGGATACCGACTACAAGGTCTGCTTGCTGCCGTTGGGCGGCTTTGTCAAGATGACCGGCGAGGCACCAGAGCAAAACCTTGAAGCCCCCGGCACGCAAACTGAATTCCTGCCGGACGACCCTGGCTCTTTCCTGAATCATCCCCGCTGGCAGCGAGTGCTGATCGGCCTGGCGGGTCCGGTCTCCAACTTCATCCTGGCTTTCGTGCTGATGTTCTTCTACTTTGGCTGGCTCAACGAAGTTCCCGATATCAAGACCTCGACGATCGAGTGGGTGACCCCAGGTTCGGCCGCGGATCGGGCCGGTCTGCAACCCGGCGATCTCTTTCGCCGCTTCGATAACGTCGACAATCCCGACTGGGATGCGGTCGATGAGAGCGCCAGAAACAATCCAAACCGGACGGTTGCGATCGCCGTGGAGCGAAACGGCCAGATCGTGCAAACCTCCCTGCGCATTCCGGGAAGAACCAAAGGGAAGGACGACGACCTGAGTCAGGCCGGCATCTTCCTGCACTATGTGGATGGCCCTATCGGCGTTGACCAGGTGGTCGGCAACGCGCCTGCCGAGCAGGCTGGACTGCGCGCGGGCGACTCGATTTTGGCCGCCGACGGGCACGCCTTCCATACGGTGCTTCCGCTGCTGGACTATCTGCAAACCGGCCAGGGCAAGCCGGTTACGCTCACCGTGGCTCATAAAGGCGCAGCGCCCGCGCCCGTCGTCGTCCATCCTTCGATCCAGGAATCGCAGTGGCGGCTTGGCTTCATGCCTGTCGCGCCCGTCGAACCGCCCATGCACATCCAGCCGATGCCGTTCCTGAGGGCAGTTTCGAAGTCCAAGGAGTTCTGCGCCGAGAACTCCCTGCTGGTCGTCGAGGTGCTCCAGAAGCTGGTTTCCCACCAGGCATCGATGAAGCAGCTGGTCGGTCCGGTGGGCATCGCGCGCGTGGCCGGAGAAGCGGCAGAGACCAAGGATTGGTCCCCGAAGTTTGGCTTGGCGGCGGTAATCAGCCTCAACCTGGGCATCGTCAACCTGCTGCCTTTTCCGATTCTGGACGGCGGCATGATTCTGCTGCTGCTGATCGAGAGCACGGCCCGCCGGGATATTGGAATCAACGTCAAGGAGCGCATCTATCAGGCAGCCTTTGTGTTGCTGATGGTCTTTGCCGTCTTCGTCATCTTCAACGACGTGACCAGGCTGCCGATCTTTGCCCACCTGAAGCCGTAAAACAGTGAACAGTGATCAGTGATCAGTCGTCAGTTTCCGAGCGGATCACTGTCCACTGTTCACTGACCACTGTCCACTGTAGAGAGACTGCCGAATGCCTGTAACGACTGAATTGAGGGTGCGCTACGCCGAAACCGACCAGATGGGCATTGTGTATTATGCCAACTTTTTTGTGTGGTTCGAGATCGGGCGCGTGGAGTTGATGCGTAGCTTCGGTTTTTCTTATCGCCAATTGGAGGCAGAATTCGGGTGCCTGATTCCGGTGATTGACGCCAGGTGCCGCTACCGCGCCCCGGCTCGCTACGACGACGAGATTCAGATCGAAACCCGGCCCTCGCTGGTGCGGGAATCGGTGATCAAGTTTGCTTACCGTGTCTACCGCAAGGCAAACCAAGAGGGAAAAGAGCGTGAGCTCCTGGCCGAGGGTGAGACCGGGCACGTGATTTGCGACCGGCAGATGATTCGCAAGCCCCTTCCCGATTTCTTTCGCGAGCCGCTGCGGGCGATGATGGCCGGCGAATAAATCCTAGTCAATTTAGCTTTTGCTATAAACTTCCGTGCCCCATCCATTCCGCGTTTCTCTGCGGAATGGGTGGGATACCGACAAAATTCCGGTCTACACAATTTCCGAAAAAGGTCTAAATCACAATCAACTGAAGCGGAAGAGGTTTTCCTCCGCCAGGGCCGCCAGCCGGTTGGCGATCCGCTCGGCTGCGCCGGGATGAGCTTGAAGGTGCGCCGCGGCCCCCATGAGAGCCAGCCGCTCCGGCGAGGTCAGCAGCCGGGTCAGCGCAGTGAGAAGCGGGTTGGGCTCACGGCCTGAAAAATCCATATCTTTTTCCTCGATCATGAGGGCCGCCCCGGCCTCGACCATCTGCTCGGCATTGCGCTTCTGGTGATCGTCGGCGGCAGCCGCAAAAGGAATCAGCAGCGAGGGCTTGCCGGCCGCGGCCAGTTCGGCCACCGTGGATGCGCCGCTACGGGCTAAAACCAGATGCGCGCGGGCAAAGCAGGCCGGCATATCGTCGAGAAACGGGCGGACTTCCACGCGCTTTGGATCGGCTCCGCCGGCGATATAGGCGGCCTGGGTCGATGCAAAATTTCGCGCTCCGCTCTGGTGCAGAACGGTCAGCCTGGGCACTGCTTCGAGCAGCGCGGGAACGAGCGGGGGCAGCATCGTATTGAAGATGCGCGCGCCCTGCGATCCGCCAAAGACCAGCAGATGAGGCGCGGCGCCGGCTGCGGGCGGTTCAAGAGTGAAAAATTCGGGGCGCACCGGGATGCCGGTGACCTCGGCATTGCGGAACCACTTGAGCGCTGAAGTGAAGTTGACCGCGGCAGCCTGCACCCGCTTGCCGATCAGCCGATTGGCCAGCCCCGGCATTGCATTAGGCTCGAAGGCCATGGTGGGAACTTTGAGCTGGATCGCCGCCGCCATCGCCGGCCCCGAGGCATAGCCGCCCACGCCGAAGACCGCATCGGGCTTGAACTCGCGGATCAATCTCCGGCAGGCAAAGAGGCTGCGGGGGAGATCGAGCAGCGTGCGCAGCTTGGTGACGAGCGAGACGTTTTTGAGCTGGCCCACCTCGACCAGGCGCAGGTTAAAGCCGGCCTCGGGCACCAGGCGGCTCTCCATGCCCCGCGCCGTGCCCACAAAGAGCACCTCGGCCGCGTGATGCGCAACCAGCTCACGCGCCACCGCCAGCGCCGGAATAATGTGCCCGCCGGTGCCGCCGCCGGCGATGAGGATGCGCAGGTTCGCCAAGTTCGTTCCTTTCAATTCGTAACTAAATAATTACCTGCACGGTTTTGAAAATATAGGAGGGGGAGGGGGGGTGCAAAATGCCGGAGCCTTGCCGCGACCGTTCGACCACCTTCGGCATACGGCCACTGATTGCCATTTCTGTCCATCCTATCCCGTGAAGATTATGCGCCAAGAGGCGGTAATTGGCAGCAACCGCTCTAGGTCTGTGACCGTATGAAGAAGTTTCATTGAGTTCGTGCTTTCCCAGGTCTCAAAATCGAGACCTGGGGCACCCAATGGTGGTACAAAATCAAGCGGCCAGTGACCTAGTCTCTGCTCTCAGTCCGCCTTTTTGGAGATATTGAGCAGAATCCCGATGCCGGCCAGAGTGACGGCGATCGAGGTCCCGCCCGAGGAGATCAGCGGCAATGGAATCCCCTTGGTGGGCACCAGCGAGAGCACCACGCTGATATTGAAGAAGGCCTGCAACAAAATTGCCGTAGTGATGCCGAAGGCGGTCAGTCTTGCAAAGGGGTCCTGGGAACGGTAGGCGGTGCGCAGGCCGCGGTAGCCGAAGGCCACGAAGAGGGCGACTAGAATGATGGCGCCGATGAAGCCCATCTCCTCGGCGATATTGGCAAAGATGAAGTCGGTGTGCGCCTCGGGCAGGAAGAAGAGCTTCTGCACGCCCTCCATGTAGCCGCGGCCGGTCAGCCCTCCGGCGCCCACGGCGATCAGCGATTGGTTGATATGGAAGCCGGCGCCCTGCGGATCGGAGTCCGGGTTGAGGAAGACCAGGATGCGCTTGAAGCGCCAGGGAACCATGATGAGAAGCGCGGCGAGAAACGGCAAAACAATAGCCACGCCCCCCAGCAGATACCTCCACTTCATGCCGGCCAGCAGCAGCATCAGAGCGGTGACTCCGAAGAGGACCATCGCCGTGCCCAGGTCGGGCTCGAGAACGATCAGCAGGATAAAAACCACCGGCATGACGATGGCGCGTCCCAGGGTGCGCTTCCAGTCCCCGATGGAGTCCATTCGATTGTGCAGAAACCAGGCCAGAAAGAGGATCAGCACCGGTTTGGCGATCTCCGAGGGCTGAAAGGTGAAGAAGCCGCCAAAGCGAATCCAGCGATGGGTGTGGTGCGAGTCGCGAAAGCAGTAGACCAGCACCAGCAGAAAGGTGGTGACGCACAGGGCGGGATAGATGAAGCGAGGCGAATTATAGCGGCTGCAATCGACCTGCATCAGAATCAGCATGGAGACCAGGCCGGCCAGCGCCCAGATGGCTTGCTTGCCGACAAACGTATAGGGGGAGTGGTAGCGCTCCTGCGCCACTACGGCCGAGGCCGAGAAGACCATCGCCAGGCCCGCCACGATCAGCAGCAGAGTGATGAAGAAGAGCCATTTGTCTACCCCGACGCGCTTTCCCATGCTATCTCCGCGATTCGCTGACCAATTCCTTGAAGACGCGTCCGCGATGCTCGTAGTTCTCGAACTGGTCGAAGCTGGAGCAGGCTGGGGCCAGCAGAACCACCTCGCCCGAGCGCGCGGCAGCGGCAGCGGCATCCACCGCCTTTTCCAGTGTCTGGCAGGAGTGGATGGAGACGACCCCGCGCAGTTCAGATTCGATCTTGGCGGCTGCCGAACCGATGGTATAGACCGCCTTCACCCGCTCCCGCAACAGTTGCGCGAGCTGGGTATAGTCGGAGTTCTTGTCCTTGCCGCCCAGAATGAGGTGAATGCCCGTGGAAAAAGCGGCGATGGCCTTGGCTGTCGCGTCCACGTTGGTGGCCTTCGAGTCGTTGTAGAACTCGACGCCGTTACGGGTGGTTACGTACTCCAGCCGGTGCTCGACCGCGCGGAAGTTCTCAATGGCCTTGGCGATAGCGTCCACCGGGGCGCCCGCCAGGCGGGAAGCAACCACCGCTGCCAGCACGTTCTCGACGTTGTGCGCGCCTTTCAGCGGTATCCCGCCCAAGGGCATCACCGTTTCGATCGCCGCATCCGGGGCGGAACGATAGACCACGTATCCCTCTTGCAGCCAGGCTCCCAGCCGCACCGGATGCTCGATGGAAAACCAGTAGACCTGAGCGGACGAACGGGAGGCGGCCTCGGCGGCGCGGGCATTGTCGGCATTCAATACTAAGTAGTCCTGGCCGGTTTGCGCGGCAAAGATGCGCTCCTTGGCCCGGGCATAGTTCTCCAGGCTGCCGTGCCGGTCCAGATGGTC
>Ga0182030_10027793_pt1 | contig 10154 bp, 10 predicted proteins | sample 812S3MmetaG_FD_121299 | JGI IMG/M metagenome (GOLD analysis project Ga0182030, IMG submission 121299) | Permafrost microbial communities from Stordalen Mire, Sweden - 812S3M metaG (Illumina Assembly) | ecosystem: Environmental > Terrestrial > Soil > Wetlands > Permafrost | place: Sweden... | reverse complement strand
GCTCCTTAAACCTTGACGCCCTTGGCGCGCAAGTCCGCTACCACCACGTCCACGCCGCGCTTCTCGATGGTACGCAAGCCGCGCGTCGAGACCCGCAAGCTCAAAAACTTCTTTTCCGCTTCCGACCAGAAGCGATGCGTATGCAAATTCGGCAGGAAACGGCGACGCTTGCGATTGTTCGCGTGGGAGACCGTGTTTCCCGTTTTGGGGGCTTTGCCCGTGACTTGGCAGACTCGCGACATGGCGTAAACCTTTGAACTTAAACACTCTAAGGGAGCCGCGCTTTATACCAGGGTCATCAGGACAGGGCAATAAGGCGCGGATCGGCTAAAGAAAAAATCTATGCTATTCAAGGGATTGCGCGGCTATCGGGCGTCGCCCATGTGCTCGAACAGCTTACCGTTCGGTTCGATGTGCCCGATCTTGCAGAACACCATCATCATCAGGAATGGAACCAGGACGCAGTGATCATTGATGTGGATGAGAGGAAAGCCGCCCGGCGTCACTTCGACGCGGGGTTGTGCCCAGGCGATGCCCGGCGGTGCGGGTTCCATATGGTTCTGCTGCAGCCAATCGCGCTGCGCTGGTGTCAATGCCGCTAGATTGCGATAAGCCGCTTCCTCGTCGGCCTTGCTCTGCGCGTTTTGGGCCGCGAGTTCAATTTCCTTGTCCCAGTCGATCGGCGGAGGCGGCGCTGGAATTTCCCGCGGGAGCGCAATCCCCTGGTCCTGCGCCGGATGATCCGTGCGCTTCCCTCGGGCGCGCGATGGTGAGGGGGTTTGCGGCGGCGGCCCGGCATGCGGCGGCGCGGGGGCAAGCACCAGAAGTTGTAACGCGTCGACCGGGATTTGCAGCACGATCTGCCGCGCTCGGAATAGCACCAAGATGATCGCGAAGTGGAACATGACCACCGCAAGAAAGATGAGCGGCCGCCCGACGCGGGTATCCGTTCTCACCGGGTATCCCTTCTGACTTGTTATCTACGGAGTGACCGCTACCGCCGTTGAGGGTTCCCGCGAACGGCGGCGCTGTACTCGCGCATCGCAGCGGAACGTTCAGGCGGCCGTGCCCTCCACCAGGCCATAAGGCGCGCTGTAGTCGGGCGTGATCGACCCGTTGATGAGGTCGCGCGTTATTGTCCGGCGATTGTGATGGCTCGCCCAGCTAGTTGAGCGCGCGCATCGTGAACCACACCTCGGGCTTTGACTTGACGCCGGCGGCGTGCATGGCGGCTTTGAGTTCATCCAACGCGGCAAACGCCTTGGCTTTCTCAAGCGAAGCGAAGTCGTGATAGGCAATCACATCGTTCGAGTCGTCGACTGCCTGATACACGGCCTGGGCGAGGACTCCTTTTTTATTCGCGGTTTGATCTGAAACGCGTCGTAAGCCTTGCGCCACGCGGCGTAATCGGCCACTTCGTGATGCACGAACATTCTGACCTTGCCGGGCTTGCCGGTGGCGCCGGGGGTCGAATTCGTGATCAGGATCAGGGGAGCGCCCTGCACGCCGGCGCCTTGCATCGCGGCTTTTAGTTTATCCGACGTGACGAAGGTCTTCGCCCGCTCCGCGGATTTGAATTCGTGCACAAGGGTGACATCGTTGGGATTGTCCGTCGACTGGTATACGGCTTTCGCGGTGACACCCATCTCGCGTTGCGTGGTGCGAAACCCCTCATACGACTTGTGCCACGCGGCATAGTCGGAGACCTCATGTCGAACAAACATTTTAACGCCCGCTTCGGCGGTGTTGGCCGCGGAAATCACGCCAATCAGCATTGCGCCGAGGATTAAAGGTGCACGCATGGACACCCCCGAAAAGTTTATTAGTATTTGCGCGCTGAACGTAACAGCGCGGGGAATTTTAGGCAACACCGTGGCAGGAACCCAAACGTGTGCGACGCGAAGGCAGCGCGCTACCGCGCAAAAATCCCGCCGGACTTTAGATGGCGAGCTTGCGTTTGCGCGCGCTGAAACCGAGCAGGCCCAGTCCCGCGAGCAGGAGATAGGCGCTTGCGGGCAGCGGCACAGGCGCGGTACCGGTCGCGAGATTGTCGACCTCGAAATCTGTCGCCGACTCGGAGAGCACGATCTTCGTAAAATCCTTGGCGACGCTGGCGGCGTTGAAATTGATGTAGCTGGCACCGGCCGGATAGAGGCCCGCGCCGCTACCGTCGGAGGAGAGCTGCGCGCCGGTGTAGCTCGCGATCAACGTCGTGCCGTTGTAAAAGGTAATGGTATTCGTCGGATCCATGCTGCCCCACAGCAGGCCAAAGTAGTTCTCAGCAGTTTTGAAGGTGATCGTGATCGAACTGCCGCTATCGGCGGTGATCCAATTCGCAATGCTGGTGCCGCTGGCAGTAAAGCCCGAATCGGGGTTGGTGCCTGCATTCGACTGCCCACCGGTGATGGTCGCAACCGGAGTTATCAAGGAACCGGAATAGCTCGCCAAGTTGGCAGAATTCGCAAAATCGGCGGCGCCCGTCTGGGTCGTGTCGAACTGGGTAGCACCGGAACTCGCCGATATCGTGTAATTGCCGTCCGTGACGGAACCCGCGGCAGCGGGCAACGCCGCAATCGACACCAGTGCAAGCGCAACGAATGAGTGGGCTTTCAAGGGACTCCCTCCGATGGAATCGATGTTCCTGGAGCATAACAAAAGGCCGCGCGCTGCGTCCAGAAAACTGCACGTTAGGATCCTGCAGCTCGCGTTCAGTCAGTCGACACGCGGTGCCTTCGCCGGGTTATGAGTCTGATACCAAATTGAAAAGTGGGATACGACACGAAGTCAACGATCGGAGCATCGCTAACGAGGCATGTATTTCTCCACTGTCATCCAGTCAGGGAAAAATGGCGATCATGGGAGTTGTGCTATCGCGGCTCAGTGAGCAGAAATGAGGCGTCGCAAACCGGAGGCATTTGCGGATGCAGCCGACGCTGTTTCCGATCGATTTAAATCAACACGGCATCCGGGCCAGGCGCAGGTGCCGTGCTTCCAGCCACTGCCAGGAAATCAACGAAGGCAACCCGCACAGCACCTCGCGCAGGCGCTTGGCGAGCGAGACGGCCAACGCGGTTTCTGCATCGATGCCGAACAGCCCCCCGAATACGACCAGCCCCGCTTCCTGCGCGCCCAAACCGCCGGGAATGAAAAACGCCAGGTGGCGCACGGCCTGCGTGGCGCCTTCCAGAACGAACGCAGTCACCGCATCGACGGGATGTCCGAACAGACGCAGCACCAGCCAGATCTCGAACGAGGCCGACGCCATTGCCGCGAATTGCAGTGCCCCGGCTTCAAGCAACGCTCGGCCGCGGCCGAGGAGCGTGCGTAGCTCGAGATCGAGCGCGGCGCCTCGGTCTGCGCTGCCATCGAATCCGATCATGGAACTCAGCAGCCGCTCCAAGCGCCCGAACCAGCGCCCGTAGCGCAATAACAAGAAACAGGTGATGGGTATCGGCAGCGTCATCGCAAGGGCGGTCAAGGTTGGCCGCTGTGCCGATATCCCGGTTAGCTTCACCATGAAAAAGGCGCCCAATGCCGCGAATAGGTAGGAGGCCGTCAACGTCAGAATCACTTCGACGATCACGCTCGCGCTCGACTGAATGCGGGCCACACCGCGCCAGGCCAACAGGCGCACGCCGACGATTCCGCCACCCACGCTGGCGACCGGCAGCAGTCGATCGATGGCCTCGCGAACACTGCTGACCCACCAAAGATAACCGAGGCTAAGGCCGTCGGCGCCGGGGTAGCATTTCAGCAGCTGGCGCCAGCCCAACGCGAAGCAAAAAAAGTAAACACTGCGGTAGGGCACCAGCCACAACAGCGAGCGCCCGGCCAAGCGCCATATCTGGCTCAGAGCGGAGAAATCGGTGCGCAGCGCGAGGCCGACAAGCAGCGCCAGTCCCACGATGCTGCCGAGGTAGGCGAGTGTGCGCGCATGCGACACTCGTTTCGTGCGAGGATCAGGTGCTTCGATGCATGACCCCTTGCGAGTCCACATCGAATTCGCTGCCGCGCCATACCACGCGGGAGACGAAGAACGTACGCAGCCAGGTCCAGCATAGAATCAGGTCGCGTGCCGGAACCAGCGCCAGATCGGCGAACCAAGCGAAGTCGAGACGCCTGTGGCTTGCGATGTGCAACAACAGCTGTGCAGCCAGGGTCGAGCCAAACATCGTCCATGCCATACCGCCGGCCGGCGCCGTTCGCGGAATCAACAGCATACCGAGCACCGCCAACGGCAGGCTGAAACTCAAAAAAATGAACCGAAAACTGCGCGGCCGCAAAATTTTCAATGTGCGCATCCACCTGACTTGGTGGCTGACCAAAGACCTCAGGCTGGGCTCATGATGCTGAGCTTGAACCTCGTAGCTCGACAAAACAATTTTCAATCCCAAGAAGCGCACCAATTCGCCCAGGCGATAGTCGTCCGCGAGGTGATTGGCTATCGACCGCAAGCCGCCGATGGCGTCAAGTGTGTCCCGGCGCAGGCAAAGAGTCTGTCCCGAGGCGTAGTTTTCGTGCCCAAACAGCCACGCGAGCAGAACTGAGGGCATAAACCATTCATTGACATACATGGCGCCGAGCCGCGACCAAACCGTGGGCGAGGGAATGCCTCGATAGATGCAAGTGACCAATCCTACGTGCGGCAGCCGCAAAGGCGCGGTCACGCGGCTCAGGTAATCGGGCCGCACCTTGGCGTCGCTATCGGCAACCACCAGGATGTCGTGCTGGGCCACTTCCAGCATATTCATCAAATTGCTGTTCTTGAAGTTGTCGCCAAAGAGCCGCGGATTGATCACTACTGAAATAGCCAGCGCGGGGAACTCGGCGATCAGCTGTTCGACGATGGCCAGCGCAGGATCCAAAGGATCTCGCACACCGAATATCAGTTGAAACCGCGGATAGTCCTGATCGCAGAATGAGCGCAGGTTCGCATGCAATTCCGGCTCGATGCCGCACAGCGGCTTCAGGATGCTCACCGGCGGCTGTCGTTCATCAGTGGGCAAAATCCAGGCGCCGCGCACTCGCCACACCAACGTCGCTGTCAGTGTCAGCACCGAATAAATAGACGCGATCGCCAGGCAGAGGAGCCCGAGGATCCCCGCTAGGCTGTGCAAGAAGGGTGTCATGTCGGCGTGCGCCTCTAAGCTTGGTGCGCGCGCAGAAAGCGGAAGAATTCCAGGCCTTCGCGCAGGCGCCGTCTCATCATTTCCGTGCTCAGCAGCATGGTCCGGACGATTTCCCAAATCTTGCTGGGCCGGAAATAGAAGCGTTTGTAAAACACTTCCATGCTGTGAAAAATCTGGTCCTTCGACAAGTGCGGGTAGCTGATGGCGGCGAGCTGTATCCCCTTCTCGTTCACAAGGTTGACTGCGTCGTTTTCCTGCAGCCAACCCTCACGAACCGCTTGCTTGTACAAGGTCGTGCCCGGATAAGGTGCCGCCAGGGAAACTTGAATGGTGTGTGGATTTAACTGCTTGGCGAATTCGATGGTCTTTTCGATGCTGGCCAGCGTTTCCCCGGGTAATCCTAGGATGAAGGTGCCGTGAATCAAAATCCCGAGGCGATGGCAGTCTTGCGTGAAACGCAAGGCGATGTCGGTGCGCAATCCCTTTTTTATATTTAGAAGAATCTGATCGTCACCGGACTCATAGCCGACCAGCAGCAGGCGCAAGCCGTTGTCCTTCATGACCTTCAAAGTGTCGTAAGGAACATTGGCCTTGGCGTTGCAGCTCCAAGTCATGCCGAGTTGGCCCATGCCGCGTGCAATGGCCTCGACCCGCTCCAGCGCCGATGAGTCCGTGAAGGTGTCGTCATCGAACATGATCTCTTTGACTTCCGGCATGTTTTCTTTGATCCACCGCACTTCTGCGATGACGTTGTCGGCAGAGCGCACCCGATAGCGGTGACCGCCGACCGTCTGCGGCCAAAGACAAAACGTACACTTCGATCGGCAGCCTCTACCGGTGTAGAAACTCACATAGGGATGCTTCAGGTACCCGATGAAATAGTTCTTGATGTTCAGGTCGCGTCGGTAGACCGGCGCCACGAACGGCAGATCGTCCATGTTCTCGACCATCGCGCGCGGCAGATTGTGGCGGATGACGCCGCCAGCGTCGCGGAACGAGAGTCCGGTGATTTGCGCATAGGGCAGTCCGCGAGCCAGATCCCGGCAAGTGAAGTCGAACTCTTCGCGGCACGCAAAATCGATTGCGGTGGTGGCTTTGAGCGAACCTTCCGGATCGATCATGGGCTTGGCTCCCACCATGCCCACTTTGACCTTGGGGTTCCTTTCCTTGAGCAGCTCCGCGAAGCGCGCGTCCGTCGGAAATGACGGTGTGCTGGTATGCATGATGACGAGTTCGAATTCGGTCGCGACCGCAAGCGTCTCGGCGACGTCCATCTCATCGGCAGCGGCATCCACGACTCGGGAGCCGGGGACGAGCGCTGCGGGCTGCGCCAACCATGTGGGGTACCAATACGATTTCACTTCTCGTTTGGCCTGGTAGCGGCTCCCGGCCCCCCCGTCGAAGCCGTCAAATGAAGGCGCTTGAAGGAATAACGTTCGTAGATATCCAGTGTCAGTTGCGATCTCGGTCATTGGGGGGCTCGCTGTCTTGGGGGGGGCGCAGTCGCTCCGCTCGGAGAATAGCACTTTGTAACACAAAGTAACGTGTTACAAAGTGATAATCAAGAGTCGCGCCGTCACTGCGCGCTCTTTGGCGTAGACAATTCGAGCTACGCTTTCCATTGCACGACGCAAAACGTTGAATGTCGGGAGCTCTACCGGCGCGAACGGTGCGAGGCGTGACGTGGAGGCCCTGCGCTGAGTCGCGCCTTTGCCGGGTGATTGGGAGCAACGGCCTTTGGACGCTGATAGTCTTCTACCCCGGTCGGCGGTGTTAGGTCGGTTGTCCCGCGCCGATGAGACCTTTGGCGTCAAGAGGGCGCTCGAAGACACCATTTCACCGTCCCGTTGCGCCGGGATGTCAGTACGATGACAAAAGTTCGCGGCCTGGAAAGGGCCTTCGGGTCAGCTCAGTCTGCGTCGCTGTTTGAGCCGCTGAAGGACTACGCAGGTGCGGCGCTTAAAGCGCAGCAGTCAAGGAAACCACCCCGTATGGCGCCGGAGGCTTCTATGGCTGCGCGAACCGGGGAGCTGAGCAGCGCCGACCACTCTTCTTGATGTCGGTAACCTTGCATGGATGAGGCAATCGCACCACCCGAGGTTGTCGCCGGATGCAAATAAAGTTCGGTTACCCCCGGCGGCAACCGTGCCAGGATCTTGAGCATCGTCCGCTCATCCATGGCTCCGCTGGCGGCAATTCCGAAGAGCGAATCATTGTGCGTCACACCAGCGCGGCGCAATGTTCGTCGCATCAACGACGCCCAGGGTCTCAATGCCGCCCCCGCTAGGCCGAGCGCGGTACCTTTGTTGAATGCGAACCACAGCGGTTCGACCGTCGCTCTGACCGGCGGCCTGCCGAAATCCTGCGCGACTCGCAGCAGGATGCTCAAGATGGTCGGATGCAAATGAAAGTGCTTGTGCACATTGACATGATCGAGCCGCAAACCGGTGCGCGCGAACGCCTCAAATTGTGCGCGAATCTCCGCTTCGAGCTGCCTGCGGACCGAATGCAAGAGAAAATATCGTAATCCGTCATAGGCCATTCGATCTCCCATTCGTCCTTCGACGTCCACGAGAGAAGGAATTTGTGTCGCATCGAGCATGGCACTGCCGTCCGCCAGCACCAAATGCAAACCCACGTGAAGGTTCGGCAGCAGCCTTGCCCGCCGAACGGCATCTTGAGCCGCCGGCGCGGCCACCATTAGGCTCGCGGCCGTCAGCACACCGTCGCGGGCGGCGCTTGCCACCGCTTCGTTGATAGATTGGTGCAGACCAAAATCATCGGCAGTGATGATCAGATACTTGCGCGGCATTTTGGAGCCTTGACCTGGACTTGATTATCCTTGCGACGCCGGCCATACAGATGCCGATCGGCCGATACCGGAACTCTATCGCACGCGTGCCGCCAGTGAAACGCTACTCCGTCACCCATGCTGTGGGCCAGCAGCCAAATGTCGACCGAGTGCCAGGGCCTCCCTTATGCGCTGAAGGATGATCGTGGACACTTGACGCGCTGGGACTTTGTGATACAAAGCAACGATGCTCGCACGCCTTATTGCGGTTCTGCAACTAGTGCTCATCTTCCCGGCCTCGCTCTTTATGACCGCGCTCGTCGTGCGCAACTTTGGGCCGTTGCAATACGAACCGGCGCATGCCGCTCATCAGCTCGTCATGTGGTACGCCGGGCGGTTGTGGACGCTGTGGGTACTGCTGTTTGCTCTGCCATGTGTGGTGCTGGTTGTCGGTTTTGCGGCATTAAGGACTGCGATTCGTGACATCGGACAGCACAACTCGCGGCCGCCGCCGCCTGCCTTGATGCGCCCACTCTGGCCGATACGCTGCATATCCGTCACAACAGTTGCATCCGCCGGAATACTTGCGATTGTGATCTCACACGTGCTTGCACACTGACCCGTTCTGCAATTGAGCTGGTGTCCTCAAAACGTCATCGCTGTAGACAAAACGCTGTTCGTCAAACTAACGAAGACGTTCTTGATCTACTGTGAATAATATGTGGAGCTTGAGCAGCGGAGACCGGTGAGGAAACCCACGCCGGCTGCCCCTTTGGAGCGTCGGGCTGGATTCGCTATAGTGCGCTGATCGCCGCCCCGTTAACGCCAACCTATTTTTTTGCTCAATCGATGGTCGCTACGGTCTATGTAGTAAAAAGCCTGCTGTGATCGGCATGCGTTTCCGCACACTGCTTCCCCAGCCAAAGCTCGCCGCAAGGCTAGATCGATGCTCCAAGACAACGACGGACCAAGCAATCACGAGGGAGGGCATCACCAGCCTGCGGTGGAAGTGCTGTTGGCCTTCCTGCGGCTAGGGCTTATTTCATTTGGGGGCCCAATCGCGCACATCGGTTATTTTCGTGAAGAGTTCGTCGCGCGCCGTCGTTGGATTGATGATGCGACGTTCACAGACCTCGTGGCGCTTTGCCAGTTCCTTCCAGGTCCCGCGAGCAGCCAGGTCGGCTTTTCTATCGGGCTGACGCGGGCGGGATATCTCGGCGGCCTGGCGGCGTGGGCAGGCTTTACGTTGCCATCCGCGATTGCGCTCGTGCTTTTTGCTTTTGGAGCGCACTTACTGACCGGCGCGATTGGCGCGGGACTTTTGCATGGTCTGAAGCTCGTGGCAGTGGCGATTGTTGCGCAGGCTGTTCTTGGCATGGCGCGAACGCTGTGCCCGGATCTGCGCCGCGCTACCATCGCCGTTCTTGCAATGCTGGCGATCCTCTACAGCAGTTCGACGATTGCTCAGATGAGCGTGCTTGCCATGGGCGCTGCGGCGGGTCTCCTCTTCTGCCGTGCTCCCGAAGGCGTCTCTAAGGGCTGCATCCGCGTTGGTGTGTCGCGCCGCGCAGGTCTCGCATCGCTCACGATATTTTTCGTATTGCTTGTCGTCCTGCCGCTCTGGATCAGCCTGGGCGCCCCGTCATGGATCGCGTTGCTCGACGCGTTTTATTGGCCGGGCGCACTTGTTTTCGGCGGCGGTCACGTCGTACTGCCTTTATTGAGAGAGGCTTTTGTGGCGCCGGGATGGGTTAGCGACGGCGCATTTCTCGCCGGTTACGGCGCCGCCCAAGCGGTCCCGGGTCCTCTCTTTACGTTCGCAGCGTATCTGGGCACGGTTGCAACGCCGAACCTCGGCCTGCTTGGAGCAGTGTTGGGGCTGGTTGGCATCTTTCTCCCGGGGATGTTGGTGCTGGTGGGTGTCTTGCCGTTCTGGAGCACTCTGCGCGCTCGCGCTGACGCGCGCGGCGCGATACGGGGTGTAAACGCCGCGGTGGTCGGACTGCTGGCCGCTGCACTTTACAGCCCCGTCGGCACAAGCTCCATCCAAACCAAGGCTGACTTTGCCGTCGCGTTGATAGGATTCGCATTGACCCTCATGCGCATTGCACCGCTTCTGGTCGTGCTTCTGGGTGCATTGTCCGGTATCGCGCTCACCCAGCTTCGGTGAGCGCCCGAGAGAAGCCAGGATGCGCGTTCGGCACGCGCGTCGGCGAACAGCACGCGGGCGGCGG
>Ga0182030_10027792_pt1 | contig 10154 bp, 10 predicted proteins | sample 812S3MmetaG_FD_121299 | JGI IMG/M metagenome (GOLD analysis project Ga0182030, IMG submission 121299) | Permafrost microbial communities from Stordalen Mire, Sweden - 812S3M metaG (Illumina Assembly) | ecosystem: Environmental > Terrestrial > Soil > Wetlands > Permafrost | place: Sweden... | reverse complement strand
TGAGCTTGCCCGTGATGTTGGGCGGCGGCATGACGATGGAGTAAGGGCGCCGGCCCGACTTGGGGTTGGCGCGATAGACGCCGCTCTCCTGCCACTTGGCGTAGAGGCGGTCTTCGACCTGTTGGGGTTGGTAGGCGGTGGCGAGTTCGGGCATACAGAGAGGGGAATTTTTGACGAAATAACGGAATGACGGAATTTACCAAATTAAAGGAATTTTTTTAGGGTAAAGGCGGGGGAACATTTTAGACAGGATTAACAAGATTAACAGGATTAGGAGGCAGGTGGGGTGGGGGGGATGCGGTATGTTCCGTTATCAAGTGTTATGAAGTGGTATGAGAGGGGCAAAGCAAGGAAGTTGCGCTGACGATGGCGTTCCCAAACTCCTGCGAAGGGCGGTAAGTTGGGGAACGAGGAGAAAAACAAATAGTTAGAGGTCGTTGACTCGGTTCGCGCCCGCGAACCCTCGCCCTGCGGGATCGCTTGCGCGATTCGATCTTGACCGTTCCCAACGGTCAAGAGGCGACTGCGCCAAGACAAGCTTGGCTTGCTCAGGATGACGGATTTTTTAAAGAGTCGCTGACGCGACCCGGCGGTACTGCGTACGGCAGGAGTGCGACGGCTACCACTTCGTCCCATACGTCCTATTGGTCCTATAAGTCGCATGGGTCTTATTTTCGGCTGAGGAGGTAATCGACGCTATCGCGGAGGGCGAGCCAGCTGGCTTCGATGATGTCGTAGCTGACGCCGACGGTGGCCCAGGTGGAGTCGCCGTCGCTGGACTCGATGAAGACGCGGGTCTTGGCGGCGGTGCCGCTTTTGCTGTCGATGATGCGCACCTTGTAGTCGACGAGTTTCATGTCGGCGAGCTTGGGGTAGAAGCGGATGAGGGCGCTGCGGAGCGCGGCGTCGAGCGCGTTCACGGGGCCGTCGCCCTCGGCCACGGTGTAGACTTTCTCGCCGTTGACGGTGAGCTTGATGGTGGCCTCGCACGAGTCGAAGTTGTGCGCGGGATTTTTGCGGATGGAGACGTGGTACTCGACGAGCTCGAAGAAGGGCTTGTACTGGTCGAGCGATTTGCGGACGAGAAGTTCGAACGAGGCGTCGGCGGCCTCGAATTCGTAGCCCTCGTTTTCGAGATGCTTGATGTGATCGAGGACCTTGAGCGCCTCAGGGCTTTTTTCCTCGAGCTTGAGGCCGAGCGTTCGGGCCTTGAGCATGATGTTGGCGCGGCCAGCCAGTTCGCCGACGAGGACGCGCTGGCTGTTGCCAACGAGTTCGGGCGCGATGTGCTCATAGCTGGCGGCGAGCTTATTGACGGCGTTGACGTGGATGCCGCCCTTGTGCGCGAAGGCACTGGCGCCGACAAAAGGCGCGCGACCGCTGGGCCGCTGGTTGGCGACTTCATCGACGAAGAGGGAAAGGTCGCGCAACTCGGCGAGCTTGTCGTCAGGCAGGACGCGAACGCCCAGCTTGAGCTGGAGGTTGGCGATGCTGGTGACGAGATTGCAGTTGCCGGTCCGTTCGCCGTAGCCGTTGACGGTGCCCTGGATTTGGAGCGCACCGGCCTCAATGCCCGCGAGGGCGTTGGCGACGCCGAGTCCGCAGTCGTCGTGGGTGTGGATGCCGAGCTTGGCGTCTTTCAGGCCGGCGAGACTCAAGCGGCGGGAAATGGCGTTCGTGATGCGAAAGATTTCCGACGGCATGGTGCCGCCGTTGGTGTCGCACATGACAAGATAGGAAGCGCCCGCCTCGGCCGCCAGCGTGTAACACCTTTCGGTGTACTCCGCGTCCAGCTTGTGGCCATCAAACGTATGTTCGCCATCGAAGATGACCTCGCGGCCCATTTTTACGAGATACCTGATCGTATCCAAGATCATTGCGTGATTTTCCTGGGGCGTGGTGCGCAGGATTTCGGTGACGTGCAGCATGGAGGTCTTGCAGACGAGGGTAACGACGGGCGTGCCGGCTTCGAGCAGAAGCGCGACCTGTTTGTCTTCCTCGACCTTGGTGTCAGCGCGGCGGGTGCTGCCGAAGGCGGCAAGCCGGGCGTGCTTGAATTTGAGCTTCTTCGCTTCGCGGAAGAACTCGATGTCCTTTTCGTTGGAGCCGGGCCAGCCGCCCTCGATGTAGGTCATGCCGAAGGCGTCGAGGCGTTGGGCGATGCGGAGTTTGTCGGCGAGGGAAAAATGGATGCCTTCACCCTGCGCGCCATCGCGGAGCGTGGTGTCGTAGAGGGTTACGGTTGATGACTTTGACATGGGAAGGGAAAGTTAGAAGTGAGAAGGAAGAAGTTAGAAGTTAGAAGTAGATGCAGGGGGAATTAGACACGGGGTTTTCGGCGAAGGCAGTTCAACGCGTTTTTCCTAACGCGGAAGGATGCCAAAGACGGCGCAGCAGGGCAATGCCGCGCGTCAGCTAATTCGGACGATGACAAGCGCCGACGAATCCCGCGTCGTAGCGGAACGGAGGGAAGAGAATGTCGGGCGCATGGGTCAACTAAACAGGAGGTCTTGCGGATTGTCAAGAATGGGGGGAAGCTTGGTAGGCATGATAACGCTGGCCGCTTTATCCAATCTGAACGATGCGTTCATCTTGCGCTCGATGCTTGAGGCGAACGATATTCCGGCATTCTTACCCGATGAAAACTCCTGTCAATCGGACTGGGAAATCACTGCTACAGTGGGCGTTCGCGTACAAATCCCGGAAGAGTTTGCGGAAAAGGCAAAGTTCGTCTTAGCGGAATTTAGAACAAATTCAAATTAGGACACTACCGGAAGCTTGCGAGAGTATCGGAAGTTTCCCCAACCTCAAAACCAATCAAAACCCATGAAAAAACTCCTCCTCTGTGCCGTTCTTTTGTCCTGTATCCTGGTGCCGGTTGCCTGCGGGCAGGTTGATCAAACCAAGCCCCTCGACCTGAAATACACGTCGGTTGACGGCAAGACGGTTGATATATCGAAATTGCGCGGGAAGGTCGTGCTGATCGATTTCTGGGCGACGTGGTGCCCGCCCTGCCGGGGTGAAGTGCCGAACGTGGTGGCGGCTTACAAGAAGTACCACGACCAGGGTTTTGAGATCGTGGGCGTGTCGCTCGATCAGGACAAGGGGGCGCTGCTTGCGTTCACGAAGGAGAACGGGATGGTCTGGCCGCAATACTTCGACGGGAAGGGCTGGGACAACGACGTTAGCAAGGGTTTCGGGATCGATTCGATACCGGCGATGTGGCTGGTCGGCAAGGACGGCAAGGTGATCACGACCAACGCGCGTGAGGATTTGGCCGGGCAGGTGGAAACGGCCTTGAAGGCGCCTTAGAAAGCGTAAGCCCACCCCGCCGGCTTACCTATTTAGCTGACGGGGTGGGCAAAAATTAAGCCTATCTGTGCAAAAATTGCCGGGGTGAACTGCTAATATTGGTCACTCGTCTTACGACTTCGATCCGCCATTGACTTGGTCTTTCAGGTGGGAAATATCGCGGCGAAGGGTGGCAACTTGGATCAGAAGCACCGTGGCGACGACGCTCAAGAGAGCGGCGAGGGCGTTGGGGCTCGACTTGGCCAGGATAAAGGCAAGGAGGATGGCGCAGGCCGCTGCGATGAGCAGGCTGCCGAGACTTTGGGGGGATGTTTTGTGCATAGGTATTTATGTATTCGCTTAACTCGTGCCAACATGGGCGCGTTTGGTCTCGTGACACGGTTGGATGGTGTGGATATTGTTTAAGCCGGACCTCTTCCTGCATGGACATCCCCTTAACCTGAATGTAACTTTGGCTATGCAAATTCATATCAGTCCCCGCGATGTTAAGCTGACTCCGGCCATTCATTCGTATGTGGCGCTTAAGATTGAAAGTCTGGAGCATTTTGGGTTGAACCTGATCGGCGCACATGTGGCGCTGTGGCATGACGATAAACGCGCGTTCAAACACGCCTTTGTGGTCAAGGTGCATCTTGCGTTGCCGGGACCCGATATTCATGCCGAGGACCACGGACATGATCTTTACCAGGCGATTGATGTGGTGACGGATCGGCTGGCGGAGCAATTGCGCCATCGCAAGAGCAAGCTGGTGAAGGGCACGCGCGAAAAGAGCCGCAAGGAGAAGCAGAAGCGGCAAGTGGCGCTGGCGTAGAGAGCCCCGCTCTGATGAGCGCGGCAACGAAAGCAAAAGCGGCGTTTGCGCTGAAAGTGTCTCTCGACAAGAAAACGGGCTGCGGCTAAACCTGTCGGGTTTAACCCATAATTCCTATCGTCTTGAGCACACCCACAACACCTTCTGTCTATAATCGGGCCAATCCGTTCAAGGCCCGTCTCACCGAAAATTATTCGCTTTCGGGTCCCGATTCCAACAAGGACACGCGCCATCTGGTCGTTCATCTCGGATCGAGCGGGATTAATTATGTTCCGGGGGATTCGCTCGGGGTTGTGCCGCGTAATTTTCCGAAGACGGTCGATGACCTGCTGCCGCATCTGGGTCTCGACGCGACGATGACGGTGGAGCAGCCGACGGGCGCGGTGAATCTGCGCGAACTGCTCATCACCGGGTACATCCTGAACCGGGTGAGCAAGAAATTCGTGAAGGCCGTGCTGGAGAGGCTGCCCGAGGGGAGCAAGAAGACTTCGCTGGCGGAGATTGTCGCCAATGAAGAGGCGTTCGATGATTACGTTTTCACGCGCGATTACACCGATGTGCTGATCGACTATCCGGTGACCTTTGCTGCGGCGGAATTTTTGCCGCTGGCGAATAAGATCGCGCCGCGGCTCTACTCGATCGCGTCGTCGCCCAAGGCGCATCCGGGCGAGGTGCACCTGACCGTGGCGGTGGTGCAGTATCACACGCATGGCCGCGACAAGTACGGAATAGCTTCCGGTTACCTCGGGCATGGGCAGGACCTGAACAAGGACGAGGTGCCGGTCTATATCCAGCCGACGAAACATTTCCATATGCCGCCGCCGGATGCGCCGATCATCATGTGCGGGCCGGGGACGGGCATCGCGCCGTTCCGCGCGTTTCTGGAGGAGCGGGAAGTTGATGGCGCGAAGGGCAAGAACTGGCTGTTCTTTGGCGACCAGAAGAAGGGCAGCGATTTTCTGTACGAAGCGCAGTTCACGGCGATGCAGGCGAAGGGCTTGCTGACGAGGTTCGACACGGCGTTCTCGCGCGACCAGGCGCAGAAGATTTACGTGCAGGACCGGATGCGGGAGAACGGCGCGGAGTTGTGGAAGTGGCTGCAGGAAGGCGCTTACTTCTACGTGTGCGGCGACGCCAAGCGGATGGCGAAGGACGTGCACCAAATGCTCATCACGATCGCGCAGGAGCACGGCGGCAAGACGCCCGAGGCGGCCAAGGAATATATCGAGGTGCAGTTCGCGAAGACAGAGAAGCGGTATCTGAAGGACGTGTATTGAGTCCTGCGGACGGCGGCAAGCCTCCGGCTGGCTCGTGCTGAACTGTTTATTACTTATGCTTCAAGGTTCCATACTCGTCACGGGCGGCGCGGGCATGATCGGCTCGAATCTCGTTCACCGGCTTTTGCAGCAGGGCATGGACGTGACGGTGGTCGATAATCTCTGGCGCGGCTCGCTCGATTATCTCAATTTCACGGACGTCAAATTTGACATCAAGACGCGTTTCTTTCAACGCGATCTGCGCGAGCCGGGCGTGCTGGAATCGTTGCCGGGCAAGTATGATTATATTGTTCATCTTGCCGATGTGGTGGCTGGGGTCGGCTATGTCTTTGCGAACCAGGGCGAGATTTTCACGAACAACATCCTGATCAACACGCATGTGGTGTCGAGTGCCCGCAAGCTCAAACCGCGTGGCTATCTCTACGTCGGGACGGCGTGCAGCTTTCCGCAATTGCTCCAGAGCGGGCCGGATGCGCGTCCCCTTCGCGAAGAGGATCAATATCCAGCCGATCAGGAATCGGGCTACGGCTGGGGCAAGTTGATGGGAGAGTACGAGGCGCAGTTGATGGAGAAGGAGACGGGCATTCCGGTATGCATCCTGGTTTTTCATAACGTTTACGGCGCGCCGTGTGACATCGGGCCGCGTTCGCAGGTGATTCCTTCGCTGATGCGCAAAGCAGCGCGGTATCCCGCCGAGCCGTTCATCGTCTGGGGTTCAGGTGCGCAGGGGCGCGCGTTCGTCTATATCGACGATATTATCGACGCGATCATTTCCGGCCTCGATCGCGGGTGGGGGCATGGTCCGATTCAAATCGGGCCCGACTCATGCACGACGGTGCGTGAACTTGCCGAGGCCGTCGCGGCGGTTTCGGGCAAAGACATTCCGATTCAATTTGATCTGACCAAACCCGAGGGCGACAAGGGGCGTTGTGCGAATTACGAGAAAGCCCGGCGTATCCTGGGCTGGGAACCGCGCACGGCGTTGCGGGATGGCATGGCCAAGACTTACAAGTGGGTCTGCGAGCATTTGGGGTAAAACTTCAGTGGTAGCCGTCGACCTCCGGGCGACGGTGCATTGTGGTGGTCCGGACAACTCGTTGTCCGGATGCGCGTAGCGCACAGGAGGTCGCCGAGAATTTTCGGCAACCAAAAAGGACGCGATAGTCACCGGTGACCTCCTGTGGCCTTCGGCCACCCAGACAACAAGTTGTCTGGGCCACCCAAGAAGAAACGCTCCCGCGCTCGGAGATCGCGGGCTATCAATCAAATTGCCGCAGGCTCGTTCAGGGTCGTATCGACGACGTAATTGAGCAAACGCCGGCGGCCTTTTTTCGTGATGGCGAATTCGCGCGTGGCATCGGACATGCGCTGCAAACGGTCGGCATCGCCCAGGGCGATCTCGACCATATTTTCGAAGTGGTTGCCCATGTAGGAAAAGTAGAAGGCGTGTTCGTCGGGCAGCAGCGGTTCATAGACCTGCGTATAGGGCCAGCTCATCAGCGGGATCACGCCCGCTGCGGCGACTTCATACTGGCGCCAGGTTTCGCCACCGAGGCTTTCGATGCAAACGGCCATCTTGGAGCGCTGGAGCATTTCCTGGTATTCCGGCAGGGGGAGCAGGCCCTTATGGATGTGAACGCGGTAGCGACTAGAGAGCCGTTCGCACTTTTCGCGGATGAGACGACGGAGCGGATTGTCGCCGCCGCTCATAAAGATGTCGATGTCGCGGTCTTTCATGGGGCGGGAGGCGGGCGCAAATCGATACTCTTCCAGACCGAGGCTCATGGGCCGGAGTTTGCCGAGGTAGGGCTTGATATGCTTCTCTTTGTAATAGGTCTGGAGCGGTTGCAGGGCGCGCATCGTCCAGTTCATCAGGTCGCGTTTGAAATAGAATTTGGTCGCCTGGAGCAAGGACAGGTCCCACGGGTAAACAAAATGACTGTCGCGCGCGTCGATCACGGCGAGCGGTGTTTTGCTCTTGCCGTAACGGACCATCCACGGCGCCCACCAAGTGTCCATGCGCAGTCGTTGGTAAGTGAAGTAGCGCAGCGCGAGGCTTGCGGTGGTGGCCCAGCCTTTGTTGCCGGGGAAGGGCGACCGCATGACGTTGTTGGTCAGGACGAGATCGAATTTGCCCTCGTCGACCTCTTTTCGCAAACGGAGCAGGCGGCGATAATGCGCTTTTTCGTGGGGAAGGCCCCGCTCGGCCACGAGCTCGATTTCAAAGTCGGGATGTTGCGCGAACGACGATTGATAGACGTCGATGAAGTCAGTGCCGCTCCAAAAAACGAGCAGTTTCTTTTTCCGGGACGGGGTCATTATTTCTTGCGGTGATTTCCAGACTGCGCGTTGAGAGCCGTCCTAATCTCGCGAATCCAGTCTTCCGCCGCGCGGGATGCTGTCAATTCGGAACTTATCGCGTGCGAAGCATTCGGGACGTTTTCGCGCGAAGCCCAATCGCGGATCGCGTCGGCAAGCGCGTTGGGATTGTTGGGCAGGATGACGGAACCGCAGCCGGTCGATTGGACCCAATGGGCCGCGCCGGTGGTTTCGGTGACGATGACGGGACGACCGAGCGCCAGCGCCTCGATGGTGGTGCGCGAGAAGGTCTCGATGCGCGAGGGGCAAACGACGACGCGCGCGCGGCGGATCTGGTCGATGACGGCGGAGGGGTCGAGGTGGCCCGGCATTTCGAGACGGCCAGTGAGGTTTGGATGCGAAGCGAGTTCCTGCAATGTGGCGCGAAAGGCGCGGTCTTCAGAGGTCTCGGAGCCGACGATGACGAAGCTTGCGCCGGGAAGATTCGGCGCGAGTAGTGCCGCCGCGCGCAGGAAGACGTCGGGCGCTTTTTTGCGGTTGAGCGCGCCGAGAAACAGTATGCGCTGGCCGTCCTGAGTTGGGATCGGGGCTGACGAAGCGGCACGCTCCAAAAAGGGAGTCGTGAGATGGATGCGGGCCTGGCCAATTTTATTTTTGGAGACGCCATATTCACGCTCGAGCCAAGTTGCGGTCTGTTCGGAATTAGCGACGACGCGGGCCGAATGACGGAAGACAAAACCGAGGCTCGATTTGCGGATGAAGCGGACGCGGTCCCGACGAAACTGATAGCGCAGATCGTGGACGGCGGTGATGAGCGGGGGAAATCCGCCCAGGCGGGAAGCGAGGGCGCAGGCGAGGCCATCGGGCTCCTCGCACTGGGCGACGACGGCATCGAACGGGCCGTGCTCTTTTATGAAACGCCGGATGGTCGCGGCGTCTGTAACGGCTTTGCGATAGCCGCCCCAAAGCTTGAGAATTTTGTCGAGCGGCGTGAGAAGAGGTTTGCGCCCTGTGCGGGAAAAGACATAGACCTTGAGCCCATCGAGGGGATGACGCTCGGGGATCGATCCGGCGCCCGCCGCCTGGGAAAGGATGGTGAGATTGACTCCCGCGTCGGCGATGGCGTGGGCGAGTTCGCCGAAGAAACCGGGCTTGTCGCCGTTGCGTCGGCGCTCTTCCCAAAGCCAGCGAGAGACCATCAGGATTTTCATGGCTGGTGGCTCATTTAAGCGTGGTCTCGAGAAATTGTTTCATGGCGATGCCCTGATCTTTCCAAAGGAATTGGCGCGCCCAGGTTTGGGCCGCTCCGCAATCGATGCCCCGTTGCATCAATGACCGCACGGCAGCGGCGAGAGCCTCGGGCGATCCGCTCGGGACGAGTTCGACCCACTTGCTCACATCCAATTTTTCGAAGACGGGAATCTGGCTCGCGACAATGCCTTTTCCCGCCGCCGAATACTCAAGGAGTTTCAGTGGGAAGGTGTAGAGAGCGCTGCGCGGTTCGAGCAGATTGGGCATGAGGCCGATGGCGGTTTTTTGTAAAAAGGGGCGCATGGCATCGCGCGCGACCTGGCCGGTGAAGGTGACATTGGCGGGCGCGGTTTGCTGAAGCGAGTCGAGTGTTTTTCCCTCGCCGCCGAGGACGGTCAGGTGGAAATCGGGCAGGAGTCGCATCGCTTCGATCGCGACCGGGACGCCTTTCCAGGGCTGGAGGCTGCCGGCGTAAATCAACTCGTGCGCATCGGGTGGCGCAGAGGCGGCGAGGAGCATGGATTCGTCGATGCCATCATGCTGGACGCGGATGGGAACGCGGAGGCCGAAGCGATTCTGCAGGCACTCGGCGAGGTAAGGGGAGATGGCGACGACTCCGCGAACGTGGGCATAAATCCGACGCTCCATTTCAAGGAGCTGGTGGTGCTTGACGTCGGTTTCCGGGTAAGTGTCGGCGAAGATTTCATGGGCCTCGAAGACGAGCGGGAGCGAGGGATGCTTTTTCGCGAGATAGTCCGCCGCTTTCGTGTGCATGGTGTACGCGGCGCTGGGTTTCAGGGAGGAGATAAGCCGGTCGAGCTGGCGATAAAACCACGCGCCACTGCGGACTTGCAACGGGCCTATGGAGAACTTTCTCTTCAACCAAACCACGCGCAGGCGCTCGCTTCGACTGCCGCCAAAGAGATCGTGAAGCTGCGCGGTTTCCGTCACGGCTTTCGAGGGCGCGGCGGCGAGAGTGACATCCACACCGGCGGCGGCGAGGCTTTCGGCGAGGCGATAGATGTGGTATTCGCGGGCGAAGCGTCCGGTGAATTCTTCCGGGAAGATGTAGAGAAGCTTCACGACTGGAGAATGCCCAGTTATGACACCAATTCGAGAACTTGTTTCGCGACGCGTTCCGCTGAAAATTGGTCGCGCAGGCGCTTGTGCCGGGCGGTGTGGTC
>Ga0182030_10027791_pt1 | contig 10154 bp, 9 predicted proteins | sample 812S3MmetaG_FD_121299 | JGI IMG/M metagenome (GOLD analysis project Ga0182030, IMG submission 121299) | Permafrost microbial communities from Stordalen Mire, Sweden - 812S3M metaG (Illumina Assembly) | ecosystem: Environmental > Terrestrial > Soil > Wetlands > Permafrost | place: Sweden... | reverse complement strand
TTAAAAAGTAAGAATAAGGATCAGAAAAATAGTTTTTTAAGTAATAACTCAATCTACTTGCTTTTTCTTTAGATATTTCTATAGTAGTTAATTAGAGTTCTATAATTGTATTACCTTGATTATTAGATATATAAGTTCTAAAACAATATAAGATTTTGGTAATTTGACTACTGAAAACAGTAATTAGTTTATCATCTGATTGTTAAAATTAGTAATTTTTAAAACCATAGTAGATTTTTATTTATTATAAAAAAAATTATTATATTATATATTATATATTATATATTATATATTATTATCTAAATTTTTATTTAAGTATTTATTTTAATTATAACTACTACTACTATTTCTTTGTAGATACGTATTCCAAAAGTTGTGACAGTTTTAGACAAAGCTTGCTTTGTTATACTTTGTCTTGGCTTTAATACAATTCAGTAATTTCAATTAGTTCAGAGTACTTAAGCTTTGTAATTTGGTCTAATACCTCAAACAATCACAACTTTTGGAATATATATCTACAAAGAGATACTATCAAAATCTTATTTAAATTAATACAAAAATACCTTATTTAAATCTATACTACATTAATTCTTTTATATAATTTATATATATATATAAATAAAAAATAATATAATATAATATAATAAAACAAGAAAACTTTTATTTAATATCTAAAAGATCTTTTTAATTATAAATTTAATAGAAACTCTATATCTTTATATATTTTTATAGATATATATTTATATATAATATATATTATACAATATTTAAAAAAACCCCTTTTCTTTATATATAATTTTATATATTATATAGTTTTATATATTATATTATTTTATTTTTTATTTATTTATATATTATATATTATCTACTATAGATTTTAAAATCTACAGTAGTTCAAATACAGTATCTGATGATAAGGTAGTATTAGTAGGACTTGATCCAAATACAGATCATCTTTAATGAAGGAATAAGAGTTTTTAGTAGTGATTTTAGCAACAACTTTCACATTGTATTGCGTTAGGAAATGTCAGAGGATTGTCGTAGATAGGCAAATTACACAATAGACTATAGTAAAGTGTAGGTATTCCGCAGATAAATGGTATAATAGGTCTATGTAGTACAATAATATTATATTAATCTCTAGTCTCTTAATCGAAGAGTTTAGAGGTAATATATATAGGCTATTGATACTTTTACTTTTTCTGAAGCTATTGTAGTTTATATAACAACTATTATTGTAGATATATATATTTATTATTAATATATAAGTAATAGATATATTATTATATCACATAACATACTACAGGCCGACAGTGTTGCCGTAGCGATACCGTCTGACAGGAAATGATTTAGTAGCAAGTCTTTTATTAGGAAGACTGCTGCCTACCCTAGTACCCCGTTCCTCCACACTCATCCCCGAAGTGTGGTTGAGGAAAGGGGGGGTATTTAGGGTTTTTTTGTTATGCAGGGAAGGACGTTAGCTATATGTTCTTTACAAAGATGGTGAAAGTCATGTGATGAAGCTAAGGCAAAGAGTTTCGCCCCAAAGCCTCCAGGGTTTTCTGAAAATCTAACAGATATCTCTACCCTTTGTTTCTCTATAGAGGTTCCTTGGAATCGTGATACCTAGAAAAACCGGAAGGATATATATCTTTATTGTTTAGGATTCGCGCCCAGATGCCAGTATTGTTCATTTGAGTTATCAAACTTGGAGTTTGTGTTCAGTATTTTAGAAAACCAAATAGGATTTTTGTCTTTATTGTTTAATTTTCACAGCTAGTTCTGGTGCCTGAGTGAGTATATATATATGTCGAGGCAGTTCTCTTCTTGTCTCGATAGAGTCATCTTCGGTCTTGAATTTGTCTGCCATTTTTCCTGTTCCTAAATATTATCATTTCTTTACGTGTGCTTCAACTACCTTTATCTGCATACAAGCAGGACACCTATCGTTAGCATCACAACCTCACTCTAAATAAACGTCACTGTTACTCCACTAAAACCATGTCCCAGATCCGAATCCTCCAGATCAGCGTTTCCCGGGTCCGCATCTACCAGGTCGTCCGCATCACGATCATCAGCATCTCCCAGGTCTGCATCTCGCTACTCAGCAGCTCTCCGGTCGGCATATCCCAGGTTAGTGTCAGCAATTATCGGGTCCGTATCTACCAAGTCAGCATCTCATATTTGCTCCCCACCCTTTGATACAGACATCACTCAAATGCAATCGTTAACTACCCAACGCCAAACCAGCCTTCCTTCAGACCCACCAATCATCACATCCACCACTCACATCCATCTATCATCGACTTTTCCATCCGTTTATCCTACTCGATGTGAGCACTAATTAATTCGTTGAAAACACAATCATGCATCGACATCAAAAACATGGAAGCTCTTGCTCCTGTCAATACATGTTCTCGCTTTCTGCTGCTGTCGAGGCTGTGCAGACCCTGCACACAAACTCGGCCCCTGAGATATATCTTTTCGCTAATGGAGACTCTGTCATTCGTTTGAAATAAGGGTTGAAACTTTCGCGAATGCTTTGGCATGATGTCTCACACACGCAGGCGTGTTTTCGTTTGATGCATAGCTATTTTTCAATCAAGAAACGTTTTCAAGCAAATGCGAATCTATGATGGTGCTATGAAAGTATTTTATTGTTTTGGACATGACTAGCCAAAGGTTTCCATTATTTCCTACTTTCGTTGCTTGCGAGGAAAGTTGCCAATGCGCAATGTCCTATAGAGCCGTTCCTTCGTTCAAGACGACTACAAAGACGTCGTCATCATCCAGAAGTCCACATTTCTTCTGCCACGATCTTATAAAGCATTCGAAGAAGTGTCTTTCCAATGCTTGACAACAAAATTGAATATCGCTTGCGTCCTCTTCGGAACTCTGAATCTTGATGATTTACAGATCCTCCTATCTATTTCTACCATCTACACCCGCTCAGCTTCGTCACAGTTAGCACAATATGACTCCCTGGCGTATGCTCTACTACACTCACTCTCCTTGTTCTGTCCTTGAATTTGTTTATCCAAGCCGCGTAAGTGATACTCAATCTTCGCGGTATGCTTCATGAAGGAAAGCTGTTCTCCTTGGTTCAACCTCTCCGGCATACCCGGCGGCGAGTAGATGAAAGCATTTATCATTCCTGGAGCTGATCTACCACAACGAGCAAAGTGAGTTTTAAATATAGAGATAGGAATACAAGAGCCCCGCTGACCAGCTCCAGAAACTTACGTGTGTCCAAGTCCACTCTTAGATTCCGACTTCTTCTGATATTCCGACATATTCAAACTACTGGATCGCGATGTCGTCTTCGGTTTGATTCTGGCCAGAGACGCGGCTCCCTTTTTAATTTGTCCAAAGAAACCATGTTCACTCCTCATGTAATCTATATTTCAAGATCCTATCCTCGTCGCCTTCACTCTCTCCTGCGAAGAAAGAATGGCGAATGACGAGTCTCCCGCCAGTTTGTTACCAAGTTAGCCACTTCCCCGCTTTCACATTCTCGTTTGCGAAGCAAATTGCTTCCTTTGCCACCCTGAAGTAGCTGAACGCACGGACAGGAGTTTAGCTCAACTCAATATCCCAATCAGCGCACCCAGACTGATGTTCTTCAATGATTGAACCCATTCCTCCATATTAGTCAACGTACGGTTGAGCGACCTTAACCTGACCTTTGGGTACTCACGCATATCATGTTGTCTATAGTACAGGCTGATTAAAGTGCAACATCGATGGGCTGACTCGATGGCATCTGGACGCCACATTTCTGGGCAGTAGTCGCGTTTTCCAGGGACCGACAGCTGAAGAAATAGAAAGATATATTTCACTCTGCTAGGTATGCGCGCCCAAAAGCTCAGTGCATCAACTGATCAAGAATTCGCAAGTGCGAAAGAGGAGCCTGATGCGCATTTGCGAATGTAGTGAGGGACGGGATGGGTGGTGATCCTTGTCGTGGCCAATCACCACAACGTGGCGTTCTAAGACATTCGCAAATGCGAAATATGGCAACTGAGCCTCCTTCTCTTTTTTGAGCACAATATGACTAGAATAGAACGCAAACAATCGAACGTGGATCAGAATTTGCCCGGATATGCTGGTGGAACATCTTGTGCATCCTTCAATACATATGATTAACGAACTCTCCCGTCAGCCCTGTATTCGGCTGCCGACACACCACAGCCAGCAGCCACCCGTCTACAAGTCTCACCACAGCATACCCAACGAGGAACCGGTAGACTGGTCTCCCTTCGCATTTCCGAGCGGTTGCGAAGCTTATTTCCTAGTCCATTTCGATTTATGTAATTGCGTGCCGTTCTTTGTCAATTCCCACTCTCCAGATCTCATTTCTGTTCTGATGATCAAATTCAACTGACACAATGTTCTCTCAAAGAGCTTATCCTCGTACATTATGTTCACTGGCGGGGGTAAGCATGTTGGGGAAGAGGCCCGGTGCAGGAAAGGATGTAGCCGAGATTTACCTGAGCGGTATCCTGGAGCTGATGCAGGAATACCACGTTCCCTTCCGGCCCTTGAAACGTCCGATGTTACTGCTCATATATATGGACATATTGGTTTCTCCGGTGTCGGAAAGATTAAACCATCTATGGCCGAAGAAGGCGTTCTTCAACCGGGTATGTTTGATTGTTTCGCTTTGAGTTGAAAGATCTGATCTAATTTACTGCAGAAACCGTAAGCCAAAGACCTCAATTGGTACGAAGTAATGCGGTCAAACTGCTTACTCTTGATGATATCATGGACGAATTTCATTCTGAATACACATTGGACCCCGAAGAAACGAAAATGAAGTTCTCGGCCGCAGATGGTCTCCTAATTGCTCCGGACCGAGTCCCTCGCTCATCACAATCCTTGCAATCTTCCGTAGGAGCTATTACTGTTCATGAAGTCGAGGACTTACCTCATACAAGAGGTACAACAACAAATAATAGTGAAGGGCTCCCATCACTTAATCCTAAACTCCCAGGTAATGGTTTTATCACAGCTACACCTCTCACTGATGCAGCAGCGTTAGCGGACGAGCGTCGAGAGTGGGAACCGAGGACATATCATTTGGACAAGAAGGGATTCGACTTACCTACGAGGGAGAGATCGAACGAGATGCATTCCAGCGAATCAGAAATCCATCAAGTTAAAGGTTCAGCAAGCTCGAGGGATAGTGTGTCCCAGAGCAGTAAAATTGTGTCAGATCCCGCAGCAAGCCCAGGGCCTGATTTAATTATAGATGTTGAAGATCAGAAGCCCCCGAGCCCCTGCAATGGGAACAGTGCCACGGATGATTCGGAGGAACATCACAGGTCTCTAGCGGGGAATCTTGAACGAGTGCGTAGATTGCCTGACCTTCACACAAGTATCTTTGGAATTGCAACATCTTCTGATGATGCAATAAATGCTGACCCTTAGTATTTTCAGCTCAACCTAAATGATTGTTCTATTCCCTTACCTTCGAGAAGGCCACATACATTAGAATCGTCACTGTCACTCGTCCCGAGAAATATATTGGAAGGGAAGGAGCTGCCCAAAGCTGCCGACCAATCACTGTGCTTGGGAATTGGAAGCTGGACTCAAGGAGATGACCATATCCCAGAAAGCAGTCGAAACTCCACAGGACCATCTATTGTGATCGCAATTAGATCTCTTTCCCCCGATATATATTCGAGGTTTGATAAGCAATGGTTAGCCAGCATAACGCAGTGCACAGGTGGATCTAGTCAGTCCAACCAATATCATCCATACTGTGGCCGCAACTCTTCTCAATATTCCGCATCTTTTAATAAGGGTGGCTTTACGACCAGTTCCAACCATCAGGGATTGAATTCAGGCGACGATGAACTTCCAGACGAGGACAGTGATGATGGGACTCCACAGCAGCCGGAGTTACCATCAGTCTCCTCGGATGTCCGGACATTGTGTCAGATATATGCGTGCCCATTTTACCAATATGATCCAGCGCACTTCAGCAGTAGTGGGATTAACAGACACCTGTACCGCACGTGTGAGAACCCAACATTCGAAAGCTACTCTCGAGTTACGTGAGTGACTTTTCCGAATCTACATTCTCTCTTTGTTTCTGCAAGACTTATACAAAAATAGGGAACATTTATACAGGAGTCATTTATCGCCAGTATATTGCTCGAGATGTGGCGTTGTCTTCAAAGGAATCAAAGCTCAAGGGATCAAAGCTCAGACTCAACTCGATGAGCACATTCGGGGTATCCCGGGTAATGGCTGTGAAAATCGACCTCTGAAGCCATTTATGGGAATCAGTCCGGAAACGAAGCAGAAATTGCAGGCAAAGAGAAAACGGGGTCTTACGGATGAAGAAAAATGGATCGAAATGTACCAAATAATTCTCCCAGGAGAACCTGTTCCAAGTCCTTGTGAGTTTGCGTTCTCTGCTCTAAACTGACGATACTTCAACATGCTGAATTTAACACAGTTCATGGATGCTTCTCCATGAACCCTTCTGAGACCACCCCATATCAAAGCACAAGCGGCACTGGCGACCTGTCAGAAGAAGCCAGTAAGTGACTTCCTATGCGATACTGAGGTCAAGTAGAGTAATGTCCATACATTTTTGCTTGACCTTGGCAATTTGTAAATGCTATGCCTTACTCATACTTTCAATAGTACGCGAATTGGTTCGTCCGACTTTGAACGCTCTTGCTCAAAATAACCTTGGCATCCGAACAGCCGAAGACATTATCATTTCCTTGATGAAAGACCATCGGCGCCCGTCTGAATCTTCTGCCATTGATAGCAACACTAATCCAAGAATCTCGAATTTGGGTTTCGACAATGACTTTAGAGCAGGAATCACACCTAAGCTCACAGCAACAACTTGGGCACCTCAGAATGCCACTCAAGCATTTTCATCCCCAGAAATCACTTCGTATGCACCTAACCACTCAGCCATGGATCCCAACTTACCATTATCTTGGCGTGAACCACCCCAAATTATCCACGAACAATCTTTACCCGGACAGATATACACCCGAAATCTCAGAAATGGCAATCAAGATCGAATGTCGCTTGTCTTCACGGACCCGCCCTCCTCGGATTCAGGGTACCATTCAAACTCAATCCAAAGTCCTGGGTTACTCGATCCTCGCTCTCAAACGCAAGAATCCTCGTCGAGGGCATTTTTTGGCCCGAATCTAGGGGATGCTGGAGAAAGTTCAGACAGTGCAGGCCCGAAGCCGGTTGGGGAATCGCAAAAAATGTATTTAAGTACTGTTCCGGATACTGCCGAGTTTCCGTGGGATGCATTCTTGTATAGTGATGCTTTCAAATGAGTATTTAGGTTGCTGTTGAAAGGGAGAGAGTGTAGAAGTGAGTCTGAGATTATCAAGGGACCTGACTCGGGGAGGAGACGGGCTTTGTTCATTTTTGGTCTGGTTCATATCTATAAACGCACATAGTCATTTATGGAATCCACCAAGGGCTGCACTAATTTGTGATCAGACTTTACCAAAAACTTGCTATATTTTAAAAATTATACAAATTTAAATTTTTAAATTTTTAAATTTTTTAGTAGTTTAATAAAATAATATACTATAAATAAACTATAAATATTACTAATAGATTTAAATTATTATATTAAATATTTAGAATAATATATTTTTATTAAATAAATTTGTTATTATCATATTTTTGTAAAATTTGTAATTTTTTAAAGTTAAAGAGTTTTGGTGAGGTTTTTAGTTTTTGAGCTTGGTCTGGTTATGCAGTTTCTGGTGATTCCGTATATAGAGAGATGATTTTCATTCTTTTGTACTGGTCATATTGGTATCACAGGGTATGGTCACTCCTTATTATCGTATAAAGCTTAATCGTATTGGAATTGGTTCTAGTCTAGAGGGGTAAGTCTATGGGCATATATATCCCTGCTATACACAGACATTTCCCAATGAGGCTAGCTCCTCTTAGTGTCGCCCGAATTACCCCTTTCACACCTACGACCTACGGTACAGCGTACCGACACACCGAGTATCTACTACTACTACCGCCAATTCTCATTCCGTTTTTTCTCAGAGATCATTATCGTAGTAAGATGTTTCTCAACTAAATTAATTCATCTCACGTGTTCACAATCCTGTTACAATTTCTTCCGAGTAGTTGATCTTCGAATCCTTCTATAGGTGCATAACATCTTGTTATATTGAAGTTTTTATCTGAGCATTGCAATTTGTTCTTTCGAGTTTAGTGATCCTCTGCTTTGGGTAAGATACGTGCACGGGCCGCTGCTTCCAACGTCTAGAAAGTTGCGTTCCTCTACTGCTCAAATCATCTTCCTCATTAGTTCTTTACAACATTCTCTCGTTTAGTCGCACAGTCTCGTCATGTACCGTCTATTCTTTCCTCCTCAGTCCGGGTCGAGTATGCCCTGTCATCAGCCTTGCCGCAGCTGAAGACGCCGACCATGGCCATTTTAAGACTCAGAACCCTCGATCTGCCACCCTGGATTCGATTCTCCTCCCTACCGTGGCGGGTGATCACTCCAGACCGTGTCGGATTGGCCATGATACAAGCATGAGTCTAGCCCAGCCCCGTCTCCTTGCCGTTTCACCAGCCCAGCCTTCGCGGTATCAGCCCATGATTATTGCGATAGTAGGAGGCTTCTTCTTAGCATTGCTTCGACCTGGCCAATAAAGTAAATGCCTCATGACGACATAGCCGGCTTCTTCCTGGCTGCGTCGTGTACACAGAGATATCAAACTTTTCCAATGAAAAGTCGTCAAATATGCTCGCTACTATTTTGCGCCCTGTCAGTCCATTCCTTCTAGTGCTGGCCCTAGCCGGCGATATCCTCTGGAAACCTGACGCACATGTCAAAATAAATGTGCCAATCCCAGATCCACAGTCTTTTTTCGGAAAGTTCCCTACGAAATAGCGCAGCCCGTTTGTGGTCTCGATGCCGCCTTTACAGCATCTCCCGTAGCGAATTAAACAGATTTTGCATCACCATTCCTCTCAGCCTTGTTTTCCGTTTCCTCCATATTTGCCACAGCAGCTCCTCAATTCATTTTTTATTCTACTATACTTTGCGAAAACTGGGCATGGATGATTACAGTGATCATACATCGTACGCTGGATCGGTGGCGGATGGTGTTGGAGAAATGTCACTCGAAATCAAGGATACGATTAGAGTTCAGTCTCACATGCGGACGCAGAGTACCCACTCTGTGGAGGAGGATACCGCCAGCGCTATTAAATATTCTGAGAATTTCGCGGGGCCGAGAATTGATGGCAGGACAGCTAATATGGTGGTGCTTACGTCCAGCCAGGATCTTAACGAAATAGCTATACAACGCCGAGCACATCCCCAAGGATCGCTAAATGGCAAAAATAAAATGGAGCTCGAAGCAATTCAACACTCGGATGAAGCATCGGAACGTGCCATTGCGGATGACCAAGCAACTCAGTTACTATTGGATAACGGATTCGACATTCATGCGAACAACTTCAAAAACAAAGATGCGTTGCTATGGGCAGCAATGAACGGATACGGGGGGTGGTAAAGTTGCTGCTTGAGAAGGGCGCTGAGCTGGATTCCAAGGACAACGATGGTCAGACGCCGCTGTTGCTGGCTGCAGCGAAGGGGCACGAGGCGGTGGTGAAGCTGCTGCTGGAGAAGGGCGCTGAGAGCCCCCATTTTGCAGCGGAAATGGGGATGACAGAGGAATTCAAATACGAGCGACTTGAGTATGATTGGCAGCTACGAATCGTCGAGCTGCTTCCCCTCAAGGATGGTAGCAAAGTATGCTGTAAGATTCACGTCATTCCTGGAGGCGACGCAACAGAGCTTGATCCTGAGTACGACGCAGTTAGGGAAGATACAAAGAAGCTCCCTTACCGTGCGCTCTCGTACACATGGGGCGATTCTAACGAGATGCACCAAATCTTCATTGATGACAAATCTTTCCTCGTGAGAGCCAATCTGTTCCACTTCTTGAAAGAATGGGCACCGCTGGATGGCCAAGGCCCGGCATATTTCTGGATCGACGCCATTTCTATTTGTAGTTGGAAAGGGGGGCTGGTCAGGTGATATAGCCGAAGCCCCTTAGTCGATAGGTCTATAGTTGAATAAGCTATAGTAGAATATAATATATTGAAGAACTTGAAGA
>Ga0182030_10027790_pt1 | contig 10154 bp, 7 predicted proteins | sample 812S3MmetaG_FD_121299 | JGI IMG/M metagenome (GOLD analysis project Ga0182030, IMG submission 121299) | Permafrost microbial communities from Stordalen Mire, Sweden - 812S3M metaG (Illumina Assembly) | ecosystem: Environmental > Terrestrial > Soil > Wetlands > Permafrost | place: Sweden... | reverse complement strand
TGCAGAAGTCAAAAACAGTGTTGAAGTCAGTCCGCTGCAAGCATCTGTAGATACACTCGGCGTTGCCAAGTTAAAATCGATAGAATTTTCCGGCACAGGGCGTTGGTTTCAATTTGGTCAAGCCCCGAGCCCTACTACTCCCTGGCCCCCATTTGATGTCAGCAACTACACCGCGACGATAGACTATGACAAAGCTGCGGCACGCATACAAATCACCCGCAAACAAGTCGTTGAAGCAGGCCGTTTGCGCCCCGCATCGGTTGAACAAAAAGCCGACCAGTATGTTAGCGGCACATACGCCTGGAATGTTGGGGGTACTCCGGCCACTGCGCAACCACAACAGGCAGCATTGGAAGAACGCGTAACAGAAATCTGGACAACACCTCAGGGTTTTCTCAAGGCTGCGCAATCCAATAAAGCGACTGTAAAAAATACTGCAACAGGTCTGGAAGTCTCCTTCACTATAGGCAGCAATCGCTACGTTGGAACAATCAACCAGCAAAACCAGGTTGATCATGTCCGCACCTGGATCGACAATCCTATCATCGGCGACACCTTGGTTGACTACACCTACTCGGATTATAAAAATACGAATGGCGTATTATTTCCCTCGCACATTTTGCGCGTACAGGGTGGCTACCCGGTATTGGATCTGAATATTTCCTCGGTAACTGCAAATCCTGCAGCCAATATCAATGTTCCAACCGAAGTTAGTACCGCCCCTGCACCCAAAATTACGGTTACTTCCGACCAGCTTGCTTCCGGTGTTTTCTACCTCAGAGGGGGCACTCATCACAGCGTAGCGATCGAGCAAAACGATCACGTTATATTGGTTGAGGCACCGCTGAATGAAGCCCGCTCCGAAGCGCTGATTGCTAAAATTAAAGAGATCATTCCAAACAAGCCAATTCGTTTCGTGGTCAATACGCACCAACATTTTGACCATTCCGGTGGTCTGCGTACTTTCGTGGATACGGGTGCAACCATCGTCACGCACCAGGTAAACAAAGCATATTACGAAAAAGCCTGGACAGGACAACACACTATCAGCCCTGACCGCTTGTCAAAATCTCAAAAATCAGCCAAGTTTATAACTTATACCGATGAGTATGAGTTAACTGACGGTCATCGATTGGTGGAAATCTTTCAAATTGCAAACAGCGGACACAACGATGCTTTCTCGTTGATCTATCTGCCGGCAGAGAAAATTCTGATCGAAGCAGATGCATTTACGCCAACCGCAGCCGGTGCACCTCTCCCCTCGCCAATCAACCCTTATACAGTCAATCTGTATGACAACATCAAACGCCTAAATTTGAATGTCGATCAGATCGCCGCGTTACACGGTCCGCGTGTGACGAAGTTAGCCGACCTTAAAGCAGCTATCGGGCAGTAAGTAAATTAGTTAGTTAACATCTTCAATCGAAATAACGGGACGCAGGATTTATTCTGCTGTCCCGTTGCTTTGTCTAATATCAGCCAGCTTCATATTTTCCAGCAACGACCTTGGCAAAGGGGTATTGGCATTCCGAGTAAATACCCATTAAAAGATTGGCTCTATACAAGTGGATTAACAGCCTCAAAACCTTAATTTAAGCCACAGAGAACACAGAGAGAGAGTAAAGGAATACACACTTTTGAGACCTCACCCAAAAGGTTAATTGTGTTCTCGTTACAACCGTTTTTCCTCTGTGATCTCTGGGTTCTCTGTGGCTAATATGTTTTTTATGATAAATAGAGAAACTTGCTGTCGGAAGCTTATAGTGATGCGTCTAATGCTCCGCCAAATTTGAACTCAAAAACTTCTCCACGGCCTTGAGCGTATCCAACCGATCACGCCCCCGACTCAAATAATGGTCTGCTTCCTCCAAATAAAGCACTTCGGCAGGTTTCCCGGCTTTGCGCAAAGCTTTATCCATCACCTCGGTTTGAGCGACAGGTACCGTGTAATCTTTTCGACCATGTACCAGCAAAAGGGGAATGCGAATGCGTTCCACATTTTGTACCGGTGAATTTTTCACCAGTTTGGCGGAATCGGTTCCAATGCGCGGAACGTTGATGTCGCTGAAAAGAAAGTTATTGTACCGTTCTATCAGCAGTTCCAAGTCGGTGACTGGTGCAATCGCAACTGCGCAGCGATAAAGCTCAGGCTCTTTCACTGCGCCCATAAGGGCTGCATATCCGCCATAACTGCTTCCTACGATTGCAATGCGGGTGGGATCGGCCAATTTCTGATTTACCAGCCAGTGCGTGCCATCAGTTACATCGTCCTGCATTGCCAAGCCCCACTGTTTCTGACCGGCAACCTCGAATGCGGCACCATAACCCGTGGAGCCGCGAAACTGGGGTTGAAATACGCCATAGCCGCGACTGGCAAGGAACTGGACTTGATAATCGAAGCCGGGAATATCGTGGGCTGTCGGGCCGCCATGCGGCAGAACGACGAAGGAAATCTGCTTACCCGAACCGAAAAAATAGCCTGGCGGCAAAGTGAGCAGCGCGGGAATATCAAGACCATCACGAGCTTTGTAGGATACTAACCGTGTTGGGGCAATTTGGGATGGCTCCAGTACAGGGTAGGTTTCGACCACTGGAGAGAGCACAGGTCGGCCAGTGCTGCGGTCTAACAGCCAAAAAGCGGAAGGCTCGTTTCCCTTGGTGACATGTACCAAAACACGCTTGCCATCAGTACTCAGGTCGACAATGTCGTTGCTGGAATCAGCGAGCGCTTTGTTGATCACTTTTGCTTCTCGCGCGTAAGTAGCATCCAGGTATACTGGCGATATATTGGAAAACAGGCGATAACCGATCAAATGTCCGTCCCTTTCAATGGGATCCACCCCGCCACGGGGGTTATCAGCCACGGTGCGAATGAAGGAATTAGTCGGCACATCGAATTCGTACAGGGCTACAGCTCCATTTTGGTGATTTGATTGCACGTAAATCCTATTGGGATTGCCCTCGACAAAGGCCACCGGGTTGAAAATCCGCCAGCTGTTAACCTCATGTGGCTGGATGGTGTACCAAGAGTTATTAGACAAACTTCGCACCTGGAAATCCTTCGTCCTGCCGTCGAGTTCCAGTCCCAAGCGTACATTGCCAGCCGCATCGGCATGCCACTTCACTACATTTCCATGTTGATGGGCAATGGTTTCCAAGCGCCCTGTATTCACGTCCACGCGAACCACTTCCGGATATTTTATTTTCGAATCCAGACTGCCTATCTGGCTTACTCCTGACAATGAATTATGCAGCTCACGCGCAATAGCCGGCAGCTCAATCAGGATGTGATTTTCGTCGTTGGGTAGCAGGCTGACAATTGTGTCCTGTGTCTGGGGAATATAGGTTGAATACAAATCCGGATTGATCAGATTCAATCCATTGCTTCCATCCGCATCAATGGCGATCAGTCTGGTATCAACTGTCGGGTTGAGCGGGTTGCGCAAAGAATAAAAAACCATTCCGACAAGCAGTCGCCGGTTAGTTTTCCAGATAATCCATTTCGGTTCAAAATCCCCCGTTGTAATCACTTGAGATTTGTTATCGCTTAAATTCCTCACCACCAACGCATTGCGGCCTTTTACCGGAGCAATCAGGGCGAGCAGCGTTCCATCGGGTGACAGGTGTGCTGCACTAACGCCGGGCAGCGCCGCATATACGTCAACTGATGCGGCTTTGACCACCTGCGGCACTGCCGAGGCCGGTTCGGATTGCGCCTGAAAACTTGTCGACAGCATCCATACGGTAAACAGAAAAAAATAATTGGCGCGAGAAAAGTTCATTTGCGTATCCTCAAGATAAATTAGACAATCACTGCAAGTCATATGCCAACGTAAAAAGACCTCAGCATGGTCTTTGCGGCAAATTTCAGTGTTGAATTTGGTGCAGTCATTGCTTCGCATCAGATGATATTGCAACAGCTAACAGTAAAATAGCTAAACATCTCCAAACGGTTAACTGCTCCACTAGTAAATATGTTCAATTTTCTCGAATCCCTCATCCGTGGCACACGCGCCCACAAAGCAGAAACACCTCCAAGTGGGCTGCTGTCTTTCTACTGGCATTTCATCAGGCAAACGCCTTGGCCTTATGTAGCGATGGTGGCAACAAGTCTGTGTGTCGCGTTGGCGGATATGTGCATCCCAGTTTTTATCGGAAAGTTGGTGGCGCTGATGGCGGAGCAAGATCGCGCAGCGGCTTTGACGGCACATGCTTCAATTTTGTTGCTCATGTTGTTGGTGGTGTTGATCGGGCGGCCATTGCTTCAGTTCGCCGATATCGCCATACGTCACAACGCGCTGATGCCGGGCGCCACCAGTCTGGTGCGCTGGCAGAGCCATTGGCATGTGGTGCGGCATAGCTGGCCATTTTTCCAGAAAGACTTTGCCGGACGCATCGCGAACCGTGTTATGCAGACAGCCCAATCACTGCGCGATAGCGTGATGTCGGCAATCCGCGCGGTGTTATATCTTTCCACCTATGGAATTTTGACACTGGTGTTGATCTCCAGTTTCGATTGGCGACTGACCGTGCCAACCTTGCTTTGGTTAGTGGCCTATGTAATTTTTCTGCGCTTCTTTGTGCCGCGCTTGCGTGAACTGGCCAAACAAAGTTCGGATGTTCGCTCGAAGGTGATGGCACGCGTAGTCGACAGTTATACCAACATTTTGACTGTCAAATTATTTGCCCGTGTTGGCGATGAGGACGCCTACGTGCGCGAGGTTCTGGACGAGCATCAGACTGCTATCGCCCGGCATATGCGCATGACCAGTCGCTTTATGTTTACCTTGCAGTCATTGAACGCAGTATTACTGGTGAGTACATCGGTGATCGGCATAAATCTGTGGGCGCGAGGGCTGATCAGTGCCAGTCAGGTCGCCACCGCATTGCCATTGGTATGGCAAATTACGAGCATGGCCGGTTGGGTTTCGTTTGAAATTGCGGGTATCTTCGAAAATATCGGCGTTGTCCAGGATGGCATGGAAACAATATCCGTACCTCACACCCTTGTTGATGAAAAAGATGCCAAACCGCTCGCTGTTACACGAGGCGAAATTTGCTTTGAGCAGGTGAGTTTCAGTTATGGACAAAGCAAACCGGTGATCGACAACATCGATCTTGTTGTGCATCCCGGTGAGCGTATCGGTTTGATTGGCCGTTCCGGTGCCGGCAAGTCAACACTGGTTAACCTGTTGTTGCGTTTTTTCGACATTGAGCACGGGCGCATTACTATTGACGGACAGGATATCAGGCACATCACACAGGAAAGTTTGCGCACACAGGTGGGGTTGGTCACGCAGGATACTTCACTACTGCACCGCTCGATTGCCGATAACATCCGATATGGTCGTCCGCAGGCAACACAAGCCGAGATCGAGGCGGCGGCGCGCAAGGCACAGGCTCACAATTTCATTATGGGCTTGCGCGACTGGAATGGCCGTGAGGGCTATGAGGCCCATGTGGGCGAGCGTGGCGTAAAACTTTCCGGCGGACAACGCCAACGTGTGGCGATTGCGCGCGTCATTTTAAAAAATGCGCCTATCCTGTTGCTGGATGAAGCGACTTCGGCACTCGATAGCGAAATCGAAGCCAGCATTCAGGAGCAACTGATCGGCTTGATGGACGGTAAGACAGTAATCGCAATCGCCCATCGTTTATCTACCATTGCACGACTGGATAGACTGATTGTGCTCGACCAAGGCAAAATCGTTGAGCAGGGTACACACCATGAGTTGTTGAACAAGCATGGACTCTATGCCGCGTTGTGGCAACATCAGTCGGGAGGCTTTCTGGCAGAAGTGTTGCCCGAAATATCCGATTCTTTATCTACAGTTTGAGCAAGCGTAGGATGGGTTGAACGCAGCGATACCCATCGCCAAACTTGAAAACTGATGGGTATCGCGTTGCTCCACCCATCCTACATACTGAATTGCGAACCAGTGCTTCAGGTCAATATATAATGTTCGTCCCGCGAGACACCATTTATTACAAGATAACATTACGTTTTTATGAGCATTGAACAATCTTCGCAACAGCCATCACTTTTTATTCGCCTTCTCAAAACGTTGTTGTCTCGATTTGGACAAGTTACAGTCAATGGTGCGGAATATTTGGATGGGGATGCAGAAGGCAAGATCGTAGTTTGTAACCACGTTGGCTGGGCCGATCCATTGTGGGTGGGATACGCTGCCCTACCCCGAACATTGCATCAAATGGCAAAGAAGGAACTCTTTGACAATCCGATCACGGGTTGGTTTGTCCGAATCGGCGGCGGTTTCCCAATTGATCGTTCCCGACCATCAGCTACGACTATCAAGCAAGTGATTTCATTGGTTCAGGAAGGCAAGCTCGTTTTGATTTTTCCACAGGGAACCCGCACCCGCGCCCAAGCGGAAGCAAAGCGTGGTGCCGCAACTATCGCTTTGCATGCAAAACGGAAAATAGTGCCGGCACTCTATGAAGGTCCGGAAAGGATTCGTTTTGTCCATCTATTTTGCAGGCCAGCTATCCGGGTTAGCTTCGGTGTTCCGATTGAAATAGCACAAGATGCACCCACAGACAAAGAAGCCGCCATAAGGCTTTCGGCAGAAATTACCAAGGCGCTCGATGTTCTTAACTCGCATCCGGATGCTATGACTCTGTTGATTTGATTTTGTCTGCCAAAAGGCCGCTGTTAGAGAAAGTTTTTGCCGACCAGGAACTTTTGCGGCAGGCAATATGTCTGACTCGCAACTATTTCGCGCAAAAGATATGGGGAGATTATTTATGAAAAAATGGATTCGTGACAATCGAGGTTTCCTTGTTTTTATTCTGCTGTTCAGCGTATTTCGCACGGCCATTGCGGACTGGAATCCAATTCCTTCCGGTTCCATGCGCCCCAATATACTCGAAGGCGATGTTGTACTGGTCAATCGAATCGCTTACGACCTTAAGTTCCCTCTGACTGATGTTGTGCTAGCACATCTTGGCGACCCACAAAGAGGCGATATCGTTACTTTCACCTCTCCGGCAGACGGGAAGCGATTGATAAAACGTTTGGTGGCACTACCGGGCGATGTGGTTGAAATGCGTGGAAAGCAACTGATCATCAATGGCATTCAGGCAGATTATAAATTACTGAATGTTGCATCCGAGCCAATTAATAATAGCTCTACTCTTCCCGTCCAACATCTTACTGAAAGATTTGATGATACGCAGCGCACGATCCAATGGCTTCCGGACTTGTCGCGTGCCTCAAACTTCGGGCCGGTCATTATCCCTGAGAATCAATACCTGATGCTGGGTGACAACCGGGACAATAGCGCAGATTCACGTTACATCGGATTCATTCAGCGAAAAGCACTGATCGGACGTGCCGAGCGTATCCTCGTTTCCGCTGCGATCCTGGATAATTGGATTCCGCGCGCGGAGCGCTTCGGTAAATCACTTTATTGATTCAATTCCGGTACTGATAGATTACGCCGTCAACAAGACGAGCTTTTCGTTCTTGCAGTTTAGCGACTGCAATTACACCAAATACCCTAAATGTTTTGGAGAAACTATAGATGCGATATCTCGTCACCATAAGTTGTTTAGTAGCCGCAATCATTCTGTATGGCTTTGGTGCCTACTTTAGCGCTTCCATTTTCGGTATTGCAGGAGTTTTATTTGAGTTAACTTTTTGGAAACGAATATTTTCACGCAGCAAGCGTAGGATGGGTTGAACGCAGTGATACCCATCGCCAAACTTGAAAAATGATGGGTATTGCGTTGCTCAACCCATCCTACACACTACAAATCCTGTCATGGAAATTATCAAAGCATCCATATCAGATGTTCAAACAGTGATGAGTCTGCTTTCAGCCTGCAATAGTGAGCTGCGCAATCGCGGCATTTACCAATGGGACAATCAATATCCAAACATTGGGGCGCTAAGTTTGTTTGCAGGTACTGCACCGAAAAGATACTTTGGCATATTTCGGAAGAATTGCTGTGGTGATTGCCACATCATGCATTGACATGGTAATGCGGTCGCATTACCATGTGTGCATTCATTCCCAATTGGAGAGTGCCATGACCGCAACACTCGAAACCGATTCCACGCTTACTGACCGTTATCAAACCACGGTGCCCGAAACGGTTCGCCGCGCACTCAAGCTGCGCAAGCGCGACAAGATACATTATTCAATTCTTCCCGATGGTGCGGTCTTGCTGACACGTGCTGATCATGCCGAGGGTGAAGACCCGGTGTTGGGGCAGTTCTTAAACTTTTTGGCACACGATATTGCCGACCATCCGCAACGGCTTCAGGCGATTGATTCAGGTTTGGTGCAGCGCATCCAGTCATTGGTCGGTCATGCGGCAGTGGATATTAATGCGCCTCTGTCGGCAGAAGACGAATGAGCGATGGCAGTTTGTCGCCCTTGGTTGTTAACGGTTGGACGATCTTCGCGCATCCGCTATTTCTTGATCAAGTTGAAACGCTGATCCGGCAGGTTGAAGCGCACAAGAAGAAAGATGCGGTTGGCTATCTAAAGAAAAATGCATCCAAACGTCTGGCTGCCATTGCCAAGCTGGCTTTTGAAGACATTCCGCAAGACCCCGGTCGAGCCGAGTACCGGCAGGGCAATACGCTGGGCGATGAACACAAGCATTGGTTTCGCGCCAAGTTTTTTCAGCAATATCGCCTGTTTTTTCGTTACCACGCTTCAAGTAAAGTGATCGTCTATGCGTGGGTGAACGATGAGGATACCAAGCGGGCATACGAGAGCAGCGATGATGCCTATCGGGTATTTCGTAAAATGCTGGAGATCGGGCATCCTCCTGGTGACTGGGGCCAACTTCTGGCTGAGGCATGTGCGCAATCAGGACGCTTGCAGAAAATCGGCACGAAGGTGTGACGCCAGTCGCATACCCAATTTATTACCAAAGCGAGATTAGTTATGTTTGACTCAATACGATCTTTGTTTCAGCGCCTTGCAGCTGTAGTCGATTTTTGTTCACTGCGGGTGCTTGATGAAACCAGTGAATACATCTCGCTGCGCCAAAGTGTGTTGCAACCCATATCAACCGGTACGGATCGTGGCTTGATGGTGACCGTTATTCATCGTGGAGGTTACGGTTATGCGGCAACCTGCGATTTGTCCGAATCAGGTTTAAAACAAGCAATTGCCCGTGCGCAATCATGGGCAGAAGTGAGCGCGGGTCGCTCGGTAACGGATTACTCCAAGATTGCCCTACCGCATTCCACAGGACGCTATCGCAGTCCGGGCTCAGTCAATAGCCCGTCTTTATCGCAACGCGAAATTATCGATCTGTTGCAAGCTGAATCGGAAAGCTGCCGCATTGACGCGCGTATTGTTGATTGGGAGGCTTCATTGTGGACGGTAACCGCTGACCAGCTATACCTGACGGCTGATGGCAGCGATATTTTGCAGCAGTTTCGCTACGTGATGCCGAACCTTTCCGTTACGGCCAATGCCGGGGTGGACACGCAGACGCGCAGCTTTGGTGGTCGCGGTTTGTGTCGGCAAGGTGATCTGTCGATTTTTCTGGACGGTGGCATGCTGGGTAGTGGCAAGCGGCTGGCCGAAGAGTCGCTGGAATTACTGGCTGCGCCCAATTGCCCGACCGGCAAAATGGATTTGCTGCTGATGCCCACGCAGATGATGCTGCAGATACACGAATCAATCGGCCATCCTCTCGAATTGGATAGAATTCTCGGTGATGAGCGCAACTTTGCCGGAACCAGTTTTGTCACGCTGGATATGTTCGGGCAATATCAATATGGTTCGGAATTGCTGAACGTCAGCTTCGATCCGACCCGCCCGGAACAGTTTGCCAGCTATCAATGGGACGATGACGGTAGTCCGGCAGTAAAACAGTTTGTCATCCGCAATGGGTTGCTGGAACGCCCGCTGGGTGGTGTGGTTTCGCAAACGCGTGCCGGTATTGAGGGTGTTGCTGCCGCTCGCGCAAGCAGTTGGAACCGCCCACCTTTGGATCGAATGTCCAACCTGAATGTTGAGCCCGGTGTTAGCACATTGGATGAGATGATCAAAGCGACCGAGCACGGCATCTTGATGGATACCAATATGTCCTGGTCAATAGATGATTCGCGCAACAAGTTTCAGTTCGGTTGTGAATATGGCCGCTTGATCGAAAATGGCGAACTC